>Ga0190270_10000502_pt1 | contig 17057 bp, 11 predicted proteins | sample Popmic320T_FD_133748 | JGI IMG/M metagenome (GOLD analysis project Ga0190270, IMG submission 133748) | Populus adjacent soil microbial communities from riparian zone of Weber River, Utah, USA - 320 T | ecosystem: Environmental > Terrestrial > Soil > Riparian zone | place: USA: Utah | collected...
AATTGAGTGGTGCGACGAAGCGTGGGTGGAAAAGAAGTTTGGTGTGCCCGCAGATAAAATCGTAGACCTGCTGGGTCTGATGGGCGATTCAATCGACAACATACCGGGCGCGCCCGGGATTGGTTCGAAAGGCGCCGTGCAAATCGTCACGCAGTTTGGGTCAATTGAGGAGGCACTCAAGCGTTGGGAAGAAGTGAAGCACAAGACTTACCGGGAATCCTTGCGCAATAACGCTGAGATTATTCTTCAATCAAAGGATCTCGCCCGAATAAGAACTGACTTGGACGTCGAGCTGAATCTTGATGAAATCAGATCCAGACCGCCCGATCGCGCAGCCGCCTACCAGCTTTTCAAGGAACTTGAATTCTCGGCGCTTACACGCGAGTTTGCCGATGCTGCCGTCGCGGTCGCCGCTCAAGAAGGGGCTCCCCACGATTACAGACTGGTTGATTCGCTGGTGGGGTTGGAAGCACTGATTAAGAGCCTCTGGGATGCTGAAAATGTCAGCATAGCGCTCACCGACTCTACTTCTGCTCTTGATGCCGCTCCTCGCGGTCAGGCTAATGCCGCAACTGCCAATGCCGAAGGGGAATTGATAGTCGATCAGCAATGTGCAATCAATTTCGAAGCGCCGCAGGTCATAGCATTTTCCAGTGCGCCCGGTTCATCCGCCGTAATCGATTTGGACAAGTTTGGTGACGACCGCGACCGAGCGATCGCATTGATAAGCGAAGTGCTCTCAAACGGCTTGCTGGAGAAATCCGTTCACGATCTAAAACGCGCGGTCGGACTTCTGGACCATCTGGGCATTACCCTCGAAGGTGTCAAAGACGATACCTTTCTCGCCGCCTACTTACTTGATCCGAATCGCAGCAAGTATGACTTGCCCGATCTTGCGCGCGAAGCCGTGGGCGTGGAAGGTTTTGAGAAACCAGCAAACGGCTGGTCCGATGCACAGTGGCAAACAGCAGTCGCCGCTGATCTCACCGCGCGCACCGCGCGGGTCCTGCATCAACGTATTCTCGAAAAGAAACTTGAGACAATCTATTCGGAGATGGAGTTGCCGTTGGCGCCGCTTCTTTATCGTATGGAGCGGGCGGGTCTCAAGGTCGATCGCGCCACCCTCGCCGACTTGTCAAACTACCTGGGGTTGGAGCTCAAGAGACTAACCATAAAGATCTACGAATTGGCGGGAAGAGAATTCAATATCGGCTCGCCAAAACAGGTGGGCGAGGTCCTTTCGGAATTGGATATGACGTCGGGCAGGAAGACGTCGACGGGTCGTATCTCCACCAGCAAGGCAGTGCTCGAAGAGTTGGCCCAGACCTTTGAATTACCGAAGCTGATAATTGAATATCGAGAGTTGGACAAGTTGAAGAGCGTTTACACCGACGCTTTGCCTCATCAGATTTCGGCTGATGGAAGAATTCACTGCCTGCTGAATCAGACAGTTGCTGCCACCGGACGTCTTTCATCCAGTGAACCGAACCTGCAAAACATTCCTATTCGCACCGAGCTCGGGCGTCGCATCAGGCGCGCGTTTGTGGCTGAGAAAGGAAACAAGATAATCTCGGCTGACTATTCGCAGCTCGAGTTGCGTCTGTTGGCCCACATCACCCAGGACGCGGTGATGCTGGAAGCCTTTCAACACGGAGACGATATTCATAAGCGCACAGCTCGGCTGGTCTTTGGCGCAAAGACGGACGCGGAACTCAAAGAGGCGCGCCGGTTTGCCAAGATCGTCAACTTCGCGATTGCGTACGCCATCGAGCCCTGGGGCCTTTCACAACGCGTCGGCATATCGCGGCAGGAAGCAAAGAAGGTCATCGAGGATTATTACAACACTTACAAGGGGGTGCGTCGTTACATGGAAGAGGTTCCGTTGCGCGCTCGCGAGCATGGATACGTACGTTCCATCTATGGCCGCATTCGCCCACTTCAGGGAATCAACGATCGCAACGCGAACATACGCAAAGCGGCAGAACGCGAAGCCATCAACATGCCTATCCAGGGCACAGCCAGCGACATTGTGAAGATTGCAATGTTGAAAGTTGACGAGGAATTCAAGCGCGAAGGAATTGAGGCAAAGCTCCTGATGCAGGTGCACGATGAGCTGCTTGTGGAAACTGCCGCGGCCGAAGCGGAGCGCGTCGCCAAAATTCTCAAGCACGAAATGGAGTCGGCGGTAACTCTCGATGTTCCTTTAGTGGTTGACGTTGGGATTGCAGACAACTGGATGGACGCCAAGCCTTAGTAGGACAGACATTCCTGTCTGTTTGACGTTCGGCAGAGTTCGGCCTCAGGTTACCAGCATCCGTCCCCAGTCCGACAGACAGGAATGCCTGTCCTACAGCGGCGGAGCCCGCAATAACTATGAAAACGGATGAACGAGAGCCACCCGATGACGCTGCGCGCGATGACCGCTCCACCTCGCCTCCGGCCCCACCGCCTGTAGAAACTGAGGATCATTCCACAGTCGTTTACCGCCGTATTGATGCAGAACCGGCCCAATCGCCGGCTCAACAGTCGAGCCCACAACGCAACTGGGTCCAACGGCTGGCGCCGGCAGTGACACCCTTGGTTCTGGGGTTTCTCGTTCTGCTCATCCTTATCTCCGTAGTGGGTTTCCTCAGTGTCCGACGCATGGACGAAGTCAGTATCGCTGTTCTCGGGCTTGAGCAGCAGCACGCGGCGAAGTTGAGTCTGTTGCTCAAATTGAGACTCGCAGTGACCAAACTCAACAACGAAGCGCGCGCGCGGGCCGACTCAGAGGCCCGCCGCGAAATGCGACCGCCTATCGACATGCGTCTTAACCGTGCGCGCGACGAACTAAAGGAATTGATGCCTGACCTGGAGCGAGCTTTGATCGCCGACCCGAGCTGGCAAAAATTCAAAAACGATTTGACTTCGTTTGTTGAAGTCACTAACGAACTGCGCCGCTACTCACTCGAAGGCTTCGAGAGGTTTGATGTAGTTGACAAGGAATTGGACGCCCTGCTGCAGCGGTCTAACGAAGAGCAGTTCGAGGTTTTTCGTCAAAGCGAAATCCTCGAGCAAAATGCGGCGCGATCGATCCGAACCTGGAGCATGATCGCGCTCATCATGGGCGCCCTCGTCGCCGCGGGCACGATTTGGGAAGTTCAGCGCAGGTTCGGTGAAATGCGTCAGAGCGTCGAGGAAGCCCGACGCGAGCGGGTATTCACCAGCCAGTTACTCGAAGGCATGGTGAGCGCGGTGGCGGCGGTTGATGGAGGAGATCGCATACGCAGTGCGAACGCAGCCTTCTTCAAGATCTTCCCTGGCGCCAGCATTGGCGCGTCAATTCACGAGAAGATTGGTTCCCAACCTGCGTTGAAAATGCTGGAAGCAGCGACTGGGTCACGTGTGGAGAGATCGATTTATCGTGGGCGGTGGGTGGTTCCTGCCGGCGCGCCTGATGAGGGAGAACAAAGCTTTGACGTCTATTCTTCGCCGCTGGCGATTGATTCGGCACGCGGACAAATACTAACCCTGGTTGATGTCACAGAAGCGGCTGAGGCCGAACGCGGGTTACGACGGCAGGAGTCGCTGGCGGCAGTGGGCCAGGCTACGGCTCAGGTGGCGCATGAGATTAGAAACCCACTGGGCAGTATTCGTTTGGGTGTGTCCATGCTGCGTGACAACGTTTCAGACGCAGAGGGTCTGAATACGATTGAGCTGGTTGAGCGTGGAATTCTACATCTAAATAAGCTGGTGGTAGACGTGGCCCAGTTCTCAAGTCGCAAAGCCCTGGCGCGCTCAAATGTTTCGATTCGTGAAGTGATAAATCGCAGCCTGGAATTTGTTGCCGATAAGATTAGGGAGAGCGATGCACGGGTGGAAAGGAAATTCAGTGACCAGGCTCTGATGGGAAACTGGGATCCGGATCAGTTGAGCCAGGTCTTTGTAAACGTTGTTGCTAATGCGATCGACGCCAGTCCAAAAGGCGCCTCAGTTGTAATCTCAACCGAAACCGTTTCGGTTGACGGCGGTGACGACCTCGCGCCCAGGAGGTATGGCCGTGTGACGATTGCCGATCAGGGAATGGGAATGGACAAGGCCGCCTTGGAGCGCATCTTCGAGCCTTTTTTCTCAACCAAGAAACGCGGGACGGGGTTGGGTTTGGCCATTGTGAAACAAATTGTCGAACAACACGGCGGCACGATTGATGTAGAAAGCTCGGCGGGAAATGGGACGAAATTCAGAATCGATTTGCCGCTTTGACACCAATATCAGGTCAGAAGCAGCCTAAATCACTCTGTAAGCTTTCTCTTTGCCGCACAAAAAGTGAAAAAGAAAGATTCGGTCGAAATGGCCTCCGTCACCTTGCAATGCGTTTGAGGCGAATTTCGCCGCTTCTTTGAAACCAAAGTTAGGAGCGTCAAAAGGTGTGTTGTACGCAAAGGCTTTGAAGTCGTAATGAACAAGTAAATAGACTTCATCGAGACCAACGTGCTTCCGCAAGTCTTTATACTTCTCGTCATCCCTGTGAGTGAGTAGCGCTCGTTTTAGTGTGTCCAGCATCGTTTTCGACGAAAAAAAGCTCGCCGAATACGGAAACGTTATCCAATTGTTAGAACGATGGCGCACCTTGGAATGAAATCGAACCCTATCTAGATATTTTTCCAGAATTGGGAAGGCGGCAAAGTCATTTCTGTCTTGGTCTTGCAACAAGTTCTGCTCCCGTTCGGGACTTTGCGAGCAGTCCTTATCAACTTTTTCAACAAAGACGAATAACTGTTCTCGGAAATGTAGGTCGTCTCCTGCATCGAATCTTAGTTGCTTAGGAGACAGCCAAACCTGACCTATGTGTTGGGTTTTGTTCGGCGGCTGTTTTCCTATTGCCTTCAGAATGTTCTCTTGTATTCTTTCCTGTTTTCGAGCGTCTGCGATTTGTTCTCGATTTACCCAACTCTTCAGTTCGACACCTATCCTGCGTCCTGAAGCGGTGACGGCGATGATATCGGGACGTTTGTCAAACGGCTGAAGTGGAGGATCAATCGCACGTTTGGCATACCATTCCTCCACAACATCCCATTCCTGGATAAGCTCACCTGCAAAATCGGGACAAACGTTGAGAAAAGAATCAAAGATCAGCCTCTCGTTCTTGAACGCTGCTGGGACGGTCTTGAGCCTTTCTACGATCTTGATCTTCTCTTGAAATGGCAGACTCGCGAGTTGCTTTCGTCGTTCTTCCTTTGCGCGGAAGAGATCTTCTACTCTGAACTTGTTTGGATCGAACGTTCCACTACTCATCACTTCTCCTTCCAGTCGTAACGCACGGCAAACTCTTTCCACTTCTCCCACAAGCCATGCCGACGGATGATGTCGTGAAAGACTTCCATGTCCATTTGCCCCGATTCAAGCAATGCTAATACTCTCGTATGATCCTTCAGTCTGCCGGATCGAAGAAGTTCAGCCGCCAGATGTTCTGATGAGAATATCGTTGCGTACTCCCCTGCAAATGCCACGCGCTCCGCTTGTGCGACTGCTTCTTCCTGCACTGATTCGGATGCGGGTACAAATTGCACCAGCCAATCCTCTATCCTGATGTATTCCCTCTCGGTATTGTAACCGAGCTCCTCCAGGTACGCGTAAATTCGATCAAATGACATCAAACCATTCGGCCCGACGACCACCGGTGAGATGAAGACGTCGATGTCGTCCGTTAGGTAGGGTTCCAAATAGCGAATTGCAGCTATCCCACCGCCAATCGCAAACCTCTCGATGATGCCATCGGCTTGCATTTGGTTGAGGACTTGAATGACCTTTTCCATTAACTGTTATCTGATCTTCTCGATAATGAATTTGAATGATTTTCCTGCAGCCTCGATTGTCCGCTCAATAACCTCATCGGTGTGGGCGGCGCTGACAAACCCGGCTTCGAATTGCGAGGGCGCCAGATAGATTCCTTCAGCGAGCATCGCGTGAAAGAATTTGCCATAGAGTTCTCTGTTACTTTTATTCGCTGTCGTCCAACTTGTGACCGGCTCATCGGTGAAGAAGCTCGTCCACATCGAACCGACGCGGTTTGTTACCGTTTTGACCCCAGCGTCCGCGGCCGCCTTTGATAGCCCTTCACAAAGGCGAGCGCAACGCTGTTCAAGTCTTTCGTAGATCGTTTTGTCTTTCAGCCGTCGCAAGGTCACGAGTCCCGCAGTCATCGCCAACGGATTTCCGGAAAGAGTTCCAGCCTGATAGATAGAACCGGCAGGGGCTACGTTGCTCATTAACTCGCGACTGCCACCGTATGCGCCCACAGGCAATCCGCCGCCGATAATTTTGCCGAGGCACGTAATGTCGGGCATAACGCCATAAAGTTGCTGCGCACCTCCGCGAGCCACGCGAAATCCAGTCATCACTTCATCGAAGATCAAAAGCGCGCTGTATTTTGTCGTCAACTCACGAACAACGTTCAGGAAATCCGCTTGCGGCGCCACGACACCCATGTTGCCGGCAACTGGTTCGATTATTACCGCGGCGATATCCTGATGCCGCGAAAAGATTTCTACGAGCGCCGCAGCATCGTTGAAGGAAGAATTTATTGTGTGTTGTGCGAGGGAAGCGGGAACACCCGGACTGTCAGGCAAGCCAAGTGTGGCAACGCCTGAACCGGCTTTCACCAACAAACTGTCGGCATGTCCATGATAACAACCTTCAAACTTCACCAGCTTGTCTCGTCCGGTGGCGCCTCGAGCAAGGCGAATGGCAGACATGGTTGCTTCGGTGCCGCTGTTGACCATGCGCACCATCTCGATTGAAGGCACGGCGTCAACGATCTCTTCGGCGAGCTCTATTTCGAGTTCATTCGGAGCGCCGAAGCTCGTGCCTTTAGCAGCCACGGCGGCGAGGGCATTAACAATTTCTTCATCTGCATGGCCCAGAATCATCGGGCCCCAGGAGCCAACATAGTCGATAAAAGTCCGTCCATCTACGTCGGTGATGAAAGGCCCATGAGCTCTTTTGATGAACAGAGGTGTCCCTCCCACGCCGCGAAAAGCACGCACAGGAGAATTCACGCCACCCGGCATCAATGCCAGCGCCCGGCTAAACAGCTTTGCTGACTTGTTCTGATCTTGTTCTGGTGTAGACATCGCCACCAGCATACCAACTCTATCCGCAAATTACACAGATTCGTTCCGTTTAGAACGGGCACTTGTGCCCTCCCGGGCGGACAAGTCCGCACTAAACGGGGAAGGCGGAAGGTGCACCATCGCCCGCGATTAGACTGACCCAACCGAAGAGCGGGGGCAAGCCCACCTTCCCGACCTCGAACTATTTAAAGTTACTTTTGTGGCCTCGTGGCCGTTGAGGCGTAGCGCCAGCAAACTAACAGTTTGCTTTACGAAGTCGCAGCCGGCCGAAGAAACGCGCGAATGCTTCTAAATACACCACGGAAGAAGCGTATTACTTTCGGCAGCAACCACACTGAAACGAGCAAGCCTGCCGCCACCACCACAAACAACAACACCGGCAGAAACACCGACAACAATATCGAAGCCACCGCCAGCACATCTTCCAACAAGCTCACCACAATATTTGAAACGGGCTCCGGACTCGTATTCACGATGGCTCGCGTTGCCGCTTTTGTTCCATGAGAACTGAGCGCCAGCCCTCCGCCCAACAGAAATGCGATCACCTGCACGCTCTTATCGAAGTCTCCAAATGCCGTCGCTGCCAACACTGCTCCGGCGGGGACACGAATAAAGGTATGGACCACGTCCCAAGTGCTGTCGACGATAGGTATTTTGTCCGCGACGAACTCGACGAGGTACAACGCGACCGCGAATCCAATTACCCACCAACTCGTTAACACCTGAAGTTCACCGGGCAGTTCAAGATTGGAGAAGCGGCCAAGCAAGCCAAGTGTTGCGACCGACGCGTAGAGGTTGATCCCTGAGACCCACGACGCGCCCATGCCAATGGCTATTGTATGAATCAAGTCCATGGATGAATTATACGACGAAGCATGCCGACAGGTTCGACAACAGAAATAGGTGTCGGGTATCGGGTGTCGGGCGTAAGGGTGTCTGCCTGTCGTTGTGAATTACGACCTGACCGGCTGCCTGAAAAACTCCCAAGGGGGCAAAGGGACCGTTTGTGTGCTCTCAGGTAAGGAAGGAGGGCATGCCCCCGCTCTTCGTTGGCTACCTCGGTCATGAGAATAACCCCCACCTCGAGCTGTGATCAGGTGAACGATGGCGCCAACGCTATTTCAGGTTTGGCACTCCGCGACGAAGAGCGGGGGCATGCCCTCCTTCCTTACCTGAGAGATCACAAAGGCGTCTTTTGCAGCTCGGGAGTCTCGACCAGACGAACCGGCGGATATCTGTTGCGGATTCAGAACATCGGCTAGAATGAACTCAAAAGCAGGCGTTTCAAGCTAGACAGCAAGAAGCCGATTCGTAAAAGCTCGATACAAATGGACTCGTCCACTTCATCAGGTAAAGATTCCGCCACCTTTCCCACCGGCTCGAAGTTAGGTCGCTATGAAATCCTTTCGAAGATTGCCTCCGGCGGTATGGGGGAAGTCTATCGCGCGCGCGATCCGAGAATAAATCGCGAAGTAGCTATCAAAATATTGCCGTCGAGGTTCTCCTCGGATCGCGAACGCTTACATCGATTCCAAAGAGAAGCGCAGGCTGCCGCCGCCCTCAATCATCCGAACATTGCGCACATCTACGAGGTTGGCAAAAGCGAGGGCCATCATTTCATTGTCATGGAGTTCGTTGACGGTCACACCTTGCGCGAGTTTATGCAGACCAAAGATGCCGACCTGGTACAGCTTCTCCGTTTTCTGCAGCATGCCGCGGAAGGTTTGGCCAAGGCCCACGCCGCCGGGATTGTTCATCGCGATCTAAAACCCGACAACATCATGATCACCCGCGACGGCTTCGCCAAGCTCCTCGACTTCGGACTGGCGAAACTCGTTGAGCCACAAGGATCGTTAGGTAGTGCGAGCGACGTTGCCACTGTCGCGCTTGAACAGCATTCGAGGTCCGGCGTCATTCTCGGCACAGTGGGATACATGTCCCCGGAACAGGCACAGGGTCGAACCGATGAGGTAGATCAACGTTCTGATATTTTTTCCTTCGGCTGCATTCTCTACGAAGCGGTAACCGGACAAAGAGCTTTCGAAGGCAAAGACGCAATCGATTCGCTCAACAAGATCATTCGCGAGCCGGTCATTCCGATTTCCTCAATTCGTCCTCAGATTCCTATTGAGCTACAGAAAATAATTCGTCGCTGCCTCGAAAAAGATCCCGAGATGCGTTACCAATCGATCAAAGATATTGCGATCGAGCTGAAAGACATGCGGCGCGAAATGTCCACTGCCGGCGCCGACACGGTCGTCAGTCCTCTTACAAGTTCAATTGCAATTCCTCTTTCAACGCGGGGATCGTCCGCGGAATATCTGGTCAGTGAGATCAAGCATCATAAAAGGGCGGTGGCGCTAATCGGCGCCGTGGTATTGGTTGCACTGGTGCTGGGAGTTGCCGGCTTTCGCGCCTATCGGAATTCGCTCACAGCCGAAGCCCCGATCGACTCAATCGCCGTTTTGCCGTTCGTCAATCAGAACAATGATCCGGAGACGGAATATCGCTCGGACGGTCTTACCGAAAGCATCATTAATAGTCTCGCGCAGTTACCTAACCTCCGCGTGATCGCCCGCAGTTCTGTCTTTCGTTACAAAGGCAAGGAAACTGATCCTATCGCCGCGGGCAAGGAACTTGGTGTGCGCACCGTTCTTACAGGACGGATTATGCAGCGTGGTGACGATCTCACGATCAGCACAGAGCTGATGGACGTGGCCGACAATAAACAACTCTGGGGTGAGCAATACACGGAGAAAGTTTCTAATTTGATGTCGATGCAGCGGGCAATCGCCAGTCAGATTACTAACAACCTGCGTCTGCAGTTGTCAGCTCCGGACCAAAGCCGCATGGCCCGACATCAGACCGAGAACGCGGAAGCGTATCAGCTTTACCTCAAGGGTCGTTTTCATTGGAACAAGAGGACCGTCGAGTCTCTGGCAAAGTCAGTCGAGTATTTCAATCAGTCGCTCGAAAAAGATCCAAACTACGCTTTGGCATACGCTGGTTTAGCCGACGCGTGGTTTTCCAGAGGTTGGTACCGGCATGTGGTGCCGAAGGAAGCATATGAAAAGGCGCGCACAGCCGCCAAGAAGGCCCTGGAACTCGATGATCGACTGGCCGAAGCTCATACAATTCTCGCCGCGATCAAAACCACCTACGAGTGGGACTGGCAGGGGGCCGAGAATGAATTCAAACTCGCCATTCAGCTCAACCCAAACTATGCCACGGCGCGTCAGCGATACTCTCTGTTCCTGCCGATAACGGGACGCCTTGATGAAGCGGTTGCTCAGGCGAAGAAAGCAAAGGAAAGCGATCCGCTTTCCCTGCCGGTCAACGAAAACGTGGGCGACATTTTGTATCTTGCTCGGCGTTATGGCGAGGCCACCGATCAATTGCGCCATACGCTGGAGCTCGATCCAAATTTTGGAGTGGCTCGCGGTACGTTGGCCAAAGTTTACGAGGCGCAGGGAATGTATGAGCAAGCTCTAAATGAACGACTGCACGACTCGCCGCCGGAAACTGCCGCGCAGATGAGAAAGATTTTTGCCGAGTCCGGGATTCGAGGAGTTTGGCAGTTTCGCCTCAACCAAATGCTGGAGCGGGCCAAGAGGGATTATGTCTCTCCCGCCGACATTGCGCTTGTGTACGCGCGCCTGAATGATAAAGACCAATCGTTCGCATGGCTTGAGAAGGGCATGGAGGAACGTTCGATCCTGTTCAACTACCTCGTGGCAGATCCCCGTTTCGATAACCTGCGCTCAGATCCTCGTCTGGCAGACTTTCTACGGCGCGTTGGCCTGCAACCACTTCCTTCTAAATGACCGCAGCGTCTCACTCGCGTTGGATACTGGCAGCCACAATCCTCGCCTCGAGCATGGCTTTCATCGATGGCACCGTCGTCAACGTTGCGCTTCCAGCCCTGCAAAAGGATCTGAATGCAACGGCAATCGGCGTTCAGTGGATAGTCGAAGCCTACGCGCTCTTTCTTTCAGCCTTACTCCTGGTGGGCGGATCGCTCGGGGATCACTACGGACGAAAACGCGTCTTTCTCATCGGCGTTACGCTCTTCGCGGCGGCATCGGCCTGGTGCGGGCTGGCGCCCAACATCGAGCAACTTATTGCCGCCAGAGCGGTGCAGGGAATCGGCGGCTCGCTTCTGATACCGGGCAGCCTGGCGATTATCAGTGCTTCATTCCCCACCGCCAAACGAGGACGGGCCATCGGCACGTGGTCAGGTTTCTCGGCGATTACGACAGCGATTGGACCAGTCCTCGGCGGCTGGTTGATTGAAAATGTTTCCTGGCGCGCCGTCTTCTTTCTCAACTTGCCCCTGGCGGTTGTTGTGGTTCTGATCACCTTTCGCCATATCAAGGAAAGCCGCGATCGCAAACACACTGGAGGAATTGATTGGGTCGGAGCATTGCTCGCGACCGTGGGATTAGGCGGTCTGACTTATGGCTTGATCGAATCATCGCGGCTGAGTTGGGTTGCCACCTCGGTTGTCATCTCCATTGGTGTAGGATTGGTGGCGTTGGCCGTTTTTGTGTTCGTTGAAGCGCGAAGCAAGTCTCCGATGCTTCCGCTCGACTTGTTTCGCTCTCGTAATTTCACCGGCACCAACGCGCTGACATTGGTGCTCTATTTTTCGCTCGGCGGCGGTCTCTTCTTTCTCACGCTCAATCTGATTCAAGTGCAGGAATTCTCCGCCACAGCCGCAGGCGCAGCGTTGTTACCGTTTGTCGTGCTGATGTTTGTGCTCTCACGTTGGTCCGGAGGATTGATTGAAAGGTTTGGCCCAAGGCCCCCGTTGGTAGTTGGACCCTTTGTCGCCGCTGTCGGCTATGCGCTGATGGCTGTGCCGGGAACGGAGGCTGGTTACTGGTCAGGATTTTTCCCAGGGGTGTTGGTGCTTGGACTTGGTATGGCGATAAGCGTCGCTCCGTTGACAACCACCGTGATGAGCTCGGTAGATGAGTCGCAGGCTGGTGTTGCTTCAGGAATTAATAATGCTGTCGCGCGAGCCGCGGGTCTGTTAGCCGTCGCCGTGTTGGGCGTGGTGATGTTGCAAGTGTTTAGCGGCGAGTTGAAACAACGCTTGAACGCGATAGATCTTCCGGAGACCGCACGGTCGGCGATTTACGATCAGCGGATAAAACTCGCTGGACTGAATGTAGATGAAGTGGTTAACGCGAACTCTGGCGGGACGGCACTTCCACCACCAGCTAATGTGAGCCTTGAGGTAACGCAGGCTGTTAGGGAGTCGTTCGTTAGAGGCTTTCGCGTCGTCATGGTGATCGCCGCGGTAATGGCCCTCGCCGGCTCACTTACGAGTATCTTTCTGATTGAAAACAAGAAGCCCTAAGCGGCTTTGGACAAAAAGTCGGCCGTGGCGTGTGTCCCCTGAAAACGGCAACCGTTTGTCGAAATTATTCAAGCCCGCGGAGCGGCCGACGGCATAGAGCCTGGGGTGGAGCGCAGCGGAACCCCAGGAACCGATCGTTGACAATATGAGAGCCCGCGGAGTGGCCGACAGACCGATCAATGCGTTCGCGTAGCTGGGACCGCGATTTATGCGCTCAGCGGACTCTGACCGCGCGCCACTACAAAATTACTTGTATAGACAGTGAAGCGTCCGACATCGACCAGACAGTGCTGAGCGATTCGAAATGCTCGATAATGTCGGCATCAATCATCGCTGAGGCCAATATGTCTGACTCTTATACAAACCAAGCTGCGCCCAGATCGCGCCCTATCTGATGTGCTGCGAAAACTCAAAGCCAACGCAACCGGATGGATGCATGATGTTTTTCCGGCAGTCAAAGATTTCTCATGGCAGCGTGGTTATGGAGCCTTTAGCGTGAGTGAGTCAAGCGTTGAGGAAGTAAGAAATTACCTAAGACAACAAAAAGAGCATCACACAAGGATTTCGTTTCGAGATGAGTTCATTCAGTTCCTGAAAGCGAATGGCATCGAGTACGACGAACGTTACGTTTGAGGAACGTCTGTCGGCCGCTCCGCGGGCTTCGAAGCCGCCGCACCCCAAGGAGAGCCCTCCTTTCGAACTAACCATTCACTATTCAACCGCGACGAAGCTCGTTGAAATCAATCTTCCTCCCGTAGTATCGTCTGCCATCGACTAACAGGGAGAACTCGGCATGTCGCGTCATGAAGAGTCTTTTCAGATTCCCTTATCGCCTGAACAAGCAAAACCTCTTATTGCAGAAGCGATAAGATCGCTGGGTTTCCCCATTACCTCAGACCTCGGCCACGGTTTCGTTTCCACTGAGTCGTTCCAAATCGGTTTCACCTGGCCCGCCACAATTCAAGTCCTCATCAATCATGCCGATGTGTGGCGCATGGGGAGTTATCGGTGGACCGGTATTGTGCACGCTTGAACCGAATCACGAGATAGGCGGTCCACTGCAACCCGGTGCCTCAAACGGCAACACCGGCGTCTTCATTAATGGTCGGGAGTTGCACTACCTCGAAACGGCACTGTTGCAACGAGTGGTTCCGATGATCATTCCCGGACGTTGGTGGTTAGACGTGTACGGAAACTTCGGCAGCGAAGGTGGACCAATGCTGGGAAATCTATGGGACTTCGCGCAAATGCAGGGTAGCGGTGGCGGCGAAAACAGGAGCAGCGTCCTCAACAGTTGGGACCGTACCGGGATCAAAGTTTTCAGCGGCTAGAAAAAGCCATCGACTCCTGAGGCCTCTCCTTGGAGTACGGCGGCCCGGCGCCGCTTTGGTCCGCCGGGGCCTGGCGCCGCCTCGCTTCGTTTCATCGAACTCCAAGAACGTGATATATCACGGCCTGACCAAAGCGCCGCCGGGCCGGCGCACTCCAAAGAGATCAATCCACTTCCGAGATTCTCTCCAGCGCCGCGCGAATTCGTTCAGGCATCGGCACCGGCCGTCGCGTCTGACGGTCGACGAATACATGTACGAAATAACCCGCGGCGGCGACATCGGTCTCTCCCTGTTTGAAGATCGCGAGTTCGTACCGCACACTCGAGTTTCCCAACTTACCAACGCGCAACCCGACCTCTATCACATCGGGAAACGCCAACGCCTGCAGATATTGGCACTGAGACTCGGCGGCGAATGCGATGACTTCGCCCGACGTGATGTCCAGGCCACCTTCTGCGATGAGGTACTGGTTAATCGCAGTGTCGAAGAAAGCGTAATACAAAGCATTGTTGATGTGTCCGTAGACGTCGTTGTCCATCCAACGGGTCGAGAGCGTCGCAAAGTGCGGGTAGTCAGCGCGCGTGATTTCGGGTTTTTGCGGCATAGTTCAGTTTCGCGCTGTGCAGCCTCGGGTTAGCAGGGTCTTTTTAGAAAAGGTTGTGACACCACCTACTCAAAGACCGGTCAGCTCGCGGAGCGATTTCATTAGCACCGTGGCTTTAGCCCGGTGATTAAAATCGCCGCGTTATTCTTGAACCGTTTCCAACGGTTTCTCGTGACTTAAAAAACCGTTGAAACGGTTTACATCCTGATATCGCCTACGAATCACCGGGCTGAAGCCACGGTGCTAATGAGATCGCTCCGCGTCACGGAAGTGTTGTCTGATACTTGCCACTGGTTCGTTCGCGAAATTGGCGCTCCTGTTTCTGATCGTCAAGCAGAGAGATCGATAATCTGCCGCACGGCTGTCGCCTGGGCCAGCCGATCGAACCCCTCGTTAATGTCGTCGAGCTTCAGAGTGTGCGTCTGCAACTTATCAACTGGCAGCACGCCCGCCTGATACATTTCGATAAATCGCGGTATATCGCGACGTGGTACGCACGAGCCCATGTAAGACCCTTTGATTGTCCGTTCTTCCGCAACAATTCCGAGGGCGGGAATGGTAAACATCTTGTCCGGGGCGGGCAGGCCAATCGTGATCGTCGTGCCGCCACGGCATGTCGACTCGTAGGCTTGAATCAGTACCTTCTCGTTGCCGACGCTTTCAAAAGCATAGTCAACGCCTCCACCAGCGACATCCTTTATCGCCGAGACCGGATCATCCTGTGCAGAGTTGACGATGTGTGTTGCTCCGAGCTCGCGTGCGAGCTTCAGTTTGTCGTCCACACGATCAACGGCAATGATCGGGTCCGCACCGGCAGCGTGCGCTCCCATCACCGCGCTTAAGCCCACACCGCCCATCCCGAACACGGCGACCGACGATCCTTTCTGCACGTTTGCCGTGTTGAGGACCGCGCCGACTCCGGTGACCACAGCGCAACCGAACAGCGCCGCAACGCCGAGTGGCAGCGCCCGATCAATCTTTACCAACGACTCCTGGGCGGCGACAGTAAACTGCGAGAACGCTGAGACGCCGAGATGATGATTGCAGGCTTGCTGCGAACGTGAGTCTGTAAAACGGCGTGCGCCATTGAGCAGGGTACCGGCAACGTTTGCATCCCCACCGGGTCCGCAAAGCGCGCCGCGACCCCCGATACAGTATTGACAGGCTCCGCAGACGGGGACCCAACTAAAAACGACATGATCGCCGGGAACCAATTCTTCTGCGCTTGAGTTACCTGGTCCAACCTCGCGCACAATTCCGCTCGCCTCATGGCCCAGTACCATCGGCATCACGCGAGGGCGCGAACCGTCCACCACCGATAGATCCGAGTGACACAACCCTGCCGCGGCAATCTCAACCAACACTTCACCCGGCCCTGGCCCATCCAGCGTGATCTCGTCAATCACCAGCGGCAAACTATCCGCATAAGGCTGCGGACGTCCCATTTCGTAGAGAATCGCTGCTTTAGTTTTCATACGGGTTCAGAACAATGCGGAGTTGAACAGGAGGCCTCTCCTTGCAGTGCGGCGGCCCGGCGCCGCTTTGGTCCTCGGCGGCCTGGCGCCGCTTCGCTGCACAACAATGAACCTCAAACTGTCAGATCCAACCGCGCGGGCGGTGACAGGGAGTTGAATCGCACCGCCTTGCCCTTTGGTCAGACAAGTTGTCATACCTGATTCATTGCATTTCCACAACCTTAGGCCTCCTCGATGGCGCCTTGACCGCTTGACGTCAACAATCATTCAATTCGCCGATGCCGACTTCCGAAAAAGATTGGCCTCATGCCCCCGTTCATCGGCTTGATACGGTTGGAATTTACATGGTCAATGGCGCGACTCTACGCCAGGAGCACCTCTTCGCTTCCGACTCGAAGTTAAGCTGGCTTGAGAATAACCTGCTAACGCCGGCAAAGAAGTATCACTGGCAGTTGGAGGCTCTATCCTTCATGTTTCTGCTCCGTGCTGATTATCGTCCGAAGCTCGTGTCTTATCAACGAAGCTTCGCCCATCCAAAGGCAGAAAGCGGAAGTCCGAGGGCTGACCAAAGAGAAGTCCTCACGGGCGAAGTTTCTGTAGAGCGGCCTTTGCTTGTGGGAGATTCGGATCGAGTTCGAGCGCCTTTTGGTAGAACTCAATTGCCTGGGTATTTTGTCCCTGCTTCAGATAGACTTCTCCAAGTCCTTCATGAAGCGTGGCGCTTTTGGGATGGAGTTCGGTACCGAGTTTTAAGAGTTGCTCCGCTTCTGCCAGACTGCGACCTTCGGCCATCCAGCTGCGAGCAATCTGTCTGAGACTACCGGCGTTAGCTGGTCCTTCCGGATCGAGCTCCAACGATTTCTTGATATAGGTCAGGGGCGGCTCTTTTTCGGCCAGACTCTTCTCCACCAACGCTCTGTCTACATCAGGTCCGCTGAGCAGAATGAGGAACAGACCCCATACAAGATTGGCGCGAGCCGATTGCGGATAGAGTTCGGCCGCCAACTTAACTGCCTTGAACGAACCTGGCCCATGCCTGATGCGCAGCAGCTGGTCCTTAAAGTCCGGATAGATTTCGGCCCCAGCGAAAAGGGTCTTCAATTGTTCACCGCTCGCCACCAAATCGGCTTCGCCGGCGCCGGTAAGCTTGCGCGTTTGTTCGTTCCAGGT
>Ga0190270_10000503_pt1 | contig 17043 bp, 8 predicted proteins | sample Popmic320T_FD_133748 | JGI IMG/M metagenome (GOLD analysis project Ga0190270, IMG submission 133748) | Populus adjacent soil microbial communities from riparian zone of Weber River, Utah, USA - 320 T | ecosystem: Environmental > Terrestrial > Soil > Riparian zone | place: USA: Utah | collected...
CGGGCAGAAGCTTCATGCCGCAGAGATGCGAGAACAGATCATGACGGCGGTAACGGAATTCAGTAACGGAAGTTTTGACGACGACGTGACCTTGATGGTGCTCAGAGTCGAGTAGGACAGACATTCCGGTCTGTCGGACGTGGTTCGGGAAGTGGGCTCGAGACAAGGTAAAGAGATTCTCCGTTTGTCATTTTTCATTTCAAGACATTTCGATTCAGGTGACGCTCTGACGAGTGAAGTTAATGCAATGAAAAATGAGAAATGAAAAATGAGAAATGGAAAATATTCTTCTTTGAACGAGAGGCCGGAAGGGCGCATCAACTGACAGCCGCAATGGCTGTCCTACTGAGGAACTTCGATGGACCCAATACTGCGCGATCTAAAATTCTCCATTCGCTCGCTACTCCAGCGTCCCACGCTCACGCTGATTGCCATCCTTACGCTAGCTGTTGGCATCGGCGCCAACAGCGCCATCTTCAGCGTTGTTAACGCCCTTCTCCTGAATCCGATCCAGGCGCCATCACTCGATCGCGTAATGGCCGTTTGGGAAAGTCAGCCGGCCCGCGCCGTGGAACGCAACGAAGTTTCAATGGCCAATTTTCTCGATTGGCGCGAACAAAACCAGACCTTCGAAAAGATGGGACTCTATCGCTGGTGGAGCACGAATCTTACCGGTACTGACGCGCCCGAGAGAGTTCAGGGTTTTCTGGTAACTGCAAATTTCTACGATGTGTTGGGAGTAAATCCGGCAATTGGCCGAGGCTTTGCCGCTGATGAAGACGAGCCCGGCAAGAGCCCGGTTGTGTTGTTGAGTCACGCACTCTGGCAGCGCCGTTTCGGAGGCAACGCCACCATCGTCGGGCAGAGCATCACGCTAAACGGCATTGGCCGGACCGTCATCGGGGTGATGCCCGAAGGGTTTAACTATCCGCGCGGCGCGGAACTGATCGCTCCGATAACCATTACTCCAGAGATGGCGCGCAGCCGGGGCAACCACTCGTATTACGTTATTGGCCGCATGAAACCTGGTGTCACCCCCGCCCAGGCGCACGCTGATCTGGCCACCATCGCGTCTCGACTAGAGAAAGAGTATGCCGAATCCAACACCGGTTGGGGCGTGGCTACCTATCCTTTTATACAGGACGAGGTGCGGCTCTACCGGAGCGCCATATTGATCTTGATGGCCGCGGTCGGGTTTGTGTTGCTGATTGTCTGCGCCAATGTAGCGAACTTGATGCTCGCTCGCGCGGCCGCGAGGCAGAAAGAGATGGCCTTACGCGCCGCTTTGGGCGCCAACCGATGGCAGATTGTCAGGCAGATGCTCACCGAGAGCATCCTTCTGGCCATCGTCGGCGGCACTCTGGGGATTCTGATTGCGATTTGGGGCGTCGATCTTCTCCGCAATCTCAATCCCGGCGAGGCCGCCAAGTTCGCTCCTGGATGGGACCGGCTCGGTGTCAGTCTTCCAGTTCTCGCTTTCAATCTTGGAATCTCGCTTCTAAGTGGACTCTTCTTTGGGCTAGTCCCGGCGTTGCAGCTTTCCAGGACGGACCTCAATGAAGGGTTGAAAGAGGGTGGTCGACAATCCTCCTCAGGATCACATCGACTCCGGAGCCTGCTGGTAATTTCCGAAGTTGCACTATCGCTGATGCTGCTGGTAAGTGCGGGATTGTTAATGCGTAGTTTTGTTTCCCTCCTTAAGACCAGCCCTGGTTTCAGTCCCGACAATTTAATGACGATGAAACTGGCGCTGCCCGCCGCGAAATATCCCGAGAACCCCCAGAAAGTTTCCTTCTATTCCTCACTTACCGATCGCGTCCAGGCGCTTCCCGGAGTGGAGTCAGCCGCGCTGGTCAACTACTTACCACTTGGCGGCAGCAATTCTTCGGATACGTTTTTGATCGAAGGTCAGCCGGAACCGCCCCCCGGGCAGGATTTCCTGGGCCGCTATCGCGTCTGCAGTCCGCGCTACTTCGAGACCATGGGTATTCCGATTATGAAAGGCCGCAGCTTTACCGAACAGGATAGAGCCGGGGCCACTCCCGTAATCATCGTCAACGAAACTCTGGCTAAGCGGTTTTGGCCTGATGCGGATCCGCTGGGAAAGCGCATGCGAATAACCGGGCCACTCGACAAGAACCCCTGGATGCAAGTGGTCGGAGTTATCCCGGACGTTAAGCACGATTTGAGTGTGCCGGTGACGCCGGAGTACTACCTGCCTTACGCGCAGGATCCCTGGGCCTCAATGGTGCTGATTGCCAGGACCAGCGTTGGCCCGACGGCGATGGCCGCATCGATGCGCCAGCAAGTGTGGTCCCTGGACAAGGACCAGCCTGTGTTTGACGTTCGCACAATGGAAGAGGTGCGGGCGCTCTCAGTTTCGCTTCACAGTTTCTCCTCGGTCTCACTGGGCATCTTTGCCGGCATCGCGCTAGTGCTTGCCGCTATCGGAATTTACGGCGTGATGTCATATGCGGTGACTCAACGCACGCAGGAGATCGGAATTCGCATGGCGCTCGGAGCGCGAACTGCGGATGTGCTGCGACTGGTCGTCAAACATGGGATGTCGTTGGCTTTGATTGGAGTAGTCGCGGGGCTTATAGGCGCTTTCGCTATAACGCGGTTGCTTGCCAGTCTTCTGTTTGGCGTTAGTCCAACCGACGTTCTGACATTCGGAATTGTGACGCTCGGTTTGCTGCTTGTGGCGCTGCTTGCGTGTTACATCCCGGCACGTCGCGCGACGAAAGTCGATCCGTTGATTGCACTCAGATACGAGTAGCGGAATTTGTTCTTTGTACTGTGAGATTAGTCAGTCGTTAGTTGTCAGTTGCACCTGTCGCCTACGGAGCAACTAACAACTGACAGCTGACCAACGAACAAGCAGAAAGTTAGACCAGCTTATGAGCACTCTTCGACAAGATATTCGCTATGGTCTTCGCGGCCTGCTGAAGCGCCCGGCGTTTACAGCGATTGCGTTGCTCACCCTCGCACTGGGCATCGGCGCGAACAGCACAATATTCAGCCTGATTAATTCAACGCTGATGCGCCAGCTGCCTGTCCAGAATCCGGAGAGTCTTGTCTACGTCTTCAATGGTACGCCCGGCAATGTTTTCTCTTACCCAGATTATGTAGAGCTCCGCGATCAGAATCAGGTCTTTGACGGGATGATCGCCTGGGGCGGGATCACAGCTAGTCTCAACAGCAACGATCAAACCGACCTCGAGAATGGCGCCATCGTCAGCGGCAACTTCTTTCAGGTCCTCGGCATTCAGCCGTCGTTGGGCCGACTTATTACACCCGCAGATGATCAAACACCGGGCGCCCATCCAGTGACTGTTATCAGTCATGGTTTATGGCAACGACGCTTCGCCTCTAATCCAAACGTGGTCGGCCAGCAACTGCTGCTCAACGGACAGAGCTTTACGATCATCGGAGTAACCCCCGCCGGATTCAATGGAGCACAACTCGGCATCAACAGAAACCTGTATGTACCGATGATGATGCAGGCAGTGATGCGTCCTCCTCGTGCCGGATACTCCGGTGAGATGAATCCGGACCTGCTCAAGGTGCGCCGCAATCGATGGCTTGGCAGTATCGGAAGACTTAAACCGGGTGTTACAGCCGCGCAAGCACAGGCAGCACTTGCCGCTATCGCAAAGCGGCTGGAAGAAGCGAATCCGGAAACGAACCGCGGCCGCACTGTCACTGTGCTCGCATTGAACGAAAGCGATAATCCAGCCATACGACAGCAAATGAGTTCCGTAGCCACGCTGCTGATGGTGGTGGTAGGCGCGGTCTTATTGATCGCCTGCGCAAACGTGGCGAATTTGCTCCTGGCTCGGGGAGCGTCACGAGCCAAAGAAATCGCCGTGCGCCTGGCCATCGGCGCCAACCGGTGGAGCATCGTTAAGCAATTGTTGATCGAGAGTGTGCTGCTGGCTGTGATGGGCGGCACTCTGGGTCTTCTTCTCGCCTGGTGGACTGCCGCGGCGTTGCGATCCGCACCTCCCCCTCCAGGAGTCTTGCCAATCACTCCAGACTTCGCCATCGACTCGCGAGTCCTTCTGTTTACTTTCGGGATATCGCTGTTGTCAGCAATTGTCTTTGGATTAGCGCCGGCACTCAGGACCTCGCATCAGGAGCTGGTCCCCGCCCTCAAGGACGACGTCTTCGCGCCCAACGATCGGGCGCGGCGTTTCAACCTGAAAAACATGCTCGTCGTGACTCAGGTAACTCTGTCGTTGGTACTGCTTATTGCCGCGGGACTATTTCTGCGGAGTCTGCGCAACGCTCAGGCAATCAATCCAGGATTTGAAGCGCAGAAAGTTGTAACCGTTCCGCTCAACATTAATCTGCTCCGCTACACCTCGACGCAGGGCCGCGAGTTTTACCGGCAAGTCATCGAACGCGTTGAAAGCGTGCCGGGCGTTGAATCCGCAAGCGTTGCCCGGATCGTTGCTCTGAGTGGTGGCGCCTCCGTGCGCAGCTTGCTGCTCGAGGGTAGAGCGGGAAGCGACAATCAATTTCGCAGCGAAGGATCGGGAACCGGAGCGAGCAGCGATAACTCAATCAACTCAAACGTTATTGGTCAGAAATATTTTCAAACCATGGGCATCAACTTCGTGCGTGGTCGCGACTTCGGGGGCCAGGACACTGCAGAGTCGCCGAAGGTGATCATTGTCAACGAAGCATTTGCGCGGCGTCACTTTCCTAACGAAGAAGTGTTGGGTCGCCGGGTAAGTTTCAATGCTTCCGCCGGACCCTGGCACGAGATAGTTGGAGTCGTGCGCGACAGTAAGTATCTCACCATTGGAGAGGCGCCGGCTCCCGTCGCTTACCTGTCTCTGCAACAGAACCACGAAACTGGAATGACGTTGCACGTGCGCACGAGTAACCCTGCGAGCGTCGCGGCTGCCGTACGCAACGAGATCCAATCGCTGGAAAGAAATCTTCCGATAGCCAATCCACTTCCGATAAGTGAAGCGATAAACAATTCCCTCTACGCGGCCAGGATGGGCGCCATATTGCTGGGCGTGTTTGGATTGCTCGCCCTGCTGCTGGCCGCCGTTGGTTTGTATGGAGTCATGTCGTTTTCGGTCTCGCGACGCACGCGAGAGCTCGGCATTCGCATGGCTTTGGGCGCGCAGGCTTCGGATGTTTTCAGGATGGTGCTGCGACAGGGAATGGTGTTGGTGATAGTGGGTGTTGCGCTTGGATTAGTGGCGGCCGCCGCGGCGACACGGCTTCTGACCAGCTTTCTTTATGGCATTGGCGCTACCGACGCAGTGACGTTCGCTGCGATCCCGTTGGTTCTACTGGTGGTCGCGTTATTGGCTTGCTACATACCGGCGCGTCGCGCGACGAAGGTCAATCCGCTGGTAGCGCTGCGGTACGAGTAGGTGGGCAGACATTCCTGTCTGTCGGACTATCTCGAGAAGCTTGTTTGATCGGAACAGGTCCTTTGCCAATCGTGAGACAGACAGGAATGCCTGTCCTACGTCACGGGTGGGCACAAGTGCCCAATCTAAACGGTTCGTCCAACTTTCGTCCAACTTTCGTCCAACGGTTCGTTCCACGGTTCGTCCAACTTTCGTCCGACGGTCGTGGATTAGAGAAGGAATCATGGAGACACTTCTACAAGACATGCGATTCGGCATTCGAATGCTGTTGAAGAAGCCTGCCTTCACCTTGATTGCCTTTCTTACGCTTGCACTTGGCATCGGTGCAAATACGGCGATCTTCACTGTCGTTAACGGAGTGTTATTGCGTCCGTTGCCGTATCCCGGATCGGAAAGACTGATGGAGGCTGGGCGAACTTTCGCGGGCAGCGACGAGGTAAACGCGCTCAGTGAACCCAAGTTTGTATTTCTTAAAGACAACAGCCAATCGTTTGAGGCGCTCACTTCCACTCAAGCACTGCCCAGCGCTTATCTGTCTGATGAAAGTCAGACGGAATATGTCAGGGGCTTGATTGTCACTGCTGATTTCTTCCAGGTGCTGGGTGTTTCTCCTGCTCAGGGACGCGGCTTCTCCAAAAAGGAAGATAGTGCCGCCGGCGAGCGCGTGGTGATCCTGAGTGATGGCTTATGGCGTCGACGCTTCGGCTCAGATGCGGGGATTATCGGCAAATCAATACTCCTGAACGACAAGCCAAATGTTGTAGTCGGTATCATGCCCCCAGGTTTTGAATACGCCGGACCTCGTGACGTGTTTGTGCCGATGCGCGCAAACCCGGCGAGCACTAACGAGGGCCACAACTGGACCGTCATCGGCCGTCTGAAGCAAGGCGTCTCCGCAGAACAAGCACGTTCTGAACTCAATCTGCTGTTCGAAAACTTTCGCGCTGCTTTCCCGAAACAGGTTCAACGTAACGAAACTTTCGGAGCGCGAAATTGGCGGCTCAACATGACCAGCAGCGTGCGGGAGTTGTTATGGATTTTGCTGGGCGCAGTCGGCCTTGTGTTGCTTATTGCCTGCGCCAACGTCGCGAATCTGCAGTTGACGCGGGCGGCCACGCGGCAGAAGGAAATTGCCATTCGGATGGCCATGGGCGGCGGCAATTGGAGACTTATTCGTCAACTGCTGACAGAAGGTATGATGCTCGCGACGCTGGGCGGATTAGGTGGCGTGCTGTTGTCGATCTGGGGATTGGATGCCATGCGCAAGTTGGTTCCCGAAGGCATGATTCCCCGAGCAGATGAGATTAGTTTGGATTGGCGTGTACTGGCTTTTAGTTTGGCGGTCAGTCTCCTCAGCGGTATTGCCTTCGGGCTTGCTCCAGCGTGGCACATGTTGCGGGTAGACGTTAATGGCGCTCTTAAAGAAGGGGCGAGCAAGACCGGCTCCGGCTTTGTGCGCGGCCGTCTACGTAACGCCCTGGTTGTTGTCGAAGTGGCCCTGGCGCTCACGCTGACTGTCGGCGCCGGCTTGTTGCTGAGGACCTTCGCCAATCTGCGAAGTATCGAGCCCGGCTTCGAAGCGCAGAATCTGTTGAGCTTCGATATTTCGCCTCGCCGCGCAAACTACGAGACAGCGGCGAAGATAAACGATCTCTACTTACGCGGGCTCGAGAGACTCCGTGGTCTACCCGGTGTCGAAGCAGTCGCTCTCACCAACAAGCTCCCGCTCGAGTCGCAGTTTAATTTCCCTTACCGGCTGGCAGGCCAAACCGAATTTGCGGGCGCAGTGCAATACCGTCTGATCACCCCCGACTATTTCAACGTCATGAGAATGGCACTTCGTCAGGGACGGCAGTTTGACGACAAAGATACGGTAGGCGCGGAGCCGGTTGCCATAGTCAATGAAACTTTCGCGCTGCGAAACTTTGCTGAAACTGGACCAGTGGGCCAACAGTTGTGTGTCGGTTGCGAAAGGTTTGGCGATCCGGCAATGCGTCGCGTCGTCGGTGTAGTAAACGACACGAAGCAAAGAAGTCTGGGTGAGGCTTCACCCGCAACGGTTTTCATTCCCTTAAGACAAGCGTCCGAAGAGGCGCGGGACATCGCCCGGCAGTCCAGCTTTGTTATGCGTACGAGTGGCGACCCGTTAGCGCTCAGCGCTGCCATACGAAATGAAATGCGGCAGCTCGATCCCGGTTTGCCCGTCAGAAATCTGCGTTCGATGGACGAGTTAATTAGCCGCTCAATTGCGCCGCAACGTTTCAACCTGTCACTGCTGAGTTTGTTCTCAGGGTTGGGGCTCTTGCTCGCGGCTGTCGGGATTTATGGCGTGATGGCCTACAGCGTTTCTCAGCGAACACATGAGATTGGTTTGCGCATGGCACTGGGTGCGCAGGCGCGCGACGTTTTGAAGTTGGTCGTGAAGCAGGGTCTGGTTTTGAGTTTGATTGGGGTCGTGATCGGGTTGATTGCTTCGGTTGCTTTAACTCGACTGATGAAGAACCTGCTCTTTGGCGTTAGTGCAACCGATCCCGTGACCCTGATCAGCGTCGCAGTGTTGCTGACCGGCGTGGCGTTGCTCGCTTGTTATGTGCCGGCGCGTCGGGCAATGAAAGTCGATCCTTTAGTAGCGCTACGGTACGAGTAGAGAGAAATATCGAATCCTTTAGAGCGCGAACTTGTCCGCTTCACGGGTGGGCACAAGTGCCCAATCTAAACGGTTCGTTCAACGGTTCGTTCAACGGTTCGTTCAACGGTTCGTTCAACGGTTCGTTCAACGGTTCGTCCGACGGTTCGTTTCAACGGTTCGGGGATGGAGAGGGAACCATGGAGACACACGAGTAAACAGATGTTTATTAGTTATTAATTGAAACGAGGAGAGGAATTGCAGATGCTAAACGCCAAATCTTCATCGGGGTTGTCCAAGGCCGAAGAGGGCCTATCCTCGCGGTTGCAAACCATGCTCTGGGTCAGTCTCTTAATCCTGGCGCTCCTGTCGTCTCTCCTACTGACGAATGCGGCTCGCGCTCAAGAAGCCTATAGCGGCCAATGGCTAATCAGCCAATGGCTAACTAATGCAAAGCCGCAGGCGGACAAGGTTCATTTGAAGTTGCGATACCGGATGGGCCAGAGCAAGAAGGACGGGGATTCCGACTTCAACAGCAGCACGGCTTTCCACATTCCGATTGCGCGTCTTTCTGGACTTACGCCGGCGCAAATAACGTCCACTACTGGCGGGCAGGTTCGGTTCCAACTGGTGCGCGACGCCGGAACGCTGGACTGTGAGGGTTGGTTTAAAGACGGACAGGGTGCCGGCCACTTCACATTCAAGCCCAACGCCACCTTTGCCTCGGAGCTAACGAAGCGCGGCTATGGTGCCCCGTCTTCAGAGCAACAATTCATGATGGCGATACACGATGTTGACCTGAGTCTAGTTGACGAATTGCGCTTGCAAAGTTTCCAGCAGCCGACCCTCAGCCAACTTGTTCGGATGGGCACTCATGGAGTTCGACTCGACTATGTAAAGGAGCTCCATGGGCTGGGTTACCGGGTGAAATCTGTTGATGAGTTGATCAGGATGGTGGACCACGGTGTCAGCCTGCGTTACATCCGCAACCTGGCTGCGCTCGGCTACGAGCGTCTGTCCGCAGAGCAGTTGGTTAGAGCAGCTGATCACGGAGTTAGCTCACGTTACATCAGGGAATTGAAGGCATTGGGCTATGACAACGTGCCTGTCGAACAGTTGATCAAGCTGGTCGACCACGGCGTTTCGATTTCCTTCATTGAGAAAGCGCGCGCCGCCGGCCACAAGGACCTCGATCAAATGATCTATCTCCACAATCACGGGATAGAGGCCAAGAAATCGTCAGCGCAAAGTCGCGAGCAAGAATGGTAGTTCAAGTACGAATATGGCCCAGCAGTGGAAGCCACTCCAAGGAGGGGCTCGACAGGTAACGAAAGGGAAACAAACATCATGAAAATATTGTTCTTAATTGTCGCAATGTTTTTTGCCGCTCCGGCGATGGCCCAACAGCCCGCAGACGCGGATAGAGAAGCTGTGCGGCAGGCAGTGCTCGACTACGTCGAGGGCATTTACAACGTTGAGCCGGCGCGTATCGAACGAAGCGTACACCCGAACCTGGCGAAGCTCGGTTTCTACCGGCCACCGGCTGAGACGGCTTACCGTCCGGGTCGGCCCATGGCCTTTCAGCAGTTAGTGGAGATTGCCAGGACTTACAACAAAGAGGGCAAGTTGCGAAAAGACGCACCTAAGGAAATCGCCATCTACGATGTGCTGGAACAGACGGCGACCGTGAAGCTAACCGCAGAGTGGGGCATCGATTACATGCATCTGGGGAAGTTTGACGGCAAATGGATGATAGTAAATGTGCTCTGGCAGAGCCATGCGAAACCTAAATCGTGAAACTGTACTTGGATCTTTGTGCTTTGTTCTTTGTCAGTAGTCAGTTGTTAGTTGTCAGTTGTTAGGTGCAGTTAGCTAACAAAAACACTCGATACCGTTTAGGGCGCGGACGTCCGCAACCGGGCACAAGTGCCCACTCTAAAAGGGAGGCAAGAAACAGGACGGGGATACGGTTGGAAATAGCGTAATGGAAAGATTATTGCACGACATTCGCCACGGAATACGAGGCTTGCTAAAGCAACCCGGCTTTACGTTGATTGCGATCGTCACGCTGGCGCTGGGAATTGGCGCGAACACCGCAATCTTCAGCATGGTCCGTGGCGTGATCTTACGTCCGTTGCCGTTCAGCGAACCGGAACGCTTGATCGGTATCCGTGAAAGCAAGGTCGGCGAAGGCCGTGGAAACCCGATGGCCTGGCGCTCGTTTGCCGAGTTTCGCGATCGCGCGCAATCGTTCGAGTCCATTGCCGCTTACGTCAACTGGGCCCCTGACATCGAGCAGACAGACAGCACAGTGCGCGTTGAAGGCGCGTGGGTCTCGCACAGCTACTTCAAAGTGCTGGGCGTCCAGCCCGTGCTGGGCCGGGATTTCACGCCGGAAGATGACAAAGTGGGAGCTCCCCGCACCACGATGCTAAGCCATGATCTGTGGCAGCAGGTTTATGCGGGCGACCCGGAGATTGTGGGCAAGTCGCTGCGGATTGACGGGGAGAGTTTGACAATCATCGGCGTGATGCCGCCGGTGACTGTGGGAGGACAGATTGGTTGGCGCAGCATCTGGACACCGCTGCGCATCAATGAGGCGCGCCAACTAAACAACCCTGGACGCTGGGTCCAGGCTTCCGCGCGATTGAAACCTGGCGTGAGTCTCGAACAGGCGCGCGCTGAGTTGGCAACTTTGATGGAGGGCGTCAAGCAGGCTTATCCGGTCACACATAGTCGTGAACACGGAGTGTATGCCACTTCGCTGAAGGATTACGTGGTCGATCCAAATGCACAAAAGGCGCTCTGGTTATTGTTCGGCGCCGTCTTGCTGGTTCTCCTGATCGCTTGCGCCAACGTAGCGAACCTGTCGCTTGCGCGCGCGGCAGTTCGCGACAGAGAACTGGCAGTGCGTGCCGCACTTGGCGCGAGCCGCTTCACGCTCGTGCGGCAGTTGTTAACTGAGAGCCTGCTACTGTCGGCGGGCGGAGTAGTGATGGGTTGGCTGCTCGCTCAATGGCTGTTGACGGCAGTCCTCAAGTTCAGTCCTGAACACGTACGTCGGATGGGTGACATCAAGCTGGATGGAGGCGTGCTGGTCTTCACGATTCTATTAACCGTGGTAACGGGATTGCTGTTCGGACTGGCCCCAGCGTTGAGCGCGACGAAGCTTGATTTGAACGTGAGCCTCAAAGATGGCGCGCGCTCAATCACCGGCGGCCGCCGGCAAAATCGTCTGCGCGGCGCGCTGGTCGTTACCGAGATTGCGCTGGCACTTCTCTTATTGACTGGCTCCGGCTTGCTGCTAAAAAGCTTTGCCAGGCTGCGTAGCCTCGAACTCGGGTTCAACCCCGACCGCCTGCTGACGATGAGTGTGCGGTTGCCTTCGGGCTACAAAGAACCGGCGCAAAAGGTGAACTACTTTCGGCAGACGCTTGACAACTTGCAACAGCTGCCCGGCGTCGCGGCTGCAGGCATCTGTTTCTCGCTGCCGATGACGGGCGACGGGGCGACGGACCCCGTCTTGATCGAGGGCCGGCTCGCACCGCCCGCAGGGGAAGAGCCCGTCTTGCGTGGCGGCAGTGTGTCATCTCAATACTTCAAAGCGATGGGCATTCCCTTCCGCCATGGCCGCGCTTTCACCGAAGAAGAAGTTTGGCAGGGCCGCCCTGTCATCATCGTTAACGAGGCATTTGCCCGGCGCTTCTTTCCGGGCGAGGTCCCCATCGGCAAACGCATCAAGGCGGGGTATGGAGATCCGCCGTATTCAACAATCGTCGGCGTGGTCGCTAACCACATTCAGCCGGGCGTGGATAACCGGATTTGGGAAGAGATGTTTTACCCCTACGTCAACACCGCCGACCCTCCGCTGTGGACGATGAATCTGGTCGTGAAGACGGCGGGGGATCCAGCCGCCATGACCAGCACCATCGTGAATGAATTGCGCAAAGCGGATCGACTCCTGGCGATTACCGAAATTAGAACGATGGATGATTTGCGAGCGAGTGCATTGCAGCCTGATCGGTTCAACCTCTGGCTACTGGGTTCCTTTGCTCTGCTGGCCCTGGTCCTGGCAGCCCTCGGAATCTACGGCGTTATGTCTTACGCCGTCACGCGACGGACGCAGGAGATCGGTATTCGCAGGGCGCTAGGCGCGCAAACAGTCGATGTGTTGAGACTGGTTTTGAAAAACGAGATGACTCTGTCGCTGATTGGAGTCGCAATTGGACTGGCGGGGGCGTTTGCGCTCAGTCGCGTGATGGCGAGCTTTCTGTTTGAGGTAACGCCCACTGATGCGATGACTTACGCAATCGTTTCAGTGGGCCTGCTGGCTGTTGCATTGCTCGCTTGTTACATCCCGGCGCGACGCGCCACGAAAGTCGATCCGTTGGTGGCACTGCGATACGAGTGATGATGTCCGTCATGCTTCAGCTCGTCGTGGTGAGGCGATGAAGGCCTTCTGGGCTAGCAAGCGACAAGCTAAAAGCATGTCGGACACAAAGCAACGGATCGTTTAGAAACGCGGACTTGTCCGCCGCGCCGGGCACAAGTGCCCGAACTAAACGACTCACGAGCAACCCAGGGCACAAGTGCCCAAACTAAACGGTTCGCCAGTTAAAGAAGGAATCATGGAAGCATTATTTAAAGACATTCGCTACGGCATCAGGAGTCTTCTCCAACGGCCGGGCTTCACGGCCATTGCCGTGATCACATTGGCCCTCGGCATCGGCGCCAACACGACTCTCTTCAGTTTTGTAAATGGAGTCCTCTTGCGCCCGTTGCCTTACAAGGATGCTGACCGCCTTGTTGTTCTGGACGAGACAGCGCCAAAGCAGGGCATCGAGTCGTTTGCCGTCTCGTACCCGAACTTTGTTGATTGGCGTCAACAGAACCAGGTCTTCGAGGATATTGGAATTTACCAGGAGGGCAACCACACGTTGGTTGGCGCAGGCGATCCTGAACAAATCCCCGGCGCGCGCGTCTCCCAGGGGCTTTTTGAATTACTGGGCGTGACTCCGATCAGGGGCCGCACGTTCACCGCAGAAGAAGATCGCCCGGAAACGAATAACGTCGTAATTCTCAGTCATGGCCTGTGGCAGCGTCGATACGCATCTTCCGAAAATGTGGTGGGCCAGACCCTTAGTCTCAACGGTCGCACTTCCACAGTAATCGGCGTAATGCCGCCGGGCTTTAAGTTTCCCGAGATCGCCGAACTCTGGGTGCCGATGGGCCTCACCGAGAAGCTTTTTACCCGCACCGATCACGGTCTCGATTCGATTGCCCGCTTGAAACCAAACGTCACCCTCGAACATGCGCAGGCTGAGATGAACGTGATAGCGCGGCGAATAGAGGAGCAGAATCCCGTCACTAACGAGGGACTCGGCGTCAATGTCTTTCGTCTGCGCGACAGGCTGGTAGGAGACTACCGCCAGGCCTTGCTGATTCTTCTCGGCGTAGTTGTCTTCGTATTGCTGATCGCGTGTGCCAACGTTGCCAACCTGCTGCTCGCGCGTTCGTCCAGCCGCCGGCAGGAACTTGCTTTGCGGGCCGCGCTCGGCGCCAGTCGCAGTCGCATCATTCGCCAGTTGCTGACCGAAAGTGCGCTGCTGACTTTTCTTGGCGCAGTGCTCGGCGTCCTCCTGGCCGTGTGGGGAAAAAACCTTTTGCTGGCGGCGATTCCGGGAGAGATGCCCTTCTGGATGAAGTTTGATCTGGATCTGCGAGTGCTCGGGTTCACCTTCGTGCTCTCACTTCTGACCGGACTCGTCTTCGGAATCGCACCTGCATTGCAGGCGTCGAAAAACGATCTCAACGAAGCCCTCAAAGAAGGAGGACGCAACGCCGGAGGCGCCCACAATCGCCTGCGTAGTTCGCTCGTAGTTGCTGAGGTTGCGCTCTCGATGATGCTGCTTGTAGGCGCCGGGTTGATGATCCGCAGCTTTACAAAATTGGGGAGTGTGAATGCGGGCATTAGGCCGGAAAACGTTCTCACCGTCGAGGTGCCTCTGCCTCGAGCGAAGTATTCCGAACCAGCGAAGCAGAGTGCCTTCTTCAAAGAGTTGGTGACGCGCGTGAGGACGATGCCTGGCGTGTCGTCGGCAGCCGCAATCTCCGGCGTTCCACTGAGGGGCGGCTGGGGACGCAGTCTCACTGTCGAGGGCTATCCGGTGCTGTCGGTGGGCCAGGCGCCAATGATCAACCATTCGGTTGTAACTCCAAACTACTTTCAAACGATGGGTATCCCGTTGCGCGAGGGCCGCGACTTTACGGAAGCAGATGCCGAAGGGACCACGCGCGTAACAGTCGTCGATGAGCGTTTGGCGCGACAGTACTGGCCCGGAGTGAGCCCGCTCGGCAAACGCATCCGCTTTGGCCCACCAGAGAGTAATGAACCCTGGCACCTCATCGTTGGTGTGGCGGGCTCGGTGCGAAACCGACGTCTGGACCAGGAGACAGTTCAAACCATTTACGTGCCCTACCAGCAAATACCGGTGAGGGGCATGACCTTAGCACTGCACACTACAGGCGACCCGGAAAACCTGACTGGTTCCGTAAGGGAAGCCGTGAGGGCGCTGGACAAAGATCAGCCGATCACGAACGCGATGACTATGGAGACTGTCATTGCGAGATCGGTGTGGCTGCAACGCTTCTACGCAATTTTGTTCGGCGTTTTCGCCGCGCTGGCTTTAGTCCTGGCAGCAGTCGGTATCTACGGCGTCATGTCGTATGCAGTCACACAGCGTACGCATGAAATCGGCATTCGGATGGCGCTGGGGGCCCGTGCGGGTGATGTGCTGAGACTGGTTATCAGAAACGGCATGCTGTTGATCTCGATTGGCGTAGTTATTGGTCTCGTCGGCGCGCTGGCCCTGACTCGACTGCTGGCAACGATGCTGTTTGGTGTTACGCCGACCGATAAGCTGACGTTTGTGGCCGTTTCTGCGGTCCTGATCGTCGTGGCGTTAGTCGCCTGTTATGTGCCCGCGCGGCGGGCGACGAAAGTCGATCCGTTAGTGGCGCTGAGATACGAGTAATGATGTCCGACATGCTTTAGCTTGTCGTAGTGATGCGATGAAGACCTTCTCGGATAGTGAAGCGACAAGCTAAAGCATGTCGGACACAAAGCAACCCGATCGTTTAGAACGCGGACTTGTCCGCTGCGCCAGGGCACAAGTGCCCTATCTAAACGGTTCACCAATTAGTTGCGGAAATCGGAAACCATCATGATGAACACGTTTTTTCGTGACCTGCGTTACTCGGCTCGGATGCTGATCAAGAGTCCCGGCTTCACAGCTGTGGCCGTCATATCGATCGCGCTCGGTATAGGTGCGAACACCGCCGTGTTCAGCGTCATCAACGCAGTGTTGCTCAAGTCGCTGCCTTATAAAGACCCGAGCTCACTCGTGCTGGTTTGGGGCGACTCCGATTCGTCCACCAATTTGAAGGGCCGCGATCAGGTTTCCGCTACCGACGTTGTCGACTTCCGCCAACAAGCAACGGTGTTTGAAGAGGTCGCGACATTTACCGGATGGAATCCGATTCTTTCCGGCGATGGTACCGCCGGGCCGGCCGAGAGAATCCCAGGGCTCCAGGTTGGTGACGGCTTCTTCCAGGTAATGAAAGGTGAACCGATACTCGGGCGCGCCTTCACCGCCGAAGATCAAATGGACGGGCGGGACTTTGTAATCGTTCTGGGCCATGCCTTATGGCAAAACCGATTCAACAGCGATCCAAACGTCGTCGGCAAGACCATCCAGCTAAACAGCCGCTCATACACGATCGTCGGCGTAATGGGCGCAGACTTTCAGCCTTTGCCTTCCACCCTGGTTGAGCCGGAAAAATTCTATCGACCCGTTGCCGAACCTTATGACGAATCGCAGCGCGACGCGCGACACCTGCGCGCAATCGCACGCCTGAAGCCGGGAGTGACGCGAGAACAGGCACAGGCCGAGATGAAAGTTATCGCTCAACGGCTTGAGCGCGACCACCCGGTAACGAACAAAGGGAGAGGCGCCAACGTTGTGTCCATCACTGACGACACAGTTGGCGGACTCAGGCGAACCCTCTTGATGATTTTTGGCGCCGTCTTCTTTGTTCTTCTCGTCGCCTGCGCCAATGTCGCCAACCTGCTGCTGGCCCGTTCATCCGCCAGACACAAAGAGATAACTATCCGTGCAGCGATTGGCGCCGGCAGGTGGCAGCTCATCCGGCAGCTACTTAGCGAGAGTCTTTTGCTGGCGATATTGGGAGGAACTCTCGGGTTACTCCTGGCAACCTGGGGGACCGCCGTCATCGAGAAGATGGGTGCGACGGTCAATCCGATGTTTAGTGATATTCACGTCGATCTTCGCACCCTCGCCTTCACTTTTGCGCTGTCAATCATCACGGCTCTGGCGTTTGGTCTCGCGCCCGCGCTGCAGATCTCCAAACCCGATCTCACGGAATCGCTAAAAGAAGGTGGACGCGGCGCAGGCTCGTTTGCCAGTCGCAATCGTCTTCGCAGCGGTCTCGTGATTTCTGAAATCGCGATGACTTTGATCCTGCTTGTTTGTGCCGGGCTGATGATGAGGACTGTGGTTCGAATCACAAAAGTGGATAAGGGGTTTAACTCGGAAAACATCCTGGCAATGAATATTGGATTACCGCGAGCCAAGTATCCGAAACCGGAAAACTACATTTCGTTTTATCAGCAGGTGACGGATCGCATTGCGGCGATTCCGGGAGTGAAAGGAGTCGGCACAACGAGTGTGTTGCCACTCAGCTCAAACTTCGACGGTCGCGGATTGGTTGTCGAAGACCATCCGCGAGCCCGCGGAGAAGAGTTTACCGTTGACCTCTACGTTGCCACGCCCGGCTATCTGAAAGCGATGGAGATCGCCTTACTCAAAGGTCGCGGGATCACCGACAGCGATTCGAAAGACTCAGACAAGGTTGCACTAATCAACAACACGATGGCCCGCGATCTGTGGCCCAATCAAGATCCTGTTGGGCGGCGCATCAGGTTTGCCGGAGGCGACG
>Ga0190270_10000504_pt1 | contig 17015 bp, 11 predicted proteins | sample Popmic320T_FD_133748 | JGI IMG/M metagenome (GOLD analysis project Ga0190270, IMG submission 133748) | Populus adjacent soil microbial communities from riparian zone of Weber River, Utah, USA - 320 T | ecosystem: Environmental > Terrestrial > Soil > Riparian zone | place: USA: Utah | collected...
CTGGCCACATCGTTCATCTTGATCGTCAATCGCCCGCTCTGTATTTCGACCTCTATTGTCTCAGTGTCAGCGCGCAGGAAATTGCCCTCTACCTGGTCGCCCTGCTTGAGAGTGACGGTGACCGGGCGCTTGGTAGGAACGGGCGCGGCGGCGCGAGCCGGAGCCGTTTTAGGTTTCGGCCGTGACCGCCGCTGGCCGGCGGCTGGCGCGGAAATAACGAGGACGGCGAAAATGATCATCGCCAGACTTCTAAAATTCAAAGCGTTGTATCGCATCATCTCTTCCCTTTCGTTAACCGTCGCCAGATTCCCCAGGCGATCAGAAGCGGCCACGTCGTCAGCACCGCGCCGGCGGCGAACGCGGTGCTGCCTAATCCATAAAGCAGTCGCTGCAATTCGGACATCGTCTGATCGTTGATCAGATAGGTCCAGGTCGAGGATGGCCCTCGCAGGCCGGCCAGATCGAGATCTATCCCGTCTTCCGTGATCTTCGCCGTCGCGAAGGTATGGACAATCCGCTCTTCGATAGTCTGATGCAGTTTCATGAACGCCTCGGCGACCCGCTTCGTGAACTCGTAGAGCGGATCTTGCCGGCCTAAACCGACAAGATGGATTCCCTCGCGTATCTCTGCGATCAAAGCCAGGTGTTCGGCCCAGGCCGCGTCGATGTGGCCCAGCGTGATCGCGCGCTCGGCTTCGCGCACGGCCTCTGCGCCGAAACGATGGCGCAGTTCGGCGTAACGTTCGGGGAGTCGCTCGGCGCATAACTCCAACTCCTCTTCTCCCATGAGCGCCGCCATGCGCCAATCACGCATCGCGCGGCGTTGCTCTTCGACCCGCGAGGAGTAGCGCCAGAGCGTCTTGCGGATTTCGTAATTCTGGCCTTCGACGATCCGTTGCAATCTTTCGACCTCTTGGCGAACGGCCGAATGCTCGATCGGCTCGTCCTGGGGGACGGGGCGGATTTGGGGAGGGATCAGATTGTCAATGCCGTAGCGCGCCATCAGGTCGTCTTCCAGACTAACGAAGAAGCGCGAGGTTCCCGGATCGCCCTGGCGGCCCCCGCGCCCTCTGAGTTGGTCGTCTATGCGCCGGCTCTCGTGCCGGTTCGTTCCGATGACGTAAAGACCGCCCAGGGCGACTACTCGCTCTCGCTCTGCTTCCCCGGCCCCGCCCAGACGGATGTCCGTGCCACGGCCAGCCATGTTGGTCGAGATAGTCACCGCGCCGATGGCGCCGGCCTCGGCGATGATCTCGGCCTCGGCTTCGTCGTTCTTCGCGTTGAGGACGCGACAGGCGACTCCGGCCTCGCCCAGTTCGCGGGCCAATGCCTCGGACTCTTCGACGCTTCTCGTGCCGACTAGAACGGGACGCCCCGTCACGTTCGCGCGCTTGATTTCGGCGATGAGCGCACCGCGCTTCGCGTCTTTGTGAGTGAAGATCAGGTCCGGCAGATCTTCGCGGACGCAAGGGCGGTTCGGCGGGACGGGAACCACTTTGAGGCCGTAGAATGCTTCCAACTCTTCGGCCGCTGGCCGCGCGGTGGCGGTCATGCCGCTGAGCCGGGGGTAATGCTGGAGAAAATGCTGCAAAGTGATCGAACCCAGGACGCGCCCGCCGGGCCGTATCGGCAGCGCTTCTTTAGCCTCCAGCGCCGACTGCAAACCGTCGGGCCAACGCCGGTCGTCCATAACGCGCCCGGTGAATTCATCCACCAGTTCTATACGCCCGTCGCGCACGATGTAATCCACATCTCTTCGCAGCAGCGCCCGCGCGTGCAGCGCCTGATTGACCTCGATTAGCAGCAGGTAGTTTTCGGCGCCGTACAGATCGCCACGCCCTAATTCCGCTTCCAGGCGGTCAACCCCGCGCTCCGTGAGCGAGACGTTGCGATCGTTTTCGTCAGTTTCCCAATCTTCGCCCCGCGCGAGCGCGGCTATTAACTCGGCGATGCGATAAAGGCTGGTTTGCGAACCGGGCCGTTCGCCGGCGATCACCAGCGGCACGCGCGCTTCGTCAATGAGGATCGAGTCGGCTTCGTCAACGATCGCGAAGTTGAAAGCGCGGTGGACCAGATCATCAGGCGTTCGGCAAAGTCCGTCGCGCAGGAAATCGAAACCGGCCTCTTTCGCCGTGGCGTAAGTAACATCGGCGGCGTAGGCCGCCCGTCGAGCGTCGACGCTCATGCCTTCCTGAACGACGCCGACGCTCAGGCCCAGGAAGCGGTATACCGGCCCCATCCACGCGGCGTCGCGGCGGGCGAGATAGTTGTTGAAGGTCAACACGTGAACGCCACGGCCGGCGGCCGCGTTCAAACACGCCGGCAATACGGCCGCCAGGGTCTTGCCTTCGCCGGTCTGCATCTCGACTAGCTTCCCGCTACTCAGCGCTACGCCGGCGATCACCTGGACGTCGAAAGGCCGCATGCCCAGCGCGCGAGCGGCCGCTTCCCGCGCTAGCGCGAAGACCTCGACGAGCAATTCGTCCGAAGACGCGCCTCCACGCGCCCTTTCGCGCATCCTCTCGCGCAAAAGGGCCGCGATCTCCCGCAACTGGTCGTCGGTTTTCCGGGCGAAGTCTTCCCCCAGGCGATTTATTTCCCGCAGCGCCTCTTCGTAAGGCGCGAGATTCTCTTCAACCCGCTCGATCCCACGCCACTTCTCCAATCGCCGCATCCATCGCCTTGTTGTCATGGCAATCGCTCTCCACCCGCTTTCAAAAAAGGCGAAACGGAAGCAAAAAAGGCAAAAAGGGCAAAAACAGCAAAACGGTTTTGCTGTTTTTGCCCTTTTTGCCTTTTTTGCTTCGATTGGCCCATTACGTCAAAAGATCAACTCTGACTGCGCGCCCGCGCACAATTCGGCGCGCTTTATTTCTTGCCATCCTTTGAAATCCGATAAATCTTCGACGCCGTGCGAATGATCAGGCTGCCGCGCGCGATCGCCGGCGTGGCCATGCACATTTCGTCGAGTGAATTCTTGCCGAGGAGTTTGTACTCAGTCCCGGCCTGAATAACGAAGGCGTCGCCGTCTTCGCTCAGGCAGAATATCTTGCCGTTGTAAGCCCATGGCGACGAGGTGAAAGCGCCAGCCGCCGGCGAGATGCGCTGCTTGCCGTAAACCTCCTTGCCCGTCCTGGCGTCATGGGCGGTGAAGAAGCCGCGGTCAAGGAGCGTGTAATAATAATCGCCGTAAATGATCGGCGAGGGATTGTACGGCCCTCCCTGCGGCAGATACCAGGCGATGAATTGATTGCTCGTCTCGCCCTGCTTCAAGGAGATGTCGTCCGAAGCGCCGGGCCGGATCGCGTATACCGGGCGATGCTGGTCGCCGACGTATCCCGACGCGATGTAGAGCAGATCGAATTTGGAGAACGGCGTTGGGATGGCGATTGTGGACATCCCTTTAAACTCCCACAGGACCTTACCGTTCAGATCGTAAGATCGAACCGCCTTGGTCGCGGGCAGAATGATCTCTGTCCGCTGTTTGTTCTCCCAGATGTAAGGCGTGGCCCAATTGGTGCCGGCCTCGCGCTCGACCTTCCAGGCTTCTTTTCCGGTTTTCTTGTCGTAAGCGGCGAAGAACGATTTCTCGTCGTTGTCGTTGACGACGTAGATGCGATCTTTGTGCAGGACGGGCGAGGCCGCCGTGCCCCACCCGAACCTGGTCTGATGCGGTTCGAAATTCTGCTTCCAGACCGGGTTGCCTTTGAGATCGAAGCAGAAGAGTCCGAGATTGCCGAAGTAGACGTAAAGGCGCTCCCCGTCGGTCACCGGCGTCTCCGACGCGAAACTGTTCTTCAGATGCCGCGAGGTCTTTGGCGCGCCGCGATGGGTTTCGCGCTCCCATAAAACCTTTCCGGTCTTCCAGTCAACGCAATAGACCATCCATCGGTGTTCATCTTTCGGAGGGTCAGTGCGGTTGCCACCAAAATAGAGGCCCTTTTTCGGCGGCTCGATCTCGGCGGAGCTGACGACCGAGGTGACGAAGATCCTGTCTCCCCAAACGATGGGCGAAGACCAGCCCAGGCCGGGAACCTCGGTCTTCCACGCGACGTTTTCGGTCGCGCTCCATTTATCTGGAAGTTGCGGGTCTTCGACGACGCCGATGGATTGCGGGCCACGGAATTGAGGCCATTGACCGTTGTCTGAACCGGAGGCCGCGAACCAACTTACGACGAACATTGTTACCAGTTGAAGGATGAACATAATGGGACGCCTTTCGGATAATGCGCCGGAGCGCGGTGATTGTTGTCAGGCAATTTCGAGTGATACAGCGGAACGGATAATAAAACAACCTGTCGCAATTTTTTTGCCGCGCGGGACTGCGAGCAAGAAAAATTCTTGCGGTCATCCGGAAGACCCGTTAATATGCGTTTTGCTTTTACAATTTTCATCCCCCCTGACGGTCGACATTTGAGCCACAAAGGCAGCGGGCGCCGAAAGCCGCTGAGAATTGAGCGATGGAGTCCATGAATCATCAAATCATCACCTTAAGCAAGGACCTGCCGATACCGCTTTATCATCAGTTGAAGACCCTGCTGTTGGAGCAGATTCGGACTGGCGAGATGAAGCCGAACGACCGGCTGCCTGCCGAAGACGAACTGGCCGCCACCCATCGCGTGAGCAAGGCGACCGTGCGGCAGGCGTTGAACGAGTTGGCCGTCGCCGGCGTGCTGCGGCGCGAACAGGGGCGCGGCACATTCGTCGCCGAACCCAAGCTGGCGCAGGGGCCGCGCGAGATGACCAGCTTCACCGACGAAATGCGGAGACGCGGTTTTCACCCCGCGTCCAAAGTGCTCAAGCAGGACATCATCAAGGCGGACGCAGACATAGCCGAAAAACTGCAGGTCGCGGAAGGCGCTCAGGTCATGCGACTCAAACGCCTCCGCCTGGCGGACGGCGAGCCGATGGGCATTCAAACGGCCTACCTTTCGCTGGCTCTGGCGCCACAATTAGCAGAGGAAGATTTCACTGACGCGTCGCTCTACGAAGTCCTCGAGCGGAAGTACGGCCTGTGGCCGGCGCGCGCGCAGGAGACCTACGTCGCCGCGCTGCTGGACCGCGCCGAGGCCAAACTCTTGAAGGCCGACCCCGCTTCGCCCGCGCTGTCGGCGGAGCGCGTCTCCTATCTAAGTTCGGGCCAACCGCTCGAAGTGACCTATTCGATCATGCGCGGCGACCGCTACCAGATCGTGCTCGATCTGACCAGACATCAGCTCAAGAAGTAGTCTCGAATTTCAAACAGGCTTTTTACATGAGTCACGAGGCGGAACGGATGGTTTCGCCGCGCATTAAGCTGCATCTACACAATTCAACCACCTAGCAGGGAGGCGCCTATGTTACACTCACGTTTAGCCACTCTACTGGCCGTTGTGTCTCTGGCATGCGGCCTTTACTTTTCCACATCCGCACAGACCGTAACCGGCTCGATGGAAGGCCGCGTCATCGACCAGACAGGCGCCGTCATCCCCGGAGCCAAAATCGCCATTCGCAATGTCGAGACCGGGCAGGAACGCGTCGTAACCACCAACGCCGAAGGTTTTTATCGCGCGCCGTTCCTGCCACTCGGCTCCTACCGCGTCATCACCTCGTCTCAAGGGTTCGCCAACGTGACGCAAGAAAACATTCAGGTGACGCTGAACCAAACGGTCGTCGCGAATTTCGAGATGAAACCAGCCACGGCGAGTGGGGAGGTTACGATCAGTATCAGTGAAGTCCCAATCAACACCGTTAACGCTGAGATCAAACAAGCCCTCAACTCGCAGGAAATCACCGACCGCCCGGTCGCCAATCAAGGCAACTTCCTGACGCTGGCCGAAACCTTCACCGGCTATCAGGAGAATCCGACTTCCGGCCAGAACAATCCGACAGCGTCGTCCGGCTCTTCGATCAATTTCAACGGCACGGGCACACGCGGCTCGACATTCCAGATCAATGGCGTCAACAATGACGATTCTTCGGAAAACCAGAACCGGCAGGGCGCGTCATTGGCGACGATCAGAGAGTTCCAGGTCATCAGCAACAGCTACTCCGCGGAATTTGGGCGTGGGTATGGCGCGGTCGTGTTGGTACAAACCAAATCCGGCACAAACCAGATTCATGGCGAAGCTTATGAATATCACAATGACAGTTTCCTAAACGCCAAGAGCCATTTCGCCACTGGCGTCAAAAAGCCTGTCAACCGCCGCAACCAATATGGCGGGGTCGTCGGCTTTCCATTCCTCAAAGAGCGTCTTTTCGGGTTCCTGAGCTTCGACCAGGCGCGGCGCACCGGCGCGCAAGGGTACACGCGCGATGTGCTGCTTCCCAATGAGCGGACGCCGCTGCTGAGCGGCGCTAACGACACGCCGGCTAACCGGGCCTTCATTGAATCGGTGATCGCGCGCTTCCCAACCAGTTTGGTTCCGAACGACACGCGCAGCGCGCGCACGTTCGTTGGCAAAATCGGGTTCGACCAACCGCTCAACGATTATTCGACGCGCCTGGATTGGAATCGCGGGGCGAACAACGTGACTGCGCGCTACCAATACACTCGCCAGATTTTCGATAACCAGGACATCATCCTCGGCGAGGCAACCAAGCAGAACAACAAGCAACAGAATCTCGGTTTGACCTGGACGCATATCTTTTCCAACGCGATGGTGGGCGAGTTTCGCTACGGTCTGGGATTGCGAACCACTCTGGTCGGCATCAAGGGCGGCAACGACACGCCGGTCATCCGCTTTATGGGATCACCGGTGTCCGGTTCGATCATCGGCAATGCCGGAGCTTTTCCGATCAACCGATTCCAGACTGACCACCAGTTTGTTTATAACCAGTCGGTGATTTTGGGCAACAGACATTTCATCAAGGCTGGCACGGACATTCGCCGCCAGCAACTCGATGACTTCGCCGACAATTTCTCGCGCGGTTTCTACAACTTCGGCGCAACTTGCGGCGGAACAAATTTCGGCACGGCTTACTCGGCGTTTCTCGCCGGTTGCGTGACGACGTTCCAGAAAGGTTTCGGCCCGTTCTTCCTGGAAAATCGGATCAACGAATCGAACTTTTACGCCGAAGATAACTGGAAGGTGAGGCCGAATCTGACGATCAATCTCGGCGCGCGTTATGAATACGTCTCTGCGCCGCGTGAAGCGGCGGGTCGAATTCAATATGGCTTCAGCGACGACAAGAACAACATTCAACCGCGCATTGGGTTCGCCTACAGCCCCGCCTGGGAGAGCGGTTGGCTGGGCCGGCTGGCTGGCGGTCCCGGCCAAAGCTCGATTCGCGGCGGTTACGGCATCTATCACGGACGCCTGTTCCAATCGTTCTTCTCGCAATCGGGCGCGACCGTGCGGTTCAATCCGCCGGACGCCATCTTCCTGAGTTTCAGCAACAGCCAGAATCTCGCCGATCCCACGGGCGGCTTCGTTTTCACGCCTGGCCCGCAAACCGCGCGTCATGCCGAAGCCCACATTGATCCCGATCTGGAGATGCCATACACGCAGCAGTGGACGTTGACGGTCGAAAGACAATTGCCGCTGAAATCGGCTTTGCGGATAACTTATTCGGGTAATCGAGGCATCGGACTGGTGCGGTACGCGCAGGAGAATCTGCCTGTCTCGCCGCTCCTCGGTCCGGTGACAGTGGCCAATCATCCGAACAATGCGCCAGCGGTTCTTTACGCGGCGGCTTCGCGCCCTCCGGGCGATCCTCGCGCGGTGGATGTCCGTGGGCAGCAACTGCGACTGGCGGCTAATCCTGTCTGCGCAGGAACCGGACTGGCCGGAATTCCGACGACGGCGACTTGCCCTGTTCCCGTGCCGATTGGGCCGAACGAAATCAGCTTGCGCCTGCCACGAACCAACGAACGCCGTCCAAGTGGCGATTTCACCACCAACACGTTTGCCAGCAACGGCGCGTGGAGTTACTACCACGGCTTGCAGATTGAATGGACCAAGAAGCTCAGTCAGGGCTTGTTCTTCCAGATGTCGTACACCTGGAGCAAAGCGATTGACACTACTTCGGAAGCGACCAATCTTGGATTGGCAACGACTGCCGGAGATTCCAACATCCTAGGCCCTGACCCGCGCGTGTCTCGCGGCTTATCGCGTTTCCACTCGCCGCACCGGTATACGCTGTTCACCAGTTACAACTTGCCGTGGTTCTCGGCGCGAAGCGATTTTGTCGGGCAGGCTATGGGCGGATGGAAGGTCTCGATGGTGGCGAAATTTGTCGCCGGAACGCCGTTCACCGTCATCAACAGCAGTGGCTTCGGCGATTTCAACTTCGACGGCTTCGGCGAGCTTCGCCCGGTGATCGTTGATCCCAGCATTCTGGGCAACCATTTCACCCTGCCCGATCAGGCGCCGTTCCGGTTGCCGCGCGAGGCGTTCCGCGCACCGACCATCAAAGATTTCGGCTGCTGTGTCCTCGGACGTAACACGTTTTACGGGGACGGCGCCTCCAATTTCGACTTCGGCATTTTCAAGAACTTCAAGATGCCGTTCGAGGGGCATCAGGTGGTGCTGCGCGCCGATCTGTTCAACGCGTTCAATCACGTCCAGTATGGGTTCCCAGTCCTCGACCTTGCGAATGGGAATTTCGGGCGCCTCACCGGAACGTCCGTCTCATATAGCCCGCGCAACGTGCAGTTTTCATTGCGGTACGTTTTCTGATTCGAAATTGAGAACTTCGATAATCCCGGGCCCGTAAGGCCGCCAGCGTTCGGCGAACGTGGGCGAGCTTGTATTGACGAAGATCGTCTGCGTGGGAATGCGAAGCGCGGCGGCGATGTGCTGGCCCGCCGAATCGTAGCCGACGTACCGGTCACCGGCGGCGATCAGTCCGGCGAATGCGCCGAGACCGCCGTCCCAGGTGATGGCGTCGGCTTCGATCTTTTCAAGCGCAATCGCGTCGGCGCGGTCGCTCTCGGCGATTTCAATGACGGCGCGGCCCGAGGCCCGGAGCCCGGCGACGATGCGGTCGATCTGTTCGCGCTCTTCGCCGGTCGCGCCTTTGTCGAGGATCAGCGTCGAATCTTTGATCAGCTGGTTGACCATCTCGATTTCAAATTTTTCCGAGACGCGTTTGTTTTGATTGCCGCCCACGCCGAGGCTGACGACGGTGACGCGCGTCGCCCCGGCGCGGCGCAGCTTTTCGACTGCGAGACGGCCGAAGTTTTGATGTTCGGCCGGCAACGCGACGTATGGAAAGGTCTCTCCGGTTGCGCCGAAGACGTCATTCGCCCAACACGAAGCCAATTGGCCGATCGATTGCGGATTGCGGTTTGCGCTCGTCCGGCCCTGGTAGCTTCTACTCTCAAAGAAGAGATAGTTGCGCTCGTCTTTGACTAGCGGCAGCAGGCCGAGTTGCGTCAGCCGCGAATCGGGATCGATCAATAGGAATTCGTCCACGCTCAAACCTCTGATCTCATCGTTCACCGCTTCAACCACATCGATCCAGCTCTCCAAACGCGACAACACGTCGCCGCCGCGCTCGTACTTGATCTCGCGGGTTCGAACGCGAGGGTCGCCGCCGAAGAGCTCGCGCAGTTTGGCCGAGCCTAGCAGGACAAACTCGGCCCCGGGCAGCAACGTCTGCAGCCTGGCCATGATCACGCTCGTGACGGCCACGTCAGCGCCGATGGTGACGCGGGAGAGGAGGAGGACTTTGAGGATCGAGGATTGCGGATTGCGGATTGGGACTCTGTGGTTGAGGATTGCGGATTTACGGGAGAGCAGGTCGGATTCGCTCGTCAGGCCGAAGCCGTGCAAGGATTCGTCAAAGTCTCTTGCCCGCGGCATGCGGCGGTAGAAATCGATCACTTGCGCGAAGATTCGGTCGTAGAGATCGCAGGCCGCCGGGTCGAAGGAGTCGTTCAGCCGTTCGATCAGGGCCGGGAATAAAATTCGGACGCCGGCGCGCGCGACCCCTCGATTCTCGTCCGCCGCGATTTCGCACAGTAACGTCACCGCGTCGCGCAGGTAACCGCCCCACTCCCGATGAGCGCTGATAATCAAATCGGCGGCGCGGCGCGCCTCCCGCTCGACCTGTTCGGCGTCGAGCGATCCTTTGCTTCTGCGCGCTCTGAAATCAGCCAGCAGGCTGGCGGCTTCCAAGGTCTGTGTCATAGGCTTTAGATTAGCGGTACGGTCAGTAAATCACGAAATCAGGCAAGAAGAGCATTGTTCATTGTTCATTGTTCATCGTTCATTTGTCATTTCCCGGAAATCGCCCAATGTTCATTGGGCATTGATCGCCTGCTGCGGCCGGCGATGACAAATGACAAATGAACGATGAACAATGAACAATGAACAATGGATGTCTCCGTCCATTTCGTGATCTACTGACGGTACAGGGAGCGGTAGCGACCTGATCGATGACTAGGTCGCTACCGCTCCCTGTACCGTACCGCTAATCTAAGAGGATACGGGACAAACGGGAATTACGAAATGGGCGGAGCGCGTCCGAACTGGCAAACGCGCGACTTGGCGTTTGCTTGACAGCCTATGGGGCGCCTTTGTTAGACTTCGACGCCTTTCGGCTCCTTGCTTTAAGCAATGCTCTCGACGTCCCAAAAAATCAAACGCAATCACAGACCTTAAGTCAGGAGATACGTCTTTATGCCTGTTTTCAACGGAATAGAAACTCCCGCCGACGGCCGGGCCATCAGGGTCGAAGCGGGTCGCTTGATAGTCCCCGACAACCCCGTGATCCCCTTCATCGAGGGCGACGGCACGGGGCGCGACATCTGGAAGGCCTCCCAGCGCGTCTTCGACGCGGCGGTCGAGAAGGCTTACGGCAGCGAGCGCCGCATCGTCTGGTACGAAATCTTCGCGGGCGAGAAGGCCAACAGCAGATTCAACGAATGGCTCCCGAAGGGTACGCTAGACGCGATCAGGCATTTCGTCGTCGCGATCAAAGGGCCGTTGACCACTCCCGTAGGCGGCGGCATCCGCTCCCTCAACGTGACGCTGCGGCAGGTCCTCAACTTATACGCCTGCGTGCGGCCGGTGCGTTATTTCAACGGAGTGCCCTGCCCCGTCAAAAAGCCTGAGAAGCTGGACATCGTGATATTCCGCGAAAACACCGAGGACGTTTACGCCGGCATCGAATTCCAGGAGGGCACGGAGAAGGCCAGGAAGCTGATCGAATTTCTGAGCGAATTCGGCTACGAGATCAACAGTGACTCCGGCGTCGGCATCAAGCCCATCTCGATCACGGGCACGAAGAACCTGGTGCGGCGCGCGATCCGCTACGCCATCGAGCACAACCGCAAGTTGGTGACGCTCGTCCACAAGGGCAACATCATGAAATTCACCGAGGGCGCGTTCCGCGACTGGGGCTATCAACTGGCTAAGGAGGAGTTCCGCGACCGGATCGTGACCGAGGATGAGTTGTGGAAGGACCACGGCGGCAAGACGCCGGAAGGCAAGATCCTGATCAACGACCGCATCGCCGACGCGATGTTCCAGCAAGTGCTGCTGCGGCCCGATGAATATTCGGTCATCGCAACGCCGAACCTGAACGGGGATTACCTGTCGGACGCCTGCGCGGCCCAGGTAGGAGGACTCGGGATGGCGCCCGGCGCGAACATCGGCGACAACGCCGCTGTATTCGAGGCCACCCACGGCACCGCGCCGAAATACGCCGACCTGGACGTCATTAACCCCTCGTCAGTCATCCTCTCTGGCGTTATGATGTTTGAGCACATGGGCTGGCAGGAGGCCGGCGACCTGATCATCAACGGCATCGTTAAAACTATCGCGCAGAAGCGAGTAACTTACGACCTGGAGCGCCAGATGAGGGGCGCGACCAAAGTCAAGACGAGCGAATTCGCGAGCGCGATTATTGAGAATATGTGATAGTGGTGGTTGGCGCCTGGCGGTTGGCGGTTGGTTGCGACGGACGATTCCGCAACCAACCGCCAGCCACCAGCCGCCAACCACCTTTATATCGGAGAAATAATGGGAAGAAAGAAAATCACAGTAGTTGGCGCGGGCAATGTCGGAGCGACGACGGCCCATTGGCTGGTTTCAAAAGAACTCGGTGACGTGGTCCTGGTTGACATTATCGAGGGGATGCCCCAAGGCAAGGCTCTGGACCTGGCCCAGGCGGGGCCGGTCGAAGGTTATGACAGCCGGCTGGTCGGGACGAACGGCTACAAGGAGACGGCCAATTCCGACGTTGTCGTGATCACTTCCGGCATCGCGCGTAAACCGGGCATGAGCCGCGACGACCTGCTCAACACCAACGCCGGAATCGTCTCCAGCGTGACCGAAGAGATCGTCAAATATTCGCCGAACTGCATCATCATAGTCGTCTCGAACCCGCTTGACGCAATGGCCCAGGTGGCGTGGAAGAAATCCGGCTTCCCGAAGCATCGCGTAGTAGGCATGGCGGGCATTCTCGATTCGGCGCGGATGCGCTGCTTCCTGGCCGAAGCGCTTAACGTTTCGGTCGAAAACGTTTCGGCCTTCGTGCTCGGCGGCCACGGCGACACGATGGTTCCCCTGCCGCGCTATTCGACTTGCGGCGGAATTCCGATCACCGAGTTGCTGCCGAAAGAAGTGATCGACCAGATCGTCACGCGCACCGCCAACGGCGGGGCCGAGATCGTCAGCCTGCTCAAAACCGGGTCGGCCTACTACGCGCCCTCGGCGGCCACGGTCGAAATGGTCGAAGCCATTTTGAAAGACAAGAAGAAGATTCTGCCCTGCGCCACTTACCTGGAAGGCGAGTACGGCGTCAATGGCCTCTTCGTCGGAGTCCCGGTAAAATTAGGCGCGAAGGGCGTCGAAGAGATCATTCAGATTAACCTGACGACCGAAGAGCGCGCGGCTTTGCAGAAATCGGCCGCCGCCGTGCAGGAGTTGGTCGGCATGCTTAAACTCTGAGAAGATCAAGCATCGTATATATATATATATAGGATAGAGGATCGAAAATAGAGGATAGAAGATTGAGTGACATCAACGCTATCCTCTATCTTCCATCCTCATATCCAAGTTAGTTGAGAGGATACAACGACAGTGAGCGAACAGAAGGAACTGAGTGGTAAGGATAAGATTGTCGCCGAGCTGAGGGCGCTCGAATACGAGTTGACCGTGGAGTTGCCCAAGACGCTGCGCACGGCCGCGGCGCTGGGCGATCTTTCGGAGAATTCCGAGTATAAATTCGCGCGCGAGCGGCAGGATTACGTGCGGGCCCGTGTTCGCCAACTGCAGCAGCAGATGGCCAAACTTTCGAGCATCGACGTGAGCAAATTGCCCCGCGACCGCGCCTCTTACGGCTCGACCCTGAGCTTACGCGACCTGAACCGCGACGAAGAGATCACCTACCGCCTTGTCACTCCCGAAGAGGCGGATTTCGAGAAAGGATTGATCTCGACGGCGTCGCCCATCGGGAAGAGTCTATTGAATAAGGAAGAAGGCGATGAGGTAAAGGTTCAGACGCCGAACGGCGTGCGCTCGTTTGAGATCGTCAAACTGACGACGATTCACGACGAGGAAGAGTGAGGATTGCGGATTGCGGATTGATAGTAGGTGAACCGTCTCGCAAGGGCGACGTAATGAAAATAGGATTCTCGGAATCGATAAATCCGCAATCCTCAATCCGCAATCCGCAATCCGCGATCGCCATTGAAAGCCCAATATTAAAGATGCTACACTCCCTCACCAGTCAATAGCGCGACTCACGCAACCAGATTCCTCCATCGCTTTCCCATTTCCCAACTAAAGCAGGGGGAAAGCAATGGAGAAAACTATTTGCATGAGTCAGATAAAAATTAGGAGAACGCGGTTGCTTTCTCGAATCGGTTCGAGCAACATCTTGAAAAGCTTGCTGACGGTTGCGTTGCTGGTAGGCGTCTTTTTCTTTGGCGCGGGATTAATCACATATCTTGCCGTGCGCGGTCGCACGGTCGCAGTCCCGAGTGTGGTAGGCAAATCAAAGGAGGCAGCCAGAGAAGAGTTTGACGATGCCGGGCTCAGAATGGACGTCAGAAGCGAGGCTTACAATGATAAGACGCCCGCAGGCGTAGTAACCGACCAATCGCCTTCGGCGGGGACAATTGTTAAGACCGGCCAGATCGTGCGCGTCAGCATAAGTCGCGGCGCGGCGCCAGCCGGACAAAATGCGCAAAAATAGCTCCCGGATTCGTTCATAGTTCATTAGTTTATGGTTGAGATCGCGCCATCAATCTTATCGGCGGATTTCAGGCGGCTGGGCGAACAGATCGCGGAGATCGAACAAGCCGGCGCCTCTTACATTCATGTTGACGTGATGGACGGCCATTTCACCCCGAACCTGACGGTGGGTCCGTTCATCGTCGAGTGGGTGAGAAAGGCCACTAAACTGCCGATAGACGCGCACCTGATGATTGAGAACCCGGACAATTTCATCGGCGCGTTCGCCCGCGCCGGCGCGAATATGATCTCGGTTCATCCAGAAGCGACATATCATCTGGATCGCACGCTCAATCATATCCGGCAGGCGGGCTGCCAGGCAGGGGTGGTTCTCAACCCGGCGACGCCGCTGGCGATGATCGAAGAGGTCGTCGCCGATGTAGATTACGTACTGTTGATGTCGGTCAATCCCGGCTTCGGCGGTCAGAAGTTCATTCCGTCGTCCCTCGACAAATTGCGCCGGTTGCGTAACCTGATTCGCATGAAATCCTCGCCGGCGCGCATCGAGATCGATGGCGGCGTCGGCCCCAACAACGTGGCGGAGGTCGTCGCCGCCGGCGCTGAGATCCTGGTCGCGGGCTCGGCCGTCTTCGGCGCGGAGAACCCCGCCGAAGCCTTGAAAGAATTGCTGCGCGCCGCCGAGTCTGTCGGAAGAGTCACGGCCTGATCGGCCGCAATATAGATGACGCAGGAAAATCGCTGCGCATCACTGGGAGTGCAATTATGAAGCTTGGAAGTATCATTACTATCGTGTTCGCGTCCGCCCTCGCCATGGCTTTCGCCGGGTGCGGGCCGAAGGACAAGGTCAAAAATGAGAACGCGTCGGCCGAAGGGCGCGACCGCGACCTTTACAATCAGGCGTCGAAGAAGGCCGAGAAAGGCCGCTACGACGAGGCGCGCCTGACATATAACGTAATAATCACGACCTATCCCGACAGCGCGTATCTGCCGTTGTCGAAGCTGGCCATCGCCGACACGTTCTACCTCGAAGGCGGAACGAGCAATCTTCAACAGGCGATCGGCGGTTACAAGGAATTCGCTCAATACTTCCCTAGGCACCCCAAAATCTGCGAGGTCAAACACCGGATAGCGATGTCTTTCATGCGCCAGATGGGCGCCTACAATCGCGAAGCGCAGATGGCCGTACAGGCCGAGAGACAGTTGAAGGACGCCGAGGCGTCCTGCCGAGAGTCCGAGGCCCTGCCTAAGGTTCAAACTGACCTCAGAACTGTGCAGCAGGTGCTGGGGTTGCACGAACTCGACATCGCGCGCTTCTACAGCGACAATCGCCAGGCCCACAAGGCCGCTGAAGGGCGGCTGCGCGGCATCATCACCAACTACCCGAACTTTAGCTACCTCGACGAATCGCTTTATCGACTGGGCGTGGCGCTTGTCGAACAGGAGCAGCCCGAGGAAGCCGCCGAATATTTCACGAAGCTGGTGCGCAATTACTCGAAGAGCGAATACTCCAAGAAAGGCAAAGAGTATCTGGAGAAGCTAGGCAAACCGGTCCCTGACCCGGGCAACGAGGATCCCGCGCCCGTACGCCCGAGCTTCATAGGCAAGTTCGGGTTGATTCTCGGCCGCAACGGCTTGGAGATTTCCGAAGACGGGGTCCTGCTGACCAAGAAGGGAGAGGAGAAAGAGGACGTGAAGGCTACCGCGACGCCTTCCGAGACCAGCAACCAGCCGGGCACGCGATCGATCCGCGCCAACACGAAAGGCACGTCCGTTGCTGATCAAGCCGAGGCCTTAGCCCCAGCCGCCGGACAGGCGGCCGGTGAGGCGGGAAGTGGAGCGAGCGCCGACCAGGCGACTCCTGAAACTAAAAACGGCGAGTCGAAGAAGAAAGACAAGAAAGAGAAAGATTCAAAGAAGAAAGATAAGGAAAAGAAAGATTCTCCCGGCGTTTCCGAATGAGGATCGACGCCAGAGAGGCAGTAAAAATGCGAAAAGGAGCGAAAAAGGCGAAAAAGGCTTTTTTCGCTCCTTTTGCGCTTATTCAATAGCCGGACCACCTTGCATCAGTACATCGACGTTGCGCCGCTCGCCTCCGTGAAACCGCCGGCCAGAGGCGAGCGGCGCAACGTCGATGTACTATAATGAAGAGGCCTGATCGACTCGGCGGTAGAAATCGTCTTTGTTGGCTTCAATCGGAGGTTTCCGTGGATTACAAAATTTTGCTCGCCGATGACAGCGCGACGGTTCAGAAGATCATTACGCTTACCTTCTCGGACGAAGGCGTCGAGGTGATAGCGGTGAATAACGGCGACGAGGCGATTGACAGGTTACGACGCCTGAGGCCGGCCCTGGTGATGGCCGACATATCCATTCCGGGAAAAGACGGCTATGAGATTTGCGAGTTCGTCAAAACACATCCAGAGATGGAAGGGACGCCGGTGATACTGCTGGTTCCGGCATTTGAAGCTTTCGACGAAGAGCGCGCCCGTCGCATCGGCGCCGATTATCATCTGACAAAGCCGTTCCAATCCATTCGAACATTGATCTCTGTCGTGAAAGATCTGATAGATCACAAAGCCGCCGCCGAGCCCCCAGCAGTCGACGGCGGCGTGATGGCGCCTCATGAGCGGTATCGGAACAATTACAACACGGCGGAACTCAACACGAGGAGAGGGAAGATAGAAGATTTGATCAAACTGTCGGCCCAGCCGGCTTCGGAAAACGGCCTTGAAAATGGAACTATGCTAAAGATCAATACGCCGTATGGCAACGGACGCCATATGGGTTCGCCCTCAATCGCAAACGCCCCCCGCGAAGTCGAAATATTGGAGGACGTAAACATGGACAACATGTTGGAACTGGACGATGTTCTGCCCGATCTCACAC
>Ga0190270_10000506_pt1 | contig 16965 bp, 19 predicted proteins | sample Popmic320T_FD_133748 | JGI IMG/M metagenome (GOLD analysis project Ga0190270, IMG submission 133748) | Populus adjacent soil microbial communities from riparian zone of Weber River, Utah, USA - 320 T | ecosystem: Environmental > Terrestrial > Soil > Riparian zone | place: USA: Utah | collected...
CTGTTGCTGTTCCTGACCGGCTCGATCGTCGGCGTCTTCGCCGCCCAGGACCTGCTCGTCTTCTACGTCTTCTTCGAGGCGATGCTGATCCCGATCTACGTCCTGATCGGCGTCTGGGGCGGGCCGCGCCGCGTGCGCGCGACGGCGACGTTCGTGATCTACACGATGGCCGGGTCGCTGCTGATGCTGGCGTCGATCATCGTCTTCGGGCTCTCGCAGGACACGTTCTCGCTCGTCGACTCGGGCGTCTCCTCGAACGACTGGGTCTTCCTCGGTTTCCTGATCGCCTTCGCCGTCAAGGCGCCGATCTTCCCCTTCCACGGCTGGCTCGTCGACGCCTACCGCGAGTCGCCGCCCGAGGTGGCCGCGATCCTCTCCGGCGTCGTCTCCAAGGCGGCGGTCTACGGGCTGCTCCGGATCGTGATCGCGAAGTTCCCGGAGCCGGTGGAGCAGTACCAGTCGGCGATTCTCGCCTTCGCAGCCATCAGCCTGGTCTACGCGTCGCTGCTCGCCTTCCGCGCTCCCGACATCCGCAGCGTGACGGCCTACTCCTCGATGGCGCAGATGGGCCTGATCACGATGGGGCTCTTCTCGCTGAACGAGCTGGGCGTCGACGGCGCCATCCTCCAGTCGGTCGCGCACGGGCTCATCTCGGCGACGCTGTTCCTGCTCGCGGGGATGGTCGAGCTGCGCACCGGCACCAGCGCCTTCGCCGGGCTCGGTGGGATGGCGCGCGGGCGGCCCGTGCTCGCGACGCTGTTGATGACGACCGGGATCATCGCGCTCGCGGTGCCCGGCTCGGCTGCGTTCGCGGGCGAGTTCCTCATCCTCGCCGGCGTCTACGGCGTCGCGTGGGGGTGGGCCGTGGTCGGCGCCGCCGCGATCGTGCTCGCCGCGATGTACATGCTGCGGCTGATCTCCGCCGTGCTCCACACCGCCCGCGGGCGGGACGTCCGCGAGGACTCGCCGGACGTGCGGCCGTTCGAGCTGGCCATCGTGGTCCCGCTCGTCGGGCTGCTGCTCGTCCTCTCTGCCTGGCCGGCGCTGGTCTCGGAGCGCACCTTCCCGGTGATCGGCGCCGAGCAGACCGAGGCGACGCCGTGATCCCCACCCCGAAGGTCGACTGGCTCGCGCTGGCGCCGACGCTGGCGCTGCTCGGCGCCTCGGGCGTGGCCCTGCTCGGCAGCGTGCTCGTGCCCTGGTGGATGCGCCGCGTCTTCTGCGCGCTCGCGGTCTTCGCCGGCTTCATCACCTCGGGCGTCTTCGCCGCGATCGTCTTCGACGAGACCGCCACCGGACAGGCGCTGATCGCCGAGTCGTTCACCCGCGATCGGCTCGGTGCGTTCGCGGCGCTGATCATCGCGGGCGCCGGCGTGCTGACCGTCCTCGTCTCCTGGAGCGACAGGCGGCGCGACCACGTCGGCGAGTACTACGCGCTGCTCGCCGCGGCCGGCGCGGGCATGGTCTTCTTCGTCACGGCCTCGAACCTGATGACACTTTTCCTCGGGCTGGAGTGGTTCTCGATCGCGCTCTACGTCCTCTGTGCGATGGACACCCACCGCGAGGCCTCGCTCGAGTCCGGGCTGAAGTACCTGATCGTGGGCGCGTTCGGCTCCTCGATCCTGCTCTTCGGCTCGGCGCTCGTCTACGGCGCAACCGGCGCGATCGGCTTCTCCGAGATCGCGGCCGCAGACCGGAGCGACGACGTCCTCCTTCTCGCCGGCCTCGCGATGCTGATCGCAGGTCTCGGTTTCAAGGCCTCGGCGGCGCCCTTCCACATGTGGACGCCGGACGTCTACCAGGGCGCGCCGACGCCCGTGACCGCGTTCATGTCGGCGGCGACCAAGGTGGCGGCGCTCGTGCTGACGCTGCGCCTGCTCGTCGTCGCCTTCCCGGAGCAGGACGAGCTCTGGACGGTCTCGATCGCCGTCATCGCGATCGTCTCCCTCGCGGTCGGCAACTTCGCCGCGCTCGCCCAGCGCGACCTGAAGCGTCTGCTCGCCTACTCGTCGGTCTCTCACGCAGGCTTCATGCTGATCGCGATCGCCGCGAACAACGAGCTCGGCGCCCGGGCGCTGCTCTACTACCTGATCCCGTACGGCGCCATGTCGATCGGCTCCTTCGCCGTGGTCGCGGCGCGCGAGCGGGAGCTGCAGGCGCCGGTGACGCTGGAGAACCTCGGCGGCCTCGGCTGGGAGCGGCCGTTCCTCGGCGCCGCGCTCTGGGTCTTCATGCTCGGCTTCATGGGCATGCCGTTCACCGGCGGCCTGATCGGGAAGCTCTACGTCTTCGCGGCGGCCTACGAGGCCGGCTGGTGGTGGCTGATCGTCGCGGGCGTGATCGCCACGGCGATCTCGCTCTACTACTACCTCGGCGTGATCCGCGCGATCTACCTCCGGCCCGCCGCCGAGTTCCGGCCCGCGATCGCGGGGGGCTCTCCGCCGCTCGACCCGCTGCTGCAGAGCGCGGTTGCGCTCGCCGTCGGCGTCACGATCGGCTCGTTCTTCTTCGTTCAGCCGCTGATCGGCCTCGCCGGCGACGCGGCGGCGGGGCTGCCCTTCTAGCCGCGTCTGAATGCGGCGCGCAGCCGCTCGCGCGGCGCCACCGCGGTTGCGGCCACGAGCGCCTGCACGGCGAAGATCGCGAGCGCGGCGACGACCGCGGTGACCCCGATCACGGGCGGCGGCCCCTCCTCCAGCAGCGGCGCCCGTACGGCCGTCCCGAGGAGGACGAAGGGGAGCGCGACCCCAGAGAGGACGGCGATGCCGCGGTCGTGCGGCTGGGCGGCGGAGCCGTCGAGGACGTCGCCGAGGCCGGACAGCGCGGCAACTGCCACCACCGGGACGGCGGCGACCAGGCAGTAGTAGGCGAGCGAGTGGTGGCCGGCGGCGTCTGCGAGGGCGGCGCCGAGCACGAGTGCGACGGAGGCGAGGCGCGTTGTCATGCGTTGATGTTCGACCCAGGACCGGACGGTCCTCTAGGCTCCGGTCATGGCCACGACACTCACTTGGCTCGGCCATGCGGCGTTCCGCGTGGACACCCCGGCCGGCAAGCGCATCTACGTCGACCCCTTCCTGCACGGGAACCCGAAGTGCCCCGAGAGCGAAAAGGAACCGGAGCGCGTCGACGCGATCTTCATCACCCACGGGCACAACGACCACGTCGGCGACACGCTCGACCTCTACAAGAAGTTCGAGTGCACGGTGATCGCTCCGGTCGAGGTCCGCGACCTGCTCGGCATGATGGGCTGCGAGACCGAGGGCCCGCACGACCCGAACAAGGGTGGCACCGTCGACCTCGACGGGTTCAAGGTGACGCTCGTGCACGCGCAGCACTCGAGCAGCTACGTGACCGACGCGCCGCCCGGCTCTCCGCGCCAATGGGAGACCGTCTACACGGGCGAGCCGTGCGGACTCGTCTTCGACTTCGGGGAGGGCGAGCCCAACGTCTACTTCGCGGGCGACACGAACGTGTTCGGCGACATGGCGCTGATCGCGCGCCTCTACGCGCCCGACGTCGCCGTGCTGCCGATCGGCGGCCACTACACGATGGATCCGAAGGAGGCGGCTGTCGCGCTCGAGCTACTCGGTGTGAAGCGCTGCATCCCGTGTCACTACGGCACGTTCCCGATTCTCGCCGGCACCCCCGAGCAGCTGCGCGAGCTGGCGCCTGGCGTCGAGGTGATCGCGCCGGAGCCGGGGGGATCGGTCGAGCTGTGAGGGAGCGCTGGTTCGGCGCGTCCGGCCGTCGAGTCCCGGAGCTGGCGCTCGAGGGCTCGCTCGACCTGAAAGGCGCGCTCGTCCTCGACGACGTCTCCGATCCGACTCGGCTCCGCGAGGCGCACGCGCAGGGGATGCCGGTCGTCGTGCGCGCGGCGACTCCGGAAGCGGTGAAGGCGGCACTCGCGCGGCCGGAGGTCGCGTCGGTGCTCGTCCCCACGGAGGAGCTGCTCGCGCTCGACCTGACGTCGTTGACCTATGGCTAGACCGGTCGCGACCTACTCGATCGCGGCCTGCGATCTCGACCGCGGCCAGTGGGGCGTCGCGACCCAGTCGAAATTCCTTGCGGTCGGCTCGATCGTGCCCTGGGCGGAGCCGGGTGCCGGTGCGATCGCCACGCAGGCGTACGCGAATCCCCGTTACGGGCCGGACGGGCTCGCGCTGCTGCGCCAGGGTCTCCCGGCGGACGAGGTGGTGACGCGGCTCACCGAGGCCGACGACGGCCGCGACGAGCGCCAGCTCGGGATCGTCGACAGCGCGGGGCGCGGCGCTACCTTCACCGGCCTGGCCTGCCTCGACTGGGCAGGCGGGCGCGCCGGCGAGGGGTACGCGGCGCAGGGGAACATCCTCGTGTCGGGCGAGACCGTGGAGGCGCTCGGAGGCTCGTTCGAGCAGAGCGACGGCTCGCTAGCCGAACGCCTGATCGAGGCGCTCGCGGCGGCGCAGGCGGCCGGCGGCGACAAACGGGGGCAGCAGTCGGCGGCGGTGCTCGTCGTCGAGCGGGATGGCGGCTACGCGGGTCTCACGGACACGCTGGTCGACCTCCGCGTCGACGACCACGAGGCGCCGATCGAGGAGCTGCGTCGCCTCTACGGCCTCCACCAGCAGCTGTTCGGCAAGACGCCGCGCGACCAGTGGCTGCAGGTCGACGACGAGCTTCGGACCGAGATCGCCGGCCACCTCGCCAGGCTCGGCTACGCGCGCCTCGCCGACTGGGCCGGGGATGCGAACCTCGAGGAGCGCGTCGACGGCGACACCGAGATCGACCCGGTCGTCCTGGCCGAGCTGAGGAGGAGACGATGAGCGGATACGAAGTCGCGAGCCTGGCCGATTTGGAATCGCTGCCGGGTCCCGGCTCGCTGCGCTGGACGCCGGTCCGGAAACACTTCGGGATCACGGCGTTCGGGATCAACGCCTATACGGCGACGGAGGTCGGTCAGGACGTCGTCGAGGAGCACGACGAGGAGCGTCTCGGCCACGAGGAGCTCTACCTCGTGCTCGCCGGCCGGGCGACGTTCGTGCTCGACGGCGACGAGGTCGACGTGCCCGCCGGCTCGGCCGTCTTCCTTCGCGATCCGAAGGTGAGGCGGTATGCGCGCGCCGAAGAGGCGGGGACGACAGTGCTCGCGCTCGGCGGCCAACCCGGCCGGCACGAGATCTCGGCCTGGGAGTACTTCTTCGCCGCTTACGCGTACGCCGAGGACGATCACGAGCGCGCGCTCGCGGAAATCGACGCCGGGCTTGCGCAGAAGCCGGAGCATCCGGCGCTCTTCTACCACCGGGCGTGCCTCAACGCCAAGGCCGGGCGGCTCGAGGAGGCGCGTGCCGAGCTCGATCGCGCGCTGGAGCTCGATCCCACGCTCGAAAAGTGGGCCGACGAGGACGAGGACCTGGCCCAGCTACGCGTCGCCGGGGAGCCGTAGGCCGGCCGCTCGCTCGCGCAGTGCCGGCACTGGGTCGGCCTCCGGCCGGGCGACGACGAGCACGGCGCCGAAGCCCTCGCCGGCGAGAGCACCGACGAGGAGCTCGAGCCCCAGCGCGAGCGCGAAGCCCTTGTGCGCCTGCTCGCCGCCGAAGGGGACGAGCTCGTCCGGGCGCGCCGCGCCGCGGAGCACGTCGCCGTAGGTGACCGCACCCATCGAGACGTCAGCGACGACCGGTGCCCCGTCCGAGCTCGGAATGGCGATCGCGAGCGGGTTCGTCCCAGCCAGCGCCTCGCCGCCGTCCGGATGAGCGAGCCGCGCGGGCGAGGTCGCAGTCAGCGCTGCGACGAGACCGCCGTTTGCGAGCCGGCGCACATACCAGCCGAGCATCCCGGTGGGAAAGCAGTCGGCCGCGACGACCACCCTGGCGTGTGCGGGCGGCGCAGCCAGCTGCGCGTCGACGATCGCTGCGAGGGTGAGGTAGCCGAGCGCGCCGTTGCCGTCCCAGCGCTCGAAGCCCGGCTCGGCGTGTCGGCATCGCGGTCGGGCATCCGGCTTCAGGTCGTGCAGCGTCTCCAGCCAGTCGATCCGGGAGAGACCGTGGCCCAGCTTGCCGCGTGACTCGGCGTCGAGGAAGTGGCTCGCCAGCGTGGCGGTGTCGGCCTCGGAGAAGCCGAGCGCGGCGATCCGCTCCTGAGTCCTAGGCCGCACGACGCCGTGCCGCCCAGACGGCCACGCCGGCGCTGAGCACGAGCGGGATCCCGAGCAGAGCCGGACGCAGCCGCTGCGCCGACGGATATGCGAGCTCGGCGAACGTGAGCACGGGCCAGCCGCGCTCCACCGCGATCCGACCCAGCTCCCGATCGGGATTGACGGCGATCGGGTTCCCGACCGCCTCGAGGAACGGCAGGTCGGTGTGGCTGTCGGAGTAGGCGGTCGAGACGGTGAGGTCGAAGCCGTGCTCGCCCGCGAGCTCGCGGACCGCTGCAGCCTTGCCCTCGCCGTGGCAGGCACGGAGCGAGCGCCCGGTGTAGAGGCCGTCGGCGACCTCGCAGGTCGACCCGAGCGCGCCGTCGAAGCCGAGCTCGTCCGCCAGCTCGTCGACGATCTCCTGCAGCGTGGCGGAGACGATGTAGACGTGCTCGCCACGGCTGCGGTGCCGTTCGACGAGCTCGAGCGCCTCCTGGTAGACGAGCGGCTTCAGGACCGGCTCCATCGCGTCCCGGACGAGGCGGCGCAGGTCGTCGACGGCGAAACCCTTCAGGATCATCAGACCGTCCTCGGCCGCTTTCCGCACCGTCTCCGCGCCCGCCCCGCGGGCCGCGAAGAGCAGCTGCCAGGCGGCTGCCTTGGCGAGCTGGCCGCGCCCGATCACCCCGTGCTCGCGGAATGCCCCGGCGAGCGCGAGCGCGCTCGAGCGTCTCAGGAGCGTCCGGTCGAGGTCGAAGAATGCGGCAGTTTGCACAGCGTCGAGTGTACGGGTGCGAAAGCCTCACGAAATCCTCACGGATTCCTTACTGCCTCCTGCGCCGGGGACTTCAGAGTTCTGGCGTCTTGCTCTGTGAGACTCGAGAAGGAGATGACACGGCATGAAGCGGTTCGTACTGATCACAGCAGCGCTCGGCGCCATGGTGGCGACTGGTGCCGCGGTTGCGCATCTGAAGGCGGCTGACGTCACCGCTGCCAGCGCCACGCTCTCGGCCACGACGCCGTCGAACGTCCAGACCCGGACGTACACGTGTGACGGCCAGACCTTCGAGATCACCACCGGCCGCTGGTCGGGCACGGCGACGAGCACGACCGCCGACCTGAACGGCGCCGCGGTGCTCCACCTCAAGAGCGTCTACAACGCGACCAAGAAGCTCGGCTGGATCGACGGCAGGCTGCACATCGCCGCCGCCGACGGACGCACGCACGCCGGCATCTCCGGCGTCAACACGGACGGCAAGCTCGACGCCTGGTTGCGCGGGAGCGCGGGCCGCGGCGACGGCATGCTCTTCGGCAGCCTCACGGGCTCGTTCTCGAAGACGGGCGGCCTCACCGACGGCGCCATCGGCACCGGCACCGGCGCCAACGCGGCCGTGATCGCGAAGGGCATCCGCTGCAAGTCCGAGAAGACGCCGAAGCCGAGCGTGCACCTCTTCGTCAAGGGTCAGATCGAGGCGCTCAGCGCGACGTCGATCACCGTGAAGCCCAAGGACGGCTCGGCCTCGCAGACCTGCACCGTGAAGGACGACGACGATGTCGACCGCGTCAAGGCGGGGGACCAGGTCGAGATGACGTGCAGCCAGATCGCAGGCGCCTGGGTGCTGACCAAGGTGCGCAAGCGCTAGCAGGTTCTCTGGAGAGAGACGGCAAGGGGGCGCCTGGGGGCGCCCTCTTTCGTTCTATTCGTTCTACGAGAGAAGCGTCAGCGGCTTGCGGATCGCGGCCTGCCGTGTCGCTGCGACGGTCTCGGCGAGCGCGACGATCGCGCGCGCCGAATCCGCCTCCGGGTCGGACTCGACGACCGGAACGCCGGCGTCACCCGCCTCCCGAAGTGCGCGGTCGAGCGGGATCGTCCCGAGCAGAGGGACGTGCAGCTCGTCGGCGAGCCTGAGCCCGCCACCCTCGCCGAACGCATCGCCGCTCATGTTCTCGACCACGCCGAGCAGCTTCTGGCCCGTCTTCTGCGCCATCATCGCCGCGCGTGCCGCGACGTCCTGCGCGAGTGGCTGCGGTGTCGTGACGACGAGCACCTCCGCCCGCGGAAGCAGCTGGCCGAGCGAGATCGCCATGTCGCCGGTTCCCGGGGGCATGTCGATCACGACGGTGTCCAGATCGCCCCAGTGGACGTCGCAGAGGAACTGCTCGAGCGCGCGGTGGAGCATCGGTCCGCGCCACATCACGGGTGCGTTCTCGTCGAGGAAGTTGCCGATCGAGATCAGCTTCAGGCTGCCGCGCACCGGCGGGACGATCATCTTGTCGACGACGATCGGCCGCTGGTGGACGCCGAGCATGTGCGGAATCGAGTGGCCGTAGACGTCGGCGTCGATCACCCCCACCTGCTGTCCGAGGCCGTCGAGCGCCGCGGCGAGGTTGACGGTCAGCGACGACTTGCCGACGCCGCCTTTACCGCTCGCGACGGCGATCACACGTGTCGCCGGGTCGAGTGAGATCGTCTTCTCCGGCCGGCCGCCGCGCAGCTTGGCGGCCAGCGCCGCCTTCTCGTCCGGGCTCATCACGTCGAAGAAGAGCTCGACGCGCCGCACGCCCGGTAGCCCGCCGACGTGCTCCGCGACCTGATCCTGGAAGGAGCTGCGCAGGGGGCAACCGGCGACCGTGAGCGCGATCGTGACGGAGACGTCGGCGCCGTCGATCTCGACGGATCGGACCATGTCCAGCTCGGTCACGGGCTGGCGCAACTCGGGGTCGATCACGCGTTCGAGCGCGCGCAGGACGTCGTTTCGGTCCACTGTCATGTCCGGAGCGTAGCGGCGAGCCCTCCTAGCCGACGAGCCTGAAGACGACGGCGTCACGGACTGGCTTGCGGCCCGTGCGCGTGACGGTCAGCGTCCCGCGAGCGTTGTCGTAGAGCCCCGTGCCGCCGAGCACCGCCAGCTCGTAGAACTGCTGGTAGAGGAGCGAGCCGCCGACGACGAGCTTCCCCTTCGGGAGGATGTAGGTGCCGCGGCAGCTCCGCGAGCGGCCGCTGTCGACGAACGTGCAAAGAAGCTCGGAGCGGCCGATCGTGTTGCCCGTCCCTCGCTCGAGCAGCCGGCTGCGGATGATCTCCTGGTCGCCGGGCGAGACGCCGCGGGGACCCATGTCGATCCGGGTCGACGCCAGCACGCGATCATTGATCCTGATCGTCGCCTTGCCCGTCCCAGCTTCCGATCGGGCCTGCCACGGGCCGACGGCGACGATGCCGACGAGTACGCCCGTCAGCAGCCAGCCGACCTTTCTGTTCATGCCCCCTCCTTGTTGTTCGTACTGGACTCTCCATTCGGCCCCGGCAGCTCGAGCCAGAAGGTCGTGCCTTCGCCGGGGTCGCTGTCAAAACCGATCGTGCCGCCGTGAGCCTCTACGATCTCGCGCGAGACCGCCAGTCCGAGGCCGGTTCCGGTGATGCCCGTGGCGCTTGCGTCGCCCCGGAAGAACTTCGTGAAGATGCGGCTCTGCTGATCCTCCGGGATCCCGAGCCCCTCGTCGTGCACGGCGACCCGGACGCCGTCGCCGCTGCGGGCTGCGACCAGCTGAACGGTGCCCCCGTCTGGCGAGTACTTGATCGCGTTCGAGAGCAGGTTACCGACGACTTGCGCCAGTCGACCCGGATCGCCGCGAACGGTCAGCGGCCGCTCCTCGAGCTCGACCGCGAGCCGGTGCTTCGGGCTCTGCGCCGCGTAGAGCTGGGCTTGCTCGTGCAGGAGTCTCGCCAGGTCGACCTTCTCCTCGGCCAGGTCGACGCCCTCGTGCTCGATCCGCTGTACGTCGAGGAAGTCCTCGAGGAGCGCGGCCAGCCGGCGCGCCTGCGCGTCGACGATGCCGAGGTAGTGGCGGCGGGTGGCCGGGTCGAACTCTCGCTGGAGCAGGAGCGCCGTGAAGCCGAGCACGCTCGCGAGCGGCGTCCGCAGCTCGTGCGAGACGATGCTGACGAGCTCGGTCTTGCCGCGCTCGCTCTCGCGCAGCTCCTCGTTCTGCTGCTCGAGTTCGTCGTGCGTGGCCTCGAGCCGCTCCGCGATCTCGTTGAACGCGCGCGTCAGCTCGCCGACCTCGCCTGGACCTTCCTCGGGCAATCGGAGCGACAGCTCGCCGCCGGCGATCCGGCCGGCGCCGTCGGCGACGGCGCGCACCGGACGCCCGATCGACCGCGCCAGCACTATCCCGAAGAGCACGATCAGGGCCATCGACGCCCCGACCGCGATCGCGCCGACGAGCACGGCGACGTCGGTCCGCTCGTCCGCGTCGCGGGCCGCCCGAGCGGCGAGCGTGTTCTCCGCGGCGCGGAAGTTCGTGAAGAGCCGCCGGATCTCGTTCGTCTGCACCTTGACGCTGTCGATCAAGGTGGGGTCGTTCCTGATCAGTCCCGGTATCTCCTGCAGGATCGAGACGAGCGGCGGGAGCGAGGCAAACGCGTACTCCCTGATCTGCGTCTCGACCTCCCGTGCCTTCTCGCTCTGGCTCGGATCGTCCCGCACGAGGCCCGTCAGTTCGGCGAGCTCGCCATCCAGCTGGGCGCTCGCGTCGCGGTAGGCGTCGAGAGAGTTTGCGGTCCCGTCGAAGGCGAAGTTGAGGAAGCTCGACTCGACGTCGGACACGACCTTCTCGAGCTGCAGCGACGCGGCGGCGACGTCCTTCGAGCGTGTCTCGCGATCGGCCGCCTCACGCTGCGCGGACACGGCGAGGATGAGCGCGGTGAACGCCGCTCCGACGAGCAGCGCCAGGGCCGCGCTCGCGAGCCACATCCGCCGCGCGAGTGTCATGCGAGCAGCTCCTCGACGGCCGCGCTGAGGTGGTCGGGATCGAAGGGTTTCGAGACGAAGCGGTCGGCGCCCGCCACCTGCGCCTCGAGCTCGGCGTGGCTCCAGGCGGTGATCACGACGACCGGGATCGACTCCAATCCGGCGTCGTTCCGGAGCTGCTCGAGCACCTCGATCCCGCTCAGGCCGGGGAGCATCACGTCGAGCACGATCAGATCCGGCCGCTCGTCCTTGGCGAGCCCGAGTGCCTCCGTACCGTCGGCAGCTTCGACGAAGCGGTAGCGCGGCCCGAGCACGGCGCGAACGAGCTCGCGCAGGCTCGGATCGTCGTCGCAGACGAGAATCGTCGCGGCGCCGGAGTCGGGTGCGGGGTGTTGTGCTGGTTCGTCCACCGTGAATGGAGGTGCGGTGGCGCCGTTCCGTCGAAGTCTAGTCATCGGTCTCTGGCTGGAGAAGCCCGCGCAGTCGGTGTGCGTTCCGCGGCGCGAATCCCTCCCAGTCGTTGTTGAAGTACACGAAGCTCTCGGTCGTGGGCCACGAGCGGATGCGCGCGGCCCATTCCGTTAGTTCGGTCTCGGAGTAGTTGCCCCTGCGGCCGCGCGTGCCCGCGTGAAAACGGACGAACGTCCAGTCCGTCGTCAGGTCGTGCGTTTGAAACGCGCGGATCTCGGGGCGGTCTGCGATCACGAGCGCGACATTGTGCCTGCGCAGGAGCGCGATCACGGCGGGATGGAACCAGCTCGGATGCCTGAACTCGAACGCATGACGGCCTGCAGGCAGGGCGGCGAGCGCCGCGCCGAGTCGGTCGTCGTCTCGGCGGAACGTCGGCGGCAGCTGCCAGAGCACCGGTCCCAGCTTCCCCGAACGCACGAGCGGCTCGATTCGCGAGTAGAAGAGCCCGAGGCTGGGCGGCAGGTCACGCAGCCGTTTCACGTGGGTGACGTAGCGGCTCATCTTCACCGCGAAGACGAACTCGTTCGGCGTCTGCTCGACCCAGCCTCGCACGGCCGTGAGGGTTGGCAGGCGGTAGAACGTCGCGTTCACCTCGACCGTCTCGAAGTGCCGCGAGTACTCCGCGAGCCACCGTCTCGGCGGAAGCCCGTCCGGATAGAAGCGGCCGCGCCAGCTGTCGTAGTTCCAGCCCGAGCAGCCTACGTGGTGAGTACGTGCGACAGCGTGCGGCACAGCTCCGTCGTTCCCGCCGCGACGACGCGCGAACGTCCGACGAGGTCGAGCGGCGCAGCGGTGAACGGTGGGTCCTCGAACAGTTCGATCGCGAGCCCGCACTCGCGCACGAGCAGCTGCCCGGCGGCGATGTCGACCGACCGCGCCGGCTTGAGCGAGCAGACGGCGTCGACGCGCCCCGCTGCGAGATGGCAGAGCGAGAGCGCGAGCGAGCCCATGATCCGGAGCCGATGTGCGCTTCCGACCATGTGCGCCGCCTTGTCGGCGACCTCGGCCGTCGTGGTCGCCTCGAAGGAGAGGATCTCGATCTCGTCCTTCGGCTTGACCGCGCCGAGGCGGCCGCCGTGCAGAAAGGCGCCCCGGCCGCGTTCCGCTGTCCATTCCTCGCCCGAGCCGAAGTCGTAGACGTAGCCGAAGCGGACGTCCGCCATCGTGTCGCCGTCGGCGACGGCGAGCGAGAGCGAGAAGAACGGGATGTCCCGCTTTGCATTCAGCGAGCCGTCGATCGGGTCGCAGACGACGCGCCAGGGAGCGCCGGTGCCGAAGACGCGCTCGCCCAGCTCCTCCGAGACGAGGGTGAAGTGCTCGTCGAGCTGCTCGAGCCGGTGGACGACGGCCGTCTCCGCCGCCGCGTCGATCGCCGTCGTGTCGTCGCCGCCCTCGCCGAGCTGGAGCACGGGCTCGCGCTCGACGCGGGTGGGCAGCTCCGCCAGCACGGCCTTGATGTCCCCGACAGCGTCGCGGCAGACCTCGAGCCACGGGTTCAAGGAACGAGGATCACAGAGGGTGGAAGAGCAGGCCGCTGATCAGCTTGGGGAAGAAGTAGGTCGTCTTCTGCGGCAGCACCTCGCCTCGCCGTGCATGGGCGAAGACGTCCTCGATCCGCGTCGGCCGCAGCAGGTAGGCGACCGCCGCCTCCCCCTCGCGGACGCGCCGCTCCGCCTCGGCCGCGTCGGCGGTGTAGGAGATCCCCTCGTGCCCGAGCGTGTCGACGAGCTGGACGTCGAGCATCCCTTCGGGACCATGGACGACGCGCGACCCCTCGCGCGTCAGCTCGGTCACCTCGGCGCCGCCGGCGCCGTTGCCCTCGAGGTGCCTCGGCTCGGCGAACAGCCGGTGCGTGGGAAAGATCTCCAGCCCGGGATCGTCGGTGGAGACGAGCACGACGAGCATCTGCGCGCTCGCCGGCGTCCCCTCCTCCGCCGTGAAGGCGAGGGCCGTCTCGTAACGGTGATGACCGTCTGCGATCAGCAGCTGCTTGTCGTCGAACGCGCGCACGAGCGCGGGCTCGTCGAGCCGCCAGAGCTTCGCGCCCTCGACCTCGAGGTCGGGAGCACGGTCGGGCCGCCCGGCCGGGGCCGGCCCGTCGTAGAGGAGGAAGATCGGCTCGAGCTGGACGTGCGTGGCGCGCAGCAGGCGCAGCCGGCCCTCTTTCGGACCGGCGTGTGTGCGCTCGTGCGGGAGCACCGTCCCCGTTTCGTACGGCTCCACCTTCAGCGACCCGACGATTCCGAAGCGCGTGCGCGCGATCCCGTCCGGTCCGACGTAGTCCTGCTCGAGCGCCCAGACCGCCGGCGGCTCCTCGACCAGGACGCCGGTCGCCCGCCACTCGTCGAGCGCCCGCGCCGCCTCGTCCTCCGAGTCGGGCAGGGTCAGGCGGACGACGTTGTGAGGACTGCGGCCTCTCAGCTCCTGGCGCAGCTCGTCGTCGATGACGTCGTAGGGCGGCGCGACCAGCAGCTCGAGCGGGCCTGCCACCGACTCGTCGTAGCGGAGCGCGCGAAAGGGCTTGACGACGGCCATCGCGGGCAACGTACCAACACGCCCGCGCCCTAGACTCAGCGCATGAGCACGATCGCCGACTTCGCGGCCGACCGCACCGTCGAAGGCGTCTACGCCGTCGCGCGGAAGCAGCGCCGGACGACGCGGAAGGGCGCGCCCTATCTCGCGCTCGAGCTGGTCGACCCGACCGGCCGCATCGAGGGGCGGATCTGGAACGACGTCGAGCTGCTCGACGGCCGGTTCGCCGAGGGGGACGCCGTTCGCGTGCTCGGCCGGGTCGAGCGCTTCGACGACAGGCTCCAGCTCGAGATCCGCTCGGTCGAGGCGGCCGACGCCGATCCCGCGGGGCTGGCGCCGCGGCTGCGGCGCGACGCCGACGAGCTCGAGGGTTTCCTCGAGTTCCTGGCGGGCGAGATCGCCCATCCGGGGCTGGCGGCCCTGGTCGGGTCGTTCCTCGCAGACCCTGCACTGCGGCAGGCGCTCCGCGAGCTGCCGGCGGCCGAGACTCACCACTCGTACGCGGGCGGCCTGCTGCAGCACACGGTGGGCGTGGCCACGCTCGTCCGAGAGACTGCGCAGCTGCATCCGCGGCTCCGCTCGGATCTCGTCGTCGCTGCCGCGCTCCTGCACGACATCGGGCGGGTGCGCGAGCTCGGTCGTGGCCCAGCGTTCCGGCCCACCGACGAGGGTCGTCTCCTCGGCCACGTTCACCTCGGCCTGCGGCTGATCGAGGAGCGGGCCGACGGTCTCGATGCGACGGTTCGCGCCGAGCTCTTGCACGCCGTCGCGTCGCATCACGACCGCAACGCCGCGCGCACCGCCGAGGCGGCAGTGCTGTACCACGCGAACCAGCTGGACGCGGTCGCCGCCACCAAGCCCGTCGAGTGACCGCGATCGCACTCGCGCTCGGCGCGAGCCTCGCGTGGGGGCTCGGCGACTTTCTCGGCGGCCTCAAGGCCCGCACGCTGCACGTTCTCACCGTGCTCGCGATCTCGCAGGCGGCCGGCTTCGCCGCCGTGCTGGTCTGGCTGGCCGTGTCGGGCGACTCTGCTCCGAGCGGGAACGCCGTGCTGGCCGCCGTGGCGGCGGGTATCGGCGGCTGCTTCGGGCTCGGGGCGCTCTACCGCGGGATGGCGGTCGGTGCGATGGGGATCGTTGCGCCGGTCTCGGCGCTCTCGGCCGTGATCCCCTTCACCGTCGGCGTCGTTTCCGGCGAGCGCCCGGGCGTGCTCCAGCTCGTCGGGATCCTGCTGGCGCTCGCAGGCGTCGCACTCGCGTCCCGGGAGCCGGCTGAGCGGGGCGGCGGCCGTGCAGCCGGCGTCGGTCTGGCGCTCGTCGCCGCGCTCGGCTTCGGGCTCTACTTCGTCTTCCTCGACTACGCGGCGGAGGAGAGCGTGCCCTGGGCGGTGACGACGGCGCGCGGGACGTCGTCGCTGATCGCCGTCGCCGTCGCGCTCGGCGTCGGCGCGTCGCTGCGTCCCGGCAGGGTCCATCTGCCGGCCCTGCTGGCCGTCGGCCTCTGCGATGTCGGCGCGAACGTCCTCTTCGGGCTCGCGTCGACGAGAGGCCTCCTCAGCGTCGTCTCGGTCCTCGCTGCGCTCTATCCGGTCGTGACCGTCGGCCTTGCGGCGCTCCTGCTCCACGAGCGGATCGCGCCGACCCAGCGGGTCGGTGTCGCGGGCGCCCTCGCCGGTGCTGCGATGATCACGGCCGGATGACCGCGCACGCGCCGGGGACAGTCCCGGGGACAGTCCCCGAACGTTTCCGCAACGTTCTTTGCACAGCTTTGAACGCGGCTGACAGAGTCGGCCGATGAAAGGAACGCTCGACGAGCACGTGCTCACCAGCGAGGCGCTGCGCGGCAACCCGCTCGGCGACCCGCACGAGCGGCCCCTCTGGGTCTACACGCCGCCGTCCTACGCCGGCGGGCCGGCGGTCTACGTCCTCCAGGGCTTCACCGGGCAGCTGGACATGTGGCGGAACCTCGCCGCCTTCCGGCCGACCTTCCTCGAGCTGCTCGACGACGCCGACATCGACGCCCGCGTCGTCTTCGTCGACGCGTGGACGTCGGTCGGCGGCTCGCAGTTCGTCGACTCGGCCGGCAGCGGCCGCTACCACTCCTACATCTGCGACGACGTCGTCCCGTTCGTCGACTCGAGCTACGAGACGAACGGCTTCCGCGGCGTCGCCGGCAAGTCGAGTGGAGGACAGGGGGCGGCCGTGACTGCGATGTTCCGGCCCGAGCTCTTCCAGGGGTTCGCGAGCCATGCGGGTGGCGGCCTGTTCGAGGTCTCGATCAGGCCGTTCTTCCGACTCGCCGCGCGGCGGCTGCGCGATGCGTACGGCGGGTCGATCGAGCGCTTCCTCGAAGAGCTGCGCACCGGCCCCGCGCCGCTCGCGCATCCGGACGACCTCCACATCCTGCTCCAGTGGGGCTTCTCGGCCGCGTACTCGGCGGATGAGGACGGCACGATCCACCTTCCCTACGACGTCGCGACGGCGCAGGTGATCCCGGAGCTTTGGGAGCGCTGGCTCGAGTGGGACTACCCGACGCTCGTGCCCCGTTACGCCGACGCGCTCCGCGGCATGCGCGCGATCTACGTCGACTGCGGCACGCGCGACGAGTGGTATCTCGACCTGACCGCGGCGTGGCTCCGCCGCGAGCTGACCGCGGTGGGCGTTGCCGACCTCCACGTCGAGCTCTTCGACGCGACACACCTGGCGATCGAGTACCGCTACCCGGTCGGCCTCCGCTACCTGGCGGAGCGGCTGCGCTAGACGTTGAAGCGGATGTTCAGGACATCGCCGTCCTGGACCGCGTAGGTCTTGCCCTCGAGCCGCTGGGTGCCGCGCTTCGCCGCCTCGGCATGCGAGCCGGCGGCGAGCAGGTCCTCGGTCGAGATCGTCTCGCAGCGGATGAAGCCACGGGCGATGTCGGAGTGGATCGAGGCGGCCGCCTCGAGCGCGGTCTGGCCGCGCCGGAGCGTCCACGCGCGCGTTTCCTTCTCGCCCGCGGTGAAGAACGTGATCAGGTCGAGCGCGTCGCGCAGGCGGCGCACCACCTCGTCGAGCGCCGACGGGCCCTCGCGGTACTCGGCCGCCTCGGTCTCGGCCATC
>Ga0190270_10000507_pt1 | contig 16923 bp, 14 predicted proteins | sample Popmic320T_FD_133748 | JGI IMG/M metagenome (GOLD analysis project Ga0190270, IMG submission 133748) | Populus adjacent soil microbial communities from riparian zone of Weber River, Utah, USA - 320 T | ecosystem: Environmental > Terrestrial > Soil > Riparian zone | place: USA: Utah | collected...
CGTCTAGTGCCTGTCCCGCTTCCGGTGGCATGTAGTTCTCATCATGTTTCGCGAGCACTTGATCCGCATAGAAAACTCCATCACTTCCCAAACGCCCCTGGGCCACGCAACCTTTGCCTTCTTTGAACAGGTCGGGAAGAATTCCCTTATAGACAACCGGCACCGTCTTCGCTGTGTCCGTCACGGTGAAGCGGACCGTGAGTCCATCGTCTGCGCGTTTGAGAGATCCATTTTCCACCAGTCCGCCCACGCGAAATGCTCGATCGACCGGCGCTTCCTTAGCTGCCACTTGCGTAGGACTGAAGAAGAAGACCAGGTTATTTTGGAAAGCGCTAAGCACGAGTGCGGCGGCGATGCCAAGGCCCGCCAGGCCCGCGACAATAAAACCGATTCGTTTATGACGACGTTTCATATTATTACTTTCCGCAAGCTGAGTGACGACTCTGTAATCGGGACCAGCTCCGTAGGAGCCAAATGTTTATAGGTAGAGCAACTGCTGAAGATTCGAGCTCCGTAGGAGCGCAATGTTCCCAGCCAACGAGTAAGTCGAATCGAAAATTTCGCCCCTACGGAGCTGGACGAATCTTTGTAGCGTTGCGGTCTATAAACATTATGTCCCTCCGGGACTGGCGCGTATGGCCAGAAACTCTTTTCAAAAAAAACGGCACTTGTGCACACAGAGAGCACGAGATTGCGCAGAGAAGACTGTCAGCGTAACGTCTTCCTGCGTTTCAGAACCGTAACGACTTCACCACCCATCACCACCAGCGCAATCAGGTAAGAACCCCAGACATAGAAAGCGTAACCGCCCATGTAAAAGAATTCAGACATTAGACCGTGCTCCTCGCAAACATTGAAGCGTTCTGTTCTCGTTCCTCAATAATGCGACGCAGACGGGTCAGCACCACGGCTATCGAGTAAAGCCAGCAAGCTGCGAGCATTATCAGAAGCGCTGCCAGCATCGGTGGCGCTATCGATGGTTTGCCCATGATCCTGATCGTTGCTCCCTGGTGCAGCGTGTTCCACCACTGGACCGAGAAGTAAATGATCGGGACATTGATTACACCGACCAGCGCCAGCACGGCCCCCGCTTTGTCAGCTCGCCGCGGATCGTCTATCGCTGCCTGCAATGAAATAAAACCGGCGTACAGAAAAAGCAGGATTAGCGTCGACGTCATCCGCGCGTCCCACACCCACCAGGTTCCCCACGTCGGCTTGCCCCAGAGAGCGCCCGTCGCCAAAGATAAAAACGTAAACATCGCTCCAGTGATGGCGATTGCCGAAGCCATCATTGAAGCCAGTCGCGCATTAAAGGCCCAGCCTATTCCTGCGTAGATGGCCATCAAGACATAGAGGAGCATTCCCATCCATGCCGCCGGTACGTGAATGAACATTATGCGATAAGCGTTGCCCTGCTGGAAATCGACAGGGGCGACAAAGAAACCGACGTACAGTCCGACGACAAAAAGGATGGCCGCAGGTATGGCAAACCAGGGGATTAGTTTTCCGGCTAAAGGGTAAAAAGCCGCAGGAGATGCGTATTTATACAGGTTCATTTTTCGCTACCGACTCTTCTTGGAGTGCACGTTTATTACCAATCGTCCGTTTAGGTCGGGCACTTGTGCCCGCCAGGCGGACAAGTCCGCTTTCTAAACCGACGACGAATACTGAATGCGTACTCCAAGTAACAACTATTATTCCAAAGATATCCGAAGTGCCGCCGAGGTTGCCCAGGGCGCGAAAACCATCGACAACACCGACACCGCAGCCAACAGCAAAAGATTTGCTTGCGGGTCAGCGCCCATAATACTGGCGTCAACGGCCCCCGCTCCAAAGATCAAAACCGGAATATACAGCGGAAGAATCAACAGCGCGATGAGGACCCCGCCGCCTCTCAGTCCCAGTGTCAAAGCTGCGCCAATCGATCCGATCAAACTCAACACCGGCGTTCCCATCAGCAGGGAAATGAAAAGTATGAAGAGCGTATCGGAAGCCAGGCCGAATTGCACACCGATGAGTGGGGCGATTAATACCAATGGCACTTCAGAAACCAGCCACTGTGCAACGACTTTACCCAAAACCACGAGATAAAGCGGTTGCGGTGTTAACAACATCTGTTCCAGCGTTCCGTCCGCGTAATCATTCTCGAAGACCCTTCCAAGCGAAAGCATCGAAGCGAGCAACGCAGCGACCCAAACAACCCCGGGCGCGATCGATCGCAGCAGTTGTGTCTCCGGCCCGATGCCCAGTGGAAACAGGCTGACGACGATGACGAAGAAGAAGAGGGTAGATAAAACATCGGCCCGTCGTCTCCAGGCCAGCATCAGATCGCGCGTAACGATCCAGCGAAACATCGAAGCGAGTGAAGGGCTGCTCACGAGTGCGACTCTATTGGCCCCGCGCTGCCGGCCACCTCGCCAAGTTGGAGCCGTTGAAACGAACCGGCGGAGACATTAAGTTCCTGATGAGTCGCGACAACAGCGATGCCCCCGTTGCTCAAGTGTTTCTCGAGTAATGAATTCACGAAACCAACCGCTGCCGTGTCAAGAGATGCAAGCACTTCATCGAGCACCCATAGCGTGGCGTCGGAAGTAACAAGCCGCGCCAGGGCGGCCCTGCGCCTTTGTCCTTCCGATAAGAAACGCGCCGGCAAGTCTTCTTTTCCAGCGAGTCCTATTTTAGTCAAAGCGTCCTTCGCCTGGTCACGAGTGAGTTTGGAGCCCGCAAGACCGCAAGAGACGCGAAGGTTTTCCAGTGCAGTCAATTCTTCCTTAATGCCGTTTCGATGTCCCAGATAAGTAAGCGATGTGGCGAAGTCCTCGCCAAGCTTTCGAATGTCGGTACCCTGCCAGCGCACCTCGCCCCTTTCAGGAGGCAGTAAGCCACAGAGAGTTCGCAGCAAGCTAGTCTTTCCAGTTCCATTGCCGCCTGTCACCTGAACGAAGGTTCCAGCGGGAATACTGAAGTTCAAATCGCCGAATAAGGTTCGGCCGCCACGTATGCATGCGAGGTTAATGACTTCTAACATGTGCTGTAGATTCCTGCGGGAAGTGGAAAGAAAGAGAATTCTAGCGAATGATGTCATCAACATCAAAGGTGAGTTACCGGAAAGGCGAGCAGGCCCGAAGGGCCGAGAGTGAATAGCCACGCCCGTAACGGGCGTGGTCACCGGCAAATCTCCCTATAGGCCCAAAGGGCCGACGTTAACGTCACTTACTGTCGGCGCTTCGCGCCTCCGAGTCAATTTAAGTTGGTGATCCACGCCCTCACGGACGTGGCTATTGACTAACTGCCCTTCGGGCCTGCACGAATCATCAGCTTGCTTGGCCGCATTTTTTCAGCTAAAAGACTTCCGTCGTCCAACTAGTCAATTACGCTTTATTAACACTCTTCCAATGACATCATCCCGCGATTCCATTGAGCGTGACGCTCAGGTCATGCAACTCTACGAACAGTTGTTAGAAGTCGAACAGCGGCTGATACCAACAGGACTGCACACGTTTGGCCGGGCAGCGGAGCTAAAAGAAAAAGCAGATCTGCTGCGTATGGTTGCCTCATTTGACAGGCCCGAACATGGTGCGCACGCCCTTCCGAGGCTGGTCGCTGAGGCCCTGGGTATTCATGGCTATGACGCGCTCGTCCAGGAAGCAACGACCAGTGAGATGAAAGAGTTGATTGATGGGGTGGTGTCAGAAGCTGTCCGGCATTTTTGTGAAAACGGCGCCGACGCTTCTGCGAGCTGGCTACATGCTCGGGTGGGAATTGAGCGCGACAAATCGCTGCCGACGTTTACTCTGCTCGGCGATATTTCCAGGCAACTCGATGCCAATAACGAGATCGAATCGCTGCTGCGAGCGTTGCGCGGTGAATACATCGAACCCGGTCCGGGCGCTGACATCGTTCAAAATCCTCAGGTACTTCCAACCGGACGGAACACACACGCGGTAAATCCATATTCAGTTCCTTCGCAAGTGGCGTTTGACCGCGCGCGGCACACTGCCGAAGCTTTACTTGCTCGTTACACGCACGAACACGGTCGCTACCCGCGCGCACTGGCGCTGGTTCTCTGGGGACTGGACAACATCAAGACTGCAGGCGAAGGCGTGGCCCAGGCGCTCTGGTTGCTCGGCGTCCGTCCTGTTCGCGATGCTTTGAACCGCGCCACGGACGTCGCTGTGATTCCGTTGGAAGAATTGAAACGCCCGCGCATTGACGTGGTGATGACCGTGTCAGGCATCTTCCGCGATCTCTTTACTCCGACCATGACGTTGCTAGATAAGGCCGTGCGATGCGTTGCTGCACTTGATGAGCCTCTCGACGTGAACTATGTGCGAAGAAATGTCTCCGAGAGCATGAAAGAGGGCGCTTCGGATTTTGACGACGCGGTGACCCGAGTGTTTTCAAATGCGCCGGGCAATTATGGGACGAACGTTAACTTCATGGTGATGGATTCTCAATGGGACAAAGAGGAGACGCTCGGCGATCTGTTTGTTACCCGCAAATCGTTCGCCTACACGCGCGACTCGAAAGGACGAACGGTCGAGGGTAGAGAAGCGCCACACCTGATGAACGACGCGCTGTCGCGAGTTGAGGCTACCTACCAAAACCTTGATTCATTCGAGATCGGTATCACTGACGTCGATCATTACTTCGAATATCTTGGAGGCATTTCCAAGGCAGTTGAAACGCGAACGAAGTCTCGTCCGGCGATTTACATTAGTGATTCGCTCTCACCGCAGACGAAGATCCGTTCACTCGAAGAGACAGTTCGCCTTGAAACTCGTTCGAAGACGCTGAATCCCAAGTGGTATGAAGGAATGTTGAAGCACGGTTTCCGGGGTGTGGCGGAGATTGAAAATCACGTGGCCAACACGTTTGGCTGGAGTGCTACAGCCGACGCTGTGGATCCATGGATCTACACGGAGATTGCCAGGACGTTTGTGCTCGATCCGATCATGTTCGAAAGATTGTGGGAGTTAAACCAGTATTCGACGAAATCGCTGGTGCGGCGTCTTCTGGAAGCACACGACCGGGGATACTGGAATCCTGACGAGGAAGTACTGGAGAGGTTGCGCGATACTATCGAGGGACTGGAAGATCGATTTGAAGGGAGTAAGGTAATTTCAAAATAGGGCCGGCCGAATGTTTTTGTTCGTGTTGTTTCGTGTGTTTCGTGGATAAGTTCTTATGCCAGACTTCCTGCATGAACGTGTGAGTTACCGCACTGCCTCAGTACTGATTACGCAATCTTTCATGCTATGCCATGCAGACGAAACGATCCACGAACCACACGAAATAGCACGAAGTAAGCAGGAAGGCGAAGCCCCTGGTCGATTTGATCCTCAAAGAAGAGGTTTACCAAATTGTTGGTGCGGCAATGGAGGTTTACTACCAGATAATTTCTGAATTGAAAGCTTTGGATCGATTGTCGGGAATCGACGAATCCCAAATAATTAATTACTTGAAAGTCACTCGAAAACATGTCGGTTTGCTGTTGAACTTTGGCAGCAGGGGACAGCTTGAATGGAAGCGCTAGGTATTGTGAAGCCTTGAGGTTTTATTCGTGTGATTTCGTGTGTTTCGTGGATCGTCCCTCTGTTGCGCGGGACTGCCAAACTATCCACTAATACACGAAATAACACGAACTGGCGTTCAATCGGTGAAAATAACTATTCTATATGTCGGATCAAGTTTGCTGGCGCCGCTGAAACAGGCGGAGCGAGAGATCAATCGTGAGCATGCTCTCGATCTGAAGATCGCCGCATACAATTTCGGCGCGCCTCTGGCTGACGACTGTTGGTCGGACATTGAGCGCGACTTGGAGAGTTCAGAGGTTATCTTCGCCATTCACGTAATGGATGGTGAGAACGCGACGCGACTGATCGCCGCGCTCGAGCGTTACAAACAAACGCATCGGGCCGTTATTGTCATCAACTGCATGCCCGATCTGATGCGCCGGACACGCATGGGCCGTTTGGATGCGGGAAAATTGTTTGAGAAGTCACCTGCAGAAGGTGACAACGGAGGAGGCGAAAACGGATCACGACGCGCAATGCGTCTATTCGGAACCGCCGGCTCGTGGGTCGGCCGGCAGGTCCGAGGGCGAAGGTCAAACGGTAAATCAGAAAAACGTGGACACACCCAGTACCTCAAATTGATCGATCGCCTGCCGGGCATTCTTCGTTTTGTTCCTTCGGCCGGCGCTCTGCGCGACGTAAAAAATTACCTCCACATCTTCTGCTACTTTCTGCAGCCGACGCCGGCCAACATTCGCTCCATGGTGCTTTACGCGCTCAAGGAATATGTGCCGGACGAGCGTCTTAAAAATTCCAGAATTGAGGCCGCGCCGCCGGAGCACATGCCGTCAGTTGCGATCTATCACCCCGACGCCACACAACTATTCGAATCATTTAGTGAATACCGGAAGTGGTACACGAACCGCAGTCCCAAGTCCGAAGTCCCAGGTCTCAAGCCCACGAACCACCGTCTCGATCCCGCATCGACTATTGGTTTGCTGCTAATGCGGCCGCAGGTGATAAGCAAGACAACCAGACACTACGACGCATTGATTCGCGCGATTGAAGCTGAGGGCTTGAGTGTCATTCCGGCTCTCTCCACTTTGATGGACAATCGAGAAGCGTGTCAGAAGTTCTTCGTGGAAACCAAGTCCAAAGTCGAAAGTCCAAAGTCCAAAGTCGAGAACAAAGAGCAAAGAACAAAGCACAAAGAACAAAGCGCAAGCATCGTACCCTCAACTGACGACCGACAACTGACAACGGACATATCCAATTCGGGTGTTAGTCAAATAGTATCTTTGACCGGCTTCAGTTTTGTTGGTGGCCCGGCGATGAACGACAGCGAGGCGGCGGCGGAGTTTTTACAACAACTCAATCGCCCTTATCGCTCCGCCGTCAGCCTGGATACACGGACAATTGGCGGCTGGCGTGCTTCTCAAACGGGGCTGAATCCGGTACAGGCAGGGATGCAGATCGCGATTCCCGAAATCGATGGCGCAACCGAGCCATTCATTTACGGCGGAATTCCTGACAGTGGCGTGGAACCAATCGCGCTCGAGGATCGCTGCGAAAGGTTTGCGCGCCGATTGAAACGCTGGAACCGCTTGCGAACCGCACCGCGGAGCGAGTTGAAGCTTGCACTGGTCCTATTCTGCTTTCCGCCAAACCGTGGAAACATCGGGACTGCGGCTGACCTCGATGTATTCCCGAGTGTTTGGGACACATTACAAAAACTTCGAGCTGAAGGTTACAGCGTCGACCTACCCGAATCTGCCGATGCCTTGCGAGAACAAATCATCGGCGGCAACGCAGACGAGTTTGCATCAACTGCAAACGTTTCGTATCGCATGAGTGTTGATGAGTATCTGAGATTGTGTCCTTATGCCGCCGAGGTTGAAGAAGAATGGGGACCTGCGCCGGGCCGGGTTAATTCGTTTGCAAAGGAACTACTGATCCAGGGCATTCAGCTCGGCAATGTTTTTGTCGGAGTACAACCGACATTTGGTTATGAAGGCGATCCGATGAGATTGATGATGGCCCGCAGTGGCTCGCCGCATCATGGCTTCATGGCCTTCTATACATATCTTTCAAGTGTGCTCGATGTCGATGCGGCAATTCATGTCGGCACCCACGGTGCGATGGAGTTTATGCCGGGCAAGCAAGTCGGCATGTCAGGCGAATGCTGGCCCGACAGGTTAATCGGCGAGCTGCCGAACCTTTATATCTACAGCGTGAATAACCCGTCAGAAGGAACGATTGCCAAACGGCGCTCTTACGCGGAGTTGATTTCGTATCTCACGCCGCCGATTGAGAACGCAGGGCTGTACAAAGATCTCAACACCCTCAAGGATTTGATCATGAGCTATCGGCAATCAACGGATGAGATGGAGCGCAAGCGTTTGTTTGAAGGAATTGAAGAGTGTGCGGGAACGTTGAGTTTTAGCAAACCGAACTATCCGCGGATTACATAGATTATATAGATTACATAATTACATAACTACAGTACGCGAGGTGGTACTGACTTCATGACACTTTTGTAAAATCTGGTAATCGGCGGATAGTTATTTGCTCACACCAAGCCCCCGCCTAAATTCCTGCGGCGTTAAACGGTGCCGGAAAGCCTCCACTCCATCGATTGTGATCACCGGAATCTCATAACGGTAAAGCCTCAATAGCTCCGGATCACTTTCAATGTTTATCTCTTCAAGCGTATATTCTTCACTACACTCGGCAGCCTGAATAGCTCGTTTGGCTTCTTCGCAAAGGTGGCAACCCGGGCGGCTATAGATGATGACGCGGACTCTTTCCGCGGGTAATAATTCATTTGAGTCCATATTTAGTGAGCAGTTTAACCTGAGCTTGCGTTGCAAACTAACACTTCGCATCACGATTCCTGGAGGAACCAATGCCTGAAGATCAACTCGATAAGCCCGCCGCGGTCGCATTATTGAACGAGATTCTCGAAACAGAACTGGCCGGCGTCGTTAGATACACCCACTACGCCTTGATGATTTTTGGGCACAGCCGAATTCCGATCGTGAGTTGGCTACGCGCCGAAGCAACCACCAGTCTGGGCCATGCAAACGAGGCCGGCGAGCTGGTCACACATTTCGGAGAACATCCATCGTTGAAGATTGGAGCGTTACTGGAAACGCACAAACACGGTATCAACGACATCTTGCTTGAAGCGCTCGAAGCTGAGAAAGCGGGCCTGGCGCTCTACAAGAAACTTCTGGATCTGGTCCAGGGCCGTTCCGTTCTATTGGAAGAGTATGCGCGTAAGATGATTGCCGAAGAAGAGCAACATCTGGGCGAGGTGAACAAGATGCTGCGAAAGCCTGGCGAGATAACCCAGTTTAAAACTGCGTAGAACGAAGAGTAGCTCATCATGCATGATGATCGTCGGGAAAAGCCGAGGCTCAAAGTCAGCCTCGACGCAATGTGGGATAGTTCTACGGAAGCCCACAGTGCGCGTGTCACAAACCTTTCTGAAGGTGGATGCTATCTGGACTCAGTGGGCGAGGTCAGGGCAGGCGAAATTGTCGGCTTCCGGATCCTGATGCCGGATGACGATTGGCTTTATCTCGAAGGCGAAGTGAGGCACCTCAGTGTAGGCACGGGATTCGGCGTCAAGTTTGTGGAATTGAACGAAGAGCAAACTGAGAAGCTGCAATGGTTATTGAAGCTGGCGCGCGAGCCGGGTTCTGAAAGGGGAATCACGGTCGACCTCGTTGAAGAATGAATCCGCAGATCAGGTCCATTCAAAGCCGAAGCGGGGAATCTGCGAAACAAACCACTCGTTTTTTCAATAAGATTTTTCCAACCGTTTTTGCCCAGTCCCATAGGGACGTAATGTCTATAGAATCGCGAGCTCCAAGATTTCTCTTCGCTCCAGCGGAGCGAAACGACAGTAGGCTTTGGTACGAGTTTCGGAAACATTGCGCTCCGCTGGAGCGGGGGTCGTGCTCAGGAGGGTTCCTATAAACATCGGGCTCCGCTGGAGCCAGAGCACCACCGGTTACAGCGTAAGCCGCGCAGCGCAGTCTGCGTATGTAGTCCGACGGTTTCCAATTAGACTCAAATCCTCAAAAGGAGTACGAACATGACCTCATCCGAAGAATCAAACAATACGGAGAACAACAAAGCATTGCTGCGTCGCTGGTTTGACGAAGTGTGGAACAAAGGGCGGGCCGAAGCGATCGACGAGATGCTTGCCGAAGACGGGATAGTTCACGGCTTGTCAGAGGTTCCCGAAAGTCCTTTAAGAGGGCCTGGCGGTTTCAAGCCTTTTCATAACACTTTTCGCGGCGCGTTTCCCGACATTGAAGTGGTGGTCGAGGACATGATCGCGGAGGGAGACAAAGTGGTGGCGCGCTGCTCCGTTCGCGGCAAACACTCCGGCGAGCATCTCGGCGTCGCGGCCAGTAACGCCCCAGTCGATTTCACCGGCATCGCGATCGTACGGATTGAGGATGGCAAAATCGTAGAAGCCTGGAACAATTTCGACTTCATGAGGATGAACCGGCAGATTGGGATCATGTAGATTGCCCAGCCCGCTACCGCGGGCTAGGATTCGCTGCCGACAGACTTTTCGTGTATTTCGCCTCGCCTCAACACGAAGAGCCGTCGCGCCACGGGATGGGCAAGATTGCGCCATCTTGACAGTTTCTTTTCCCTTAACACTTCGAAGCCATTCTCGGCGAATGTTTTTCGCCACACCTGTTCTCTACGAAACGTGCAAGGCCCAGTGCGCTCCCGCCATTTAAGATCGTGCACCCGGCAAACAAGGCGATCCCACCATCGCGCAGGGATGTCTTCATAGACTAAAGCCGAGCCGCCATCGCGCAAGACTCGACGCAACTCACTCATGAGCGTTTCGAGGTCCTGGGCGTGATGGAGCACGTAACAAAATATCGCCGCGTCGAATGACTGGTCGGCAACGGGAAATCGACGCCCGTCAAAAGACTTAAAATCGACAGGAGCTTCCACTACCTCGTTTACATCCATGCCCAGGACGCGCATGCCGAGCAGGGCGGAGAGATGGTGAGCGATGTAGCCACTACCGCATCCGACATCAAGCACGGATGAACTCAGTGGAATCAAACGCGCGATCTCGAGGGCCATATCGTAGGCGCGACCAACCTTTCGCCGGCGACGCTCTCGATGCCAACGTCGCGCGAGCCCCTGAAGCCAGCCGGATTCATCCGCGGTCGATGGAAGAGGTATCGACCTGTCTGGGAAGACCACGGCGGCGTTGTGATATGAAGTGTAGGGAGTTGGATCGGATAAAAATGATGCTGACATGATTCCGACAATCTGCAAGGCCAATGCCGATCAAAAACGGGTGTAAACGTTCGAGGAAACGCAGTGAAACATTTTTGCGCCCGATTTTAACGACGGATGAATGCAGGAAAGGCCGGACATCTGTAACGCGAGCGGGGTCCCTAAACGAGAGGGCAGCCAACGCAGACCCCGTCGCTTATCGCTTCCGGTTCTGATACCGGCTCGCTACGCTCGCGCGGACATCACTCGCTTTTGCGGGGTGCTTTAATCACCCTGTAAGATATCGCTAACATCATTCAATCCAGGTTTCGAGGTAGGTTATGACACGACCGTTAGTACTTCTGGTTCTGCTTTCAAGCTTTTGTCTTTTTGCGATGGCTCAAACTAAACCACGCGTAAGAAACACGACTGGCTTGCCGCCGGGTTATTGGCCTTTGGAAAAGAGCCAGCCGATCATCGACAAGACGCAGACGATCAGGCTGGCGCCTGACATCTCGCACCTGACGCCGGGCGAGCGCGTCGCGGTCGAGAAGCTGATCGAGGTCGGCAAAATTTTCCAACGCCTTTATGAAACCCAACGACATCCGCAGGCCTTGAGCGCCTCTGTAAACCTCGCGCGTCTCGACAAACAACACGGTTCGCCGCAGTCAACTCAAAACCTCCTCACGCTGTATCGACTGAATCAGGGCCCAATTGCTACCACCCTTGAAAACAAGCGAGAGCCATTTCTTCCGGTCGACGGTGTGCAGCCTGGGAAGAATGTCTATCCCTGGGGTGTGAAAAAGGAAGATATTGAGGCATATCTTGTAGCCTACCCCAGCAAACGTGACGCGATACTAGGGCTGAGAACAGTAGTGAGATCGGCAGTCTTAAAGAACGTTTCCCAGGATTTAATGATACTCAAACGATACCCCGTACTCGCGACTTTACATCCAGGTCTCCAAGCCGAGTTGACCAAACTCCAAGCCGATCTGCGCATCCCCAAGCCTAACAGTAAAATTGCTTCCTTTTACGCGCTCCCCTATTCCGTCGCTTATGCCGACGAATTGGTCAAGTCGTTTGGCTTGCTGAATGAAGCCGCAGATGCAGTCGAAAAGGATGACGAAGAGTTTGCGAAGTACCTGCGCAACCGCGCGCGGGATTTGTTATCTGACGATTACGAGTCCGGCGACGCTGCCTGGGTCACGGGCCGCTTTAAGAATCTCAATGCGCAGATCGGTTCATACGAAACATACGACGACGAGTTGTACGGTGTGAAAACTTTCTTCGCTTTCAACGTCCTCAGCACGCGTCAACAAGAGACCACCGCTCTGCGCCAGGCGATGAAAGGGTTGCAGGCACTTGAAGACTCTTTGCCGTACAAGAACCACAAGAAAGTTCGCGAAGATATACCTGTCGGTGTTTACGATGTCGTCGCAGACTTTGGACAGTCGCGTGGCGCGAACACAGCGACGATTCTGCCCAACGAAAGCTACCTGTCGCGTCGTTATGGACGCACAATTCTTTTGCGCACAAACATCATGCGCGACCAGAATATCTTTCAGGCAACTTCCACCACGCTGGAAGCAGCAGTTGGGCCGGAACAGGCGAAAGAATTAACTCCCGAAGGAAATTTCTACCGCACGCTTTGGCACGAAGTGGGCCATTACCTTGGCGTCGATCGCACTAAGGACAACCGCGATCTCGACGAAGCATTGCAAGATACCGCCAGCGCGCTCGAAGAGATGAAAGCGGATCTGGTGTCGCTCTATGTGGCCCAGGCGCTGAGAAAGCAGGGCTACTACACGGAGGCGCAGCATCGGAGTGTTTATGCCGGCGGTATCCTACGTGTGTTGCAAAACAATAAGCCGCGGCGGGATCAGCCATACAACACGATGCAACTTATGCAGTGGAATTTCTTTTTACAGAATGGATTGTTGACTTTTGATCCGGCGACCAAGCGGCTTCGCATTCACTACGCTAAGTATCACGACGTAGTTGGTAAACTGCTGGAGAAAGTCCTCGATGTCCAACACCAGGGCGACAAAGGGGCAGCGGATCGGTTCATCGACCAGTACACAAACTGGGACGAGAATCTGCACGGCGTGATTGCGAAAAACATTCGCGACGGGCAACGTTATCGTTTCCGCCTGCTCAAGTATGCCGCCCTCGGGGAATGAAGCCTTCGGGGGAAAGGGGAAGGGGGAAAGGGCAAACGGGAAAGCGACCGATTGCCTCTGCCTTGCCCTTTCCCCCTTCCCCTTTCCCCTACTTCCCAAACACATCGCCGCCAAGAAAATTCTCACGCACGTAGGTGACCGTTTCGTGCAGCGTCTCGCCAGGGTCGCGCGGCTTAAATCCCAGCTCGCGCGCAGCTTTCCCGCAGTTGAGATACCAGAAATACTGCGCCATCTCGATCGCGCCGGGTTCGACCGGGGAAGCGAAATTCCAACGCTTGAAGAGAGAATCGACAACTTGCGAGCCCGCAACCGCTAGTTTCGACGGCAGCGCAATCTTCGGGGCAGCGATCTTTGTCAGTCGTTCCAGTCGTCCAAAGAATTTTGAAAAGGTCCAATTGGCGGCGCCCATCAAGTAGCGTTCGCCATGACGACCCTTCTTCATGCCAACGCGAAAAGCCTGCGCGGCGTCGCGCGCGTCCACGAAACTCAAACCACCGTTGGGCACCGCGCCGATCTTACGGGCCATGAAGTCGAGGATCATCTTGGTTGAGCTCAAACGATCATCGCCCGGACCGAGCAACAAGCTTGGGTTCATGATAACCAGCCGCAATCCCTTGCCGTTGAAACGCTCTAGCGCAGCCATCTCCTGATAAGCTTTGCTGGCGTAGTAAGGCCAGCGTGAAATGATATCGAGTGGCGGAGAATAGGACTCGTCCGGAATTCCTTCGCCGTCTTCAGTGACCGCGATCGTGCCGCTGGTTGAGGCGAGCACGATCGTTTTTACATCCGCGGCTTTCGCGGCGTCACACAACAATCGAGTGCCTTCGACGTGGACCTTGTACATCTCTCGCGCATCCTCACGCTCACGCGAGACTTTGCCGGCCAGATGGTAGACCTCGCTGATTCCTTCGACCGCCTTCTTGACGTCGTCCTCAACTGTGATTGAGCCTTCAAACGTTTCCACACCCAAACCGACCAGCCAGTCGGGAATAGAAGTGGCCATCACGCGAATGTCTTTGGAGCCGTCGGCAACTAACTGACGCACCAGATGCGCACCGAGGAAGCCGGTGCCGCCGGTGACAAGCGTAGCCGCCCTTGGTCGTTTCTCGATTGCGGCGCGACGTCGCGTATTCGTCTTGGCCGGCGTCATGCGCGCCGTGCGCTTACCGGGTGTTTTCGATGTTGTTGGCATACAAGAATCAGCCTGAAGGGCTGTCAGAAAGTAGCCGGTGGTCGTAGCGCAGCGAAGACCACCGGAATTCGATGTGTAGTTGATAGCACCCCGGAGGAGTGCGAGAAGACCGGGGCGGCTTGCACCCCTCCGGGGTGCGAAGCTTCGCGTACCTGTCATCCGGTGGTCTTCGCTGCGCTGCGACCACCGGCTACTTTCTGTTTAACCCTCCGGGTTGAAAAGAAAAGCAGCAACCTGAAGGTTGTACTCTAAACACCTGTTATTAAATGGCCTGGCTCTGTTCCTGGATCTGGGCACGTCGTTCGGCTTTCCAGCGTTTGCGTAACTCCTTCGCGTCAAACTGACGTCGCGTTCCGTCGCGCAGGTTTTCGACGTCGTGTTTCACACGCGCGGCAATCAGGCGATAAGCCTCCGCCCGGGCCATGCCTTTAGTCATCTCTTCCAATTCTTCAACCGAAAGGTAACGCCCGATACGCGCGCCCACCTTCCGACTCTTAATTACACTGGAACCCTTGGGCATCGCGTCATGCGTGCCGTAAAGATAGATTGGAAGAATTCCCACGCCGGCATGAAGTGCCAGATAGCCGATCACGGGTTTGAAGTCGGCCATCTCGCCGCTCAAAGAACGAGTGCCCTCAGGAAATATAAGCGCGTTGTAACCACGATCGAGGAATGATCGTGCATGCCTGAGCGATTGGCGCAGTGAGCCGCTGCGCTCCATAGGAACAAGATTAGTAAAGTTTTCAATCACCGCGCGCTTGTATTTCGTATCGAAGAAATAATCGGCCGCCGCGAGCACAACCATATCTTTTCCGGCCTCACCCAGCGCCATCTTCGTCAAGCCCATGTCCAGGTGCGAAGTGTGGTTAGCCGCCACAATGAAATTTGTATGCGGAGGAATGTTTGAACGGCCTGCGTAGTGGGTATCAAGCAGGCGGTCGTATAGAACTCTTTGCAGGAAGTCGCCGGCCTTGTTGCCGGCCGACTGCACAAACGAAGGGACGGCAATCTCGTCATCGTCAACGCGGCTGGTAGAACGCGACGCTCCGCCCTGGCCCCCCGCTGCGCCGGACGATATTCCAGGTCGCCGGCTCACCACGCCTGTAAGCTCCCTCACATCCTGCACTTCATTGAGCCGCTCCGGCGCCATCAATGAACCGCCGGCATTCTCAATTGCCGTAGCCAGCTCCACAAACATCAAGCTATCAAACCCCAGATCAGACAGCCTTGAGTTGAGCGAGATATCAGAAACCGCCCGATTGCTCACAGTGGCAACGATATCAATAAGCCAACGACTCACAGAATCCGTAGCGCGTTCGGCCGCGCCCTCAGACTTCTCGCTAGTTTCGAGTGCCTGCAGGATGGTCACGATTTCCGACCGCTTCACCTTACGGGTCGCAGTTCGCGGCAACTCGTCTTCGGTAAAGTGCAGGACCTTCACGCGTTTGTAATAGGGAAGGGAAGCCGACACGTCGCGGAAGTGTTCCTCCACCTGCCGTCGCAGCTCGTCGCGCGAAAGCGCAATGTCATACTCGTCATCGGCTACCACCAAACACGCGACCTTTTCGCCAATTCCATCAGCCAGGCCGGCGATGCTTAGCTCCTTCACGTATGGAGAGTTGGAATAGATTTCTTCAAGCTCATCGGGATAGACGTTCTTGCCGTTTGTGTCGACGATGATTTCCTTGGAACGCCCCACAAGAAACAGATTGCCGTCGTCATCGAGCTTCCCGAGGTCGCCGGTGTAGAGCCAGCGCTCAATTAAAGCACTGCGAGTCGCGGCTTCATCGGAGTAGTAGCCAAGCATCACATTTGGACCACGGGCAATAACCTCACCAACGCCGCTCGCATCCGGATCGGCAATTCTCACTTCCACACCAGGCAGAGGACGGCCGACACTGCCTGTCAATAACTTGTCAGGACGTGTCACGGTCAGCACCGGCGACGCCTCAGTCAGTCCATAACCCTCGAGAATCGTGAAGCCCAGTCCCTGAAAATCCTTCTGAATTTTTTCACTGAGGGCGGAGCCGCCGCTGATGAAATATCGAATGCGGCCACCAAGTCCCTCGTGAATTGGGTAGAAGACGAGCGGCCCAAGGTTGAATGGAGTCTTGTCGCGCAGCCAGGAGTTTGCCTTTATCAGGCCGTCGGCAGTTTTACCAATCAGGTCGCTGCGCTCGTAGAGTTTGTTTTTGATGCGCCGGTGCAGCAGTTCCCACAAAGCGGGCACACCAACCATGCCGGTGACGTGTCCGTTCTTGATCGCCTTGGCCAGAGCGTCGCCGGTTAATTCAGGCAAGTATGTGATTTGCGCCCCACGACTCAGCGGTGTCAGGAAGCCGGTGGAGAATTCAAACGTGTGATGAAGAGGCAAAACGGAGAGCACGCCATCTTTCGTGCTCATGTCGAAAACGGAAGAGAGCATCGAGACCATGCTGGTCAGGTTTCGATGCGAAAGCATCACGCCTTTGGGCCGGCCCGTGGTACCCGAGGTAAAAATCAAAGACGCTAGCGATTGGGCCGTAACACGCGAGGGCAGCAACGCCAAACGTTCGTCTTCCGTCTGTTCATCTGGTAAGGCAAAGACCTCGTCGAAAGTCCAAATCTCCGACGTAATGCCTTCCTCTGTTAAGCGCTGCCGGAGTTGCGGATGTTCCTCCGTCATTTTCTGGCTCAGAATAATTCCGCCTGCTTCACCCGCGCGCGCGAAGTTGATGATCTCTTCGGTAGAGCTTTCGGGATCGACTGGAATACAACTGGCGCCGGCCTTGAG
>Ga0190270_10000508_pt1 | contig 16922 bp, 24 predicted proteins | sample Popmic320T_FD_133748 | JGI IMG/M metagenome (GOLD analysis project Ga0190270, IMG submission 133748) | Populus adjacent soil microbial communities from riparian zone of Weber River, Utah, USA - 320 T | ecosystem: Environmental > Terrestrial > Soil > Riparian zone | place: USA: Utah | collected...
CGGACGGTCTACGTGGCGGACCACCGCGACCGGGACGACGTCCGACGTCAACCCACCTACAGGACGGCCCGGGAGGCGGCCGACGTTCTAACCCGGGCCTACCGGGAATGGCCGGGACGGGGCGCGGCCAAGGTGTCCTACACCGTGGGCGAAATGGTCGCCGAATACTTGGCCCACCGCGAAGACGAATACGCCCAAGGCCGGACTTGTGGCGGTCCGGCTTGTCTCCCCCGTACCTTGCGGCCGTCGACCATTGAAGGGGACCGGGCCAATGCGGCGACGGTGATAGCTGGAATCGGGTCCCTCCAGGCCGAAGACCCCGAGGCGAGACGGCGTATCACCCGATGGCTAGCGGCCGAAGAGTCGGGCGGGGACCGAAGATCTAAAGAGGGCGGCGGGATATCGACCCGGGCGGTAGCGGCCCGGGCGTCGATATTGCGACGGGCCTACCACTACGCCATAGCCGACACCGAGACGGTCGGCCTCCAAGCCCCACCCGTCCCCCGGGTCAACGTCACCTACCGGGGCGGTGGGGTGGTAGTCACCGACCACCAACTAGACGCCCTACGGGCGGAGGTCAAAGCCCACTACGCCGAAATGGTGGAAACGCTTATCGCCACCGGGGCGCGGATCGGCGAGGTTTGCGCTTTCAACGTTTCGGACTTCTACCCGGTTAAGGCGATGCTACGGGTGGGGGTGGCGAAGACCGAGGCGGGCACCAACCGGGCCTTGTCCCTCCCCCCCTACTTGGTCGCCGACCTGGAGGCGATGCTACGGCGACGCTACGACGGCCGGACCCCCGAGGGGTCCGACCCCCTCTTCACCAACACCCGGGGGGGTCGGGTAGGGGACGACCCCTTCCGGCGGCGGATATGGGACCCGGCGGCGGCCAAGGCGGGATTAGCCGGGATTAAGCCCCATTCGTTACGTCACACTCTGGCAACCAAGGCGGCCGAGGCCGGATCGGACCCATACGCGATGATGGCCCATTTCGGATGGGAGGACATTCGCCAGAGTCGAACCTACGTCAAGCTGGCCCGGACCGGTGTACCGGCTATCGCGGCCCTAACCGATAGGCGGGCGGTATGACCCCAAGACCCCGAGCAACCACCGACGACCTAGACGCCCGGCAACTAGCCGGGCGTCTTACGTCGGTGAAGACGTCCTATTTGGAATGCCGGACCATCGGCCACGCGTGGCACCTTCGTTACATCGGCCCGGTAGCCCAGGCCGACGCCGATATCCAAGACCGGGCGCGGCGTTCAATATGGGACCCCGACGGGGCGCGCGTCTTGCGGTGCTCGCGGTGTCGGACCGAACGGGTAGACCTATGCGTAGTCGGCTACGGGCGAGGTGGCGGGTACTCCTACTTCCTCACCTCCCGTTCCTACCGCTACCCCGACGGCTACGCCATAGAAGGGGTGGGACAACACCGAGAGGTTTTGCAGCACGTCCTATTTGAGAGAGAGGGCAACCTATGACGGGCGACAGTCAATTGGGAGTACGTAGCGGCAAGGACGGCCAACCGACCTTAACCGAGAGGGTATTAGAGGTGATGGCGGCCCACCCGGGGCAGGCGATGACGGCGGTGGAGGTGGGCAAGATGGTGGGACTTACCCGACAACAAACGTCCAACGTCCTTAGTCGGTCCCACACGTTGGGGCGGGTAGGTAAGACCGGCCGGGATTATTGGGTCTATCCCCCGGACACGGCCGGTCCCGTCCGGGCTACCCCGGCCGACCTACGGCCTATCACCGACGCAATCGACGACGACGTCTTTAAAGGGGTCGGGTTGCAACCGGTGGGGATGGCCGCCGACGGGTCCCGGGTATGCGTCGACGACCAAGGGCAAACGTGGAAAGTCCGGGTAACGGTAGAGGCCCGGATGGTATGACCCCCACCACGGCCCTTGTGGTCTACTGCCCCCACGACGACCGGTCACCGGTGACGTCGGCGACCGACCCGGTAACGCTCGTCCTTCACCTATGCCGGTCTTGTCGGGTCCTTGCCACCGCGGCCGGTCTATGGGTCGGCGACGGGCCACCGGTGGAATGGGGCGACGAAGACGAACCCTATTAGTACGCGTTTTGTTGCAATTTGTTGCACAAAACCGGGTTTCGCCAATGACTAGCTGAGAAGGGCGAACATTCGACACGCAAGAGGTCGGCGGTTCGAGTCCGCCAGGGCCTACGACACAAACCCCCCGGTCACCGGGGGGTTTTCCTATTTTCCCCTTATACCCATTGGCGAAACGGGCCAAGGGCCATGGGACGGGGGGGGACGGGGTGATACACGGAAATACGGCCCAATACGGCCTATTGCTCGCGGATCTGTTGCAAACTGTTGCAGAATTCGTTGAGGCTTCAACAATGACGGCCCCGGCGCGGACGGCGGCGACGGCGGCGACGGTGTAGGGCGTGGAGAAGAAACCCCCCGAGGTAGTAGAGGACGGCCACCGCGCCTATGCCGACGACAACGCCCCCCAGGACGTCGGGCAAGGTGTCCGTATCAGATGACCTTGGCCCGTTTCAGATACACCATTAGTTCTTCCACCTCCAGAGAGGCCCGGGGGTGAGAGTCGTCGGTCAGAAGATCGGCGGCGAAGGCTTCGGACCACGCGGGTTGTGCCCATTCGGACACCTCTTCCCAATTCGGTTCGCCATTGGGTCCGTCCATATCGTCTTCTCCCTTGTCCCAAGTCACCGACCGGCAGTCGGCCGGGGCGACGTTTAGTTGCCAATGCATGGCGTCGGGGGTCTTCCATCGGCCCCCCCATTGGATGGCTTGTTTCCCGTTGGCCCGTATCCCCTCCATGCGGGTGACAAATTCGTCGGGGTAGTTGTGGCGGAGGGGGGACCCGTTGGGGTTCTTCCCCGGGTTGAGGTCAAGGGCGAGGGCGTAGGCATGTATCGACATTGAGTCTGACCCCGCGATTTCCCGGCAGTTGTAGGTACCCCCCGCGGTCTCCCGGAAGAGGTAGGGGGTGGTCTCCATTACTTGGGCGACGGCCTCCCAAACCGGGACGGAGTCGTCGGCCACCGATAGCGACCAAGTCTTCCCCTCCCCGGGGAATGGGGTCTTGACGAAACGGGCCGGGTTGCATTCCCAGTCGGCCCACCATTCCCGGATTTGGCTAGTGCTTGCCATTGCCATTGCCTCCCCCCCCTCTAATGGCGGTGGCGGCTAGGCCCCCACCCGAGGCGGCCACTACTAGCCCTAGGGCGGCCTTCCATATCCCCGCGGTCTCCCCTTGGACAAGCCAACCGACTATGCGGGACCCGGCGGCGATGGTTATCGCGATGGAGACAAAGGCGAGAGTCCATAGGAGGGCCTCCCGTAGATTCCCGGTCATTGGTCTAGACCGGGGCGGGGGCGGTGTCGGTAGACACCGTGGCGGCTTGGCCGCACGTTTCGCAATAGAGGATTACGACCCGGACCGACTCCCCAAAGAGAGAGGTCTCTATGTACTCCACCTTCTCTAGTCGGTCGGACCGACACCACCGGCACCGTTCCATAATTTGGAAGGGTACCTGGCGAGAGCGCGAAACCTTCCACTATTCGTCTTCGGTCTCTTCGGGGGCGGTGTCCGGCTTGGGAAGATCCCGCCGGTTCCAATAGAGGACCCCCTTGTCTTTGTAGCCGGACCGGCCCGGTTCCAAGCCCCGGCCCCGGGTAGCCATTAGCTGGTCCGGGGTAATGCCGAGATAGTCGGCGGCCTCTTCCAAGGTCAATTTGTTCTTAGCCATTGGTGGTCTCCCTTCTAGGCGGTACGGAAGGCGGTGAAATCAAGCGAGGTTTGGTGGGCGGCCGGGTCCCCGGTACGACGGCCCAACACCTCCACGACAAGGGCGGGGTCCGTGCGACCGGTCAACCGGTGTTGGACCCCGAGAGTCACCGAGCTACCTACCGTCGTCTCCCGTATCGATCCGGTGAATTGGAGGCCGTTATCACCTCCAAGACGGACATTGGCGAAGATGTCAATACCCGGGGTAGAGCCACTAGTCCGGGCGGCGTGGACGACGGCCCAGGCGGTGAGGGTGTAGGCATTCCACGTTGCCGGTTTGTTGAAGGTGAGGTCGGCGATGGAACTAACGGCCGTCCCGAGGGTCCCGACCCGGGACGTCCCCGAGGTGTGAGTGTCACCGGTGAGGGCGCGCCAAGCCCCCGAGTAGTAGACGTCGATTTGGCCGGTCGATTCGATAAACGACAGGTCCCCGTCGGCGGGTAGGGGGTGTTCGGTTCCCCGGTCGGTCACGGTCCCGTACCGTTGGATGGTCCGGTCCCGGATTAGGTTTCCCCAAACCGAGAACACGATTTCGTTGGAAACGACATTCGGGATTTCGGGCATTAGATCCCCCCTTCGTAGGTTTGGGCGTCGTCTAGCTGGAGGGTCAAAAGCCAATCGGACCCGGTTATTTGGTGGGCTAGACCCATTACGTGGACTTCCTTGTCGAACGACCAACCCCAAGGGGGTTGCACCCGGATAGCCAACCGGTCCCCAAACCGGGTATCCCAAAAGAGGTGCTGGCGGTCGTCTCCCGGGTACGACTCCACCGCGGAGATGGTCACCGCGTCGACACGCATACGGGAGTCTTTGAAGGCGGCGAGGTAGCGGGTGGCGAGGATGGCTACTTCGGAATTCAACGAATTCTCTAGGTCGGTCCGGTGGTGGGACCGGATACCGTGGAGGGCTTGGGAGTCAAGATCTTCGGCCCGTTGCAGGGTCGACCCGACCCGGGCGAAGGCGACGTCGTTAACCACCCGGGCGGCCTCCCACGACGTTTCAAGACCGACGATATGGGCGGTGTTCAGTTCAAACCCTTCCCATACGTCAACGTCCCAGCGGCCGACGTCCCATAGCGTCGACCCGGGGGGGACGGGCAGAGTGTCGTAGCCCAAATAGCCTTGGACGTTGACCGACCGGGGGTCGGTGACCAACCAATCCCGGGCCTTGAGAACGGCGAAACCTTGCCGGTCGGCGTAGAAGGACCCCCCTTCGGCGTCGGCGGCCCTTTGGCATTCCTCCAAGACGGTTTGGGCGAGGTAGGACGATTGCATGGAGTGTTGGCCGGGTTGGACTATCCGGGAGGCGGGCGGGTAGTCGATACGGTCTAGAGCGGCGTTGACCCGGGCGTCGGTCGATTGGGTCCCGGTGGGGGTTTCCAACATTGCCGGGTTGTAGGCGGCGAGGACGGCCATAAAGTCGGTGCATACGACTTGGGTGGTTATGGCGTGACCGGCGTCGTCGTAGAGGTCTTCGGTGGAGTCGATTTGGCCGGTGAAGAGGGGGACCTTGCCGGTCTCTTCGTCGGGGATGGCAACCACCCGAATACGACGGCCGGGACGGAAGGGCAATAGCCAATCCCCTTGGCCGCTATCGGGGGTGAATAGTCCGGTGGTGTCGTCCAAGGTGATGGCCGCCGACGACGAAACGAACCGTTCCCCCCACCTTTCGATACCGGCCCGGATACCGACTTCAAAAACGTAAGGGCTTACGTCCGTCCAAGCTGGGTCATCGGCCCCCCACCGGTCGACGTCCCACCGGTCGACGTCCCACCGGGCTTGGGGGTTGTCGGCGGCTAGGCCGGTGTCTATTTCGACGCGGACGTCGATAGGCCCCCCCAACCATCGGAGGATTTGACCGGGAGGGGGGACGGTGAGGGTCATTAGTAGAGAAGCTCCACAACCGAGGCCGGGGTGGTCGGAGTGTCGGTCCGGTAGGCGGTGGTGATAAGGGTCGCGTCGCGCCAGGTGACTTGGCCGGTGTCGGCCGGTATCGAATTGACATAGACGACGGGGACCGAACCGGTAGCGGTTTGGCCGGTGAGGTAGCCGACAATGCTCACCGGGACCCGGTTGTCGGGGACGTCGGTACCTATTTGAAGATCCCCGGCCGACCCGAGAAGAGTTCCGGTGGTGTTGGTCAACCGGATTTGGTTGGACAAGGACCGGACACCGGTAAGGGTCCCGGTCTCTACACATATCCCCGAATAGAGGGCCTCTAGGTCGTAGCCGGACCACCCGGCGGGGATAGTGAGGGCGGCGGTTAGCTTCACCGCGGCCGCCCCGATAGTCCCCCCCGTCACCGATGACGCCCGCGCCTTGACTATGGACGCCCCGGCGGTGGTCGCCGCGATGGGGAAAGAGTCGGGGAGGGCGTCGCGGAGGGTGACAGTGTCCCCGACCCGGATAGCGCGGAGACCCGGATAGTTGGCCTTGACAAAGACCCCACCGGGAAGAGAGGCGATGGGTTCGACACCTCCCAGGCTTAGACCGTCGTAGACCGGGCTACCAATTTGGGTTTGGTCCCATATGGCTTGCATTAGCGGAGGGTCCGTATCGGTATCGCCCCGTTGCCCCGTTCGTAACGCTGGAGGGCTTCTACAACGGCCCGAGAGATGGCGTTGGGATCGGACCCCAACCCGGCGTTAATGGTGACGTTGTAGACGGCGGAGGGGGCGGTAGAGGCGGGACGGAGGGGGACGACGTTCCCGGCGGCGGCGGGGACGATAACTTCGGGTCCGGCCTCCCCGACCAAGTAGGACCGGCCCCCTTGCACCGGCCCCCCATGCTGGCGGCCCGAGGATCGGCGTACTTCATGGGATTCAATTTCCCGGGTTCGGATGGTATGGACGACCGTCCGGGGGGTGAAGAGTCGGTCATAGGTGTCGGCCAGTAATTCGGCGTCTTCCCGGGTCAAGCCGAGGGCGGTTTGTTGCTTGACGAATTCGGCCCGGGTCATCCCCCCCTCTTCCCGTACGGCGATTTCGGCGTCGGCAACGTCGCGGTTAGCCCCGGCGAGGTCTTCCACCGCGGCGATATGTTCGGGGGACCCCTTCCCGAATTCTCCAATGGCGTCGTTTACGGCTTGTTGGGCTTCGGCTTGGTCGTCTACCGCCCCGGTGAGACGACCGAAGACGTCTAGGCGGCCGTCGATAAGGTCGAATTGCTCCCGCATAGCCCCGGTGACGTCGACCGTTTTACCGGCTAGGTCGTCTTGGGCTTCGGCTAGTGGTTCCACCCCATGGGTCCGGGTGTCTTCCATGGCCCGGACGGCGTCCCGGTTCTTCTCGGCGTTGAGGCCCAAGGCTTCGTTTATGTTGTGAACCCCGGCGATTACCGGACCGAGGAAGGGGAGGACGGTGGTAGCGAGGGCGTGACCGACTGTCTCCAGGCCGACCCCCGATTCGGGGGCGACCCCGAGAAGGGTTGTCAGTTCGTCGATTAGCGGGTCGATAGCTTCGGTCGCCCCGTCAAAGGCGGAGGTCAAGGATTCGATAACCGGTTCCAGGGCGGCGGCGGCGTCCATAGCGAGACCGAAGGCGGGGGCGAGACCTTCCCCGATTTCGGCTTTCAAGTCTTCAAACTTGGCTTGGGACCGTTGTAGTTGTCCGGCGATGGTGTCGGCTTCACGGCCGAAGGCCCCGGCGGCGTCGGCGGTTTGTTCGTAGACGATTTCTAGGGCGGCGGCGGCTTTGGCTTGGGGGCCTATTTCCCCGTTGGCGTCGGCCAGGCCTTCCTCCAAGGCTTTGGCTTGGATGGCGGCCTCATTCATGGAGACCCCGTACTTTTCGATGGGGTCCCGTTCCCCGCGCATTAGCGAAGAGAGGGCGGCGACGGCGTCGGAGGTAGACCCCCCGAATTGGGCGGCGAGGTCGGAGGCGACCCCGATTAGGTCGGTGGTCTTGTCGGCGGCTTCGTCAACGTCTAGGCCTAATTGGTTTTTGAGTTGCGCCCCGAGAGTGGCGGCGGAGGCTTGGAATTCGGAGGTGGATAAGCCGAATTCTTCGGCGGCGGTTTTGGCCTTGGCGACTATCCCGTCGGCGGCGGACCCGAAGACCGATTCCACGGCCCCGGCCGACTGTTCCAGGTTGGAGAAGGCGGCGATTGATTCTTTGGCGAAACCGACGACGGCGGCGACGGCGGCCCCGGCGAAGATCCCTTGGACGGCCCCGGAGAAGACCTTGGCCTTGTCTTGGAACCCCTTGGTTGACTTCTCGGCCTCTTTCATTCCCCGCTGGAAACCCTTGGCGTCGGCTAACAGCGTGACCTTGACGGTGTTACCGGCCATCGGTCACCTCCAGGGCGGTGGTGTCGCCTTCTATGACGGCTTGGAGGACGGGGCCGACGGCCTCCCATTGGGCCGGGGGTAGGCCGGTCCGTCCGAAGAGAAGAGAGGCGGCGAGGTGGGACGGGGTCAAGCCATCCCACCGCGCCATGGCGTCGCCCCGTTCGGTAGCGGTAAGGGCGTCGATATCGAAACGGACGGGGACTTCGGTTACCGACCCGTCGTCGGTTTCCAGGCGGAGGGCGAAGGCGACGGGCATTAGCTGTCGACCCCTAGGCGATGATCGTTAACTATCGGGTTCCAGCTCGTCGGAATCCCGCTAACGGGCATTAGCTATCGACCCATACCTTTTCGACAAAGTCGAATAGCAACCGGTCGTAGAGGCGGACGGTTTCGGTCTTCTCTACGGCGAGGGCTTGGGTTAGAAACGGGTTGCCCCCGTAGCGGCCCGGGTAGCCCCCATAGTGGTTTATCCGGGCGTAGTTGTAGGGGCGGAGACGCGCCCCGGCGGTGACGGTGGCGGCCCGTTGGGTCCCCCCCGGTTGGATAGACCGGGCGAGGCGGCCGGTACGGGACCGGACGTTACGACGGGCTTGGTCGGCTACCGGTCCGGCTACTTCCTTGTGGATACGGGATAGCCCGCGGGGTAGGGCCTTGTCGACGTTGCGAAGGTTGCGTCGGACAAGGTCTAGACCTTCGACGGTGATACGGGCCGATGGCATCTCACGGTCCGGGCGCGGTGTAGGTGACGTCCCCCGAGGTGGTGGCTTCTATCGACCAATCCCATTCGCCATCGGCGGAGGCGGTTATTTCAAACGACGACAAGACACATTCCCCGGCGTAGATCCCCCCGTCGGTTGGTCCGGCGGCGTCGCCGATCTGGAGAGAGAAGGCGATAGGGGCGTCGGAGTTGAAGGCGGCGTCTAGGTCGGCGAGTTGTTCTACCGATACGTGACCTTGGGCGGAGAAGGCCCCGATTTTTTGGCCGCCGAGGCTATGGGCGTAGGCGGCCCCAAAGGTCGGCTTGGTCATAAGGTTTCGGGTTTTGGTCAACGACACCACCGACCCGATAGCGGATATGTCGTCGGCGTTGAGAAGGACAGTCCCCAGGTAGCCGGGGATGAAGGTTGGTCCGCTAGTCATGGGTTAGCTCCCTAGGTCGGTGGGTGGATACTTGAAACGGACGGCCCCTTCGGCGAGGACGGTTTGGGTGTTGGTCCCGGTGGGGGCGGGTCCCCGGGTCTCTTCCCATACGGCCCCGGCCTTTTGGGCGGTGGTGGCGAGACGTAGCGATAGATCCCGCAAGGTCCCGAACCCGGCCCGGGGTTCTTTGAAGGACACCGCGACCGTTACGCGCCACCTCTCTTCCACCGTCCCATGGGTCCCCGGGGCTAAGTAGGGGTCGTCGGGTACTACGACGACTTGGGGCGGGTAGTAGGTGGCAGGGGGGGCGGGTAGGAAGACGACGTCGCCCCCGAATTCGGCGGCTAAGGCGGCCTCCAGGGCTTGGGGGGTGGTCATTAGGCGACACCGAAGGCCCCGTGGATTTCGGTTTTGACCCAGTCGACGGCGGCGTCTATTTCCCGTTGGACGTCGGGGAGTCGGTCGGTTGGGAATTGGGCCGGGTCGGCCCCGAGGCCGTTACGGATGACGTCGTCGGGGGTGACCAACGTCTCCCAGTCGGCCACCTCCCATTCGGGTACATGCAACCCGTACAAAAAGTCCCGGGTCGGGTAGTCGGGTCGGACCGACACCGGGCCTAGTTCGCCGATATCCCCAAACCCGAGGGGGTCGTGGTGGATAACTAGGAACCGGGTTGCCTTTTGGATGATGGCCGACTTGAGACGTTCCGTTTGTCCGTCGGTGGGGGCGGGGAGGGTCATACCGGGACGGCGTCCCCCTCTTCGTCTTCGTCGGGTTCGGGGTGGGGTTCGGGGACCGGTTCGGGTTCGGGGACCGGTTCGGGTCCCGGGGTCGGGTCGGGTTGGGTCATTGCGGGGGGTCCTTTCGGGTTAGGCGGCGGCGGCGTACTTGACGATTCCGGCCGGGTAAAGGGGGAGGATGATGGTTGCCCCGAGGACGCCGATATCCCGTCCCATAAGGGCGACGTTGTTAGCGGTCACGGTCATTGGGGGCTTTTCGGATTTCCGAAGGGCCTTGGTGTTGAATTGGATATCGACCGTCGATTCCGGGGAGTGGAACAGGGTCAACCCGCGGACGTTGACCGACTCAGAGGTGAAATCGGGCGCGCCCGGTCCGGGGAGGGCGGCGGGTTGGCTTGGGTTGAGAAGACCGACAAGGGCCGTCCAAGAGGCCGTAGTCAATGCCAACCGGTCCCCGACCCGTCCCGTTGCGGTTTTGATTGCTTGGGAGGTGGCGATTACCGCCCCGACAAACGACTCCCAGTCGGCGACGGGGAGGGCGGCCCCCCCGGCGGTGGCTTGGGCTTCGACGTCGGTGACGAATTCGTCTTCGGTGACGATGGCGTATTGATCTAGAAGATCCCCTATCACGACTTGTTGGACGTCGGGGGAGGATTGCGATATCAGTTCCAGGGAGACGTCTACCGCCCCGGCGAACCATTCCATAGAGAAGAGACCGGCGGCGACCGTCAATTCTCGGCTTGCTACCGGTGTCTTTTCCCCGGTCCGTTTCGCGACTTGGGTGTGCTGGGTGATACGGGGAAACGAAATCCCATAGCCACTATCCGGGAAGGGGTAGGTACCGGCGGCGGAGAAGAAGGGGCGGAGGGGATCTAGCACCCCGAGGATTTCGGAGGCATAGGAAACGGGGACCAACCCTTCGGCGTTGCCGGTCCCGGTCCCGATTACGTCGGCGAGGGCGCGGGTTTGGGCCGGGTTTTCGGCTACTTGGCGGAGGGCTTCGCCCATTAGCTCCACCGCGGACCGGGTCGGGGCGATGTCGGCGACGTTGAGACCGACATTGGCGATTTGGTTTCTCACCTCCCGCATTTGTTCGCCGAGACCTTCCATACGGGCTTCTAAGGGGGCGAGGTCTAGGGCTTGGGTGGTCACCTCTTCGGCGGGGGCGACGGTCTCTTCCATTTCGTCTTCCTTTCGTACTGCCAGCACCCCCGCGGTCGGGTATGCCGGGAAGGTGACTAGGGAGGTCTCCCGTAGTCGGGCGCGGGTGTGGGTGGTCACCCCGCGGACGGTCTCGGTTTGGTCGGCTTGGAACCCGACGGATAGCCCGCGGACGATTCCGTCGGCCATTAGGGACCGGGCCTCCCGGGCGCGGTCGGTGTCGGCGAGACGGAAGGTCCCATAGGCCCCGTCGTCGGCTTCGGTTAGGGCGGTCATTCGCCCGATGGGGGCGGCCCGGTCGTGTTGCCACAACAAGACGACCGAGGCCGGGTCTACTTCGGCGAAGGCCCCCCGGGCGAAAGCCTCCCGGGTGTTGTCGTCTAAGGCGATGGCCTCCCCATAGGGGACGATTCGCCCCTCCAAGGTCCGGCCGTCCCCGGGAGGGTCGTCGCTAGACGTTTCGGCGGCGCGTAGTTGAAGGGGCAAAACAAAGTCGGTCATTGGGCCACCTCTAGGGGTACGGGGTCGGACATGGGGAGGTTGAAACCGGTTTCGGCGGCGGCGGCGGTGGGGTCGGCCCCGGCGGCGACCAAAAGGCCGAGGGTCCGGGCGCGGGTCTCTAGGGACTCCCGGTAGAGGGGGGCGGTGTCAAAGGTGAGGACGGGTTGACCGAGAAGGGCGGCCCAAGCCTCTTCGATAATGGCGAGGTAGGGGGCTAGGCAATATTGGACAAAGTCGGCCCCGACTTCGGCGAGGTTCTTGTAGGTGACCGATGAGGACCCACCTTGGATGGCGATTTCCAAAAGGTCGCCGGGGATATGGAAGATCCGGGCCACCTCTTGGGCGTTCGACGCCCGGGTCTCCAACCACCCGATATCGGAGGGGGACAGTTCGACGGGTTCGTATTCCATGCCCCCGGAGAGGACGGCGGTATTACGGCCTCCGCGGCGGGCGGTGTCCCATTGGCGTTTCAGTTCGTCGGCTTCGGGGGAGTCCAGGGCGGTGGGGACTTTGATTACCCCCGAGGGGACCCCCGAGGCCCCGAAGAGGGTTGACCCGTACTCTTCGGCCCATGCCGCCCCCTCCCAGGTTTGGCGGGCGGCTTCTATCGGTGAGAGGCCGAGAAGGTCGCCGGGGCGGGGATGGAACCGAAGATGAGTGATCCGGTCCCGGTCGATTTCGGCCCCCTTCCATTGGTAGGCCCGTCGGGTCCGGCCCGGGGTGTCGTCCCAGGTGACTTCGACGTCGGCCGGGGGAAGGACTTGGAGACTTTCGATAGACCGGGTTTCGGTTCCGGGGTCCCGGAAGAGGGTTTGCAACCAGAAGGCGTCCCCATGCCATGCCAGGGAATGGGCGGTCTCAAATAGGAAATTGAACCGGGTGTCGAAAGGGTCGGGTCGGCGGGATAGCGGGGTGGTGGTGGTGGTTTCTAGTTGGGCGATTGAGGCGGCGATCAGGTCGACGGCGGCGTACACCGCGGGGACCCGTTCGGGGTCTACTTGACCGTGGACTTGGTGCCAGACAACGGCGTCTAGTTGCCAATCAATGGGGTACGCCGAGGGGTCGGTGTCGGTGTGGCGGGTCTCTAGTGGGGGTGGAAGGTCACCACGTAGCCATTCCAGAAACCCCATGGAGGCGAAGGTACACGCAAACGACCAAAGCTTCAACCACAACTAGAGGGTTAGCGCGAACGTGTGTTCTAAACCGGTGGTTGAGACTTAGTGGATGGCGTAGAGGGGACGGGGTCGGGCGGCGAGATGTACGGCCCGGGCGGTGGCGGTCACCGCGGGGATGGGTTCGGACCCCCGGGATATCCACCATCGGCCTTCGGTGGTCTCCCGGCGGGCGGCGTGGGCTAGCTGGACGTCCAGCACCTCCCGGCCGGGATGGCGGAGACGGTCGGTGGTGAGAAGGTCTAGAAGGGTTTGGCAGGCGGAGACCCAAGCCCGGCCGGTCACCGGGTAGGTAAGCCAACCGGTCGCGGTGAGATGATCGGCGAGGGCTTGGGTCGTCCAAGGGTCGAACCCGATGACGCTAGGGGCGAGGTGTGACAGTTCCCGGGTGACGTCGGCCTCCAGGTTGTCAAGGTTGCCGGTCCGGTAGAGGGCAAGGTCGGTACCGATACGACCGTCGGGGAGACTCCAGGCGACCGAAATAGCCACCGCGGCCCGGTCGGGGTCTATGTCGATAGAGACCACCGGTTTGGTCGACGGGCCTTCTATGGCCGGGTCCCGGGCCGACTCCCACAACACCGAGGGGACGGCCCGGGTACCCGACACCTCCACCCACCTACAGAGGACTTCGGTTTGGAAGGCTTCGGGGGTGAGTGTGGCGTGAAGGTGGGCGATACGGTCGACGTCGATAAGGGTTCCTAGAGAGGGGTTGGCTTGACTCCAGGCTTGGGGGTCGTCGTCGGCGAGGGCGGGGTCGGCGGACCATTCCAACCATGCCAGGGTTGGGTCGGTGTCCAGGCCCCGTTGGCGTAGCCCGTTGAGGACGACGGAGTCGGGGTCGCCCGCGTTGGAGGCCCACCAAACTTGGGGGTTTTGTGAGGTGTTGAGGGTGGGGAGGATGGCGGAGACAAAGGCGGTGTCCCGATACTCCCGGACTTCGTCAATGACGATTAGGTCGGCGACGTGACCGCGGGGGGCGTCGGGTCGGGGGGCGATTATCCGATACGACCCCCCGTTACCCATGCGGACGGTCTCTTGTCCGTTGGCCCGTCGGGGTCGGGCGGCGAGGCGGCCGGGGAATCGGGTTTCCAAGGTGTCGGCGATGGCTAGGAACGACTCCCGGGGTAGTTCCCGGTTTTGGGCGGAATGTAGGACCCGTTCCCCCCATAGCAACAAGCCGGTGAGTATCCGGGTCTCCAATATCCCCCCCGTTTTGCCGTTCTGGCGGGCGACGGCGACGGCGACGTCCCGGTAGGCCCAAGCCCCGGTATCCGTCGTTTCTAGCCCCACCTCTAGGGCCGTGGTTTGCCAGGGGAGAAGGGGACGGCCGACGACTTCGGCGACGGCGGCGGCCTCATTGGCCCGGGTCCGGCGGCTAGTCCGTTTGGTCCCCAACCTTGGTTGCGGCGAGGGAGAGAACGCTCGCGAAGGCGTCGTCGTGGTCGTCACCGAGGCCCATACGGTGACGGGCGGCCGGGGTTAGTCCTAGCTCGCGGAAGAGGATGGCGAGACGTCCCGCCAATTCGACAAGATCCCGAGGGGGGATAGCCGGGGACCCGTCCAAGGTCCCTTGACGTCGTAGGCCCCCGTCCCATATGAGGGCGAGGTCCCGGGTTAGCCAAACGGCGGCCCCGTCGGCGGGGGTCAACCATTCCGCATTGGCAACGGCGGATATAACGGCCCGTTCCAAGGTGGAGGGGCGGGGACGGCGGGTTATCGCAAAACCCCATGTCCTGGAGGCCTTCTAAGCCCCGTTTTAGAGGCGGCGTAACCCGGTAGGCCGGGGATGGGGTGGTAAGGGGCCACCGTGGAACCACCTACCGGGTCACGCCGCGGCCCAATGGTCCCGGGTCGTCCAACCCGAGACCCGACGGGGACCGATCCACCCCGACACTACCTTGCAAGACCCGATAGCCCCCGATGATGGGGTCCCGAAGGCCCGGGGAGAGAGAGGACAAGGCAAAGGGGTGTCCGGCGGTGGGCGTATTGAAAAAAACCCCCCCCTTTTCCGTGTTGCAGTCGGCGCAAGCGGCAACAAGGTTGGTCGGGTCGTCGGCGAAGACTCCAAGCTTTTTGCATTCGGTCCGGGGGACGACATGGTCTACGACCGATGCGGGTAGGCCGCAATACCGACACCGTCCCCCGTCCCGAGCTAGGACGGCGGCCCGGATCGCACGCCACCGTCGGGTAGATCCCCGAGGGGTGAGGGCCGAGGGTCTCACCGTTCCACCATCCCGAAGGTAATAGCGGTCTTAGCGGGGAAGACCCCGATTAGAAGGGCGGTGACGTCGGCCACGTTTACCTCTGTGGTCACCTCCCAATGGTGAGTACCCCCCGACTTCCCGATATAGGCCACCTCCACCGGTTGGGTAGACCCGTCCCGGTATTGGACCCGGACGTCTTCGGGGGCGGGTGGTATGCGACGTCTCACGGTATGGCCCATTCGACACAGTCGGTTAGGTGGTCGACGGCGGCACATCTCCAGCACCGCGCCCACACCAAGGCCCCGTCGGTAAACCACAAAGGCGCGGTGGTCGACTTTTTGCATTGGGCGCAACGGGGGACCGGGTCGCCTTCGTCTAGTCCCGAGGCGGTAGCCCCCCACCCCCAACAATCGGCGAACGGTGACGGGGCGGTATCCCCATGGGCGCGGATAATTGACCGTAGTTGTTCGTCGGTGAGGGCGACTAACCAAGCCCGGCGGGCGTCGGACCCGGCCGAAGGTACTTCCCCGAACCTAGCGACAAGATCCCGCGCACCGGGCTTGGTGACCATTAGAGATGCTCCCCCAATTTCTGGAGGCGGGTAATACGGGCGATGGCTTCGTCGTAGAGGTGGTGGTAGTCGGTGACCCATTGGGGGGCGAAGATCCCAAGTTCACCCAGGAAGACTTCTACGTCATCGGCCATGCGTCCGGCGGCCTCCAGGGCGGCTTCTAGTGACTCCCGGCGGCGGCGTTCCCAAGGACGGCCCAGCCGCGCCCCGTCGTCGGGAATCCTCTTGTGGGCTTGGCCTTGGGGTCCCGGTTGGGGCGCGGTATCCACTAGCCGGACCGACGACGGGTTGTCGTACTCCCAAGGGTCAAGGGGCGGCCATTGGCCTTCGGTGGTCATTCGATAACTCCCTTCTCGCGGAGACGTTGGACAAGGTCGGGGTTGGAGGCGGCGAAGGCTTCGTCCTTTTCTTCCTTATTCCTTAAAGGGGTACCACCACGCGCGCGGTCCCCCTCCACCACGCGCGGGGTACCGGCACCAATTTGGAATTGGCCTTGGACACCCCGCGCGTCATGGGCGCGCCCGTCATGGGCGGGGTCGACCATTCCCAAGGCGGCCTCTAGATCGGCGGGGGACCCGGGGACGAACCATTCCCCCCGGTTGACCCGATACCGGGACGGTTGGCCTTGCCGCGCCCAAACGACTTCGGCCGCCCCCGAGGTAATGGCGGCGGCGAGGTTGCGGCGAACGGTGTTTGGGTGTTGGCGGGTGAGGTTGGCGATATCCCGATACGACGTCGGGTAGGTGGTGTCCCGGCCTTGGGGGGTACGCCAGGCGAGGGCGACCAAAACGGCTTGCACCCCGGGGGCTACCTCCCGGTGGTCCCGGAAGACTTGGACAAGGGCGTCGACACTCACCGGGAGGTAAGGAAGGCTTCTAAGTCGGATTTGAGGATTACCCAACGGCCCCCGGCTAACCGTTTCGCCCCCGGGATCGTTCCGTCCCGAAAGTAGCGACGGACGGTATGGGGGTCGCGGTCTAAGACGGCGGAGACGTCGTAGACGTCCATTACCTCTAGACCGTCGCCGATGCGTCGAGCGTTGGGTCCTGGCGCTTGGGCAGGCATAACCATCCCCTTACAACTACACCCAGCGCGCCACACAATCCAAAGGGTTGTCCTAGCGTATACCGCCAAGTAACCTCCCATTACACGCAAACGACCATACGAAAGGAACGCGTTGTGAAACTTCCCACCATCCCCGGTTTCGGCCGGGTACATAAACGGACCCGACCCGACGGCCGGACGGTCTACGTGGCGGACCACCGCGACCGGGACGACGTCCGACGTCAACCCACCTACAGGACGGCCCGGGAGGCGGCCGACGTTCTAACCCGGGCCTACCGGGAATGGCCGGGACGGGGC
>Ga0190270_10000509_pt1 | contig 16915 bp, 12 predicted proteins | sample Popmic320T_FD_133748 | JGI IMG/M metagenome (GOLD analysis project Ga0190270, IMG submission 133748) | Populus adjacent soil microbial communities from riparian zone of Weber River, Utah, USA - 320 T | ecosystem: Environmental > Terrestrial > Soil > Riparian zone | place: USA: Utah | collected...
CGTCGAACCCGTCCATCTCCACGAGCAGCTGGTTGAGGGTCTGCTCGCGCTCGTCGTGACCGCCGCCCATGCCGGCGCCGCGGTGTCGTCCGACGGCGTCGATCTCGTCGATGAACACGATGGCCGGCGCGTTCTCCTTGGCCTGCTCGAACAGGTCGCGGACCCGGCTGGCGCCGACACCGACAAACATCTCGACGAAGTCGGAGCCGGAGATCGAGTAGAAGGGCACGCCTGCCTCGCCGGCGACGGCGCGTGCCAGCAAGGTCTTGCCGGTGCCGGGCTGGCCGTAGAGAAGCACGCCCTTGGGGATCTTGGCGCCGACGGCCTGGAACTTCGCCGGCTCCTGGAGGAACTCCTTGATCTCGCCGAGCTCCTCGATGGCCTCCTGGCAGCCGGCGACGTCGGCGAACGTCGTCTTCGGCATGTCCTTGCTGATGAGCTTCGCCTTGGACTTCGCGAACTGCATCACCCGGCCGCCGCCACCCTGGGCCTGGTTCATCAGGAACAGGAACAGCAGGATGATGAGGATGAACGGAAGGGCGAACGACAGGATCGAGCCGAGCAGGCTGGGCTGCGGGTTCTCCGAGTTGTAGCTCTCGATGCTGCCCTCGCCGGACTGCTTGACGGTCTCCGCGAGCAGCGTCTCCTGCTGGCCGAGCACCCAGAACGACATCACCTTGTCGCCGTTGTCGAGGATGGCGCGAATCTCCTGATCACCGTCGATGTAGGTGATCTCCTTCACGTCGCCGTCCTCGATGTGCTGGGACATCTTGGAGGTGTCGATCTCGTCGTACCCGCCGTTGGGCGCGAAGTACTGCAGGGCGATCAGCACGCCGATCACCGCTACCGGGATCCAGAACCAGGGGCTCCGGAAGATGCGCTTCACGTCCATGGCTGCGGGGCCGGACCCCGATCTCCCACCTTCCAGCACGCGTCTTCAACAGGGTGTCTGGGGCCGCTTCCTGGCCCCTTCCTGCGGCGAGCCACGTGCACGACGACAGGCCCGGGAACGAACCCGGGAGAGATACCGACGGTACACCGTGAAGCCAACAGCCGACTCAGGAGTACTCAGGAGTAGACAGAGGGGGCGAGCGTCCCGACGCAGCGCAAGTTGCGGTAGCGCTCGTCGAAGTCGAGGCCGTAGCCGACGACGAACTCGTGCGGGATGTCGTAGCCGACGTACTTCACGTCCACGCTCATCTGGAGCGCGTCCGGCTTGCGCAGGAGGGTGCAGATCTCGACGGATGCCGGCGCGCGCGACCTCAGGTTGGCGACCAGCCACGAGAGCGTCAGTCCGGTGTCGATGATGTCCTCGACGATGAGGACGTGCCGCCCGGAGATGTCGGTGTCGAGGTCCTTGAGGATCCGGACCACGCCGGACGACTTGGTGCCGGAGCCGTACGACGAGACGGCCATCCAGTCCATCGTCACGTGCCGGTCGAAGCTGCGCGCGAGGTCGGCCATCACCATGACCGCGCCCTTGAGGACCCCGACCAGCAGCAGGTCGTGGCCCTCGTAATCGGCCTGGACCTCGTCGGCGAGCTCGCGGAGCCGGTTCTGGATGTCCTTCTCGGTGTAGAGGATCTCGACCAGGTCGCCGTCGATGTGCTCAGCGTCCACACGGGCCTCCCAGGACTGTGCGGTGGATGTCGCGGTGTCGCGGCCGAACGGTCGCAGGAAGTCAGCGTGCCACAGTCGGCCGGAAGCGCATCACCCAGTCCTCGAGGGAGGCCGTGACGTGCCCGGGCAGCTGGATGACGGCGCCGCCGCCGGAGGGCGAAGGCCCGTGCCCGGTCCGCGGCATCCCGTGCATCAGGTCGACGAGCGCGCCCACGTGGACCTCGAACAGCTCCGACGGTGGCGACCCTGCCTCGACGGCGGCCCGGCGCAGCACACGGGTGAACACCGCCGGGTAGTGGACCTCCAGCGTCGTGCAGTCCAGCCCGCCGTCGGCCGTGCGAACCGCGTCGAGTGTGAGGAGGGCGATGTCGTCGAGGGCCGCCAGGTCGGCCTGCAGGAGTCCCGCCGTCCGGGCCAGCGCCGAGGCGACTCCCGGACCCAGCTCCTCCTCGAGCACCGGCAGCACCCGACGCCGCAGCCGCGAACGGGTGTAGCGGTCGTCCTCGTTGTGCGGGTCGCGCCAGAACTCGATGCCCTCCGCCGCGCAGGCCGCCTCGGTCTGGGCCCGAGTCACACCGAGAAGCGGTCTCAGGAACAGGACGTCGTCCTCGGAGAAGCCGGACCGCATGCCCGCGATCGACCGCCCTCCCGAGCCGCGCGTGAGCCCGAGCAGGACGGTCTCGGCCTGGTCGTCGAGGGTGTGCCCCAGCAGCACCGTGGCCGCGCCCGAGCGCTGTGCGGCTTCGGACAGCGCGGCGTAGCGCGCCTCACGCGCCGCCGCCTCCGGGCCGAGGCCGGGCGCGTCCACGCGCACCCGGATCGTCATCGTCTCGGTGGCGCCCAGTGCGGCCATCTGGACCACGACGCGCTCGGCGTGGCCGGTGGAGCCTTCTTGCAGTCCGTGGTCGACGGTCACCCCGATGACCGGCCGGGCGTCACGACGCCGTTCGAACACCGTGGCCGCGAGCAGCGCCAGGGAGTCCGCCCCGCCTGAGCACGCCACGAGCACGGGAGCCGGCCCGGCGTCCGTGAGCCCCCGTCGTACGGCGAGCCGCACCGCGGCCACCGCGGGATCGGGACCCGTCATCACCCGGTCACGGCTCAGCCGTGGACCCTGCGCACCCAGGAGGCGGGGTCGCCGATCTCGTCGCGGGACGGCAGGTTCGCGGGCTCGACCCAGACCTTGTTGAAGCCCTCCATGCCCACGTCGTCGACGACGGTGCGCACGAAGCGGGCGCCGTTGCGGTACTGCGCCATCTTCGCGTCGAGACCCAGCAGCCGGCGCACCAGGCGGTCGAGGGAGCCGGCGCCCTTGCGCCGCCGGTTGAACTTCGCCCGGATCTCCGCCACGGACGGGATGACCTCGGGTCCGACGCCGTCCATGACGACGTCCGCGTGACCTTCCAGCAGGGACATGACCCCCGTGACCCGGTCGATCACCGCGCGTTGCTCGGGTGTCGCGAACAGGTCGAGCAGGCCCATCTCGTCCTGGCCCCGTGCAAGGTCGCCGACGCGCTTGATGGCCTCGCCGAGCACGGCGGCGACGCGGCCAGGGTCGACGTCGACGGACCCGACCACCTGGTCGATCTCCGACCTCAGGTGCTCGCGCATCCACGGGACGGCCGTGAACTGGACCCGGTGGGTCTCCTCGTGGAGGCAGACCCATAGCCGGAAGTCCGTGGGATCGGCCTCGACCTCCCGCTCGGCGGAGACGATGTTGGGCGCGACGAGGAGGAGACGGCCGATGTCCGTGGAGCCCTCGGGAGCGTAGAAGGGGTCGAACTGCCCGAGCACCTTGCCGGCGAGGAAGCCGAAGAGGGCGCCCACCTCGAGCCCGGTCACCCGGGAGCCGACGGCCTCGGCGACGCCCGCCACCGGCGCGCCGCGACGCTCGCGCAGCTTGTCGACCACCGGCGTGACGATCTCGGCGAACGCGTCCGCGTTGGCCTGGATCCACCCGGGCCGGTCGACCACCACGACCGGGGCGGTCGCCTCCGCGGCGTTGAGCCCGGTGAACTCGCGCACGAGAGGGGTGGACCGCTGCGCGCCGTCACGGAGCTCGCCCACCACCTGCTCGGCCTCGTCCCGCGACACCACCGGGCCGGGTCCGGCCAGACGGGACGCCACGGACACCGCGAGGTCCCAGTCGATCATCTGCGGGCTGCTCATGCGCCCGAGCCTACGGTCCGCCCTGAACCCCCGGGGAAGGTCAGCGACCACACCGGCAGGACGCGAGGGCGGCGGTGATCTGGTCGAGGCGGGCCCGCGCGAAGAGCGTGTTCGCCACCTTCACCCGGTCGGCGACCGCGACGAACGTCATCACCGTGCCGTCCCGTCCGGTCACCACACCCGCAAGCCCGTGTACGCCGGTGAGGGTCCCGGTCTTCGCGCGCACCCAGCCGAGCGCCTCGTCCGCCTCGACGTCGAAGCGGTAGGACAGCGACCCGCTGAACCCGGCGACCGGCAACCCCTCGACCACGCCACCGAGCGGAGGAGGGTCCGCGGAGGCTCCGGTGCCGAGCACGTCGATGACCGTCGTGGGCCGCAGCCGGTCGTCGCGGGACAGCCCGCTGCCGTCGTTGATGACGGCGCCGCCGAGCGGGACACCGAGCCTCTCGAGCACCACCTCGGTCGCCTGCGAAGCCCCGGCGAAGGAGGCCGGCCGCCCCTCGGCGATCGCGACGTGGCGGGCCAACACCTCGGCGCCCTCGTTGTCGCTGGTCTCGAGAACGTGCTGCACGATCTCGACCACCGGAGCGCTCTGCACCCCGGCGACCCGCCGGCCCCCCTGGGCTGTGCGCTCCTGGACCGCGCCGCGCACGTCGATGCCGTTGCGGCTCAGCTGGGCGGCGAAGAAGCGGGCGGCGGCAGCCGCGGGGTCGGCCGACCTTCGCCCCGAACGCGGATCGACGCCCTGGTCGACCCACAGCGCCGTGATCGGGCTGACGACGCCGTCGGGGAGGTAGTCGGACTCCCAGGTCGGGCTGGTCTCGGGCCCCGTGAACAGGGAGTCGTCGTACGCCAGCCGCACGGCGGTCGTACCGGATCTCCGCAGCTCCCGCGCGGTGTCGCGGCCCAGCGCGGTGAGGTCCGCCTGCCGCGGGTAGGCGTCCGGATCGGGCCGGCGGGCCAGCAGCGGGTCTCCCCCACCGACGAGGGTGAGCTGCGCCCGTTGCCGCACCACCTCGGTCGTGAACTGGTGTTCCTGCCCCACAGCGTCGAGGGCGGCGAGCGCCGTGAGGAGCTTCATGATCGAGGCCGGGATGACGACGCCCGGTCCCTCGGCGTGCACGACGCGACCGCGGTCGTCGGCGACGACGACGGCGACCCGGGGCCCCAGCCGTCGCGCGTCGGTGAGCCGGCCGAGCGCGCGACGTACCTCCTGCGCGACAGGCGTACGCCCGCCCAGCGGTTGCGCGACCGGGGCTGCGGTCCGAGCATCGGGGAGGTGTACGCCGGGCGGGGCGGGCACCGCCGCAGGGTCGGTCCTCGGGTCCGGAGCCGGGTCGACAAGACCCCAGCGCTCGGCCAGGTCGTAGCGCCAGGCGACGAAGCCGCCCCCCACGATCAGGGCCACGACGAGGAACCCGGTGAGCCAGCGCCCACGGCGTCGACGTCGGGGCTCCTCCTCCTCGGTGCCGGGGTGGGCTCGGTCGTCTTCGGTCATCGAACCCCCTCTCGGCTGTGAGCCCGGCGCATTCTGCGGGAGACTAGGGCCTTGTCTGTCGACAGCCTGTCGACCGCACCGTCGTGAGCGGTGCGCAACAGGGTAGACGTCGACCGGCGAGACCTTGAACGACGGCAACGCGCCGACCCGGTGAGCGGAGGCAGCAGTGGAGTTCGACGTGCTCGTGGAGATCCCGAAGGGCCAGCGGAACAAGTACGAGGTCGACAAGAGCACGGGTCGGATCCGCTTGGACCGGACCCTGTTCACCTCGACGCAGTACCCCGCCGACTACGGGTTCATCGAGGACACCCTCGGGCTCGACGGCGACCCGCTCGACGCGTTGGTGATCCTCCAGGAGCCCACCTTCCCGGGGTGCCTGATCCGGTGCCGAGCGATCGGCATGTTTCGGATGACCGACGAGGCCGGTGGCGACGACAAGGTCCTCTGCGTGCCGTCCACCGACCCGCGCCTGGAGCACCTGCGCGACTTCAGCCACGTGTCCCGGTTCGACCTGCTGGAGATCCAGCACTTCTTCGAGGTCTACAAGGACCTGGAGCCGGGCAAGTCCGTGGAGGGCGCCAACTGGGTCGGCCGCCTCGAGGCCGAGGCCGAGGTCAAGGCCTCGTTCGCGCGCTACGAGGAGCTGCCGGAGGGCGAGAAGCCGATCGGCCACGAGCCCGACCCCGAGACCGGCCCGGTCTGAGCCTGGCTCGAATGGGCCGGCATCGGGTGCGGTTGCTGCTTGGTTGCGAAAAGGCGCAAGGAGGAGGCAGCAGGCGCCGGGGGGCGTTGCCCGTTCGGGTGCGGTTCCCTTCGAGGAGCTGTCAGACGCACGGACGGTGAAACCATGCTCGGCACCGTCCGTGGGTCTGACAGCTCGGGTCGGCTGCCTGAAACGCGACCAGGCACCGCCCGAACGCGGCCGGATCAGATCAGCTCGGTGCGGAGGAGCTCGCGGGGGACGCCGAACGCGTCGACGAGGTCGGCGGCGTGGGGACGGAGCTTGCGGCACAGCTCGTTGACCATCGACACGACGGCCTTGGACCGGCCGGCGGAGAGGCGGCCGTGCTCCATGAACCACGCGCGGTCGGCCTCGATCACCGACAGCGCGTAGAGGTCGCTCAGCATGTTGAGCACGTCGCGGTTCGACCCCGTCGGCGTGTTCTCGATCTTGGTGTGGAAGGCCTCCAGCACGAGCCGTTCGCCATGCGCCCAGGCAGCCTTGATGACGTGGTCCTGCGCCACGCTGAACACCTCGGCCGGGTCGCCGCCGCGGTCCACGCCGGTCTTGATCCGGCGGGCCACGCTCGACGTCAGGTGGTCCTCGCGCCAGCGCAGCATCGAGAGGTGGTACGCCGGGTCGAGCAGCCCGGCGTCCGGGTCGTCGCTCTGGCCGCCGCCCGGCACGGCGTCCTGGAGCCGCTCGATGAACTGGCGCATGGCGGTCTTCTCCACGACCGTCTCGACCGCGATGCCGGCGACGTAGCGGACCATCCCGATCTGGTCGAGCGAGCCGAAGGAGTCCCGCAGGTCGGTGAGCCGGCCCTTGGCGACCAGCTGCATGAGGACGGTGTTGTCGCCCTCGAACGTCGTGAACACGTCGGTGTCGGCCCGCAGGGCGTCGAACCGGTTGACCGAGAGGTACCCCGCACCGCCGCAGGCCTCGCGGCACTCCTGGATCGTCCGGCTGGCGTGCCAGGTGCCGAGCGCCTTGGTCGCCGCGGCGCGTGACTCCAGGGCCCGCCGGAGCCGCTCGGAGGCGCTGTCGGGATCGGTGAAGACGCGGTGCAGGTCCGCGGAGACCCGTTCCTGGGCGAAGTGCAGGGCGTAGGTGCGGGCCAGCAGCGGCAGCAGCCGCCGCTGGTGCTGCCCGTAGTCGAGGAGGAGGGTCTCCTTGTCGGTGCCGGGCGGCCCGAACTGGCGACGGCGAAGCGCGTACTTGATCGCGATGACGAGGGCCACCTTGCTCGCGTTGATCCCTGCACCGCCGACGCACACGCGGCCCTGCACCAGCGTGCCCAGCATCGTGAAGAAGCGCCGGTCCGCGTTGTCGATGGCCGAGACGTACTCACCGGACTCGGTGACGTCGGCGTACTTGTTGAGCAGGGCAGTGCGCGGAACACGCACGCCGTGGAACGAGATCCGGCCGTTGTCGACCCCGTTGAGACCGATCTTCGGGCCGCAGTCGCTGATGTCGATGCCGGAGAGGGTGCGGCCCTTCTCGTCGCGCAGCGGTACGACGAACGCATGCACGCCTTGCTCGACGCCGGCGACCTCGAGCTGGGCGAACACGACGGCCGCACGGGCGTGCACGGCGGCGTTGCCGATGTAGTCCTTGCGCGACGCGGCGTCCGGGGTGTCGATCACGAACTCCTCGTTCTCCGGGTCGTAGACCGCGCGGGTGCCGAGGGCCTGCACGTTGGACCCGTGCCCGGTCTCGGTCATCGCGAAGGCACCCAGGAGGTCAGCGGACACCAGGCGCTCGAGGTACTCCTTGTGGTGCCGCTCGGTCCCGAGCTGGAGGATCGCGCCGCCGAAGAGCCCGAACTGCACGCCGAGCTTCACCAGCACCGAGAGGTCGCCGAACGCGGAGGTCTCGAAGGCGGCGACGGAGGCCCCGATGTCCCCACCACCGCCGTACTCCTGGGGGAAGCCGTAGCCGGTCTGCCCGGTCCCGGCCAGCTCCACCACGACGTCCTTGACCCGTTCCCGGAACTCGGACGACGTCATCGACTCGGCATCACCGAGGACGTCCTTGCGCTCGACGAGGTTCGCCCGGACCTGGTCCCGCACCGTCTTGTAGCGCCCGTCGAGGAGGGTGCTCAGCGCGGCGACGTCGACGTGGGTCTCGGGCTCGTCCGGCATCCGCCCATCGTGGCAGCAATGCCCGGAGGCGTCAGCGCGAGGGTCACACCCGGCCGAAGAAGTTGGGGGGGACCCAGTAGTACATCGAGTCGATCGACACCGGCCGGCCGGTGCGCGGCGCGTGGATGATCTGCCCGCCCCCGAGGTAGAGCGCGACGTGGTGGATCGAGCTCGGGCTGCTGGTGGATCCCCAGAACACCAGGTCCCCCGGCCGGAGCTGGCCTGCCGAGATCGGGTTCGACACGTCGTACTGCGCGACGGAGTAGTGCGGCAGGCTCACGCCAGCCGCCGCCCATGCGCCCATGGTGAGGCCGGAGCAGTCCCATGCGTTGGGTCCGGCGGCGGCCCACACGTACGGCTCCCCGAGCTGCGCCTTCGCGAAGCGGATCGCTGCCCCGGCCCCGCCGCTCGGTGCCGGTGGCGTGCTCGAGGGCGGCGGCGAGGGCGTGCTCGGTGCGCTCGGGCTCGACTGCTCGGACGACCCTTCGTCCTGGCCGTCACCGGCCTGCTCCGCGGCCTGCGCCTCGGCGTCTGCCTGCTCCGCCGCCTCGGCCGCTGCCGCCGCTGCCGCGGCTGCCTGCTTGCGCCGCTCGATCTCCTCCAATGCGGCCTGCCGTTCCCGCGCGAGCTCGACGGAGATGCCCTCGAGCTCGGCCAGCCGACGGACCAGGGCCTCCTTGCGGGCGGCGATGGAGTCGGCGGCGGCCGAGGCGGCTGCGGCGGCGGACTCGGCGGAGCGACGGGCCTCCTCGGCCTCGACCAGCAGGGCCTCACGGCGCTGCTCGGCCTCCTCCGCCTCCTCGCGGAAGACCTGGGCCAGCGCCGCGGTGGCGCCGTACTGCTGGAACCGGGCCTCCAGGGACGACGAGGCGCCCTCGTAGGCGAGCATCTGGCTCATCAAGCCCTTCGGGCCCTCGGAGCCGAGCACCGCGTTGACGGCGGCGACGTCGCCGCCGTCCTGGTACGACGCGGCCACGACCCCGGCGAGCTCGGCCCGCTGCCGGACCTGGCGCTGGTCGGCCCGGCGTACGTCGGCGCGTGCCTCCTGCGCGGCCCGGGTGGCCTCCTCGAGGCGCCACCGGGCGCCGTTGTAGGCCTCCGCGGCCTGCTCGGCCCGGAGTGCGGCCGCCTCGAGCTCCGCCTGGGCGGTGGCGAGCTCGGCCTTCGCGCTCTCCACGAGCGCGGCAGTGTCACCCGCCTGCCGGCGGGCGTCCCGGACGTCCCGGGCCGACGGGAACACGCGCTCGGAGCGGTCCTGCTCCTCGGAGCGGTTCTGCTTCTCGGCGACGGCACCGGACGTTCCCGACAGCAGGAGGGCCAGGGACAGGGCGCATGCGCCCACGGAGGCCACGACAGAGGTTCGTCGGGTGGACGACCGGGAGGGTCGTGCCTCCGTGGTGCGCATGGCTCCCTTTCGGTTCGCACCAGCCTCATCCCCGCGGGCTGGTGTCGCCGCCGGTGTGGGGCGCGCCGACGACCCCTGGGGGAGAGGCTCAGCGACAGCACCGGACGCGCCGTCACGCTAGTGCTCACGCGTCACTTTGGGAACACCTTTCACACGAATCGTTATCCGCGCTCGGCGTGTCGCCTTGACAAACTACAAGGTTGTCATTCGCTCAGGCTGGCACGTGCCAGGGGGCGGGGAGCAGCGCGGCACGGCACGCGACGGGCCGTGGAGAAGGGCGCAAAAAAGAAGAGGTCCCGCCCGATTGGGAGGCTCGGACGGGACCTCAGGGCAGCTGTCCCATTGGGAGGCTAGGACAGAGCCCGTGAGTCAGGAGTCACTGCTGAGGTTCGAGGCAAAGTGGGATACGAAACTTCCCCCAGTCCCTCAGTCAGCGCCGGCTGGGTACCGGTCCCCCTGCTCGTTGGGAATCCCCCCGGATCCCCGTTGTTACGAGCATACAGCAATCAAGGCGAAAGCAAAGAGGTCACGGCTCCGCCTTTTTCGGTCATGTTGTCCGATACATCCCACTGGCGCGCAGCGTCATCCGCGCGAGGGGGTCGGCTGCTGCTCGTCGTCGTCGACGGGGACGTCCGCGGTGCTCGTGGTCGGGTGGGAGGCCAGCCCGCGCCTGTCGAAACGCTGCCCGGTCGCGATGCCTCCCAGCCACACGGCGATGACCGCGATGAGGGCGCCGGCGATGTCGTCGGCGACGTAGTGCCAGCCGAAGTACAGCGTCGAGAGCACGGTGAGGCCGAAGAACACCCAGGCGCCCCACCGCAGCAAGGCGTGGCGCACCGTGTAGTGCGCGACCAGGGCGATGACGAGGGTGAGAGCAACGTGGAGCGAGGCGAACCCCGCCACGCTCTGCAGGGAGTCGCTGAACGGGTTGAGTGGGAAGCGGACCTCCTGACGGCCGTTCCACAAGGAGTCCTGCAACGCGCTCACGCCGGTGACGTCGAGGTCCCGGTAGAGCCACGGGTACCAGAAGTTCGGCCCCATCGTCGGGATGGCGTAGTAGCTGATCGTGCCCAGGGTCCAGGTCAGGCAGTTGGCGGTGGCGTACCAGTAGCCGTAGGAGATGTTGCTCGACCAGACCAGCCACACGACGAGACTGATCGGCGCCAGCGGGAGGTAGAGCAGGTAGATGAACGCGAGCCCCTGCGCCGCCCACGTCTCCCCCAGCACGCTGTGCAGGACCGTGGCCGGCTCGTGACCGAAGAACAACCACTGGTCGAGCGCGTGCAGCTTCGGGTCCTCCATCGTGTCGTAGAGGCGTGGCAGGTAGTTCTTGAGGTTCCGGTAGCTCACGTAGGTGACGTAGAAGCAGGTGAGGCCCAGCACCACGAGCGTGATGCGCTCGCGGGTCCAGTGCTCGCGGGTGATCCTGCGAGCCTCCTGCCACACCGAGCGCAGCCGGGAGCGGGACCGCCAGAGCGACCGGGGCACCACGTCGATGAGGAACGCGCCGAGCACCATCGCCGGCAACCGGACCCAGGCCGGACCGAGGAACCCGTCCGGGTCGCGGAGGCGCTCGTCGAGCGCGAGGGAGACCACGACGGCGACCGTGCCCATGAGCAGCGCGACTCCGACGAGGAGTCCATACGCCGGCCGCTTCATAGCGAGACAGTCTATGAAGCGACTCCGACAGGAATCGCCTCGATTTCGGCCGCAGGGCGTGGTTCGCGTCACGTGAAGGGCTCGCCCGGGCCATCACCGGGGTCACGACCCGGGCACTCAGCAGGCACCCAGCCGGCACTCAGCCGGCACTCAGCCGGGCAGGGTGGCCGTCCTGGCGGGGTCCAACCGGAGCCGCACGCGCTCACCAGCCGAGACCGGTACGCCGAGCGGAGCCACCGCGTCGAGCACGCCGACGCCCTCGGGGTGCTCGACCTCCACGGTGAGACGGGTGAGCTCCGTCGAGACCCGGGCCGTCAGCACGGCCGCCGTGACCGCGCCTTCCGGGTCCACCCGGAGAGCGGAGCGCCGTACGGCCAGCGCGCCCGCGGAGCCGGAGAGGCCGGCCACGGAGAGCAGCCGCGCCGCGGCCTCGGGGCCCAGCACCGCGGCGTACCCGAGGAAGCGGGCGGTCTCCGCGTCGGCCGGCGCTCGCCAGACCTCTTCCAGGCTTCCGGTCTGCACGAAGCGCCCGTCGCGCATCACCGCCATGCGGTCGGCCACGGCGAACGCCTCGTCGTGGTCGTGGGTGACCAGCAGAGCCGTGGTCGACTCGGTCCGCAGGATGTCGTGGAGATCGCCGGCCAGCCGCTCCCGCAGGTCGCGGTCGAGCGCCGAGAGCGGTTCGTCGAGCAGGAGCAGCCGGGGTCGCACGGCCAGCGCCCGGGCCAGCGCGACCCGCTGGCTCTCGCCACCGGACAGCGTCGCCGGCTCACGGCCCTGCTGACCCGGGAGCCCGACCAGGTCCAGCAGCTCGGCGACCCGAGCCGCACGCTCGGCACGTGGTACCCGGCGCAGCCGCAACGAGTAGCCGACGTTGTCGGCCACCGACAGGTGCGGGAACAGCTGTCCGTCCTGGAACATCAGGGCGAAGCCGCGTCGGTGAGTCGGCACGGCCGCGAGGTCCTGCCCGTCGAAGGCCACGCGCCCCCGGTCGATGTGCTCGAGCCCGGCGACGGCGCGCAGCAGCGTGGACTTGCCGCACCCCGACGGGCCGAGCACGGCGAACACATCGCCGGGCCGGAGCGCGAACGACACGTCGTCCACGGCCGCGAGGGCGCCGAAGCGGACCCGGAGATCACGCACCTCCAGCGCGTTGCCCACCGACGACGCGGTCACGAGAGCCCTCCGAGAGAACCGCCCCGGACACGCTCCACGAGCACCACGACCGCCGCAGTCACCAGGCCGAGCACGACCGACGCGGCGAGAGCGGCGCCGAAGTTGTCCTCCCCGGGGCGGCTCACGAGCTGGTACACCGCCACCGGAAGGGTCACCGTCTCGGGCCGGCTGAGGAAGCTGGTCGCGCCGAACTCGCCCAGCGAGACCGCGAACGCGAAGCCTGTCGCCGCAAGCAACGCGCGCCGGGCGTGCGGAAGGTCCACGGTCCGCAGCACCCGCAGGGTGCCGGCCCCGAGGCTCGCAGCCGCCTCCCGCTGGCGCTCGTCCACGCTGCGCAGCGCCGGCACCAGGAGGCGGACCACGAGCGGCATCGCGACGAGCGCCTGGGCGACCGGCACCAGCCAGGGGCTGCCGCGGAAGTCCAGGGGTGGGGTGTCCAGCGCGACGAGGAGGCCGAACCCGACGGTCACGGCCGACACCCCCAGCGGCAGCATGAACACCGCGTCGAAGGTAGCGGCGGCCCGGCGGGCCACCGGCGTGCGCAGCCGCCGGGTCACGAGCACCGCTACGGTGCCGCCGAGGACCACCGCCAGCAAGGTCGCGTCGACAGCGACGCGCAGGGAGTTCTCCAGGGCCTGGGTGACCGGCACGCTGAGCACGCCGGTGGTGCCGTCCAGGGCCCGGTAGTGCTCCAGCGACCACGAGCCGTCGACACGGAGCGAGCGCACCACCAGGCTGACCAGCGGCGCAGCGACCGCGACGACCACGAGCGCCGAGACGAGCAGAGCCGGCACGTCACGCCCGGCGGGCGTGCGTCGTACGGCGGTCGACGTCCGCTGGACCGAGGCCGAACCCTGCCCGACGCGCCGGGTGAGGCCGAGCAGCACGACCACGAACACGATCTGCAGCACGCAGAGCGCGGCCGCACCCTGGAGGTCGAGGAACTGCGTGGTGAGCAGGTAGATCTCGGTCTCGACCGTGGCGTACTCGACGCCGCCGAGGGTCAGCACCACACCGAAAGCCGTGGCGCAGAACAGGAACACCACGGTGCCGGCGGAGACCACCGCCGGGACGAGGGCCGGCAGGGTCACCGTGCGCAGCACCTGCGCGGGCGAAGCCCCGAGCGCGGCCGCGGCCTCCTCGCGGCGCCGGTCCAGCCCCTCCCAGTGGGCACCGACGGTGCGGACCACCACCGCGAGGTTGAAGAAGACCAGGGCCGCGACGATGGCCGCGGGCGTCCCGTCCCAGCCCAGGAACGCCAGCGGCCCGGTCCCTGCGAGCAGGGTCCGGAACGCGACACCGACCACCACGGTCGGGAGCACGAAGGGGACCGTCACGAGCCCGCGCAGCAGTGCCTGGCCCGGGAACCGCAGCCGGTACAGCACGAACGCGGTCGGCACCCCCAGCAGCACCGTGAGCGCCGTCGCCAGGCTCGACGACCACAACGTGAACCACACGACGTGCGCCACCCGCGGCCGGAGAAGGGCGTCGGCGACCCCGGCCACGTCGAGCTCGCCGTCGGGGAAGAAGCCCCGGCCGACCATCCCGACGACGGGCACCACGAAGAAGATGACGACGACCGTGAGAGGGATGAGCGCGGCAAGGCCGACCAGCCCGGCTGTCGCCAGCCGGGACCGGGACGGGAGCCGCATCCTCGTCACGGGAGCCTGTGTCTCTCCTGGGGCCCGTCAGCCACCGGTCAGGTCGCTCCACGCCCGCAGCCAGTCGCTGCGCTGCGCGTCGACCTCCTCCGGGTCGAGCTGGAAGGGTCGCTCGGCGGCGGGAGCCCAGCGCGCCCACAGCTCCGGCAACGGGGCCTCGTCGTCGACCGGGTAGACGTACATGTTGTCCGGCAGGGCGGTCTGGAAGTCCCGGGACACGAGGAAGTCGACCAGGGCCTCGGCGCCCGCCGGGTTCTCGGCGCCGGCCAGCACCCCGGCGTACTCCACCTGGCGGAAGCAGGTGTCGAGGAGCGCGCTCGTCGTCGGCTTCGACCCGCCCTCGGGGATGGTGAAGGGCGGAGACGAGCTGTACGACAGGACGATCGGACGGTCGCCGCCGCCCGGGCCCGCGCTGAAGTCGACCTCGTACGCGTCGGTCCAGCCGCTGGTGAGCTTGACGTCGTTCGCCATGAGGTCCCGCCAGTAGTCCTCCCAGCCGTCCTCGCCGTACTCCGCGATGGTGGCCAGCAGGAACGCGAGGCCCGGCGACGAGGACGCGGCGCCGGGTGTGACGAAGAGCCCGCGGTACGCCGGGTCGGTCAGGTCGCCCAGGGTGCGCGGCGGTTCGATCCCCTCGTCGCGGAACCACACGTCGTCGACGTTGACGCACACGTCGCTCCAGTCGACGGGGGTGAGCAGGTCGCCGCCGTCACCGGGCAGGGCGAAGTCGGCCAGCGACGCGGGACCGTCGGACGGGGTGTACGACGCGAGCACACCCTCGTCGACCGCGCGCCCGGCGAACGTGTTGTCGATGCCGTAGACCGCATCGCCCAGGGGGTTGTCCGCGGTGAGCACCAGCTTGTTGGTGACCTCGCCCGCGTCCCCGTTGGGCAGCACGTCGAGCTGGTAACCGCTCTCCTCCTCGAACTCGGCCACCAGCTCCTCCGGCACCGCCCACGAGTCGTGGGTGACGAGGGTGACGGTGGTCGGTGACTTCCCCTCGTCGGCTCCTGACTCGAGCGAGCACGCGCTGGTGAGCGCGAGGCCGAGGCCGGCAAGCGCGCCGAGGGCGGTGGTCCGGCCCCTGCGGCTTCCCGTGTGCCGTCCGGTCCTGTTGTGGTGCAGCATCCGTCTCTCCCGGTGGGAGGGTCCCGCCGTGTGCGGAAAGAGCTCGACTTCCTTCGCCGGTCCTAACCGGATCAGGTTCGAGGGTCTGCGGCCGTTTCCGCACTCTCAGCGCCCGGTGGCGCTCCCCTGTCGTCCGCCCGCCACGCTACACCGATTCGTCTGCGGTCTTGCCACGGGCGGTCTTGATCCTTCGCTAGACGAATCTCGCGGCCGCACATTCGTCTAGCGGGGGATCAACATCTCCCGCGCAGCGATCGCAGACGAATCGGTGTTCAGCGGCCCTTCCAGACGGGGTCGCGCTTCTCGGCGAAGGCGCGGAACCCCTCGAGGTTGTCCTCGGAGTGGTAGAGGGTCTCGACGGTCGGCAGCATCCGCCCACTGCGTCGGGTGACCAGGGCCATGGCGTCCTGGAAGGCCATCCCCTCCGCGGCTCGAGCCACCTCCTTGATGGCGGCGAAGACCAGCGGCGGACCCGACTCGAGGAGGCGCGCGACGTCCCACACCTTGGCCATGAGGGCGGTCTCGTCGGGAAGCACCTCGGTGACCAGGCCCCAGCGGTGCGCCTCGTCGACCTCCATCCACCTCCCCGTCAGGAGCAGCTCCATCGCGACGTGGTACGGCATCCGCTTGGGCAGGCGGATCGTCGCGGCATCGGCCAGCGTGCCCGCCTTGATCTCGGGCAGCCCGAACCGCGTCGCGGCCGAGGCGTAGATCAGGTCGCACGACAGGGCGAGCTCGAAGCCACCGCCGACGGCCATGCCGTGAACGGCCGCGATGACCGGCTTGTTGAGGTCCGGAAGCTCCTGGATCCCGCCGAAGCCGCCGACACCGTAGTCACCGTCAACGTCGTCGCCACCGGCAGCGGCCTTGAGGTCGAAGCCGGCGCAGAAGAACTTGTCGCCCTCGGTGCGCAGGACCGCCACCCGAAGGTCGGGGTCGTCGCGGAAGTCCTGGAACATCTCGCCCATGCGACGGCTGGTTGCGAGATCGATCGCGTTGGCCTTGGGCCGGTCGAGGATCACCTCGAGGACCGCGCCGTCGCGGCGCGTCCTGACCGGTTCGCTCATGCGGTTCCCTTCCTCGGCGTACGACGTGCTCACGAGCCCAGCGGGCGCAGCAGCGACCTCGAGATGATGTGGCGCTGGATCTCGGACGTGCCGTCCCAGATCCGTTCGATGCGCGCGTCGCGCCAGATCCGCTCCAGGGGCAGCTCGTCCATGAGCCCCATGCCGCCGTGGATCTGGATCGCCTCGTCGGACACCATCGCCAGCATCTCGGTGGCCTTGAGCTTCGCCGTCGCGATGTCGGCGTCGGTCGCGGTGCCCTCGTCGTACTTCCACGCGGCGTGCAGCGTGAGGAGCTCCGCCGCCTGGAGCTCGACGGCCATGTCGGCGAGCTTGAACGACACACCTTGGAAGCGGCCGATCTTCTGGCCGAACTGCTCACGCTCCGCCGCGTGCCGCACGGAGAGCTCGAGAGCGCGCTCGGCCCTGCCCAGGCAGTTGGCGGCCACCTGCAACCGGGTGCTGCCGAGCCAGGTCCCCGCCATCTGCAGGCCCTGGCCGACCTCGCCCAGCACCGCGTCGTCGGACACGAGGCAGTCGTCGAAGTCCAGGATGGCGTTGGTGTAGCCGCGGTGCGAGACGTTGCGGTAGCCCTCGTGGACCGTCACGCCCGGGGCGTCGAGGTCCACGAGGAACGCCGTGTGCTCCGACACCTCGTCGCTCCCCGTGA
>Ga0190270_10000510_pt1 | contig 16912 bp, 19 predicted proteins | sample Popmic320T_FD_133748 | JGI IMG/M metagenome (GOLD analysis project Ga0190270, IMG submission 133748) | Populus adjacent soil microbial communities from riparian zone of Weber River, Utah, USA - 320 T | ecosystem: Environmental > Terrestrial > Soil > Riparian zone | place: USA: Utah | collected...
TCGCAACAGCGCGGTCTACGTGATCGTGCCGACGGGCCCGCAGACGCGACGGGTCGCGGCGCCGAAGCTGACCAAGAGCGCGAAAGCGGCCGCCAAGCAGGCGCTGCTGAACGCGGCGGAAGCGCTTTAGCGCCCCTGCTCGCCGCAGTCGGCAGGGATCAACACCGAGGCCCTGGAGGCCGGTCCGATGCTCGCCGCAGGCGACCGCACCTTGCCGTTCGCGCGCGACACCAGGGCGGCGCGTCGCGCGGAGCAGCCGCGCAGACCGATAGGCGCCGGCCTGTCGCCGAGACGAAAGCCGCTCGCTATCCCCGTCACATTTGATCATATCCGGAACGATTTTGGGGGGAGTTGCATGCGCGCACTGATTTTGTCGCCTTTACTTTGGCTGGCCGCGCTCGCCGCGGGCGCCGCTTTGGCGCTCTACGGGGGGTCGCTCCAGGGCAACGATCCGATGGCGCCGCGGCTGTTCTTCGCGGGCGTCGGGATCGCGATCACAGCCCTGCTGATGATGGTCGTCGCATGGCGCGCCTCGCGCCGCCGCTCCTATGCCGCGGCCGTGCAGTCGACCGACGCGATCGCCCGCTGGCAGGTCTATCCTTCGGACATGGAGGCTTTCCGAGCCGTCGACGACGCGCGATCCGGCCGTCTCTGGTCGCTCAAGAACACCCTCAATCTGCCCAGCGACGTGCCGCTGGAAGGCTTTCCGGTCGTGGTCGGCGAGGAGTCGCTGCTCGTCGGCGACCGGCTCTACGACCATGGGCCGAAGGAATTCGGAACACCCGGGGAAGTCGACCTGGTGGAAGGCAGTCCCGGCTTCCTCGAGATCAGCTGCCTGCTGAAGACGACCAAGGCGCCGTTGATCCAGGTGTTGCGGATCCCCGTTCCCGCTGCCGCCCGTGTCGCGGCGGCCGCGGCCTTCGCGCATCTCGCGGCGCAGGTGCAGCCACATGATCGCGACCGCATCCGCGCCACCTTCGGCGCCCATTTCGAAGCCGCCGGCCAAGCCGACGATGCGCCGCACCGGCTGCAGCGGCGGCGCAAATGGCTCTTGCCTCTGATCGCGCTCTTCATATTGGCGATGGCAGCGTTCGTCTTCATTCGCTGAGCCAACGAAAAAAGGCGCCGGAGTCGCCCCCGCCGCCTTTTTCGATTGAATCTCGAAACCCGCTCAGGCCTGCGCCGGCAGCGCCGCCCGGGCCTGGGAGATGATCGCGCTGAACGCCGCGCCTTCGTGCATCGCAATGTCGGCCAGGACCTTGCGGTCGAGATCGACGCCGGCGAGCTTCAGGCCGTGCATGAACTGGCCGTAGGTGAGGCCCTCGGCCCGCACCGCGGCGTTGATGCGCTGGATCCACAAGGCGCGGAAGCTGCGCTTCTTCACCTTGCGGTCGCGATAGGCATATTGGCCGGCCTTTTCGACGGCCTGGCGGGCGATTCGGATCGTGTTCTTGCGGCGGCCGTAATAGCCCTTCGCCTGCTCGAGGATCCTCTTGTGGCGGGCCTTGGTGGTGGTCCCGCGCTTGACGCGTGCCATGTCGGGTTCCTCCTATTTCAGGCCATAGGGCGCCCAGGCCTTGACGCGCGCCGTATCGGCGGCGGCGAGGACCTCGGTACCGCGGTTCTGGCGGATATATTTGCTGTTGTGGCTGATCAAGCGGTGGCGCTTGCCCGCCACGCCGTGCTTCAACTTGCCGGTCGCGGTGAGCTTGAAGCGCTTCTTGACGCCGCTCTTCGTCTTGAGCTTGGGCATTTTCGTCTCCTTGGCCACCACTGGGGCGGACGTTTGAGAACAGCCACGGCAGCCCTTGTGAGCCGGGCGGTTCGATTCTTCCAAAGCTGGAAAGAAGGCGCGCCTATATGGGGAGAGGCGCCGAAAGGCAAGGCTCACCAGGGCAACGTATCGCCCCGGTAATCCAGGAAGCGGCCGGAGTCGCCAGGGGTCAGCCCGGCGATAGTCCGCCGCATGCCGGCGACGCTGTCCACGAGCGCCAGCGGAGCATTGGGGCCGCCCATGTCGGTCTGGACCCAGCCCGGGTGGAAAAGGGCGATCGTCACCGGCCTGCCGGCGAGATCGAGCGCCAAAGCCCGCCAGGCCGCGTTCAGCGCGGCCTTGGAGGCGCGATAGGCGATCGAGCCGCCCGAGCTGTCGGAGATGCTGCCCATGCGGCTGGTGATCGCGACCATCCTGCCCTCGGCGGCGAGGATATTGGGCAGCAGGGCCTCGGCGAGCAGGGTCGGCGCGACGGCGTTCACCGCATGCACGTCCTGCCACTCGGCCGCGAGCTGCGGATTGGAGATGCGCTGCGGCCCCGACACGCCGGCATTGGCGATGAACAGATCGAGCGGCGCTCCGCCGAGCCGTTCGCCGAACGAGGCCAAAGCGGCGAAGTCCCGCATGTCGAGCTGCTCGACCCGCGCGCCGAGGCCCTCCAGCTCGGTCGCGGCGGCGCCCTCGCGTACGGTGGCGATCACCTCCCACGCGTCGGCGGCATATTGCCGAACGAATTCGAGCCCGATGCCGCGGCCGGCGCCGGTGATGAGAACCCTCGCCATCAGTCGAACAGGCTCGACACGGAGCTCTCGTCGGCGATGCGCTTGATCGCCTCGCCGAGCAAAGGCGCGATGGTGAGGAGGCGGATGCGAGCGGACGCGGCGGTGTCCTCGGTCGGGGCGATCGAATCGGTGATGACGAGCTCGGCGAGGGCCGAACCCTCGACACGGGCGACGGCCGCCCCGGAGAGCACGCCGTGGCTGCAATAAGCGACGACCGCCTCGGCGCCCGCCTGCTTGAGCGCCGCGGCGGCGTTGCACAAGGTGCCCGCCGAATCGACGATGTCGTCGATCAGCACGCAGAAACGGCCCTCGACGTCGCCGATGATGTTCATCACCTCCGATTCGCCCGGCCGCTCGCGACGCTTGTCGACGATCGCCAGCGGCGCATTGTCGAGGCGCTTGGCGAGCGAGCGGGCGCGCACGACGCCGCCGACGTCGGGCGAGACGACGGTGATCGCCCGGTCGGAAAAGCGATCGCGTATGTCCTGCGACATGACCGGCGCCGCCCACAGATTGTCGGTGGGAATGTCGAAGAAGCCCTGGATCTGGCCGGCGTGGAGATCGACCGACAGGACGCGGTTGGCGCCGGCGACGGTGATCAGATTGGCGACGAGCTTGGCCGAGATCGGGGTGCGCGGACCGGGCTTCCGATCCTGGCGGGCATAGCCGAAATAGGGAAGGACGGCGGTGATCCGCTTGGCCGACGCGCGCCGCAGCGCGTCGATGCAGATCAGGAGCTCCATGAGATTGTCGTTGGCCGGGTACGAGGTCGACTGGAGGACGAACACGTCCTCGCCGCGGACATTCTCGTGGATCTCGACGAACACTTCCTCGTCGGCGAAGCGGCGCACGCTCGCTTCGGTGACCGGCAGCTCGAGATAGGCCGCGATGTCCTTCACCAGCGGCAGGTTCGAATTGCCCGACATCAGTTTCATGGCATGCTCCCGCCCGGCCTGTGGCGGACGGTTCGCTCCTAGGCAAGTGCGCGCCGCGGAGCCGTCATTGCGAGCGCGAGCGAAGCAATGCAGCGGCGCCGCTGCTCAAGCTGGATTGCTTCGTTGCTCCGCTCCCCGCAATGACGGCGCATGAGCGTCGTCACCCGCTTCGCGCCGTCGCCGACGGGCCGGCTCCATGTCGGCAATATCCGCACCGCGCTGCACAATTGGCTGTGGTCGCGCAGGAGCGGCGGGCGCTTCATCCTGCGGCTGGACGATACCGACCGGGAGCGCTCGCGGGAGGAATATGCCGACGCGATCCGCGCCGACCTCGCCTGGCTCGGCCTCGCCCCCGACGAGGAGCATCGCCAGTCGCAGCGGTTCGAGCGCTACGAGGCGGCGCTGGAGCGGCTGGCGGCGGCGGGGCGCGCCTATCCGGCCTATGAGAGCGCGCAGGAGCTGGAGCTGAAGCGCAAGGTGCAGCTCGGCCGCGGGCTGCCGCCGGTCTACGACCGCGCGGCGCTGGCGCTGGACGACGGCGAGCGCGCCGCGCTGGAGGCGGAGGGCCGGCGGCCGCACTGGCGCTTCCGGCTCGACCATGATTCCGCGATCGAGTGGGACGACCTCGTCCGCGGGCGCCAGCATTTCGAGCCGCGCGCGCTCTCCGACCCCGTGATCCGGCGCGAGGACGGCTCCTGGCTCTACATGCTGCCTTCAACGGTCGACGATATCGAGCTCGGCGTCACGCACGTCGTGCGTGGCGAGGACCATGTCACCAACACCGCGCTGCAGATCCAGATGTTCGAGGCATTGGGCGCGGCACCGCCCGCCTTCGCGCACGAGGCGTTGCTGGTCGGATCCGAGGGCAAGCTCTCCAAGCGGCTGGGCTCGCTCGGCGTCGAGGCGATGAAGGAAGCCGGCGTCGAGCCGCTCGCGCTCGCCGCCAAGCTGGCGCGGATCGGGACCAGCCTTCCGGTCGAACCGGTCGCCTCGATCGCGCCGCTGGTCGCAACGTTCGACTTCGCGACCTTCGGGCGGGCGCCGGCGCGGTTCGACATGGAGGAGCTGGCCGGCCTCAACGCGCGGATCGTCCACCATCTTCCGTTCGAGGCGGTGGCGGAGCGGCTTCCCTCCGGCATGGGCGCGGCGGACTGGGAGGCGGTTCGTCCGAACCTGAAGCGGGTCGCCGAGGCGGGCGACTGGTGGGAGATCCTCCACGGCCACGTCGAACGCGCGGCGCCCGAAGAAGATCGCGCGTTCCTCGCCGCGGCGGCGATCGAGGCCGCGCGGATCGAGTGGGGGGGCTCGCCCTGGCCGGCACTGACCGCGGCGCTGAAGGAGCGGACCGGCCGCGCCGGCAAGCCCCTGTTCCTGCCGCTGCGGCGCGCGCTGACCGGGCGCGACAGCGGTCCCGAGATGGCGGCCCTGCTGCCGCTGATCGGCCGCGACGAGGCGGTGGCGCGGCTGAAAGCGGCGGCGGGCTGAGCGCAATCCAGGCGGAGCTTTGGCTCTCGGCTCCTCGAACGCGGGAACAAAAAGGTCGCATCAAATTTATGGTATATTATATCATTCCATGATGATATAACGTGCTGTGGCAGCGGCACAGAGCCGTTGCCGACGAAGGAGAGGGACAATGACCGAAACCGGCTTTCTAGAGGCGAAACGGATCCGGCCGGGCAGCGCCGCCACCGTGATCCTGCTCCACGGCACCGCGATCGCGGCGCTGCTGATGGCGAAAGGCTATATGCCCCCGCCGGAAGTCTTCACGTCGACCCGGGTCAAGCAGATCGATCTCGAGCGGCTCCCGCCCCCCGAGCCGCCGAAGGACCGCCCGCGGCCGCGCGAGGAAGTGACGCGGTGGACCGCGCCGCCCATACCTCGGCCGGCCGACTCGACCTTCACCGCGCCGGATCGGCCGCCCGTGCCGCCGCCCGATCTCGGCTCTCAGGCAAGCAGCGAGGAGGTGCGCGGCGTGCCCGACGTGCCGCCCGTCCCGCGGCCCGTCCCGCCGCCCCCGGCACCGATCGTGCGCCGCGATGCGGTGATGATCGCGGGCGACCTCCAGCCCCCTTATCCGACCTCGGAGCAGCGCGCCCAGCGCGAGGGCAGCGTGGTGATCCGGGTCGTCGTCGGGCCGGACGGCCGGGTGAAATCGGCCGAGAAGGTGCGCGCCACCAGCGACGCTTTCTATGAGGCGACCGAGCGGCACGCGCGTGCGCGCTGGCGGTTCCGCCCGGCGACGGTCGACGGGCGGGCGGTCGAGGCGCGCAAGACGCTGACCGTCCAGTTCCGGCTCGACTAGGGCCCGTACTGAGGCTGAGCCCTGGTCTGGCGCTCGGGAGCGGTCCGTTCTATCTAGGCACGATGCCGCTCCCCCGCCCCGCCTCGCCGCGCGTCTTCATCCGGGACCTGCGCGCCTTCGCCGCCGAGCGGACCAGGCATCAGTGGATCGGCGCCTTTTTCGCCCTGGCGATGCCGACCGCGATCCTGATCGTCTTCTACCTCGACGGGCGCACCAACATCATGCCGGGCGAGCAATTGATCTTCGTCGAGAGCTGGTCGGGCGAACGCAGCGACGAGGAGATCCGGGCCGCGCAACTCGTTCGCCAGCGCGAGCGCGAGCAGGCGGCCGCCGAGAAGCAACGCCAGTGGAAGGCCGTCGGCGACCGGCTGGGGATGGACCCGTAGACGCGAGGATGATGCGGGTGGCCGTCGCGCTCGGCGAGCGCGGCCGCGGACGCACGGCGCCGAATCCCAGCGTCGGCTGCGTTCTCGTCAAGAACGGCCGCGTCGCGGGCCGCGGCTGGACCCAGCCCGGCGGGCGCCCCCACGCCGAGGCGATGGCGCTGGTCCAGGCCGGCGAGGCGGCTCGCGGCGCCACCATCTATGTGACGCTCGAGCCCTGCGCCCATGAGAGCGCGCGCGGCCCGGCCTGCGCGGATCTGCTGGTTGAAGCGGAGCCGGCCCTGGTCGTGGTCGCCGTGCAAGACCCCGACCCCAGGACCAACGGACGCGGTATCCAGCGGCTGCGCGCGGCCGGCATCGCCGTCGAGACGGGAGTCGGCGCGGAGGAAGCGGAGCGGTCGCTCGCGGGCCATTTCAGCCGGTTGCGGCGGGGCCGCCCCTGCGTCACCCTGAAGCTGGCCATGTCGCTCGACGGCCGGATCGCGCTCCCCTCGGGCGAGGGCCGCTGGATCACCGGCGCGGAGGCCCGCGCCCACGCCCACTTGGAGCGCGCCCGCGCCGACATGATCCTGGTCGGCCGCGGTACCTGGGAGGCCGACGCGCCGCGGCTCGACGTCCGGCTCGAAGGGCTCGAAGATCGCTTACCGGCGCGGGCGATGCTGACGAGGGGAACGGCGCCGGAGGGGTGGACGGCACTCGCGTCACCGGATGCCGTGTTCGCGCTTGAGCGCGTCAACGACCTCTTGGTCGAGGGCGGAGCGGAAACGGCTGCGGCCTTCCTGCGCGCCGACCTCGTCGATCGCCTGCTTCTCTACCGGGCCCCGATCCTGATCGGCGCCGGCAAGGCGGCGCTCGGCGACATCGGCCTCGCCGCGCTCGCCGACGCGCACGGCCGCTGGCGTCTCCACGACCGCCGCATGCTTGGCAGGGACAGCCTGGAGATCTTCGAACGCCAGCGCTGATGCATTCGTTGCCGCTAGCCCAGAGCCTGTCGAAGGGCGGATTGCAGCGCCCCAAACCGGGCTTCGACAAGCTCAGCCCTAGCGGGTAGTTGAAAGCCATGTTCACCGGAATCATCACCGACGTCGGGCGGATCGCCGCGACCGAGCAGCGCGGGGACCTGCGCCTCCGGATCGCGTGCGGCTACGACATGGCGAGCGTCGACCTCGGCGCGTCGGTCGCCTGCTCGGGCGTCTGCCTCACGGTCGTCGACAAGGGCGAGGACTGGTTCGCCGTCGACGTTTCGGCGGAAACGGCGCAGCGAACCGCGCCCGGCCTGTGGGCGGAAGGGCAGCGGCTCAACCTCGAGCGCTCGCTCAAGATCGGCGACGAGCTCGGCGGCCATATCGTCACCGGCCATGTCGACGGCGTCGGCGAAGTGGTCGGCGCCGAACCGGTCGGCGATTCGACCAGCCTGCGCATCGCCGCCGGCGCCGGGATCGCGCCTTATGTCGCCGCCAAGGGCTCGATCGCGCTCGACGGCGTGTCGCTCACCGTCAACGAGGTCGAGGAGGGCGCGGACGGCGGCGTCATCTTCTCGATCAACCTCATCCCGCACACCGCGGCCCAGACCAGCTTCGAGAGCGTCGAGCCCGGCCGGAAGCTCAACATCGAGATCGACATCCTCGCCCGCTATATCGGCCGCCTGATGGAAGTACGCGCTACGTAACTGCCGCTAGCTCTAGCGGGGTGTAGCCTGTGAGCGGCAGACTTCCCGATCACATTGCGATGTGATAGCGGCGGCGCATGAGCACGATGCTGATCGAACGGGTCTCCAGACTCGTCAATGCCGGCGACATGTCCCGCTCCGGCCTCGCCCGCGCCGCCGGGCTCCATCCGAACTCGCTGCGCAAGCTCGGCGACGTCGACTGGAACCCGACCGCCGACACCCTGCTCAAGATCGAAAGGTTCCTCGCCTCGGGCAGCCGCGAGGTCCTCGCCGGTCCCGAGCGGATCATCGACGAGGCGCGCAACGGCCGCATGTTCATCCTCGTCGACGACGAAGGCCGCGAGAATGAGGGCGATCTCGTCATTCCGGCGCAGATGGCGACCCCCGACGCGATCAACTTCATGGCGCGCCACGGCCGCGGCCTGGTCTGCCTGGCGCTGACCAGGGAGCGGGTCGACCGGCTCGGTTTGCCCTTGATGTCGCGGCAGAACGGCACCCGCCACGAGACCGCCTTCACCGTCTCGATCGAGGCCAGGGAGGGCGTCACCACCGGCATCTCGGCCGCCGACCGGGCGCGCACCGTCGCGGTCGCGATCGATGCCGCCAACGGGGCCGACCAGCTCGTCAGCCCGGGCCACGTCTTTCCCCTGGTCGCGCGCGACGGCGGCGTGCTGGTCCGCGCCGGCCATACCGAGGCGGCGGTCGACGTCGCCCGCTTGGCCGGCCTCAACCCTTCCGGCGTGATCTGCGAGATCATGAAGGAGGACGGGACGATGGCGCGCTTCGACGACCTCGTCGAGTTCGCCCAGCTCCACCGCCTCCGGATCGGCACCATCCGCGACCTCATCGCCTACCGCCTCGAAAAGGACCGGCTGGTCGTGGAGACCGCCGAGGCACAGTTCGAGAGCCGCTGGGGCGGAACCTGGACGGCCAGGACCTTCGTCAACAAGGCGTCCGGCATCGAGCAGATCGCTTTGGTGAAGGGACGGGTCGACCCGCACAAGCCGACCCTGGTGCGGATGCACGCGCTGTCGCTCTTCTCCGACGCCTTCGCCGAGGCCGGGCCGCGCGGAGCGCTGCTCGAAGGCGCGATGCGGGCGATCGCCGAGGAGGGCTCGGGCGTGATCGTTGTCATCAACCGGCCGGTCCCGGACGCGCTCACCCAGTCGCTCAAGGTCCGTGCCGGGGAAGCCGAGCCGCGCGATATGGAGCAGATCCGCGACTATGGCGTCGGCGCCCAGATCCTGATGGCGCTCGGCGTCCACGACATGGTGCTCTTGACCAACAGCCGCCACACGCCGGTCGCTCTGGGCGGCTACGGCCTCGCCATCGTCGGCGAGCGGCCGATCCCAGGCGTGGAGGACTGAGCATGGCGAAGCTGCTGATCGTCGAGGCGCGCTTCTACGACCATCTCGGCGATTTGCTGCTCCAGGGGGCGCGCGCCGCGATCGAGGCGGCGGGCCATGCGCACGAGACGGTGACCGTCCCCGGCGCGCTCGAAATCCCCGCGGCGATCGCGCTGGCGGCGGAGACGGGGCGCTACGGCGCGTTCGTGGCGCTCGGCGTCGTGATCCGGGGCGAGACCTGGCATTTCGAGATCGTGGCCGGCGAGAGCGCGCGCGGCATCATGGCGCTGACTCTGGACGGCCTCGCCATCGGCAATGGCATTCTGACCGTCGAGAACGAGGCCCAGGCCCTCGCCCGCGCTCGGCCGGACGAGAAGGACAAAGGCGGCGAGGCAGCGAAGGCGGCGCTGGCGATGCTGCGGCTGAAGGAAAAGTTCGCCTGAGCGGGCGATCCCGTCCTTCGACAGGCTCAGGACTAGCGGTCTTCGCTGCCGACCACTCTCAGGATACGATTTCCGCTAGGGCTGAGCCTGTCGAAGCCCGGTTCGCTCACGCCCCGCCTCCGGATAATCGATATAGCCCTCCGCCCCCTGACTGTACCAGGTCGTGCGGTCGTCCGGACTCAGCTCGATCCCCTTCGCCAGCCGGTGCGGCAAGTCCGGATTGGCGAGGAAGGCGCGGCCGAAGCTGATCGCGTCGCAGCGTTCCTCGGCCAAAGCGGCCTCGGCAGTCTCCCCCACATAGTCCGAGTTCAGCACCAGCGGGCCCTTGAACGCCTTGCGGATCGCGGGCGAGACCGGGGGCACGTCGGAGGTGCCGAACGTGCCTTCCGGGCCCGGCTCGCGCAGCTCGAGGAAGGCGATGCCGATCTCCTGGAGGACGGCGGCGGCGGCGGTGAACAAGGCCTCGGGATCCACGTCCTCGCAGCCCTGGGTCTCGCTGTTGGGCGACAGGCGCACCGCGGTGCGCTCCGCGCCCACCGTGTCGGCGATCGCCTGTGCGGCCTCGCGAAGCAGGCGCACCCTGTTCCCGATCGGGCCGCCATAATCGTCGTCGCGCAAATTGGTCGAGCTGCGCAGGAATTGGTCGATCAGATAGCCGTTGGCGGCGTGGAGCTGGACGCCGTCGAAGCCCGCCGCGATCGCGAGGCCGGCCGCGCGGCTGTAATCGGCGAGCAGCGCGGGAATCTCGTCGGCGCGCAACGGCCGCGCCTCGGCATAAGGCCGGCGGCCGTCATAGGTGTGCGCCTTGAACGGCGCGGTGGTCGCCGAGGCGGAGACGGGCGCCGCGCCGCCGAGGAAGCTCGGATGGACGACCCGGCCCATGTGCCAGAGCTGGCAGAAGATCCGGCCGCCGGCCTCGTGCACCGCTTCGACGATCGGCTGCCAAGCCCGCATCTGCTCCGCCGTCCAGATGCCGGGAGCATAGGGCCAGCCGAGGCCCTGCCGCGAGATGCCGGTCGCCTCGGTGATGATCAGGCCGGCGCCGGCGCGCTGGCTGTAATAGGTCGCCATCAATTCCGTCGGGACGTGCTCCCGGGTGGCTCGGCCGCGGGTGAGCGGCGCCATGAACATTCGGTTCGGGCACAGCATTGCGCCGACGGCGATCGGATCGAACAAAGACGGCATCGCGGCTCCTTGACGGGCGGGAGCGGCGGGCCCTAGCGGCGCGGGCAGCTTTATGCACCAGCCGAGATCACGATCAGGCACCGGCCGCTTCGCCTTTGCGGCGGTCGTCGTGGCCAATCTTTTCCTCGCGGTCGGCCCGTGGATGGTGCGGATCGCCGACGTCGGGCCGGTCGCGTCCGGCTTCTGGCGGATGGCGTTGGCGGTGCCCTTTCTCGCGGCGCTGGCGCTGTGGAGCGTCGGAGGGCGCGGGACCGGCGCGAGCTGGAAGCTGATCGCCTTCGTGGCTGTCGGCGGGCTGCTGTTCGCGGCCGACCTCGCCGCCTGGCACGAGGGGATCGTGCGCACCAAGCTCGCAAACGCGACCCTGTTCGGCAACATGTCGAGCTTCCTGTTCGCCGCCTACGGCTTCATCCTCGCCCGCCGGCTGCCGCCGCCGCTGCAGGCGGGCGCGCTGGCGCTGGCCGCGTTCGGGGCGGCGCTGCTGCTCGGCGGCAGCTACGAGCTTTCTGAGCGCAACTTCGCCGGCGACCTGCTCGCGATCCTCGCCGCCTTGTTCTACGGCCTCTATCTGATGGTCGTCGACCAGGCGCGGCGGACGATGGCGCCGATGCCGGTGCTCGCGATCGCGACCGCCGCCGGTGCGCTGCCGCTGCTTGCTCTGGCGCTGGCGCTCGGCCAGGCGGTGATGCCGGAGGCGTGGACGCCGGTGCTCTTGCTCGCGCTCGGCAGCCAGGTGATCGGCCAGGGCCTCCTGGTCTACGCGATCGGCCACCTCTCGCCGGTGGTCGTCGGCATCGGCCTGCTCACCCAGCCCGTGGCGGCCTCCGCGCTCGGCTGGCTCATCTATCGCGAGGCCTTCACCCTCACCGACGCGTTCGGCGCGCTGCTGATCGCGGCGGCGATGGTGCTGATCCGGCTGCCTACGCCCTCGCTTGCAACCGAGGCGCCCGAGGATCATTAGCCTCTTATGATCGCCCCGCAGGAGATGACTCTCGACGAGCTTCGCATCGCGCTCGCGCCGCTGGTCCCGCAGCATGCCGCGTTCGACGGCTGGAGCGAGGCTGCGCTTGCCATGGCGGCGGCCGATCTGGGCGTGCCGGCGGCGCGGGCCCGCATCGCCTTCCCGGGCGGCGCCGTGCAGATGATCGATTCATGGTTCGACTCGATCGACGTGGCGATGCTGGCCGCCTTCCCGCCCGAGCGGATCGCGGCGATGAAGATTCGCGAGCGGATCCGCGAGCTGGTCCTGTTTCGCCTCGCCGCGATGGCGCCGCACCGCGAGGCGCTGCGCCGCGCCTTCGCGATCCTGGCGCAGCCCCAGAACGTCAGGGCGGCGGCGAAGCTCGCCTGGCGGGCGGCCGACCGGATGTGGCGCGTCGCGGGCGACAAGGCGACCGACTTCAACCATTACAGCAAGCGGGCGCTGCTGACCGGCGTCTACGGCTCGACCTCCCTGGTCTTCATCGACGACGCTTCGGACGATTTCGCCGACACCCGCGCCTTCCTCGGACGCCGCATCGACGACGTGATGCGCATCGAGAAGGTCAAGGCGAGCTGGCGCGGCGGGCGCGAGCGCCTGCCCAGCCTCAGCCGCTTCCTCGGACGCCTGCGCTACCCGGCCGTTTGATCTTGGGCCGCCACTCCAGTTAGCCGGGGCGCATGAGCGACGAACTTCTCAGCACGGCGATCATGGTGCTGGCGCTGACCCTGTTCATCGTCGACAAGATCCGGCCCGACGCGGTCGCCCTCCTCATCCTCATTCTCGCCTGGGCGAGCGGGCTCCTCAGCCTCGACGAGGCGCTGTCGGGCTTCGGGTCGCAGGCCGTGGTGATCGTCGCCGCGGTGCTGGTCGTCGGCCGGGCGGTCGAGTTCACCGGCGCCGCGCAGGCGATGACGCAGCTGTTCGTGCCGAAGGTGCGGTTCGCCTCGGTGCGGATCGGCGGCGTGCTGCTGATGGGCGCGGCGCTCTCCGCCTGGATGAACAACATCGCCGCGCTCGCCATCACCATGCCGATCGGCCTCGCCGTCGCGCGCGAGCACAAGCTGCCGCCGGGCGCGGTGCTGATGCCGCTTTCGTTCGCCACCATCCTCGGCGGCATGACAACCTTGATCGGTACGCCCGCCAATCTGATCGTCTCGTCGGTGCGGGAGGACCGGGTCGGCGAGCCGTTCGGCATGTTCGACATGACGCCGGTCGGCGCCGCCGTCACCGCCGCGGGCCTGCTCTATCTGCTGGTCATCGGCTGGCGCCTCGCGCCGCGGCGCGGCGGAGGAGCGAAGGAGGGCGAGTCGCAGCGCGTCCTCGTCTTCGAGCTCGCGCTGCCTATCGCGGCGGCGCAGGGGCGCACCCGGCTGGCGGAGATCCGCCGCACCGTACGCGCCGCCGGCGCCGTGCTGCTCGCTGTGCTGCGGGGCGGCGACCGGGCGCGGATCGAGGGCGACGCCATGTTGTACCACGACGACCGCCTGCTGGTGATGAGCCGCGACAAGCCCTGGGAGGTGGCCGCCCGCTCCAGGCTGTTCGCAGAGTCTTCCGCCGACACGCCCGGCACCGTCACCGCCCACGTCTCGGTGATCCACGGCTCGTCGCTGATCGGCGAGGATTATGGCGCGATCACCGCCCGCACCGGTGGCGACGTCGATTTCATCGCCGCGGGCCCGCGCGCCGCCCGGGTAAAGCAGCCCCTCGCCAACAATTTGATCGAGGCCGGCGACCAACTGTTCCTGCGCGGGACGCCGGAGGCGCTTGCGAGGCTGATCCGCCACGCCCGCCTGCTCGAGATCGGCCGCCAGAATGCCCCCGTACAGGCCGGCAAGGCGGCCGCGCTCGTGGTCGGCATCTATACGGCCGCGGTTTTGCTCTCGACCCTTTTCGGCCTGCCCACGACCGCTACGTTCATTGCCGCCGCGCTCGCCATCTGCCTCTTACGGCTGCTGCCGGCCGAGGAGGCCTATCGCGCCGTCGACCTGCCGGTGATCGTGCTGATCGCGGCGATGATCCCGGTCGGCCGCGCGTTCGAGGAATCGGGCGGCAGCGACCGGATCGCCGATTTCATGCAATGGGCGCTGACCGGCACGCCTTTGTTCGTCATGCTGGCGGCGATCTGCGGCGTCACCATGCTGCTCTCGATCTTCCTCAACAATGTCGCGACAGCATTGATCATGGCGCAGGTCGGGGTCGAGGCGGCACTGCGCCTCGGCATTAGCCCCGACGCCGCCTTGCTGGCGGTGCTGATCGGCTCGTCCTGCGATTTCCTCACGCCGATCGGCCACCAGAACAACATGCTGGTCATGCGCCCCGGAAACTACCGATTCCGCGACTATCCCAAGGTCGGCGCGCCGCTTTCGCTGATCGCCGTCCTGCTCACCGCCTGGGTGCTGAGCCGAACCTATGGCTGAAATGCGCCGCTACGGACCCTAGTCGGCGGTGGTGGGGTCGATCGTCGCCCTCACCTGCGCGATGCTGTTGGCGGGGAAGCCGGCGGTCTCGGCGTGCCGGCGGATCAGCTCCTCGCTCGGCGCGCGGTAGACGCAGTAGATCTTGTCGTCGGTGACGTAGGAATGGACCCACTGGATCTCCGGCCCGAGCTCGCGCAGCACGCTGCACGAGCCCTGCGAGGCGCCCTTGAGCTCCTCCGGGCTGAGCCGGCCGGCGCCGGGCATTTCCCTCTCGATCACGAACTGGGGCATCCTGTTCTCCTCCTTCTCAGCAGCAGCGGCCGGTGGCGCCGGCGGCGTAACGGCGTTCGGTACGCTCGCGGTGGAAATCCTCGCGGGACATGACCGGCTCGCCGGGATGGGCAGAGCGGCGGTGCGCGGCATAGGCCTCGTAATCGGGGAGGCCGACCATCAGCCGCGCCGTCTCGGCGGCGCGCTTCATGACGTCACGCAGCGGCATCGACGGTCTCCAGCGCGGTCGGAGCCTCGGAGCGGCGGGCGGCGGCGACCGCCCTGAGGCCGTAAAAGACCATCGCCAGCACCACCGCGATGAAGAGCGCGGCGAGCGAGGAATTGACATAATCGTTGAAGATCACCTGTCGCATCTGGCCCACGCCGCTCGCCGGCGCCAGCACCTCGCCGCGGCTCAGCGCGGCCGAATAACGCTCCGCATGGGCGAGGAAGCCGATGCGCGGATCGGCGTGGAAGATCTTCTGCCAGCCGGCAGTGAGCGTGCAGACCAGCAGCCAGGCCAGCGGCACGAGGGTCACCCAGGCGAAGCGCTCGCGCTTCATCTTGTAGAGGACGATCGTGCAGGCGGTGAGCGCGATCGCGGCCAGCATCTGGTTGGCGATTCCGAACAAAGGCCAGAGCGTGTTGATGCCGCCGAGGGGGTCCGTCACGCCCTGGTAGAGGAACCAGCCCCAGCCGCCGACGGCGAGGGCGGTGGCGAGCAGATTGGCCGTCCAGTTGCTGGTGTCCCTGAGGCGCGGCGAGACAGTGCCGGCGAGATCCTGGATCATGAAGCGGGCGACGCGGGTGCCGGCATCGACCGTGGTCAGGATGAAGAGCGCCTCGAACAGGATCGCGAAATGATACCAGAAGGCCATCATGCCCGGCCCGCCGATCACGTCCGAGAGGATCTGGGCCATGCCGACGGCAAGCGTCGGCGCGCCGCCGGTGCGCGAGAGGATGCTCGCCTCGCCGACCTGGCGCGCGACCTCGTCGAGCATCGCCGGGGTGATCGCAAAGCCCCAGCCCGACACTGCCGCGGCGGCCTCGGCGGTCGTCGTCCCGATCAGCGCGCCGGGGCTGTTCAGAGCGAAATAGACGGCGGGATCGAGCACGGAGGCGGCGACCATCGCCATCACCGCGACGAAGCTCTCCATCAGCATCGCGCCGTAGCCGATCAAAGGGATGTGCGCTTCGCTCTCGATCATCTTGGGCGTCGTCCCGGACGCGACCAGAGCGTGGAAGCCGGAGACGGCGCCGCAGGCGATGGTGATGAACAGGAAGGGGAAGAGGCTGCCCGCGAACACCGGGCCGGTTCCGTCGACGAAGCGGGTGACCGCCGGCATCTGCAGCTCGGGCCGGACGATCAGGATGCCGATGGCGAGGCCGAGGATGGTGCCGATCTTGAGGAAGGTCGAGAGATAGTCGCGCGGCGCGAGCAGCAGCCAGACCGGCAGCACCGAGGCGATGAAGCCGTAGGCGATCAGCATCAAGGCGAGCGCCTCGCCGGAGAAGGTGAAAGCGGGGCCCCAGACCGGGCTCGAGGCGACCTGCTCGCCGAGCAGGATCGAGCCCATCAGCCCGACGAAGCCGATCGCCGACACCTCGCCGATCCGGCCGGGCCGGAGATAGCGGCCGTAGAGACCCATCAGGACTGCCACCGGCATGGTCGCGAAGACGGTGAAGGTTCCCCACGGGCTGTCCGCCAGCGCCTTGACGATGATCAGGGCCAGCACCGCGAGCAGAATGATCATGATCGCGAGGATGCCCACCATCGCGATGATTCCGGGGACATGCCCCATCTCCGCGCGGATGATCTCGCCGAGCGAGCGGCCGTCGCGCCGCGTCGAGATGAACAGCATGATCATGTCCTGGACCGCGCCCGCGAAGACGACGCCGACCAGGATCCAGAGGGTGCCCGGGAGGTAGCCCATCTGCGCGGCGAGCACCGGCCCGACCAAAGGCCCCGCCCCGGCGATCGCCGCGAAATGGTGGCCGAAGAGGACGGTTCGGTTGGTGGGCACGTAATCGAGCCCGTCGTTGCGGCGGACGGCGGGCGTCGGCCGCGCCGGATCGATGCGCAGCACGCGCCGCGCGATGAACAGGCCGTAGAAGCGGTAGGCGGTGAGATAGGTGCAGAGAGCGGCGACGACCAGCCACAAGGCGTTGATCGTCTCGCCCCGGCTCAGCGCCACCACGCCCAGCGCGACCGCGCCGAGCAAGGCGACCAACGCCCATGGCGCCCAGCTCAATCCCGATCCACCCTCGGCGCGCGTCGCCATAGCCCCTCCTTTTCCGACGTGTTTAGCGGGAGGCCCGTGCCCTGCAAACCCGCCCTTCGACAGGCTCAGGGCTAGCGGTTGTGGAAAGCTCATTGGTGACAGACCCCCGCTAGGGCTGAGCCTGTCGAAGCCCGGTTAGCCA
>Ga0190270_10000511_pt1 | contig 16909 bp, 11 predicted proteins | sample Popmic320T_FD_133748 | JGI IMG/M metagenome (GOLD analysis project Ga0190270, IMG submission 133748) | Populus adjacent soil microbial communities from riparian zone of Weber River, Utah, USA - 320 T | ecosystem: Environmental > Terrestrial > Soil > Riparian zone | place: USA: Utah | collected...
AGGCGTTGTTGCACGAATATACAATCGCAAAGTTTTTCCCGTTTTTGCCGAAGAATGTTCACTACATGCAAACGAGCTATATAAAGTGAAAAGAGTTCTTCACCTTAAAAAATATATTCGTGCAACAACGCCGATTATCGAGGCAAGATTCTTGTCGTTGATTTCTGGCAAACCAACTGTGCGCCTTGTGTCAGACTCATTCCGAAGCTCGCCAAACTGAGCAAGCAATATCGCGACAAGGGCGTAGAAGTCGTCGGTCTGACCTCCGATGAGAGAAGCGATCAAAGATATGTTGTCGAGTTTCTCAAGACAAAGGGCGCCGACTACACCGTCGGGTACGATAACCGCTGGCTGTCGTCGGCCTTTTTGAAAGGCACAGAAGATGAAACCGGAGCGCCGCCGATTCCGCAAATATTTGTCCTCTCGCGCGAGGGCCGCGTGATCGAGTATTTGATCGGAGACAGTCCGCAACGAGGCGCCGAATATCTCGAGCAAGTTATCGTGGATACTTTGAACGGCGGATCGAAATGAGCGGCAACCACGAAGATCGGAGGACGAAATGTTTCAAGACTTGCGTTTTGGCTCGCGGATGTTGCTCAAGCAGCGCCGGTTTACTGCAGTGGCGATTATCACGCTCGCGCTCGGCATCGGCGCGACGACGGCGATCTTCAGCGTTGTGGACGCCGTGTTGCTGCGACCGCTCCCCTTTCCCGAAGCGGATCGCCTTGTCTACTTGCGCGAGGTCAACGCGTCGGGAAACACGACGGGAGTCGCGGAACCCAACTTCGACGACATCGAGGCGCGGAGCCAGAGCTTTGCCGCATTGGGATACGTCGGCGGCGGCAATCTCGTAGTGACTGGCGGCAGCGAGGCCGTGCGAACGCGGGTCTCTTATGCCTCGCGGCGGATTTTTGAAGTCCTCGGCGCGCAGCCCTTCGCGGGACGCGCGTTTTTGCCTGAAGAGACGAAGTACAAAGGGCCGGCTGCAACGCTGGTCAGTTATGGATTCTGGCAGCGGCTGCTCGGAGGGCGCGCCGATTTCAGCGCGGTGCGGCTGAATGTTGACGGGGTCAGTTGCGCCGTCGTGGGCGTGATGCCGCCGGGCTTCAACTTCCCCTCGGAGACCGAAGTATGGGTTACGAGCAGCATCGAGCCGCCTAATACCTCACGCGCGGGGCACAAACTGCCGCCTGTCATTGGACGGTTGCGTCCGGGCGTTTCGATTGAGCAGGCGCGGGCAGAGGTGAGCGCCATCGCTAAAGAACTTCGGCGGACGCACGGCTCGTCGATGGACGCCATGGATTTCACGCCGATTCCGGCGCAACAGCACCTGACTCAAAATTCGCGCGAGAACCTGCTGCTCTTCGCCGGCGCGGTCGCGATGATGCTGTTGGTGGCCTGCGCCAACGTCTCCAATCTACTGCTCGCCCAATACGCCGCGCGGTGGCGCGAATTCACGGTCCGCGCGGCGTTGGGCGCCGGGAGAGGGCGACTGGCGCGGCAACTGGTGGTTGAAAATCTGCTTTTGGCGCTGCCCGCGGCGGCGTTGGGAGCGTTGATGGCGCAGGCGGGCGTGACGCTGCTGCTACAACTCGATCAAATGAATCTGCCGCGTCTGAATATCATCGCGATTGACGGGCGCGTGCTGCTGTTCGCCTGCGGTCTTGCCGTGTTAATCGCCGTCGCGTTGGGGCTGCTGCCCGCGTTGCGGTTCGCCAGACAGGATTTGCCGAAGGGGTTGAAAGAGTCCGGTCGAGGGCAAACTTCGGGCGGGCGGCTGCGCGGCGCGATGGTCGCGGTACAGATCTCCCTGACGCTCGTGTTGCTCACGAGCGCGGGCTTGTTGGGACGCGCCTTCTTGAAGCTGTCGCAGATTGATCCCGGCTTCAAAACAGGGAGCGCGGTGGCGATGACGCTGGCGCTGCCTTCCACCATCACGCCGAAAGAAGACGAAGAACTGCGGCAATTTTACGTGCGACTGCTGGATCGACTCGGAGAATTGCCGGGCGCCACAGCTGTCGGCGGCATCGCGTCCCTGCCGCTGACCGGACGCGGGGCGAGTGGAACGTTTCTGATTGATAAAAATCCGGAACTGAAGGGCCAAGCCGGGTACGCGCCGGCGAGCCCGGGCTACTTTGCGGCGATGGGCATTCCGCTCTTGCAGGGCCGCCTGTTCGACAGCGGCGACACGGTCAATTCGCCGCACGTCGCGGTCATCAGCCAATCGCTGGCGCGGCGCTATTGGCCGAATGAAGACCCGATCGGCAAGCAAATTCAGTTCGGCAGCATGGACACCGACAAACGACTGCTCCATGTCGTGGGCGTGGTCGGTGACGTACGCAACGCCCTTGACACTGAGGCCGGTCCGATGGTCTACGCCTATTCGCTGCAGCGCCCGCAATGGTGGCAGGTGTCCAGCCTTTCTGTTGTCGTGCGCGCATCCGATCACCCGCAGGCTCTGATTGCGGCGATGCGCGCCGCCGTCGAGGCTCTTCGCCCCGATGTCCCTCTTAGATTCCGCACGCTCGACCAGGTCTTCTCTTCATCGCTCGATCAGCGACGGTTCATCCTGGCGCTCTTCGGCGTCTTCGCCGCCGTCGCCCTGCTGATCGCCGCCGTCGGCGTATACGGCGTGATGGCGTATACGGTCACGCAGCGCACGCAGGAGATCGGCATTCGGATGACGCTCGGCGCGCAAGCCGCTGATGTGCTCCGCCTGGCGCTCGGACAGGGGATGAGACCGGCCGTGACGGGCATCGCGCTGGGACTGCTTGCCGCGTTCGCGCTGACGCGGTTGATGAAAAGTATGCTCTTCGGAATAGAGGCGACCGACCCACTGACTTACGCCGGAGTGGCGCTGCTGTTGGCGATGGTCGCGGTGGTCGCGTGTTACATTCCGGCCCGCAGGGCGGCGCGAGTCGACCCGATGGTTGCGCTTCGATGCGAGTAGATTTCAGATGCTAGATGTCAGATGTTAATGGAAGAGTAGGGGCAAAGATCTCTCTGACATCTGACATCCGACATCCGACATCTGACGTCTACTCGTGGCGCAAAGCCACCATCGGATCAACCTTCGTCGCCCGCCGCGCAGGCAGGTAACAGGCCGCGAACGCGACAGCGACCAATGCGAGCGCAATCCCGGCCATAGCCGCCGGATCGCGCGTGGGCAGCGTCGGGATCTCCGACGCCAGGAAGCGCGCCACGGCGTAAGCGCCACCTAAGCCGAGTAACGCGCCGAGCAGAATCAGGCGCGCTCCTTTGCCCAACACCAATCGAAGCACGTCAAGCCTTCGCGCGCCGAGGGCCACGCGAATCCCGATCTCGCCCGTGCGCTGAACGACCGAGTATGAAATCACGCCGTAAACCCCGACGGCCGCCAGCGCGAGTCCGAGCGCGGCGAACGCGCCGAGCAGAGAGCCGAGTAGCGAGACGCTTCCCAGGCTCCGCTCCACTATACTGCGAGCGGTTCGGATCCGGTGCGCCGGCAAAGTGGGGTCGAGTTCGGCGACGGCGCCGCGCAATGCGTTCGCGATCGCTTCCGGCGCAGCAGGAGTACGCAATGTGACGTTCACAAAATCCCCGGACGACTGCGCCAGCGGCTGAAAAGATTGAAGGCGCGTGTACGGTTCGCCCAGGCTTGCGGGGAAAGCCACATCGTTTACCACGCCGACGACTTCCTGCCAGTTTCGGTTGGTGGGATTCGCGCCGCCGATGCGTTTGCCAATCGGGCTTTCGTTCGGCCAGAAGCGTCGCGCCGTCGTTTCATTGATGATGGCGACCGCGGGGCGGTCGGCGGCGTCAGCGGAAGTGAATGTGCGACCTGAAATCAGCCGGATTCCCAGAGTCTCGAAGTAGCCCACGCTTACAGGTTCGCGAAAGATTTCCGGATGCTGGCCTGGCGCCGGTTCCGGCTGACCTTCGACGACGAAGCCACCGCTGCTGTTAAAACCCCCAACCGGTTGCGAGGCGGAAAGCGCAACATGCTGAACGCCGGGCATGGCGGCCAGACGCTCCTCAAGGCGCTGGTAGAAGGCTCTTCGCTGCGCTTCATTCGTGTACTTCGCCCTCGGCAGGCTGATTTGCGCCGTCACCAGTCCGTCCACGCGCCAGCCGGGATCGAGGTTGGCGAAGCGCTGTAGCCCGCGAAGGAATAGACCGGCGCCGGTGAGCAAAACCAGCGCGAAAGCCACTTCGCCGACTATCAGCGCGCTACGCAAGCGTTGATGCGAGCGGCCCGCGCTCGATCCGCGCACGTTCTCCCTCAACGCCTGATTGACGTCCGCGCGCGAGGCCAGCCAGGCCGGGACCATGCCGAAGAGCAGACCGGTCAGCACGGAACAGAGCAATGCGAAGCCGAAGACTCTGAAATCGAGCGACACTTTCGCGCCCGGCAGATCGCTGAAGAGACGGCGACTGATGAACCCTACGCCCCACATCGCCAGCAGCAAGCTCAGCGCGCCGCCGATGAGCGAAATGGTGAGGCTTTCGACGAGCGATTGCCTGAGCAACCGGATGCGCCCGGCGCCGAGCGCGGCTCGAACGGCGAATTCGCGGGCGCGCGCCGCAGTGCGGGCGAGCTGTAAGTTTGCCAGGTTGGCGCAGCCGATAAGCATCACGAAGCCGGCCAATCCGAACGTGAACCACATTACCTTCCGGTTGATCTCGCTCGACATTGACAGATACATCGGTTCGAGGCGCAAGCTTTCGTTCTGATTCTGAGAAGTCTCTTTGGTGATGGCCGCGGCGAGCGCCTTCATCGCCTGATCGGCTTGCGCGAGCGACACGCCCGGTTTCAGGCGCGCGAAAGTTCTCAGCCAGTTGCTATCGCGGTTCAGCCGCCCCTCCGCGTTGAACGCCAGCGGACGCCACAAGTCAATCACGCCCCACAGCATCGGGTTATCGAAACCAGGAGGCATTACACCGACGATCTTCACGTCCTGCCCGTCCAATCGAAGCGTGCGCCCAAGAATATTCGGATCGCCGCCGAAGCGCAGCATCCAGAAGCGGTCGCTGATGACGACGACGGGACCGGCGCCGACCCGCTCGGCGATCTCATGATCTTCGGGAACGAAGCCGCGCCCCAAAGCAGGCTGAACGCCCAGCGCCGTGAAGAAGTCGACCGTTGCGGCGATACCTTGCAAACGCTCGGCAGGCGCCCCCGGCTCGGCCAGATTTGGGCTATTAAAACTGTAGGCGACCATCTTCTCGAAGACGTTGTTCTTCTCGCGCTGAGCGAAGAAGTTCCCCGGCGAATGCGGCCAGCTCTGCGAATGTATCGAAGTTCGAAACACGCGCACGAGCCGGTCCGAATTCGGATACGGCAGCGAGCGAAACAGATAAGTGTTGAGCACGCTGAACATCGCCGTGTTGGCCCCGATCCCGAGCGCCAGCGTGAGCGCGGCCACTACAGTGAACCCCTTGTCCTTGAGCAGCATTCGCAAGCCGACTCGCAGGTCTTGAAACATATTGCGCTCCAATCTCCGTGGTTTTAATGGCGCCGGCAGGCCGAACAGGCCGCGGGCGCGATATCGAGAAGCGATGCTGGTTAGTGATCAAAAGGCAGATCAGGTTTCACCGGACAAAAAAATAGGGAATGGGGAGAAGATATTATTCCCATTCCCCATTTTCTGTCCGACGCCTGCCGTCATTCGTGGCGCAATGCGACTAGCGGATCGACCTTCGTCGCCCGCCGCGCCGGGATGAGGCACGAGACCATCGCGACCGCCAGCAGCAGCAGAGTGATCGCCACGAGGGTCGCGGGATCGGTCGCCTGTACGCCGAAGAGTAAGCCCGATATCACGCTGGTCAGCGCGAACGAAGCGGCCAAACCGATCATCGCTCCGGCGCCGGCCAGAGCCATTCCATGCTTCAAGACCATTCTCATCACGTTTCCGGTTTGCGCGCCCAAGGCCATGCGCACCCCTATTTCGCGCGTGCGCTCGGCGACCGTGTACGACATCACTCCGTAAATGCCGATGGCTGCCAGGATCGCGGCCAGAGCCGCGAAGCCCGCCATCAACGCGGTCGTGAACCGCTGCGGAGCGATCAGTTCGGAGACCTGCTCTTCAAGAGCCTCAAAGGAATGGATCGGCTGGTTCTTATCTATCGCCGCAAGCTCGGCGCGGATCGGCGCGGCCAGCGTCATCGGATCGTCCGAGTGCGCGCGAACAAACAGCGACATTGACCACCAATTTTCTTGCAAGTAAGAGAAGTACATGTGCGGAAATGGCTCCTCGCTGAGAGTCCAATACTTCGCCCCGCCGACGACGCCGACAATCTGGCGCTGTGAAATTCCCGCTCCGCGGCTGAATTCGCCGGTGATGTGTTTACCGATCGGATCTTCGCCGGGAAAATAGCGCCGAGCGAATGCTTCATCAATGATCACGACCGGCTGCGCCCCTTTCACATCGCGGTCGTTGAAGAATCGTCCGACGCGCAATGGAATTCCCATCGCATTGAAGTAGTCGGCGCTCACCTGATTGATTTGCGCGAGTGGCTGCTGCTCCGGAGGAAGTGGCGGATGTTCAGCGATGCTGAAATTGAATGACGCATTTAGGCTGTTTCTAATTCCGGCGTAACGCGTTCCGGGAATTGTCGAGACCCGTTTGAGCAATTCCTGATAGAGGCTGGTGACTTGCTCGGACTCTTTGTACCTCGCGCCTGACGGATCAATCTGCGCGGTCAGAACGCCTTCCGGCTCGTAGCCTGGATCGACGTGGGCCAGACGCCAGAAGCTCTTGATCATCAGCCCGCCTCCGACTAAAACAACCATTGCCAACGCGACTTCGGCGACAACCAGCGCCGGGCGAAGCCGGTTGCGCGCCCCCGCCCCTCTTCCTCCTTCTTTCAACGCCTCGTTGAGATCGACCTTCGAAAGCCGCAGCGCAGGGATGAGCCCGAAGAGAAAGCTGGTCAGCATTGAGAGCGCGAAGGTGAAGCCGAGCGCCGTCGCGTCGAGCTTCAACATCGCGACCCGTGAATTTGCATCAGCCAGGTATTCAGGCAGCCCGCTCGCAAGGAACTTGGCTCCCCAACCGGCCAGAAACAATCCGAGCGCAGCGCCGGCAAGGGCCAGCATCGCGCTTTCGACCAGCAATTGGCGTACGACGCGCAACCGGCCCGCGCCCAGCGCCGTGCGAATCGCCAGTTCTCTGCGGCGGACACTGCCGCGCGCAAGCAAAAGGTTGGCTATGTTTACGCAGGCGATCAGAAGTACGAATCCGACCGCAGCCACGAGCAGCAACAACATCGGGCGAACCTCTTTCGTCAACATCTCTTGAGGAGGAGTGAGGAGCGCATGTACATCTGAATTGGCGGTGCTTTTGTGAATCTCGCGTGTAATCGTTTCGGCTTCGGCGCCGGCCTGCGCGAGCGATACGCCAGGTCTCCGGCGACCGATCGCGTAAAGGTAGCCGGCGCGATCATTCTCATCCTCGGCCGTAAACGCCATCGGGGTCCATAAATCGGTCTTGGTATAAAACCGGAAGTCGGCTGGCGTCACGCCTATGACGGTATACGAATCGCCATTCAGATTGAGCGCCTGCCCGATAAGTTGAGGGTCGCCGCTGAAACGCCGGCGCCAGAATTCATGACTGATCACTACAACGCGATTCGCTCCGGGGCGATCCTCTTCTGGCAGGAATGTCCGACCTTGACGCATGGTTACGCCGAGCAGCGTGAAGAGATTGGCCGAGACTTTGAAGCCCTGGATCCGCTCCGGCTCGCCCCAGTCAGTCAGGTTCACGGCCCATCCTCTGTTGTCTAGAGCCGCGATGTCAGTGAAGACCCTGCTGCGGCGCTTCAAATTCACGTAGATCAGCGGCGAAAGCGGCCATATCGTTTCACCGCCAGGAGTCCTGTAGATCCCAACCAGTTCGTCGGCCTTTGCATAAGGCAGCGGTTGCAAAAGGACTGCGTTCATCACGCTGAAGATGGCGGTGTTCGCGCCTATGCCCAGCGCTAATGTTAAGACGGCAATCGCCGTGAAGCCGGGCTTCTTCGACAGCATTCTCAAACCAAAACGCAGGTCTTGAAACATTTCATCCTCCAATCCCTAGAGTTGTTGTCAATGCCGGCATTTCATGAGAAATGGGCGCACTGATATTTGGGGTCGCCAGGATAGACACGGAATACGCAATTTGGTTGGCGCGAAGGCGCAAAAATTCGGAGGGAAGTGTTCGTTTGTGGGAAACAATGATCCCGAAATTGAACAGGAAATGGAAATGAGCGAACCGCGAGAATATCAGTTCGTGGCTTCGGCCCTCAGCCTCAACCTGAGCAACAGATCATTGAGCGCCGCCTTGCCCGCAGGCGTTTCAGGCAACGATGAAGATCGATAGGCGTCTTCGAGAAGGCCGCGCAATCGCTCGAACTCGCGCCGGTGAAACTCCACGTCGACATCGCTCAACGCCGATTTCTCAGGCCACGCGAGTTTGCGCCCGATCAATTCGTATATATACGACAGTTCGAAATCCTCGTTCAGCTTGACCAGGTTCGCTTCGACTTCACCGCTGCGCATCAGATGGACGCCCGTAAGCAGGACGCGATAGGCGTAAAGCAGCGGTTTGACGCGGCGCGGACGCTCCTTGTCGAAGAGTCCCCACTGCGTCTCGGCGAAGCCGAAATAGTGATGGCTGTGGTGGCGAGTGACGCAGGTCTTCGCAATCGCCTTCAATTCTTCGTGCTCCGGCGTCGTATGCAAAACGAGCGGCGAAAAGAGTTGTTCGAGCACATAACCGTTTTTCTTGAGCAACAAACCGAAGAACTTCTTCACATCATGTGTGACCAAATCAATTTCCAGACCGCCCCGCGCGCCTGAAACTTCAATCGTTTCGCGCCCCGGATCGAGACCTACGACTTCGCGCACGGGCAGTATGTGAGCGCCGCGCAAATCGTAATCGGAATCGGGCGACGGGAAGCCGTAAAGATGAGCGCCGCTGATCGTTGCGAACAGAAGCGGATAAGGTTGAGTGGTGATTTCGCGGTAAATTCTCGGATCAAACTTCATATCAGGTCGCCATCAACAATTGCTGAAACTCTGTTGGAATGGCGCGTTTTTTAGAAATAATCCGGCGCAAGAACTCTTATCTCGGCTGTAGGTTAACAGGGGCTGGATTGAGACGATTGATGACGAATTGTTGCGCGACGCCTACCAGAGCGCCGACCATCCAATAGAGAACCAGACCCGCGGGCGCAGATTTCACAATTAAGGAGAGCCGTTAACACTAACCGAGCCCGCCGGTCCCTGGGACAGCCTGCTTTGAATGTACCACCACCCGAAAAAGATTACCGACGAAAGAATCAAGAATGCGATCAGTTTTGTTTCCATTTCCATATAGGTTTTTATGATTGACGACGAAACATTATATAACCATAGCGCGTCGCGCTTTGATCAGAAAAGCGTTCGCGCGCTCGTAATCCGGCCTCTCCGGCAAATTTGTGCCGGCGAAGGCTTCGTCAAACCGCTTGTGTAGGTCCAGGCGCAACCTGTTCACCTCGTCCCATTCCATTTCGCCGCGTTTGATCGCAAGCAGCAGGTCGCGATGTTCCGCCACGTTCACAGGCGCGAATCCTTCTTTCAACACAGTCACGCCAGACATCAACAAACGGATCAGATGCATCGCGTGTTTCCGCTTTATCGCGCCTGTCGATCGCAAATCCTGTTCGAGCTTCTTGAACTGCGACATGACGTAACCGTTGTAGGTTTGGTAGACCAGCTTCGACAAGAATATTTCGCGCATCGCCAGCAACTCCTGCGCGACCGGCGTGGAAGTCTCGACCATCGGAGTGTAGAGACATTCGAGGATGTTCGGGTTGGCCTTGAGCGCCAGGATGAGAAACTTCCGCAATTCCCAATAGCATTCCTGCGTCGCTTCATTTTCGAACTGCTCCGGCGCGCCGTACAGCGACCACTGCAAGTCGGCAGGCGGAAGGTAGATTCCACGGCGGTCAATGTCTGAATCTTCGCCCGCCAGCCCGAACGCTTGTGAACCTACGACGCAGCGGTAGATCACGAAGTCGTAAAGATCGTATTCGGCCAAAAGGTCTTCGCCGGGCCGGGCCGCCTCCCGCTGGAAGTGTTTGCGGATGGTCATCTCGTCGCGACGCAGCGCGGCTTCGACGCCGCTCGCGAAGCGCACGCGGTAGGAATGCGAGCCGTCATCGGGCGCTTTGACGACCTCGCCGACCGCGCCGCGCGGCGCCAATATGCGGCCGGCGGCGTCTTTGATCTCCACGCGAGTCACGACCTGCGTGCCGGCGGGCAGCATGAGATGGAATTGTGAAGGCGATCGATCAGTCACGGTCACAGTCTAGGGTCTACGGGCTCGCTTTCCAAAGTCAGAACGCCGAATACCCGAGATCGGTCGCAGGCGGCTGAGTGTTTGTTACCGTCAAAAGCATCGTCAATGATTCACGGATAGCGCTCACGAGGCGTGGGAGTCGGCCTGGCGCCCCTTCGAAAGATTCTCGCCGGCGGGGGTTGATCGTACTGCTCCTGTCGCTCCTCCTGTCCCGGTCGTCTCTGTCGCCCGCCGCCGCGCGGAAATTCGTTTTGATCTAAGGGGGATTCGCGCCTCATCCTCGGCGGAAGCGAGCTTTTTATTTTCGCCTCGGCCTCGCCCAATCCCGCTTTGGCGCGCTGTGAATCCGGGCGCAGCGTCAATGCCCTTTGATAATGTTTTCTCGCCAGAGGGTACATTCGGGCGTTCATCGCCGACTCGGCGGCGTTCAGCGCCCCTTGCACTCTCCTCAGCCCGTCCAGGTATGACCCGACGACGCCGGCGTCGGGTGCGTTTGGGTTGCGGGCGAGATAATCTTCGTAGACATTCGCCGCATCGTCGTAACGTTCCTGCTGCTCCAGGCTTTGAGCCAGTTTGTAATTCATCTTTTCAACGGGCGTCGGCGTAGGCTTCGCGGTCGTGGTCGGCGGCTTCGGTTTTGCGGCGGCTTGCGCCGGCGACGCCGGCGCCGGCGCAAGCGTAGGCGTCGGCGCTTCGACTTTCGTCGCCTCGGTTCGCGGCGCGCCTTCAGGGGGCTTCTGTCGAGAGAAGAGAATCGCGCCCGCCGCCGTCCCTGCCAGCAGCAGCCCGACGGCGCCGGCGGCTAACGGCCATCTGCGTTTGCGTTGAGCGGGCTGGGCCGGTCGCTTGACTTCGAGCTGCGAGATTTCTGCCCCGGCGGGGGGGCCGGGCGAAGCGGCCGCCGCCTGATACAAGAGAGGGCGAGCGGGAGAAGGTTCCTCCGCCTTCGTCGGGATGTCGTCTTGATCCTCGAGATGCGATTTGTGTGGCGGCGTCGATTCGTCTCGTGGGCGCGCCAGCAGGGTGGCCGCTTCGTCCATCACCGTGGACTTCGGCGTCTTCATCGTGGGAGTCGCCGCCTGCGGCTGCGTAACTTTCTCTTTCAGGCCCTGCGGGGCCTGCCCCTTATCCGCGTAGTTGCGTTCGTAATCCAACACGGCTTCGAGAAAGTCGGCGGCAAATTGATAACGGTCGTTCTGTTTTTTCGCCATCGCGCGCATGATGATCGCCGCGAGCTGCGGGTGGATTTCGGGGCGAATCTCCAGGATCGGAGGCGGCTCGAGTTCGATGTGGCCTTTACGAATCTCCCAGTCGGAGCCGGTCGCCGAACGCCGGAACGGCAGCCTGCCCGTGAGCATCTCGTAAAAAGTCACGCCGAGGCTGTAGAGGTCGGACCGGGCGTCGATCTCCTGTCCAAGCAATTGTTCCGGCGACATGTATTCGACCGTGCCGGGTTGGAAACCCGATTGGGTCATTGCAAACTCCGTCTGCTCGCCCATCACCTTGACGATGCCGAAATCGGTGATCTTCAGCCTGCCCCTGGCGTCGAGCAGCATGTTGGCCGGCTTGATGTCGCGGTGAATGACCCCTGTGTGACGATAATCAGCCTCCTCTTGCGACCTGAAGTCGTGCGCGTAATCGAGCGCCGCCAGGGCCTGCTTGAGCAGGTAGACGGCCTGGGCCGGAGTGGGCGGGCCTTGCCGCGAGAGCAGATCGCGCAGGCTCATCCCCGACACGTATTCCATCACCAGATAGTAATTCTCTTCGGCGGCGAAAAATTCGTAGACGCGGACGATGTTCGGATGATCGAGCTGCGATTGAACGAAGGCTTCGCGGCGGAATCTGGCCCTGAGATGATCCTGGGCAGAGGGCGAAAAGGCGCCGAGCAGGATCGATTTGACCACCACCTCGCGCGGCAAGTGCAAATGGCGCCCGCGATAGACCGCGCCCATCCCGCCGTGCGCCAGTTCGCTCGTGATCTCGTAATTGCCGATGACTTTACCGATCATTGTACAGTACCGGGAGCGGTATAAACCGGTCGCTACCGCTCCCGGCTATGTACCGCGACTTGGAATTTGGTTGGGGGCGCCTCGCGCCGTTGCGCTTTCTACCAGCGCGGCGCTTTCTTGCGTAGACCCGATAATATCACCGCGCCATCGCCTGGTACACCACGCGAGAGATGTCGGCGATCAGCTTGGCGCTGCGTTTCTGTTCGGCGATGCCCTTGGTCAATACGACGATCACATAAGCCTTGCGTCCCGGGGCGTAGACGATGGCCGCGTCGTGGTTGTGTTTGGTGATGTTACCGGTCTTGTGGGCCACTCGCGTCGCGGTGGGCAATCCGGCCGGGATGCCGTCGTTGAAGCGCTGCGCCGAGAGGATCTCGACCATCTTTTGGCAGACGCGGCCGTTCAGAAATTTGTTCTCGGCGATCAGCCGCAGGAGTAGCATCATGTCGTAAGCCGTCGTCGTATTGTTCTTGCCGGCCTGAAAAGCCTTCGGGTCTTCGACCCCGCGCAACACCTGGATGTCCTTCGCGCCGAGCTCGCGCATCAATTCGGTGACGCTTTCGGCCTTGACCTTTTCGATCAGCAGGTTCGTGGCCAGGTTGCTGCTCCAGGTGATCATCCGGTCGACCAGCGCAATGACCGGCATCGTCTGCCCTATGCGATCGTAAATCTCCTGGTCGCTGTCGTCGTCCCTGTTCAACCTGTATTCGCTGCCGTCGACGATGCTGAAGAATTTGTTTTTGACCTCGACCGGCTCGTTGAGCGGGATCCTTTTCCGGTCGGCGCGCCGAAGGACCTCCATCATCACCGGCAGCTTCATCGTGCTCGCCGCGTGGAAGCTGGCGCGCTCGTTAACGAGCATGGTCTGTTTCGTCTCGGGGTCGTAAACCGCCACGCCCACCGACTCGGCCCCGCTCGCGGCGACCAGCTTCTCGACCTCCGATTTCGCGCCCTCCAGCGAGCTTTGCGCCTGCTGGGCCGCCTCCGCGGAGCTTGCGCCCGGCGTCAGGGCGAAGAGATAGGACACCAACATTATCAAAAGACATGTCCTCATTGTTTTGATCTCCTCGAAAAAACCGTCCACAAAGAACACGAAGAATCACAAAAGAAGAAAAATCTTCGCGCCACTTTGTGTCCCTTTGTGGACCAATTTTCATGCTTTTAGGACGTCGCCCATTGCGACCTGAACGACTCCTGCGCTCCCGGATCTTCGACTGATTTATGTGGCGAAATTCTGCTTCACATCGATCTCCTGGCCGGTAATCGCATCCACGTAAACAGTCCACGTCGTCCCCTGTCCGACTTCGATGGGGTAAGCGAGATGAATCGTGATCCTGTTCCCTTCCTGTTTCGGATAGACGACCAGGTCTTTGACTGTGACTTCCGAACGGCTCGCGATCTTATAACTCAGCGGTTGTCCGGCTATGTTCGTGTATCCGAATTCGCGGCCGACCATTTTGTCCACGAGCGATTGCGGGGCGATCTCGGCGCGCGTGGGCAGATCGAGCGCCGGAATTATGCGGTCGTTCAATTGCAGCAGCGTTCCATTTTTGCCAACGGCGAGTCTCAATTCGCCGTAGCCGCCGGAGATTGGGAACGGGTAATTGGCCTGGCGGTAAACCGCGCGATAAAAATTGCCGTCGTCCGTGAAAGAGACCAGCGAGAGGTCTTTAAGGCCGACCGAGCCCGGCGCCGGGCCGTTCGTGTGATTCGGGAAGAGCGCGCCGCTTGCGCGTTCGATGAACCGCCGCAGGGCCTCTTTCGCTTCAAGTTCGCCGAACGCGCCGGCCTTTGTTTGAATGGAGATCCGCCCGGCAATCTCCGCAGGCAAGGCGCGAGGAGTGTTCAACACGGGCTCCAGGTCGAGCCTCGTCTCAGGCAGTTGGAACTCGGCGATGAGTTTTTTCCATGCTTCAAAGGCGGCCTGCCGGCGCTGGGGCGTGTCCTCGATGACCGGAGGGTAGTTTTGAGGCCCGCTTCCGGGCAATGACGACGTAACCTGCCCAGGAGCGGCGCACGCGCAGAGCAGCGCCCCGACCATCAGAACCGCGCAGAACGGCGGTTGGCGCAGCCTTGTCGCGAGCATATCTTTCATACTCGCGATGATTCCACGCCGGACATGCAAAATCAAGATAGCGCCTTGAATTCGGCTTCAGGTCTCGTCGCGGCCGTGGACGGCGGCAGGCGGGCAGGTCGCTTCGACAGCGGTGAACGGCTCCAGAATGCGGTAGGCGTGCGACGTCCCTTTCGGCACGACCCATGAATCGCCCGGTTCGAGCAGCACCATCTGCCCTTCCAGATGCAGTTCGGCTCGCCCGCCGATCACGTAACCGACGGTCTCGTAATCGCGCGCGGTCGCTGGCTTGGCCTCGCCCGGCTGTTCCCCCTCCCAAAGACGCATCGAAACGTGAATGCCCGAAGCGAGATACTTCTGCCCCAGCTTCCCTTTAGGCGAATACTCCGACTTGACCTTCTGGACGCTCGTGTCTCCCATTTTGCCTCCTGCGGAAAATCCGTGTGAGTATTGTGAATGGGACTTATAAGACTTATAAGACGCACAAGACCTCTAAGTCCTATTCATGATCTTAGGCCCGGTCGCGCAAGGGGTCGGTACGCGAGCGGACACATGGTTCCGGCGGTATAATCGCGCCCCGGAATCCGAATCCCTTATTGTTGAGGCTAATCGACGCGATGAATCAAATATACGGTCTTGCGCCGGCGCTCGAAGCTTTGCGCGCGCGCCGGCGCAAGATTCACAAAATCCTGATCGCGTCAGGCGCGCATCAATCGCGCCTGAACGAACTCGTCGAGGCCGCGCGCCGCGCGGGCGTGGCGGTCGAAAAACGCGACCGGCGCGAGCTGGACGAATTGACCCGCCACGCGAATCATCAGGGGGTGGTGGCGCTCCTCGCGCCGCCCGACCGGAAAGGCGCATACGTCGAAGCCGAAACGATTCTCGATTCGATGGGCGACCCGCCCCTGGTCGTGTTGCTCGACGGCGTCGAAGACCCGCACAACCTGGGCGCCATTCTGCGGACCTGCGAGTGCGCGGGCGTTGACGGCGTTTTCATCCCGGAACACCGCGCCGCCAGCCTGAGCGAAACCGTGGCCAAGACTTCTGCGGGCGCGGTCGAATATGTCCGCGTCGCGCGAGTGACCAACCTGGTTCCGCTGATTGACGAGTTGAAAGATCGCGGACTGTGGGTCGTAGGAGTCGAAGGCGGGACCGGGAATATTTATTCCGATTTCGACCTGGAAATTCCGCTGGCGATCGTGTTGGGCAGCGAGGGCAAGGGCGTCCGCCGGCTGGTCAGGGAAAAGTGTGACGCGATTGTTTCAATCCCGATGCGCGGAAAGATCAATTCGCTGAACGTGAGCGTGGCCGCCGGAGTCGTGTTGTTTGAAGCCCTGAGGCAAAGAATGAATGGGCGCCGGGCGATCAAGTGATCGCCGGTGCGTTTTTGAAGTAGAGAATCCGCCCACAGCTTTCGCAGGTGAAAATCGCCTCGCCCCTGCGGATGTCGGCGAAGACCTGCGGGCGGATCTTCATCCTGCAGGCCATGCATGAATAGTCGCGAGCCTCGGCCAGCGCGAACCCGCTGCGCATCCTCGAAAGGCGCAAATATGTCGCGCGGGCCTCCGCGCCGAGAGCCTGCATCTTCGCGCCGCGCTCGGCCCTCAGCGCATCGAGCCTCTGCCGGTTCGTCTCGGCGGCCGCGATCCATTCTTTCAGCTGGCGGTCTATCTCGACGCGTCGAGATTCCATCTCCGGCTCCGCTGCGGCCACCTGCGCTTCCAGCTTTTCGATGCGCTCCATCAGTTTGAGAATTTCAGTTTCAAGCGCGCTGACGGCTTTGCGCGCGACGTCGATCTCGCGTACCGCCGTGGTGTACTCGCGCTCGTTGGTGGCCTTCATCAGGTCGTTCTTGAACTTCTGATGCTTCTCCTGTTCCTGCTCCAGCTCGCCTTCGAGCCGCCGCCTCGCCGCCTGCGCGTCTTCGAGTTCCTGTTTGGCGCCGAGATGCTCTTTGACCGATTCCGCGAACTGGCGCTCGAGCTCGCCGCGACGCGCGGGAAGCGATTCGAGTTCTTCCGTCAATCGCTTGATTTCGACGTCGACGTCCTGCAATGAGATGAGATGGCTCAGTTCGGAATTCAAAACTGCCCCCTTAAACTAGCCACAGAGACGCACAGGATCGAGGATCGAGGATCGAGGATCGAGGATCGCAATGCATTACTCGATCTTCGATCTTCTATCTTCGATCCTCGATCCTCTGTGACTCTGTGGCTCTGTGGCATAAATACACTCCCAAAGTTTTGCGGTTGATTTGGCGTAACGTGAATCATCCCACACACGCTGGACTTCTCGCAAGATGCTTGTAAACTGTGTCCCGCCCGATCCGACTCTCTCATCAAAATAAACCAACGACCAGACGACCAAATGAGCGACAAATACCCACAATCGACCGCACTGTTTGGACGCGCCAGGAAAGTGATTCCTGGCGGAGTCAACAGCCCCGTCCGCGCGTTTCGCGGCGTGGGCGGGACGCCTCTATTCATCCGGCGGGGGGCCGGCGCGACGATCACCGACGCCGACGG
>Ga0190270_10000512_pt1 | contig 16896 bp, 14 predicted proteins | sample Popmic320T_FD_133748 | JGI IMG/M metagenome (GOLD analysis project Ga0190270, IMG submission 133748) | Populus adjacent soil microbial communities from riparian zone of Weber River, Utah, USA - 320 T | ecosystem: Environmental > Terrestrial > Soil > Riparian zone | place: USA: Utah | collected...
GCGGACCTTTGCACCCGATGCCCGTGGTCAAATCGCAACGGGCGGCAGAGTCAATTCTCGGTGGTTGCAGGCCCCCGCAACCACCGTTACCGAACGGGTCAATCTCCAATGGAGGTTGGCCTGTTTTGTTTTCAAGCCTCAGCTAGAAAGCTCAGCACCTCCTCGGCGAAGATTTCTGGCGTATCGTGAGGGATCCAATGCGACGCATTCTCTACACGCACGAGGTGGGCGGTGGGGATTTCGCGTGCCAACCTTTCGCCGTCACGAATCGTCTGCCATGGGTCGTGCACTCCCCAAAGACACAAGGTCGGCGACTGGATTTCTCGATGCCTTTCGACCAGCATGGTCGTGTGGTTTGTGTTGAGGGCGCTCGCGCTGCGAATGATCGAGACCTTTCCTTCCTCGTCGGTATACGGAGCGACGATCCCGGCCTCAAACTCAGGCGTAAGCCTGTCCTTGTTGAAGATCCCGTCGGGCAGCCCGGATGCCAGGAAATCGGCGACTTCTTTTGGGGTCTTGCTCCGCCAATTGGGGTTCCCGAGCGCGATCATATCGTCAATCGGCCAGGAGTCGTAGGCCACGACATTCGTCAGCACCAGACGATCCACGCGCTCGGGGTGATCGATGGCCATGATCAAGCCGACGCCGCCGCCGGTATCATGCCCAACAAAATGCGCACGCTCGATCCCAAGGTAATCCATCAGTCGGAGGATCATCTGGGTTTGCGCCAGCAGCGACCTATCGAAGAAGTCTCGCCTATCAGAATAGCCGTGGCCCAGGAAGTCAGGGGCGATAACTCGATTATGCGAAGCAAGCAGCGGTATCACTTCATTGTAGAGAAACGACCACGTAGGAATGCCGTGCAATAAAATGACAGGGTCGCCTAGACCAATATCGGTCCAGGCCACACGCAGCGGCTGATAGCTCAGCCCGGTTATCTCCGCAGCCACTTGCCTTTGTCGGAAGTCGTGATGGGATAGGGGGGCCGTGGCCCGCGGTGTCCACATGGCGGGGAAAGCCTCTCGTGCCAAGCCAGGAGGGCTCGTGATCAAAATTGCGCGGACTTCTCGGATACTTCCTGGTACCAGCGGCGCCGCGTGCCTATCTTGGCGCGCATCTTCCAGCTCAAGGTTTTGGGCGCCGCCTCGATAATGTTCAAAAGTTCGTCGATGCGACTTTGAATGATGCTGTGCTCTCGTTCCCCAATCGACAGGAATTCGGGAAAATAATCTGGCACGCGCTTCAAATTGGTCGTGAAGGTGTAATAGAAGCCCCAGTCCTGGCGCATGAGGTTTACCAGATAGTCCGTGTCAATCGACTTCGGTCCGCGCTGTTGATGTGAAAGCGGATGTTCAAGTAAAAGCACGATCGTGTCCTTGAAGTCCTTCAGATTGATCTCGACGATCTGCATCTTTTCGAGCAGGAGGTCGGTCGTGCATATGGTTGGGCTATCGAGATCCAACCGGCCGTTGAAGGGAATGCGATGGCAGAAGTAAAGTTCGTCGGCGAAGACGTCGATGTTGAGTCCGCTGTCGCGGTGCAAGTAGGCATGACGTGCGCCTTCTGAAGCCATGTAGATCCCCTCGTCGGGAACATATCCCCTCACCATAAGGAAAGCGCGAATAGCCCTGTTCTGCTTCTTCTCCGCGCCAAAATCGACATCCGTAAGAACGCGCTTTGTGTCTTGGAAAAGGTGGAGATTATTAGGGCATTGTAGGCGATAGGCTATCGAACCCAGGATGCGCAAACGTATGCCCTCGGCCTCCGCATCCTGGACAAGTTTGAGCGCCTCGTCGACGAACTCCAGGTTAAGCCCCGGATCTGTAGGCATCTGATTCACGTGGCCTCCTGGAAGCTCCAAAGCAGATGGATCATCCCGCCGCTGGCATTCTAGACGACCGAGCCCGGTGCGAAGAAGCACCGGAAGAGAGGCGGGCAATTCCCATTTCCGCCTCTCTTCCGGTCGTGGCCCAAAGAGATCATTCGATCGGGATCTCCTTGAAAGCCAGCGTCACATCTACGCCTTGAGCGCGCCTGATCATTTTCATGACGTAGTAGAACACGAGCCCCAGAACGAACACGCCGGCGACAATTGCCACCTGGGTAGGCTCATGGCCTGCCGCGTTAGGATCGAAGAACAACGTCCAGAAATAGAACTGCGCGGCTATGAAGCCGAGAAAACAAGCAACTGTCATGATTGGTAGGCCGAAGATCTTCTTGCCTGCGAGCGGGGACTTCTCATAGAGCTGCGGGCGGAGGTACGGAAAGAAAATGCCCGCGGCGAGCACCACCGACCAAGCCAGCACGGCCGCCTCGATGAGGATCACAATTTTGGAGAACCATGGCGTGAAAACGAAAAGCGCCATAAAGATCAGATTGACGATCGTCGTCACCGTAATGGCGACGATGGGGGTGTGGTATTTCTCTGAGATCGTTGCGAGCTGTGCGGGAGCTACCCGGTCGAACGACCACGCCACGATGGCACGCACGCCGAAAGTATGCATCGCCGGAATCCACATCCACATCCACAACGCAAGGCCGAGTGAGGTGAGCACTGTGATCAGCGGTGACTGAGTGAGAATTCCCGTAAGCAGAGCGATTGAGGGATCGGTCGGGGTTGTAAGACCTCCTGCTCCGCTGAGCGTGTTGAAGACCGCCGTGCCGAGGAACTCGAACCCGAAAACCCTATAGGCTAGCCACACCGTGATAACGAAGGCCAGGGTGGCGGTGAACACTGCGCCCAACATACCTATAGTTTGTGACCGCCTGACCGATTTGATTTCCCCTCCAATGGCGATAGAGAAGGCCGCTCCGATCAGCGGCAGGAAGGGCCAGTTAGATACGAGGATCGTTTGCCAAAGGTCGAAACCAGGTTCGCCCCATCCCTTTTCCTTACCGCTGGCAATTATCGCGTTATAAGCATCTGATACGCCCAAGGACGGACCAACCAGTGTGTTTAGATTGGTGACAAACTGCTCCCGCGTGCTCACGGCGAGCGTGATGATGAGGAGGATTGTGCTCGCCATGGCTAGAACGAACACCCACTTGTTGAGCGTGAGATAGAAACGCATCCCATAAGAGAGAACGACCTGGGAGATCAGCAGGATCGCCGCGCCTATCAAGAAAGTCGCCCAAGGCTCAAGCATCGTCTTCGAGATGGCGAGGAAAGTTTCGTTGCCAGTCAGCAGACTGAGTCCTGAAAACATGGGCGCCAGCGCTAGGGTTACGATCCAATAGGCGGCAATCGCGCAATAGAACAACCACGCGGTGATCTCTACCAAACTCATGGTTAGCGCGAGTGCAGGTGGAAGGATGCGAGAGCCAAAAACATAGATGCCGCCCGAACGCGGCAAGGTGACCGTCCAGGTTATGAATCCGAGGGAGATCATCGCCATTGCGACACCAGCGATAATGCATCCCCAAACCAGATTTCCCTGCGGGTAAAATGCAGGGCCGTAAAACAGCATCGAGCCCACGCCGAGACCGATGCTGACGACGCCGAGGTTGTAAATGAATGTATCCGTCTCGCTCGCGGTCCTAATCAGCCCAGACGCTTTGCGCAGGAATATTCGTTTTTCTCCCCCTACATTAGTGACGGACATTTCTTCCTCCCTTGTGAGTTGTCTCCTCGCGGACCAGTGGTCATCCGCTAGCCCTGCATCAGGTTTGCTTGGGTCACTTTGCCATCGGATAAAGTGATCATCGCACCCTGCAATATTCCCTCCGGATAGACGCTTCCCGGATTGATGCATATCGTTGAGCCGATATTGATCTTGGCCCGTCCTTCGTGGACATGCCCATGCAGGCCAAGCAAGGGCTGATGTTCCTTGATGACATCGACCAAAGCTTTGCAGCCCGCATGAACCTGAACGGGAAGTCCCATCTCGTAGACTACCTGCAAATTGCTATCTAGCTTTGGACACGTGTCGAGCACAGTGCCAAACGGCGGAACGTGCACATTGAAGATGCATCGGCTCATGTCATTGACCTGGGGAATCAGCTCGGCAAAGCGCGCGACGTACTGTTCCTCCGTATATTCGCGCTCCGTATCCCAAGGGGTCGGCGTCGAACCGCCGCAATAGAGCATCTGATATCCGCCCTTAAAGTCGCATACCTGCATCTCGTGGAATTCAACACGCGCCGCCTGGGTGAGAATTTCGTCGATCTCATGGAAGTCATCGTTGCCGGGAATCGCTAAAAGGGGCACTCCGCACCCCTTCAGCTTCTCGGCGGCGAAGGCGGCCCATTCATGCACGCGCTCCAGAACGAGCTTTTTGAACAGCGTAGATTGTGACTCTTCGTCCGTCCTCAGCTGCTGAAACTCGGCCTCCGACATGACCGCCGGGTAGAAGCCGATATTGCCCTGCCGCTTGATGAATTCGTCGAGTTCTGTCTTGTCATTGATTCTGACTGCCTCGCCGTGCTGGAACGCGGCGAACGTGCCGTCTTCCTGCTCGGCGATTGGAATGACCGCCTTGCCCGTGAGGTCGCCGCCCAAAACCAGGACGTCCGCGCCGTAGAACTGAGCACTATTGACGAATTTCTTGAAGCAGACATTTGACCCGTGAAGGTCAGAGGCGAAGAAGATTTTCACCTCCGCGTTGGCACCCTTGTCTTTCTTGCGCCAGAACACGGAAGATACCCCCCCGTCGCTCAGAACTTCGTCAGGTAGTGGTCGATCTCCCATTGGGAAATCGAGTTGTGGTAAGACCACCACTCCGATTTTTTGAGATTGATATAAGAGTCGCGCAATTCGGTGCCCATCACGCGCGTGCCGAGGTCGTCCTGCTCAAAGGCGTTGATCGCCTCAAGCAGCGTCTGCGGCAGCTGTTTGATGCCTTTCTCATCAAGCTCCTTATCCGACAGCTCGTACATGTTAACGAACTGAGGATCGCCGGGGTCGAGATTCTGCTCGATCCCATCGAGGCCTGCACCGAGGAACATGGCCGCGGCAAGATAGGGGTTCATCGAGGGGTCGACCGCGCGACACTCCCATCTGGCGCTGGAGAGGTTCACGTGCGGATCGAAATGGCCGCCCTCGATATGCGGCCGCAACATTGGCACGCGAAACATATGCGTGCGATTGTTGCCGCCGTAGGAGATGAAGATCGGCGCCCAGGTATAGCCTGTCATCGAGCCGGTCTTGATGAGGCGCTTATAAGAATTGACTGTTGGACAGCTCACCGCGACGAGGGCCGCCGCATGCTTCTTCAAGCCCCCGAGAAATTGGTAAGCCCGCTCAGAAAGCCCGCACCCCCGCGCGTCGGCCGCGTCACCCGAAATGTTCTCCCCGGTCTTGATGTCGGCGAGCGACATGTTGAAATGCGCGCCTGAGCCCGTGCGGTCGGCATAGGGCTTAGCCATCATTGTCGCTTCCCAGCCATATTTGCGGGCAAGCTCCTTCATCATCAGGCGCCACACTACGAAGCGGTCGGCCATCGTCAAGACGTGAGCGTAGGCGAAGTCGAACTCGAACTGGCCATTGGCGTCCTCGTGATCGAAGGAGTGCACCTTCCAACCGAGCTTGTTCATCGACGACACTACGTCGTTCAAAAACTCCAGGTTGATGAGCGTGAGCGACGCGTCGTAGGCGGCCTTGGCGATTTCGTCGCGCGGGTCGTTTGGCGCGATCCCATTGTAGGCTGAGGAATCGCGCCTGACTATGTAAGTCTCACATTCGATGCCGAGGTTGAACGTTAAACCGAGCTTGGCGGCGCGCTCAACTTGGCGCGCGAGCACCGCGCGCGAACACATCGAATAGGGACGCTCGTGATAGTTAAGGTGCCCTGGTATTACCGCAACGCTGGGTCGCCAGGGTAGCTGCATCACTGCGTCAGGATCGGGGATGACGGCCAATTCATCGTCGTGAGGACCTTGGCCAAGGCCGTCGAGTGCGGCGCCGGTGAACAACTCGGACCCACGCATCATGCGGTCGAAATGATCGATAGGAACGGTTTTGGTTTTTGCGACGCCGTGTACGTCAACATAGAAGGGCATACAATAATCGACGCCCTTCTCCATCAGGCTGCGCATCGTCTCCCGGTTGGATTTCGAGCCGTCACCCGCTGGTGCGATCTGCGCTCCAGTCGATATCTCGTTCATTGCCGCACAGATCTCCCTCAAGCTAAAGCAAGCCGGGCCCACCTAGCTGGGGCGAATGGTCTGGCCGACGCGCTTGCTCTCTTCCGTTTTCCTTCGATTTGCACCAACCGCACGGACAGGCCGTCGCGCAACCGGGGTCTACTCTGCGCACATCTAATTAAACAGTCAATTAGAGTTTGCTTGTGAGAAAGCGTAATCCCTGTCGTTCAATCCGACCGCAGTGTGTCTGCGGAAACAAGAAAGCGACTCAGCGCTGCTGGCGGATAGCGCGCCGCTTTCCAGAATAGCCCAACATCTCGAGGATGCGGCGATGGAGATCGTCGACGGCGCCCTCGAGATCGAAGTCGGGCGCGATGACGGACCGGACCATACAGCCGTCGAGATAGGTCGAGATGAATTGTGCTAAGCGGCTCGGATCGACGGACTTGAACAGTCCCTGCTTTATGCCATCGCGAATGACTTTCGAGAGTAGCTTCCGCTCCTCTTCGTAGAAGCGCTCGATCGCGATGGCGATGTCGGGATCGCATGCGTGCGCGCTACGGAAGTCTAGCGCGATCTTCACGAACCGGTGAATCTCGGCAAATTTGTTGACGTGGCTTTCCAGCCAAGCGGCGATGACCTTAGCGGGGTCATCGCTTTGGTCCACGACGGAGCGCACATGCTCGAATGCGTGGGCCACGGCTTGCTCGATGGTCGCACGAAAAAGATCCGTCTTACTGTCAAAGTAGTAGTAAAGGAGCGCAGTGTTGACATCGAGCGCTTTGGCGATGTCCTTGATCGTGACCGAGGCGAAGTTTCGCTCGGCGAACAGATTGAGGGCCGTGGCGAGAAATTTATCGACGCGGGCAGCGCTGTGCTCCTCCCGACCTGGCCTTATAGGTCGCCGTCGTTGACGGGACTTGCTATCGCGCTTCAAGCGCTCAAGTTCCTTGTTTTCTTGCTGGACCATCTTACCCTCAACACCCGCCGACCGGCGGCTCATCAATGAGCGCTCAGACCCTGCGCTGAAGCGTGGTGCGCTGAGGGAAGACGATACGATTCGCTCCACACGTACTTGCATCAGGCACCCAGTTAAGGCAACACTCTCATACTAATTAATCGACCAATTAGGAAGACGAGAGCCTGAAATGCAATATGCAAGTGACGGGCGCGCCGAGGCGAACAGGCTGGCATTTGAGCGGCTGACGGCGTCGGACCCCGTTTTGGTCGATTTGCGGCCCGCTGGCGAGGTGGTGCCCGGCTTCACTCCGCACACAATTCTGACCTCCGGTCCGCCCACGCCATGGTTTAAGTATGTCGGCGGCCAGCGTGAGGGCATCATCGGCGGCGTTCTTTTTGAGGGCTTGGCCAAGGACAGGGACGACGCTATCGCAAAGCTCGTCGAGGGCGAGATCCGAGTGGGCGCATGTCACGACTTCGGCTGCGTGGGCTCCTTGGCAGGGATCTACACGGCCTCAATGCCGGTCTTCGTGGTCGAGAACCGGAGCTTCGGCAACGTTGCCTATTGTAACGTGTACGAAGGAAGCAATCCCCGCCGGTTGAATTACGGCGTGTACGACGACGGCGTGCGGGAGCGCCTGCTGCTCGTGCAGAACGAGATTATTCCCGTGGTCGCCGAGGCTTTGCGCCATGCAGCCGGCATTCCCCTAAAGCCCATTATCAAGCGCGCGTTGAACATGGGCGACGAGTTGCATTCGCGGAATACAGCGGCGGCTCTTCTCTTCCTGCGGGAACTTGTCCCTAGCCTCCTTGCGGTCGCGTCATCCTCTGGAAGCGACCGCGTCACCCGTGCGGTAAAAGCGATGAGCGACGACCAGTATTTCTTTCTGCGCTTGTCGATGGCAGCCGCCAAGGCCACCGCCGATGCTGCGCGTGACATCGCCGGATCAAGCGTAGTGGCAGCGATGGCGTTCAACTGCCAGGGCTTTGCCATCCGAGTGAGCGGCCTTGGTGACGCGTGGTTCCAGGGCCCGCATGCATCGGTGGAAGCGAAGCTGTTTGAGGGGCACACCGAGGACGAAATCACTTGGATGGGTGGGGAGAGCATCATCACCGAGACGATCGGCCTCGGCGGCTTCGCACAAGCCGCCGCCCCCGCGCTGCAGACCTATCAGGGCGGCTCCTATGAGGCGATGATTGCGCGTAACCGGGCACTCTACCAAATCACGGTGGGCGAGAATCCGGACTACCTCATCCCCGCGCTTGGCTATCGAGGCACGCCAACCGGCATCGACATCTTCAAAGTATTGGAAACCCAGGTGCTTCCGACCATGGATGTCGGCATCGCAGGGCGCAATGGTGGTCAGATCGGCGCCGGCATTGTGCGCGCGCCATTGGCCTGCTTCGAACACGCTGCCGAGGCTTATCGCCTTCAATACGGCTAGGGGCGTCCCGAGTCGCCGTGCGGAAACGCTGCGATGCAAGACTATAGGATGTTCGCGCTGGGTAACGTGCGGCTGCAGTCCGGCGCAGTCTTGAACAATGGGCAACTCGCCTACAGAACCTATGGAACATTGAATTCCAAGGCGGACAATGTAGTCCTTCTGCCGACCTTTTATACGGGGACCCATACTCGCAACGAGGCCCTGTTCGGTGCCGGACGGGCAATTGACCCTGAACGGCACTTCATCGTGTCAGTCAATTTGTTCGGCAACGGCTACTCCTCATCACCAAGCAACTCTGATCGGCCTCAAGCTGGCCCGGGGTTTCCAACGATCACACTCTTCGACAATGTCGTATGTCAGCAGCGCCTTCTCACGGACGGTCTTGGGGTACGCAAAATCGCGCTCGTTCTCGGATGGTCGCTGGCAGGCATGCAAGCCTATCAATGGGCTGCTCAGTATCCCGACTTGGTCGAGGCCATCCTTCCTTACTGCGGGGCGGGCCGATGCTCGGCGCTCAATTACGCATTTCTTGACGGACTGAAGTCCGCCTTGCAGGCCGATGCGGCATGGGATAAGGGCGACTATACAGAGCCCCCCGAAAAGGGCCTTCGAGCATTTGCCCGAGTCTATGTGGCGTGGGCTTACTCCAACCGCTTCTTCAGCCAAGGCCTTTATCGGACGCTCGGATTTGCAACACTGGAAGAGTTTGTGCGCGCCTGGGAGCGTGATCACCTGGGGTGGGACGCCAACAATCTACTCAGCAAACTCTGGACATGGCAGCACGGAGATATCAGCGATAATGCGATCTACCGTGGAGACTTCAAGCGCGCCTTGCAGTCAATTCAAGCGAGGGCGATCGTGATGCCCTGCGACAGCGATCTATATTTTGTATCTGAAGAAAACGCTGAAGAGGTCGCCGTGATGCAGCACGCCGAGCTCCGCGTCTTTGATTCGCCGTGGGGTCACTGTGTAGGATCACCCGGGCGAGTACATGAATTCCAGCAGGCCCTCGACGAGGCCGTTGCCGAACTATTGAGGGATAGTCGATGAAGGCATTGGTGCTGTCGTCAAGTCCACGCCGCAACGGGAATTCAGCTTTGCTCGCCGAGGCGGTGGGCGACGGCCTTAAGGAGGCTGGCCACGAAGTTGAACTAGTATTCGCTCAGGATTTTTTGAATGGCTTTCTTCGAGACTGCCGCCAGTGTCGCAAGCCTGATGGCGAGTGCTCGATCACGGACGGGTTCAGATCTGTCTTTCTTGATCGGTACCTACCGGCAGACGGCTTTGTCGCGGCAACCCCCATCTACTGGTATGGCACGTCGGCGCAACTTAAGGCCTTCCTTGATCGCACCTTCTGTTATTACGCCGCGTCCTATCCACGATCGAAAGACGTAGTTCGCGGTATGACCGGAAAGCGCATTGGCCTGGTGCTGAGTTCGGAGGAGACCTTTCCAATGGTGTCCGGCGCCGTCATCTGCCAAATCCAGGAATTCTGCCGCTATACGCGGTCAGTATTCGTCGGCACTATTCACGGCTACGGAAACGCGCGCGGCGATGTGATGCGCGACCCCAACGAGCCAATCAAGGCTGCCCGGCGGTTCGGCAACGAGTTCTTCAGGAAACACGCCAGTGACTATCAGATCGATACAGAGCGGCCTGGACGCGTCTGGGGCTAAACTCTTAAGTGCCGCTGAGGATCGCGGTGCCCCCGGCAATAACGGCGATGGCCGCCCATTGCGTCCTACTGACGTGCTCACGGATGATCACCCGCGCCAACAGGACGGTTACGACGCTGAACGCGGACGCGACGACCATGGTTACGTGCGGCGCCGCCGTGTTGGCACCCGCAAGAAAGGCGAAATACCCCAGCGAATCAAGGCCACCTTGCAGTCCCATGAATGGCCACCACGTGTACGGGACTCGCAAGCGTGCTCGTTGGATGATGAGTACGAGGGCAATAAAAACGAGTCCGGCCCAACGGCCGATCCACATGGTCTCAAGTTCGCCGATGATCGGCGTGGCTGCCTGACCAGTCAGGACGATGGCAACATAAGCAAAGCACGCTCCGAGCGCGATAAGCACCGTCGTTCGATTGGCTTTGGCCTCGGAGGGCTCGCCCTCGGAGATGGCGTGGCGCGAGATCAGAACGCCCCCAACGATGATAGCGGCCATTGCCGCCCATTGAATGGCGCTAGGACGCACGCCCATCAGTACGTTGACGGCCAGCACCGGAACTGGGTGGGTGGCAACGATGGGCGCGACGACGGCGATAGGGCCTCTCGCCATGCCCTCGTAAAGGAGAATGCACATGACTGCGACGCTTATGCCGTGGGCCACTGCAACTCCACAGCCATATGGAGACCAGACAAGCTCCGCGTCAGTTGCTAAAACCCAGATGGTCGTTGCCAGGGCTCCAATGAGCAGCACCACGGCATATGCCAGTGTAGCGCCGAGGGCACGCGCGCTGAAGCGAGCCATGAAATCGGCGGTACCGAGGCCGAGCGCGCTCGCCAGTCCAAGCCAGGCTGAAATCATACCCGTCTCATTTTGTTGACATCAGGAAAGCCCCGTCCTGCCGGACAACGCCAGAAGGTCCCCCATGCTCCGCCCTGTCCCGAACTTCTCTCGCAATGTCGATTGGAATCTCCTGAAGACCTTCCATGAGATTGCGGAGGCGGGCGGCGTCAGCCGCGCCGGCCGCGCGATGCGCCGTAAGCAGCCCGCACTCAGCCTCGCGCTCAAGCGGCTTGAGGCGCAGTTGGGCGTAACGTTGTGCAGGCGCGGGCCGCGCGGCTTTCAGCTGACCGATGAAGGCATGCTTGTCGCGGAGACGTGCCGGTCTCTGAATTTGCTCGTTCGTAACGTTCCCAAGCGACTGGGCAATCTTGCCGAGGAAGTGAGAGGCAGAATCTCCATTCAGGTCATGTCCAGCCTGATTTGTGAGCGCTTCGACGCGGCCATCTCGCGCTTCCATAAGAAGCACCCCAACGTGGAAATCCTCGTTGATATTACGACTTGGGACTCTGTTGCAGCCGCCCTGCTGCGCGATGAGATCGACATTGGTGTGGCGTCGGCGCAGACACTGCGTTCCGAACTCAATTACGATTTTCTCTTCGATGAGGTCCACGGCGCCTATTGCGGAAACGGTCATGCGCTTTTTGGCAAGACAGTCGACGACCCGTCGGCGCTCGCCGGCCACGCCTTCGTGCTTACCGCCGCGGACGAACCTGATGTGTTGACGGCCTATCGCACCCGCCACGGTCTTGGTGTTCACGTCGCCGGCCTTTCGGAACATCTAGACGAGGTGAAGCGGCTTACCGCGCTTGGAATCGGTATTTGCTTCCTTCCCAACGCCTTTGCTGCACCTGAGGTGGAGGCGGGCCGCCTCTGGCCGCTGCTCCGGCAAGCAGAACAGACCTGCGTTCCTGTCTTCGTCATTACCAAGCGGGGGCCCAGCAGACTCGCGCGACAACTCCTTCTCGCCGAGATCTTCGACGCCGCCAATTGAAGCACCGAATTACATTATCTGCGCAGAGCGTTTTGACCCCTTCTCCGCGCTGCACCATTGATTTTATCAATGCACTCGGATTGAGAATCTCGGTCTATTTAGGTCGGGGTGTCGGAGGTTAGGCTCATCAGAAACGTTGATGCGAGGTTCAGCCATGACGAGCAAGAAAAAGGGCAGTGAGCAGGGTCACGGACATCATCACGCGCACAAACACGCGCATGGCATAAGTCGTAAAGACACCCATGGTGCCAGGACGATGGAGAACCTGGCGCGGATATCACAAAAGAAGCAGACCGAGGAGATCCGACGATCGCTAAAGCTCGGGCTTGAAGCCGCCGACTCTGTCATCGACCGCAATATCTCTTTGTTCAGCCGTGGGCATCAACCGGCCTTCGCCGGGATCAACACTTTCATGAAGGCGCCCTATTGCGAGGACATCCGCAGGGTCCGCGACTATCAGGCAGCCTTTGTCGGTGCTCCATTCGACTCGGCCACGACTTACCGGCCGGGAACGCGCTTCGGCCCCCAGGCCGTGCGCCGCATATCGGCTCTGTACGATGGATACTGGTTCGACGGAGGCGTGGACATCTTTGAGGAGCTCGATCTGTGCGACGCTGGAGACATTTTCGTTATACCGGGCAATATCGAGAAGACCTTCGATCAGGTGACCAAGGCCGTATCGCATATCTACACATCGGGCGTGTTCCCAATAATATGCGGCGGCGACCACAGTCTGGGCTTTCCCAATGTTCGCGGTATCGCCCCTCACATTGATGGCAATGTCGGCATCATTCACATCGACCGACACATCGATATCCAGGAAAAAGACATGGATGAGAGGATGCACACAACGCCATGGTTCTGGACCACCCATGAAGGGACCGCGACCACGCATCGCGACCACAGCCATATGCACGATGTTGGACTGCCCAATTGCCATCCCAAGAACTTAGTCCAGATCGGAATCGGCGGATGGTATGGCAACCGGCCTGGTACTGCTGTGGCAAGGCGGCGCGGCACAAGCGTTCTCACCATGCACGACATCGATCATCATGGGCCGCGAAAGGCCGCCGAGATTGCCCTCGAGATGGCTTGGGAAGGATGCAAGGCCGTCTATCTGTCCTTTGACATCGACTCGATCGATCCTGGATTCGCCCCAGGAACAGGGTCTCCGGAACCTGGTGGCCTACTACCCCGCGAAGCGTTTGAAATGATTCACGCCATTGCTGCTGAGGGCTTGTGCGGCATGGAGGTAGTGGAGGTCTCGCCTCCTTACGACGTCAATGACAACACGGCACAACTCGCCTGCCGCATCATCCTTGACGTGCTGGGGACGCTCGTGTCCCACGGTCATCTCGGTCATCGGAACAAGGTCATGTCAGAAGAAAGGAGCTAACAATGTTTCGACTTTCGCAAATCGTCGGGTTCGCGGCAACGATCGCAGTATGCTCCAGCCCAGTCTTTGCGCATACGGGCCACGAAATTGGCCATACTGCGATTCAGGGCTTCCTTCATCCCCTGAGCGGCATCGACCACATCCTCGCCATGGTCAGTGTTGGTGTTCTGGCGTTCTGCGTAGGCGGCCGTGCGATCTGGAGCGTTCCCCTCGCTTTCGTCCTAATGATGGCCGTTGGCGGGGCGCTTGGCGCAGCCGGCGTGGAGCTTCCGGGGGTTGAGCAGGGAATCGCCGCCTCCGTGCTGATCTTGGGTGCTCTAATTGCAGCGGCTATTCGCGTGCCGCTGCTTTGCGCGACCGTTCTGGTCGGTGCCTTCGCCGTTTTTCACGGCATAGCGCACGGGTTGGAAGGAGTAGGGAACGGTGTTGTGCCGAGTTCTTACTTCTTAGGCTTCATAGCCGCCACCATTGCTCTACATGGCGCGGGAATCGCTCTGGGAGTCACTTTCAATGCCGCCGAAAGGACAAAACCACTTCAGCGCGCCGCAGGCGCGGTGGTAGGCCTCGTCGGATTAGTGATGGTCTTTGGCTAAAGGCGAGGACCAACATCGCGTAAAGGGACCACATGCTTCGCGGACTTGCGGGCCGTTTCCATCTTCGGTCTTAGGCAGCGCACTTAGCTGTACGGCACTGTCACAGTAACAATTACGAATAAGCTAGCACTATCGTGGCGGAGAGGGTGGGATTCGAACCCACGGTGCGGACAACCGCACAACGGCTTTCGAGTTCTAAGATTCTCGTGTTGGTACGGGCCGCCCCATAGCTAAGCGTGTGCACTGGTTCGGCATTTCTCCTACAACCGTTCTATCCTGTGATGCTCGATACCGTGCCGCGTTGTGTGGTTCGTTTGCAAATCCGTTTGCAGACTCTCTTCACCGGACCATGTCCCCTTACCCTGCCATAGCGGACTTTCGCGAGGCCCAGTGACATTCTTGATCGCCGTACACGAGGAACTCATGATGGGGGCATTGCGCCCCAGTTCGAGGCTCGCCATTTTCCTAGAGCGCGGATGGTTGGCTTGGGACTTATCTGGGTAGGTCTGCTTTGCACTCTTGCCGGAAATGCTCATGGCCGCCGGCTTTGCAAGGCTTCTGCGCGTAGGCGAGCAAGCCGTACGGGAGCACGAGGTAGCCTCTGCTCCCGAGGCTCTATCCCAGCTCGAAGGTGGTGACGCCGAACACCCGCTCCAGGCGCAACGGTGGTATCGCGCCGGTATACATGCGCGCAGTCTCGAACACCGGCTCGAGCTTTAGGTCTTGCGCCAGCGCGACTGCGTCGCGGTTGATGCTGGGAACGTCAAGGAAGATCTCGCCACCACCCGCGCCCGCCAATAACGCTGCCAGTACCGCTTCGGCGGCAGTGCGGTCGTCGGCGACCAGCGGGCCGATCTTGCACCCCCTCCGGCACGGACGGATCACGCCCCACCCGGCAAGCCGGCCGTCACGGACCAGCGCGCGACCGAGATGTCCCGGCGAGCCGATCCAGGCGCGCAGAAACGCCGGACGCGGCGCCGGGAATACCGTGGCGTCGTCGGCCTCCATGGTCGCAAATGAGACCTCGGATAGCGGAACGACCCTGGCCGGCGCCGCCGCCGGCGCGGCGACGGTGCCGCCGTAGCGGACATTGGCATAGGCGAGCGCGAACCCAGACTTCTTGTAGTTCTCCTGCTGTGCCACCACCCCGTCGAGCCCGATAACGCGCGCGCCAGCGTGCGCGATGGCCGCGTTCCATATGCGTAGTCCGTAGCCGCGGCCGCGCACATCTTCCCGCACGATGTAAAAGCCAAGGAAGGCAAAGCGCGCGTCGTAATTGACGCAGGAGACGGTCGCCGCCGGAGCGCCGTCGAGCTCGCCGATGAGGAAGCCCTCCGGATCCACCGTGGCAAAGCAGGCGGCATCCGCGACGCCCGGGTTCCAGCCTTCAACCGCTGCCCAGTCGGCGGCGATGGCGATCTCGTCCGGTCGCATCGTCCGAATTCGTAAGTCGTTCATGCGACGACGCCCTTGACCTTCAGTGCGCTCTCGATCTCGTTGAGAATCACGGGGTCCTCGATGGTGGCCGGCATGGTCCAATATTGGCCGTCAGCGATCTTTTTCATGGTGCCGCGCAGGACCTTGCCCGAGCGCGTCTTCGGCAGCCTGGCGACGGTGATCGCTAGCTTAAAGGCTGCGACCGGGCCGATCTTCTCGCGGATGAGGCGGATGCATTCCTGCTCGATCTCGGAGGCGGGTCGGTTCACGCCCGCTTTGAGTACGATGAAGCCGCAGGGGATCTCGCCCTTGAGCGCGTCGGCAATGCCGATTACTGCGCATTCGGCGACATCTTTGTGACTGCTCAGCACCTCCTCCATAGCGCCAGTCGAGAGTCGGTGGCCGGCGACGTTGATGATGTCGTCGGTGCGGCTCATGACGTAAATGTAGCCGTCCTCGTCTTTGAAGCCGGCATCCGCGGTCTTGTAGTAACCGGGGAACTCGGCCAGATAAGTCTGCTTGAATCCGTCGTCCTGCTGCCACAGCGTCAGCAGGCAGCCCGGCGGCAGCGGCAATTTGACGGCGATTGATCCCATGGTGTTCGCCGAAACTTCCTTACAAGTCTCGTCGACCACGCGTACTTCGTAACCGGGCATCGCTACGGTCGACGAACCGTGCTTCACTGGTAATTTCCCGAGTCCGAGGGGGTTGCCAGCGATCGCCCATCCGGTCTCGGTCTGCCACCAATGGTCGATCACCGGTTTCTTCAGTAGGTTCTCCGCCCAAGTGAGGGTATCGGGATCAGCGCGCTCGCCAGCGAGGAATAGCGTCCGGAATCTTTTGAGGTCGTATTGCGTGAAGAATTTTCCTTGCGGGTCCTCCTTCTTGATCGCGCGGAATGCAGTCGGTGCGGTGAACATTGCGACGCACTGGTGCTCAGCGATCACGCGCCAAAACGCACCGGCGTCGGGCGTGCCCACGGGCTTCCCTTCATAGAGAATCGAGGTGCAGCCGTGGAACAGCGGCGCGTAGACGATATAGCTATGGCCGACCACCCAGCCCACGTCGGAGGCAGCCCAGTACACCTCCCCCGGCTCGACGCCGTAGAGGTTCCGCATCGACCATTTGAGCGCAACCATGTGGCCGCCGTTGTCTCGTACCACGCCCTTGGGCCGCCCGGTGGTGCCCGACGTGTAGAGGATGTAGAGCGGGTCGGTGGCGGCGACCGGCACGCAATCGTGCACCAAGTCCGCAGATATAATTGCCTCGTCACGCGCTTTGGCCCAGTCTAGGTCGCGACCGGCAGTAAGTGCCGCTTCCTCTTGCAAGCGTTGTAAGATCAGGCAGGCGTCGGGCTTGTGCGACGAAAGCCGAATTGCCTCGTCGAGCAGCGGCTTGTAGCTCACGATGCGACTAGGCTCGAGCCCGCAGCTCGCCGACAAGATTACCTTCGGTTTGGCGTCGTCGATGCGGGTA
>Ga0190270_10000513_pt1 | contig 16891 bp, 14 predicted proteins | sample Popmic320T_FD_133748 | JGI IMG/M metagenome (GOLD analysis project Ga0190270, IMG submission 133748) | Populus adjacent soil microbial communities from riparian zone of Weber River, Utah, USA - 320 T | ecosystem: Environmental > Terrestrial > Soil > Riparian zone | place: USA: Utah | collected...
CTTGTCGATGATCACGCATGAAAGGGCTTCGCCGCGCACGTCTACGCCCTGCCAGAAGCTCGAAGTTGCGAAGAGGACGGCGTTCGGCGTCGAGCGGAACTTGTCCAGGATGCCCGAGCGCGAGCCTTCGCCCTGCATGAGGATCGGGAAATCGATCTTGAATTCGACCATCTCGCGCAGCGCCTCCATCTGCGAATAGCTGGTGCAGAGCACGAAGGCGCGCCCCCGGCTGGCGTTGAGAATTTTGACGATCTCGCCGGCCGCCGCCTGCTGAAACCCGGCGTCGCGCGGGTCGGGCATATTGGGCGGCAGGTAGAGCAGCGACTGCCCGTGGTAATCGTAATTCGACCCGGCGATCAACTCCTCCGCCTGCTCGACGCCGAGCCGCGAACGGATGAAATCGAAGGACCCGGCGCTGGTCAGCGTGGCCGAGGTCAGCACCACGGTCTCGACATGGGAGAAGAGGCGGTCGTTCAAGATGCCCGAAGCGTCTATCGGAGTGGCTTGCAGGAAGACCCCGCGCCCGCGCCGCTCGGCCCAATAAACGAACAATTCGTCGTCGGCGCCCACGATGAATTCGAGGTCGAAGAGAATCTGTTCGACGCGCCGCAGCGTCGCCTCCATCTCAGGCGGCGCGCCCTTGACGACCTGCAGCGCTCCTTTCAAACGTTGGAGCGCGGTCTTCAGATTGACGAAGCGCTCGCCGGCCGCGGTCGCTTCGAACTCGCCCCCGCGCAGTTTGCGGACGAACATGTCCGGGCGCAACACGAATCTTCCCTCACCGTCGAAGCTCCTGTCCGAAGAGCGCGGATCGGCCCCCGAGAAACTCGTCCAGAAGTTGTCGGCCATCGTGGAGACGCGCGCCGAGGCCTTCGTGATCTCGCGCGAGGCGTCTATGTCAGTCAAAATCAAACGCGAGATGTCGCCGAGCAGGTCGTCGATCTGATAACTGGACACGCTCGCGCCGAAATATTGCGCGGCGATGTCCTCGATCTGGTGGGCCTCGTCAAAGATCACTGCGCTGTAATCGGGGAGGACCTGCCCCCACTCCTTGTCGCGCAGCGCGAGGTCGGCGAAGAAGAGCGCATGGTTGACGATGACGACGTCCGATTCGAGCGCAGCCTGGCGGGCTTTCGTGATGAAGCACGGGTCGAAGCTAGGGCACTTCTGGCCGATACAGATGTCCGATCTCGCGTCGATGTGCCGCCAGAACGAGACCTTTTCCGGCAAATCGGTGAGTTCAGCCCGGTCGCCCGTCTGGCTACGGTAAGCCCACTTGTTGACCAGGTCGAAATAATCCATTTCTTCCAATCCATCAAGCACCGGGCTGGACTCGGCGCGCTTCAGCCGGTTCAGGCAGACGTAATTCGAGCGCCCCTTCAGGTAGGTCGCTTTGAACTTCCTCGGGAGGATCGATTGCAGGAAGGGGATGTCTTTGTAGAATATCTGCTCCTGCAGATTTTTCGTGCCGGTCGAGATTATTACGCGGCGGCCCGTGGCGATTGCGGGGACGAGGTAGGCCAGTGTTTTTCCGATGCCGGTGCCGGCTTCGACGAGCAGGTGACGGCGCTGGTCCAGGGCCTCGGCCACCGCCTGGGCCATCGCCAGTTGGCCGGGCCTGTATTCATAATCCGGATGGTGTCGCGCAATCAGACCATTGCGCCCAAAAATTTCTTCCATGATCGCTCCGCATTTGTTGTTCAGTCTGTGGCGCCGACTCGGCGCCGCGCCAACCTCGATCGAAGATCGAAATGACGTGACATATTAGCAGAACAATATTTGTCTACCGAAGACTATGGTGCTATGATCTCGCAACCTTCACAAGGTTTACCTTGATACTCATCGCCGCTCGCGGCGCTGAATCGAATACTCGCAAAGCAAGCGAAACGACAATATGCTAGAGCGAACATATATCCCCCTGGGATCAGGTAGACTTCAACGCGAAATCCTGGTCGTCCCGCCCAAGAAAGAGGCGCTCCAAAGCGGCCCACTGCCACCACAACAACAATATGAACAGGAGGCGACTCCTCCAATATCCGGCCTGCTCGCCCCGCTCAACCCTTCTGCCGGCCAAAAGATCAAGCGTGTTATCGCGGAATTGGAAAAACGGAGGGCGGAGCTTTTCACTATGGCTCTCGAGGCGACGGCCAGGGCGCAGGAGGCCGAGCAGAAGAGGGCCGAAGCCGAGGCCATCGCGCGAGCCGCAATGGCGAAGGTGCATAAAATCGAGACGCTTTTTATGGGAGCGGACGCAGGCGCCTATGAAGACCCCGAGAGGCGTCTGGTATTCGGATTGCTCGTATTCTCAAACGAAAAAGATAAAAAGAGAGGTCGCAAAGCCTCCAAAAGAAAGGTAGCCGCCGAAATTCCGCTGAATGCGCGACGGCAGCCCGCGCTCCTTGAATACGAAGTGCGTGGGCAAGGGTTTGGGGCGAAGCTCAAATTTGCGTTTTACGGCCTGGCGGTCGCGTTGCTGCTGCTGGTGACCGGCTGGATGCTCATAGACGTCTTTCTTTAGTTTTAAATCGGAGTGGAACAGACTCTGGTCTGTCCCCGAGTTCAAGCTACTGACAGACTAAAATCTGTCCTACCTTTGTTCGTTTTACAAGATTTTACAACCGGCCTACGTCTAAGCTCGGCTATAATCCAACGGCGTCGCAAGCTGGATGCGGTCAAATATCGCATTTGCAAGTCTGTTCAAAACTGTCTTCGCTATTTTCAACCCAACCGCTGTATACATGAATCAAAGATAGTCGCCTAACAATCAACCTAACGAGGGAGAGCATATGAAATATCACATCAGAGCTTTTCGTTATCTGGCCAGCGCCATGGCAATCTGCGCCGCGCTCGGTCTGGTCTGCTTTGCGCAACAGGCTACAGGCGCCGCCATGCAGCCCGTGGCCAAGGCCGCGCCGGCTGACCCCGTCGCAGCGTTGGTAGCCGATTGGACGCGCGCCAGGGATTACACCAAAGAATATCTCGACGCCATGCCGGAAGAGGGCGTCAGCTTCAAACCGATGCCAGACATCCGCAGCTTCGCCGAACAGATGCTCCATCTTGCCGGCGGCAACTTCGGGTTTACTGCGACTGCGTTGGGAATAGCCAATCCGCAACAGGGCAAGAACCTGGAAAAGATGGATGAGTACAAGACCAAAGCCGGTCTGACAAAGATCGTGATGGAGAGTTACGACTTCGTCATCAACTCGGTCAAAGGAATGGACGTGAAGAAGATGGACGAGCCCGTCAAACTCTTCGGCAGGTTCGACGCGACGCGCGGCTCCGCGCTGGACAAAGCCTTCGAGCATCAAACCCATCACCGCGGCCAGACGACGATCTATCTGCGGTTGAAGAACGTGAAGCCGCCGCAAGAGAAGTTGTTCTGATCGTCATTTCAGTCCGGAAAAATGGGGAGTGGGGATTGGGAAAGAATCCCCACTCCCCATTCCCTACTCCACTGTCCCACCGCTTGCATCTCCAGCCCGCATCTTCCAAGATAAATCAGTACCGCGAACGGTAGAGTGGGACAGACTAATGGCCTTTGAAAATTAAACGCAACCACGCAATCCAACGTAGGGGCGGGTTTTCCCCGCCCCTATCGCTCGGGTCACGAACCAGGGCGGGGAAAACCCGCCCCTACACCCTGGTTGTATTTAATTCTCAAACACCATAAGTCTGTCCCAGACTACCGCTCGCGGCGCTGATTCTGAAGAGAGATGCGAATCACTGAAATTTTCTATTCGATCCAGGGCGAATCGTCGTTCGCCGGCCTGCCCTGCGTCTTCGTGCGGCTGACGTGGTGCAACCTGCGCTGCGCCTGGTGCGACAGTGAGTATACGTTCACAGGCGGCGTCGAGATGTCTGTCGACGATATAATTGAGAAGGTTCGCGGCTACGGCTGCAAACTGGTTGAAATCACCGGCGGCGAGCCGCTGGTTCAAAAGCGCGAATGCGCGGAACTCTCGCGCAGGTTATGCGATGAAGGCTACACCGTCCTGGTCGAGACGGGCGGCAGCCTGGACGCGACCGTCCTCGACCCGCGCGCGGTCAAAATTCTGGACGTGAAGTGTCCGGGCAGCGGTGAAGCGCATCGTAACTATTGGGCGAACCTCGAAAGGTTGAGCCCGCGCGACGAAATCAAATTCGTGATCAAGGACCGCGCCGATTTCGACTACGCGCTCGGCGTGATAAAGAAATACAGGTTGAACGAACGCAAGCCTTATTCGCTATTTTCTCCGGTCTGGGGCGAGGTCGATTTAAAAGACCTGGCGGCGTGGATTCTGGAATCCGGCGCGCGCGCTCGCCTGCAGTTGCAATTACACAAATACATTTGGGGGCCTGACGTGAAAGGCGTTTGATCGGATGAACACGAATCAGCAATCCCAGAGTCCCAATCCTCAATTAGCGGTGGTTTTAGCGAGCGGCGGGATGGACAGTTGCGTAACGGCGGCGGTCGCGGCGCGCGAGCGCGAGTTGGCGATGCTGCACATCAGCTACGGCCAGCGCACGGAAAATCGCGAGTTGAAAGCCTTCAACGACATGGCCGATTTTTACAAGGCGGAACGCCGGATGACGGCGAGCATCGCGAGCCTGGCCCGGATCGGCGGATCGTCGCTGACCGACCGACGGATCGAAGTCAGCCAGGCCGACCTGGACTCGAAAGAGATTCCGACTTCATACGTCCCGTTCCGCAACGCCCACCTGCTCTCAATCGCCACAAGCTGGGCAGAGGTAATCGGCGCCGACCGAATCTACATCGGCGCGGTGGCCGAGGACAGTTCAGGCTATCCCGACTGCCGTCCCGAATACTACGAGGCGTTCCAGCGCGCGATTGACCTGGGCACGAAGCCCGATACGAGGATCGAGATAGTCACCCCGGTCATCCGGCTTCGCAAAAGCAAGATCGTGAAGCTCGGCGCCGAACTAGGCGCGCCGCTCGAATTGAGCTGGTCGTGTTATAAACGCGAAGACCTGGCCTGCGGCCAGTGCGACAGTTGCGCGCTGCGGCTGCGCGGATTCCGCGAGGCGGGGCTGCGCGATCCCATTCCCTATGCGATTGAAATCTGATTTTACGAGGGCTAAAATTGCGCCCGGCTAGAAATTCAAGCGATCTCGGATTCATACGAAACGATATTCTGCAACCCAACCAAACGTAACCAGAGGCGATGTGCCGTTGTATTTGCGGGCAGCTTCCAACAGTTTTAAGCACAGACGGAGGACAGAAATGAAGATCAAACATGTATTGCTGGTGGTCGCGGTGATGGCGCTTGCTTCGCTGACCGCCACGGCTCAGACGGGCCGACTCGAAGGCGACGTAGTCAAAGCCGACACTAAGGAGCCGATAGTCGGCGCCGAGGTTCAGATCGAACGCACCGACATCAAAGGCAGCTATCCGGTTAAGACCGACAAGAAGGGCCACTTCCTGCACGCGGGCGTTCCATATGTCGGCACTTACACAGTCATAGTTTCGGCGCCCGGCTGCCAGCCGGATTTCGTACAGAACGTTAGAGGCTCGCAGTCCGACCCGATAAAGTTCGAGCTTCGCCCCGGCGACGGGAAGAAGCTGACGCTCGCCGACTTGAAGGGCATGCAGGCCGCCGCGCCGAAAGGCGGCCCGCCGACGAACGCCGCCGATCAGAAGAAGGCGGTGGAGGAGTATGAGAAGAAGCGCGCGGAGGTCGAGTCCAAGAACAAGCAGATGGCGGAAGAGCACGACGCCATGAAGAAGCGCTTCGAAGCCGGCCAACAGCTCATGGCGGCGAAGGACTGGAACGGCGCCGCCAATGAATTCAGCGAGGCCGCCAAGCTCGACGCCGAGCAGCAGGCCGTGTGGCAGGGACTCGCGCTGGCGCTCTACAACCGCGGAGTCACAAATTACAACGAGAGCACAAAAGACCCCTCGAACTCGTCGAAGCGCGACGCCGCCAAACAGGATTTCAACGATACGATCAACGCGATCGGCAAGGCTATGGCGCTGGTCGAACCTGTGTTGAATGACCCTCAGAAGGGCCCGCAAGCAAAAAAGAGCAAGGCGGCGTACCTGAAGACCAAAGCGGATGCGGAAGGGTTGCTGGCCAAGAAATTGGGCGTGATGGATATGATCGATCCTGCGGTGAAGGATTATCGCGAGATCGCCGAGTCCGCCGAAACCCCTGCGGATAAGGTCAAATACCTATTGAGCGCCGCGGAAGTCTATTTCGACGGAGGCAAGCCCGAAGAGGCGGTCACCGCCTACACGGCCATCATCGAGGCCAACCCGGACAACCTCGACGCGATATATAAGTTGGGTCTGGCCTACGCGAGCGTGGCCAAGTTCCAGGAATCGGCCAACACGTTCCAGAAGTTCCTCGACAAGGCCCCCGAAACCGACGGCCGCGTTCCCGAGGTCAAGGCCGTGTTGAAAGACCTGATCGTCGGCAACAACTTGCAGCCGCCGAAATCGGAGCCTTCGAGAGGCAGGACGCCCGCGAGGAAGAAACCGTAACCTCGCGATCCATGTGATAATGGCGCAGCGCCGCGCGCAAGCGGCTGAGCGGCTAACCGATGAATTGGCCGCCCGGCTGCTTGCGCGCGGCGCTGTCAGTAAATCGCGAAAATGAGCAAACCATCCACGGGATACTGAACTCCTTCAAACCCTCCATCATTTCTCCCCCCTCCGTTCCTCTTTCTTAGCTTCTCGATCCTCACGGACATTTCATTAGTACATTCAACCGTCTTTTCTTCGCATCCTTCAACCGTCGCTCCGCGACGAAGAATAAATCCGTTCGCTGTCGCGCGCAGGACGCAAGTTTTTCTCAAGGGGTCCAAGGATAATACAGGGCATCTGGCGCGGAATGCGGCGGTCTGGCGAGAGATTTCCGGGCTGGAAGCGGAAATTCTTACCTGACCGCCGCCGGACGTGCGGGAGACGCTTTCGACACCGCAAACGACCGTGTCGCGCAAATGCGCGTATGACGGCTAAGGAGGAATTCAGTGATCGAACCAGAGAGAATCAAAAACATCGGGGAACAAATCAACCTTGCGGGGCTAAATCCATTATGGGATTGGACATATCAGAAAGAGAGGCGATCTATGCGACAGTATGCGCTCACATCCACAGAAAGCTTCGCGGCCTCCAAAGCGACGCCAGGTTACCTGACTAACCTGAAAACTATCGAAGTGGCCGCTTCACTTCTCACCGCCTCCGGCAGGCTCAAAAAATACAGTGAGGAGGCTGGCGCGGGAATCAACCCCGAGACGATTTTCGATCTCAGACAGAGTTTGATCGGGATGTTTTTGATGGTGAATAAATTGAAAAGCTTCAGCGAAAACCTGTCGGCGACGGCCGTGATCCATCAGCAGGCCATATTCGCGCTGTTATTGACCGGAAATTGGCCGGAAGATGAGAGCCTTGACGAAGTGCGCGGCGAGTTGCGCAAGATGGCCGATGGCCTTGCATTCGCCACAAGTGGAGATGTAAACGACTGTTAAGCCTGAATTCGCCGGCCGCGGAGGAGGCCGTTGATTCGATATTCCGCCCCGCGTATCCCGGCTCCCTACTAAGACTGCTTGCAGGGCAGTTTTTAGACCAGTGCGCGCGTTAATAGAATGCGGATGACGCTGATGGAGCGGATTGGCGCTGACCCTTTTTGGATTTATCCGTGACGCTCCGCGCCCGTCCTCGTCATCCGCGTTCTATTGATACGTTCCTTGCCGTAAACACCCCGATCCCGTATACGCAATTGAGAACCGACTTAAAGCCGTCGCTCCAGACTCCCGGATGCGGCGCCGCGCTACGCCTTGAAACCATTGCTCGCTTTCCACCGATATAGTTCATAATTCAGTCACACAACGGCGGATGCGGTTAAACCATTGTCTCTGTTCACGCCTTGCACTATAGTTCCGCACACCAATCGAAGTGGTTTAAGACAGTCGCTCACAATCCGAAAAATCTATGAAGCAAAACTCCACAATTTATGACGTGTGTGTGGTCGGCACGGGCGCGGCTGGCGGGGTCGTGGCTATGCGGCTCGCGCAGAGCGGAGCCTCGGTCGTAGCGCTCGAAGCCGGCAAATGGGTCGATCCCGCGAAGGATTTCTACAGCCACACGATGCCCTACGAGGCGCCGAAGAACGGCTTCGGTTGGGACCCGCGTCGCCATCTCAGAGTCGATCCCGCGAAGGAGCCTTTCTCCAAAGAGGCCAATATTGGCATCGACTATTTCGTGACGAAGGCGGTCGGCGGCAAGACGCTGCTCTGGGCCGGCTTGAGCTGGCGCAACAGCCCGTTCGACTTCGCCAGTTGGCCGGTCAAGTACGAGGAACTCGCGCCGTATTACGACCGGATGGAGCAACTGATGGGGGTAACGGGCAATTACGACCATCACCCGAACGTGCCTGACGGAGTCTTCCTCAAACCTCTGCCGTGGAACTGCGCGGCTTACGAGGTTAAGAAAGGCTGCGAGAAGCTCGACCCCAAGCGATACCGGATGATCGCCGCGCGCAAGGCCATTCTGACTGAGCGGAACTGGTCGAAGCGCCCGCCCTGTCATTTCTGCGGCCATTGCATGCGCGGTTGCGACACCGAGTCGAAATTCACTTCGGCCAACACCTCGATCCCGGAAGCGATGAAGACCGGCAAGCTCAAACTGATCCTCTTCGCCAACGCCGCCGAGGTCACCGTCAGCAAAGACGGCAGGAAGGTCACGGGCGTGCGCTATTACGATGCGCGGACGTTGAAGAGCTACGAGGTTAAGGCGCGTTACGTCGTGTTGGCGTGCGGGCCGATCGAATCGGCGCGCCTGTTGTTGATGTCGAAGTCGTCTCGCTTCCCCACGGGCTTGGCCAATTCGAGCGGGCTGGTCGGCAAGAACCTGATCAGCCACACGACCGCGTCGGCGGGAGGCTACCTGAAGTCGCTCAAAGGCCGCGAAGTGATTCACGATGACGGGACCGAGAGCAGCCACGCATACATCGCGTCGTTCTACTGGGAGAAGCCGCATCCCGATTTTCCGAAGGGCTATCACATCATCGTCGATTCGGGCACGAGGCTCGGCGTCGGTTACCCGGGCTTCGCTCACGACCCCGCCGGCTTCGGCACGGACTTTAAGCGTGAAGTCCGCAAGCGATTCCCCGCCCTGATCAACCTCTATTCGCAGAACGGGATGATCCCTTCGCCCGAGCGTTATGTCGAACTGGACCCGAAGGTGAAGGACAAATACGGACTGCCCGCGCCTAAAATTCATTTCAATCTCACGACCGAGGACCGCGCGATCTTCAAAGACGCGACCGAAAAGATTTCCGAGATCATCGAGGCCTCGGGCGGAGTGATCTCTTACACGCAGCCGCGGCCCGGCGTGGACAGCGTGCATTTCGTGGGAACCTGCAAGATGGGTAATGACCCGAAGACGTCAGTGCTGACGCCGTTTCTGCGAACGCACGACGTCGAGAACCTTTACGTCGCCGACGGGAGCGGCTTCATTGACTATTCGGAGAAGAACCCGACGTTGACGGTCATGGCGCTGGCTTCGCGCTCGGCGGATCACATACGCGAACAACTTAGCTTAGGCTAAATCGAAACATGTAACATTGGTACGGTACCGGGAGCGGTAGCGACCGGGCGCCTGCGGAGAGGGCGCTTCCGCTCCCGGTACCGTACCGCCGCGTGTCCTATAACAATCTGCCGGACAAAAATATGAAAAGACGAGAGTTCATCAAACAGACGACGGCGGCGGTTTCGACCACAGCCGTTTCAGCTAAGCGCATCATCGGGGCGAATGATCGCGTCTTGATAGGGTTGATCGGCTGCGGCGGGCGCGGGCTGGACGTCGCGCAATTGATGCGGAAGGTTTCGGGCGTCGAATACGGCGCGGTTTGCGACGTTTACGCGCCGAACGCCGAGCGTGCAAAACAACAACTCAACGCGGCGGCGCGGCTCTTCGGAGATTTCAGAAGGGTGCTCGAACTGAAAGAGATTGACGCGGTGCACATCGCCACGCCCGATCACTGGCACGCGATCCTGACGATCATGGCCTGCGAGGCGGGCAAGGACGTTTACGTCGAGAAGCCGCTGGCGCACAACGTCAAGGAGGGGCGCGCGATGGTCGCGGCCGCGCGGAAACACAAGCGCATAGTGCAAACGGGCACGCAGCACCGCTCCGCCCCGCATTACCGCGAAGTCGAGCGCATCATCAAATCGGGCGAACTCGGCGAAGTGCGCCTGGTGCGCGTTTGGAACTACAGCAACCTGACGCCCGACGGCATCGGGCGCGAACCCGATGGCGCGCCGCCCGAAGGTCTCGATTGGGATCTCTACCTAGGCCCCGCGCCGAAAGTCCCGTTCAACCGCGCCCGATTCCTCGGATCATTCCGCTGGTTCTGGGATTACGCCGGAGGCACGCTCACCGATTTTGGCACGCACCGCTTCGACACAGTGCATCAGGTGATGGGCGTCGAGGCCCCCCGCAGCGTCAGCGCGACCGGCGGCAGATTTACGTTGAAGGATGCGGGCGAGATGCCGGACGTGTTGCAGGCGACATACGAATACGCGGGCTTCATCCTCAGCTACGAAGCCTGCAATCTGAATGCGCACGGCCTCGGCGGCCGCACGCCGGAGATGAGCTATTACCAGATGCGCGGCAAGGACGACCGCCCGCACGGCGAGGCTTATTACGGCACGAATGGAGCGCTTTTCGCCGACCGCATCGGATTCGAGATCTACCCGGAGCCGACGAGGGCCGCGCGCACCGCTCGCGAAAGAACCAGACCCGTCGTAGGTTACCGGATGGAGGCGAAGCGCGAGCAATCGAAAGACGCCACAGACCTGCACGTCGCCAATTTCATCGAATGCGTGCGCTCGCGTAAAACGCCGAACGCCGACATCGAGACCGGCCACCGCTCGACCACCGTTCCTCATCTTGGCAACATTGCATACAAAACGAAGCGGAAACTCGTGTGGGACGCCGCGAAAGAAGATTTCGTCAATGACGCGGGCGCGTCGAAACTGCTCGGGCGCAAAGCCCGCAAGCCGTGGGATTTGATTTAACCCCAGTCTTGGGTTGAGCAAAAGAACCACGGGGATAACGGGGATCACGGGGGCGAACTTGGTAAGAAGATTCGCCGAACCTTACTTCCATAAAGTTTTTTCCCTTTCTTTCCCCGTGATCCCCGTGGTTGGGCTTTATTCCCAATTCAACCCAAAACTGGGATTGATTTAGCTGGGAGAACATAATGCATCGCAGAAAATTTGTGAGCTTGACTGGAATGGGAATCACGGCGGGCGCGCTGGCGGAATCTCTTGTCGCCTCTCAAATCGCCGGGGCAGACCGACACGGCGGGAACGCCACGCCGCGCAAAGTCCAAATGCAAGCTAGGATGAAAGTCGGTCACCAGCATTACTCCTCCAACGAAATCCTGACGCTCCTGGCGGCCTTTGGCGTGAACAACATTTGCAGCGCTCTTCCCTCTCGCAAATTCGACGAGAACTGGTCGGTCGAAGCTCTGACGAAACTGCGCGAGCGCGTCGAATCGTTCGGCATCAAGCTGGAGATGGTCCCGCTGCCTTTGAGTTCGGCCTACATCACGAGGGCCGAAAACCCGAACATCATGCTCGGCAAAAGCCCCGAGCGCGACCGCGAGATGGACGTTATTTGCCAGATGATCCGCAACGCGGCGCGGGCCGGAATCCCCGCATTGAAATACAACATGAGCGTCCTCGGCGTAGTGCGCACCGAACCGACTAAAGGCCGCGGCGAGGCCGAGTACAGCACGTTCGTTTATGACAAGGCCAAACAGGAGCCGCCGCTGACCGAAGCCGGGCCGGTCAACGAAGACGTCTACTGGGAGCGCATCGCCTACTTTCTGAAGCGCGTCATTCCGGCGGCGGAAGAGTACAAGGTGCGATTGGCCTGTCACCCGCACGACCCCGGAATGCCGACGGATAAAGGTTATCGTGGGGTCCATACCGTGCTCGGCGCCGTCGCCGGGTTGAAACGATTCATCGAGATCGTCCCGAGCAAATATCACGGGCTGAATTTCTGTCAGGGCACGGTCTCGGAGATGCTGCAAAATCCGGGCGAAGAGATCTTCGATGTTATTCGTTATTTCGGCCGGCGCGGAAAAATCTTCAACGTTCATTTCCGCAACATCCGAGGGCGTTTCCTCAATTTCCAGGAGACGTTCATTGACGACGGCGACGTGGACATGCTGAAGGCCATGCGGGTTTACAAAGAGATCGGCTACGACGGGATGATGATGCCGGATCACGTGCCGAAGATCGCCGGCGACCCGCAGGGGTTACAGGCGTTCGCCTTCACTTTCGGGTACATCAAAGCGCTGATCGCCGCAGTCGCCGCCGAATCCTGATTCGGGCCGTGGCCTTATGGGAGGGATGAATGGAATTAAAGATTGGAGGGCTATGCCCGCTCCTTCAGGTATTCGACATGCCGACATCGATCGGATTCTACCGTGACGCGCTGGGGTTCGAAGTCGTCAGCCCGATTCCGGAGGGCGACGAATGCGATTGGGCGCTACTTAGACTCAACGAGTCAGAATTGATGCTCAACACAGCTTACGAGGCCGATGCGAGACCGCTGGTCCCGGATCCGGTTCGAATCTCCGCGCACGGTGACACGGCCCTCTTTTTCGATTGCGCGGATGTGGACGCGGCCTGCGCGTCTCTTCGCAGCAAGGGCATCGACGTGAGTGACCCCTTCGTACGGGATTACGGAATGAAGCAACTATACTTCAAGGATCCGGACGGGTACGAGATCTGTTTCCAACACCCAAACTACGCCAAAGAGGTCTAGAGATGACGCCTGCTGAAACCATGACCGTGAATGGGGCGGCGAAGGATCTTCGTCCAGCTCTGAAAGACTTGCCGCAGCGCTGGTGGCTGATGCTTCTGCTCGTCACCGCGATGCTCTTCTGCTACGCGCATCGCGGCGCGATGGGCGTGGCCGCGCCGTATATGAGCGAAGACCTGGGATTCAATCCAGCGAAGACCGGTGTGCTGCTCTCAGCTTTCTTCTGGGTCTATGCGTTTATGCAGATGCCGACGGGCTGGCTTGCGGATCGTTTTGGCGTTCGTCGCACTTACGGGCTCGGTTTTGCCTTCTGGTCTCTCACAACAATTCTGACGGGACTGACGAAGAACCTGGCGACGCTGATTCTTTTGCGCGTTTCGGTGGGACTAGGTCAATCAATCGCGTTTCCAGCCAGCGCGCGCGCCACCTCCAACTGGTTTCAAGAACGCGAGCGCGGCATGGTGATCGGACTCTATCTGGCCGGCGTCAGATACGGTACGGTCGTGATCTCGTTGTTCGGTGGATGGTTCCTGACCCGTTATGATTGGCGGCTGTTTTTCGTGGTGATCGGTGTCGCGCCGCTAGTTTGGCTGGCGCCCTGGATGTTTTTTTTGCGAAAGTGGGAAGTGAAATCAAAGTGTGAGTCTCCGGCGGCCCCACAAAAACAAGGCGCATCATTCAAAGAGAGCCTGCTGCTGCTCAAAACCCGCGGCGCCCTTGGCATCTTCCTGGGCTTCTTCGCTTACAATTACGTCTGGAACGTTTTCCAGGCGTGGTTGCCGAGCTACCTGGTGACGGAGCGCAATGTCAGTAAGGAAGAGATGGGTGTCTTCAGCGCCATGCCCTACCTGGCTATGTCCGTAATCATCCTGATTTCGGGAGCGCTGAGCGATTGGCTGGTGCGACGCGGATATGATGAAAAGAAGGTTCGCAAAATCTTCATCGCAACCGGATTGCTGGTCGGCTGCCTGATCGTGCCCGCAGGGATGGTCGAAGACAATATGACCGCCATCTGGCTGCTGACGATCAGTCTGAGCGGCCTTGGCATCACGTCGCCGAACACCTGGGCGCTGACGCAGGCCGTCAGCTCAAAGGAGATCGTCGCCACAGTCTCCGGCATTCAGAATACCGGCGGAAACATCGGCGCGATCCTGGCCCCGCTGTTGACCGGATTCATCGCCCACATAACCGGGTCGTTCGCGCTCGCGCTGGGATTGTGCGGAGTAATACTGGTCGGCGGGGTGATCGCATACCTGCTGCTGGTCGAGGATAAGGTCGAGATTGCTGACGAACCTGCCGCGGACAGGGATAGAAGAGAGGTCCGAAAAGAAGTAGTAACAGAGGAACAGAGAGACAGAGAGACGGAGCGATAATTGGCCGCTCCGTCCCTTTATCACTCCGTTCTTCTCTCGCTCCGTCTCTTTATCCCTCCGTCTCTCCGTCCTTTCGTTATCTCTCTTCCTCCGGCTGAAAGATCACGAAAAATGGAAGAAATTGAATCCACTCTCCGTCTAAGCGAATGAGATGTAAAAATTCATTTGCGGAGAGGTGGATTATGAACCGACTGAGCGTCGTCTCGATCATTCTTCCTGGGCTGATAGCAGTCACTGTTCTGGCGATGAGAGAACCAGAGCCGAACGTGGCGCCACCGGCCGTCTTCAAAATGGCCCCTGGCTCGCCGATCAAGGTAGGGCCGATGGCAGGCGATCCAGTTATTGCGGATAGCAATCACGATGGGAACCTCGACATTATTCTGGCTTGCGGGACCTGCTGCGGCTCGGCGCCCGATCCTTTGAGCGGCCACGTTCAGGTTCTGCTCGGGGACGGACGCGGGGGATTCAAGCCCGCCCAAGGCTCGCCGATTCCCGTCGGCTCTTCAGCGCGCAAAGTCGCCGTCGGCGACGCGAACCGCGACGGGCATCTTGATATCTTCGTCGCCCAGCACGAGAGCTACGAAGTTGTGGCCCTACTTGGCGACGGGCGCGGAGGCTTTAAGCCCGCTCCCGCGTCTCCTTTCGTGGCCGCCAGCGGGCCGCACGTACACCCGCGCGCGCATACTCACGCGATCACCACGGGAGACGTCAACGGCGACGGCAACCTCGATCTATTCACGACCAACGCCAACGACAACTCGGTTTCTGTTCTGCTGGGCGACGGCAAAGGAAGTTTCGCGCCGTCCGGCGCCTCGCCGATCAAGGCAGGCCGGCATCCTTACGACACCATCACGCTGAACGACGTCAATAACGACGGCAAAGCAGACCTCGTCACTCCCAATCTGCGCGGGAATGCAGTGATGGTGATGCTCGGCGATGGAAAGGCGGGTTTCACGCCGGCGTCTGGCTCTCCATTCGCGCTCGGCCCACGCCCCGGCTTCGTGGCGGTGGCCGACCTCAATGATGACGGGAAGGCGGATCTGGTGGCGACGCACGACGATGACCCGCTGGTTGCCGTGCTACTGGGCGAGGGCAAGGGGGAATTTAACCCTGCGCCCGGGTCCCCGCTGCGTCCGCCCAACCCGGTATGGGGCGTCGCCGTGGCTGATCTGAACGGAGACGGCAAAAAAGATCTGGCGATGGGCCCGCAATTCGATCACGACATAACAATCATGCTCGGCGACGGCAAGGGGGGATTCATCGTTGCGGCCAATTCGCCGATGCCGGCCGGGAAGAGGGCGAACTATGTAGCGGTTGCCGATCTGAACCGCGACGGCAAGACGGACATCGTGGCGAGCAGTTATGGGAGCGGCGAGATCACAGTCTTCTTGAACGAAACCGGCGCCTATAAATCGGAGATAACGCCCAAAAACGGCGTTGCGGAAGGAGAACCGGCGCCTGATTTCGACGCCCGCGCCCTGGACGGCAAAACGGTGAGGCTGTCCGACCTCAGAGGGAAAGTGGTGATGCTGGATTTTATGGCGAGTTGGTGCGGCGTCTGCGTCTCGACCTTGCCGGAGATCAAAGAGCTACACGCCAAATTCGATAGATCGAAGGTCGAGATCGTCAGCGTCAGCCTTGACGGCGGAGAGACCACTGACAGCACGTTGAGAGACTTGAAAGGTTTACTAGCCGATCACCCCATAGGTTGGCCTGTCATCTTCGATGACACCGGTTGGGACAATGCGATCGCGCGAAGCTACGGCGTGAACAGGCTGCCGGCTCACATCATTATTGATCGTGAGGGAATCATCCGATTGATCGCCGAGGGCGGGGAGAAAAAGAAGATGGACGAAGTCAGGTCGGTACTGCAACGACTGATATAGGCCGACTGTGCCCGAATCAGTACCGCTCGCGGTACTGAGATGGCGATCTGCGCGGCGATTGAATAGGTTCTCGACTTGAAGGAAAAGCGCAGGTAAGATCTAAGCTGGCGTCCGGCGCTTTACTCCCTTAGCGCCTCAATCGTGGGCGCATCAATCAAAAACAATGGAGGTCAGAATGATCGGATTGAGACACCTTACTCCAACGGCGCTTTTGATCAACCTGTCGGTGGCTGGCGCGATCGTATTATCGCTCACCGCTTCGGCTCCGGCGCAAGGCCGCAAGGTCGGGAGAAACGAATCGAAGGCGGAACGCAAAGAAAGAAAAGAAACAGAGAAAGCGGTTTTGAAAGACGAAAAGGAGCGAAGAAAAGAGGAGTTCAACGATTTGAAGGAGGAAAGGAAGGATTTGAAGGAGGAAAGAAAAGAGGATTTGAAAGACGAAAAGGAGCGAAGGAAAGAGGAGTTCAACGATTTGAAGGAGGAAAGGAAGGATTTGAAGGAGGAAAGAAAAGAGGACAGGAAAGATCTGAAGGAGGAGAGAAAGGATTTGAAGGAGGAGAGGAAGACCAGGTCGAAGGCTCTGAAAGAAAAGAGAAAATAAGATCGATGCTCTATCAGTGGCGCGAACGGCAGCGAGCGCGGCTCATGGATTGAGTCACGCTCGCAACCGTTCGCGCTATTGATTACAGGCCTTCAAGTCGGGTGTCCGCGTCGCCGAAGCGATCCAACCTGATACCCATGCGGTCCATGAGCGAGAGGTACAGGCTGCACGCCTTTCGATTCTGATCGCCGGCGTTAACATAATCCAACGTACGTCCAGTCTTCAGCGTGCCGCCGAGTCCGCCTGCGAGCAC
>Ga0190270_10000514_pt1 | contig 16889 bp, 13 predicted proteins | sample Popmic320T_FD_133748 | JGI IMG/M metagenome (GOLD analysis project Ga0190270, IMG submission 133748) | Populus adjacent soil microbial communities from riparian zone of Weber River, Utah, USA - 320 T | ecosystem: Environmental > Terrestrial > Soil > Riparian zone | place: USA: Utah | collected...
CTGCTCTACAACAAGGCGCTCTTCAAGTCCAAGGGCGTGGGCGTGCCGAACTCGATGGCCAGCCTCGAGGCCGCCTGCAAGAAGTTCGGCGACGGCAAGGGCATCTTCCTCCGCGGTGACGCGTACTTCGTGCAGCCGTGGATCTGGGCCTACGGCGGCGGGCTCGTCAACCCACTCAAGAAAGAGATCCTGATCGCGTCGAAGAACTCGATCAACGGGATGACCGCCTACAAGCGGCTCTTCGACTCGAGCTGCGCGTTCAAGAACGAGGACTTCGCCAACGACTACAACAACGCCCAGACCGCGTTCAAGAACGGCGACGTGGCGATGATCGAGAACGGTCCCTGGGCAACGGCCGACGTTCTCTCCGGCAAGGCGTTTGCGAACAAGTCGAACCTCGGCGTCGCGCCGCTCCCGAAGGGGCCGGGCGGCCAGGGCTCGCCGGTCGGCGGCCACAGCTTCGTCATCGCGAAGAAGTCGAAGAAGGTGGCGGCGTCGTACAAGCTGATCCAGTTCCTGACGAAGGCGTCAAGCCAGGCGTCCTTCGCCTCGAAGAACAACCTGCTGCCGACGCGGAGGTCGGCGTACCAGAACTCCGCCGTGAAGAGCAATCCGATCATCTCGGCCTTCTTTCAGCAGATGCTCGTCGCGCGTGCCCGTCCGGTGCTCCCGGAGGGCGGCGCCATCTACACCGACTTCACGCCCAACGTGCAGAAGGTGCTCCTCGGCCAGTCGACCCCGGCGCAGGGCATGAACGCCGTCGCGCTCGCCTGGAAGACGAAGCTCTTCCGCACCTACACGATCAAGAAGAACTAGGGCGGTAGGGGCCGAAACAGATGGCCTCGACCGAGCAGGTCCCCGCGGCGTCCATCAAAAGGGCGCCGCGGGGGCCGTCGCTGGCACGGCGGCTCCGCCGCGGCTTCGACCGCTGGTGGTTCGCGTATGTGATGCTGCTGCCGGTCGTCGTCGTGATGGGGGTGCTCGTCTTCTACCCCCTCGCGCGCGGGATCGCGTTCTCCTTCACCAACGCTGACCGCTACACGATCGGCGGGCAGGACATCCCGTCGACGTACTCGTACATCGGGCTCGAGAACTACAAGACGCTCGACGACGACCCGAACTTCTGGAACGTTTTCAAGTTCACGGGCGTCTGGACGTTCGTCAACGTGTTCTTCCACTTCACGATCGGGCTCGGGCTCGCCTTGATGCTGAACCGGTCGCTCCGCTTCCGCGGCACGTATCGGATACTGCTGCTCGTGCCCTGGGCGGTACCGGTCTTCATCACCGCGCTCGGCTGGCGCTACCTCTACAACGTCCCGAACGGGTTCTTCGACCAGCTGCTGCGCGCGATCGGTATCGACGGCCCCGCCTGGCTCGGCGACCCGACCTGGGCAAAGGTGTCCGTGATCGCCGTCAACGTCTGGCTCGGGATCCCGTTCATGATGGTCGCCCTGCTCGGCGGCCTGCAGGCGATCGACAAGGAGCTGCTCGACGCCTCGGCGGTCGACGGCGCGTCGGCCCTGCGGCGCTTCTGGGACGTGACGCTACCCGGCCTCCGCCCGGTCGCCGCGACCGTGATCCTGCTCGGGATCATCTGGACCTTCAACATGTTCGCGGTCATCTTCCTGATCACGCAGGGCGGCCCGGCGGATGCGACGCAGATCCTCGTCACGTACTCCTACCGCTACTTCCTCGACTACCAGCTCTACGGGGTGGCGGCTGCGTACGGCGTGCTGATTCTCTCGATCCTGCTCGTGTTCTCGTCGTTCTACCGCATGACGGTGCGCCGCATGGGCGAGGAGAGCTGGTGATGGCGGTCGAGACGCACGCCGCAGGCCGCGCCGCCCGACCGCGACGCCGCTCGGGGCGCGGGCGCGGTTCGTCGGCCGGCCTGCACTTCACGCTCATCGCCGCCACCACGATCGCGATCTTCCCGGTGCTCTGGATCGTGCTCTCCTCGTTCAAGCCGAACGAGGTGATCAAGACGCAGACCGACCTTCAGGTCCTGCCGGATCCGTGGACGCTCGAGAACTACCGCGTCGTCCTCACGCAGAACGACTACGAGTTCCTCCACTGGCTGGCGAACTCCGTCGTGGTCGCGCTGTTCACGACGGTCATCGGCGTGTTCCTCGCGGCGACCGCGGCGTACGCCTTCTCGCGCTACCGCTTTCCCGGCTACCGGGCCGGGCTGATGGCCCTCCTCGTGGCGCAGATGTTCCCGGGCGTGATCCTGCTGGTCCCGATCTACAAGATCGTCGTCGACCTCGGCCTGCTGGACACGAAGGCGTCGCTCGTGCTCGCCTACACGACGTTCGCCCTGCCGTTCTGCGTGTGGATGCTGAAAGGCTACTTCGACACGATCCCGTTCTCGCTCGAGGAGGCCGGCCGCATCGACGGCCTCACCCCGTTCGGGACCTTCTGGCGGATCGTGATGCCGCTGAGCCTGCCCGGGATCGCGGTGACGGCATTCTTCATGTTCATCACTGCCTGGAACGAGGTCCTGTTCGCCAACGTCTTCCTGACCGAGTCCAAGAACTACACGCTGCCCATCGGCCTGCGTACCTACGTCTTCCAGTTCGAGCAGCAGTACGGCTGGCTGACGGCTGGTGCGGTCATCGTGACGATTCCCGCCATAATCGTGTTCCTGTTCGCCCAGCGATACCTGGTGAGCGGCCTGACACGAGGCGGGGTGAAAGGGTGATCACGCATGAAGCGTCTGCTCCCCGCCGCCGTGCTCGCACTCCTCCTCGTCCTCAGCCCCGCCGCGCCGGCGTCACACACGCCCGAGCCGACGGCGGTCACGATCGCAGGCTCGCTCCAGTCCGAGCTCGGCTGCCCGGGCGACTGGCAGCCGGAGTGCGCCGCCACCCACCTCGCCTATGACGCGAGCGACACCGTCTGGCAGGGGACGTTCACGGTTCCCGCCGGCAGCTGGGAGTACAAGGCACCGCTGAACGACGGCTGGACGGAGAACTACGGCCAGAACGCGACCCAGGACGGCGCGAACATCCCGCTCGACCTGGGGGCTGCCGCCGCGGTCAAGTTCTACTACGACCACGAGACGCACTGGATCACGAGCAACCGCAACGCGGTCATCGCGAGCGTGCCGGGCTCGTTCCAGTCCGAGCTCGGCTGCCCGGGCGACTGGCAGCCCGACTGCCTGCGCTCGTGGCTGCAGGACCCGGACGGCGACGGCACCTACGCGTTCACGACGAGATCGCTGCCCGCCGGGGACTACGAGGCGAAGGTCGCGCACAACGAGAGCTGGGACGAGAACTACGGCGTCGGCGGCGCCGCCAACGGCCCGAACTTCGCCTTCAGCGTCCCGGACGCGGACGTCCCGGTCACGTTCTCGTACGACCCCGTGACGCACGTCCTGACGATCTCGGTCGAGGCCGAAGGCGGGCCGGAGCCGGGCGACGAGGAACTGGTGCGGCGGAGCCTGCGCGGCGAGACCGACGAGGTCTTCTACTTCGTCCTCCCCGACCGCTTCGCGAACGGGTCGGCGGCGAACGACACCGGCGGCCTCTCCGGCGGCAAGCTCGCGCACGGCTACGACCCGACCGACAAGGGCTTCTACCACGGCGGCGACATGCGCGGGCTGATCGACCGGCTCGACTATCTCGAGGGCATGGGCGTCAACGCGATCTGGATGGCGCCGCTGTTCAAGAACCGGCCCGTGCAGGGCTCGGGGGCGGACGCGTCGGCCGGCTACCACGGCTACTGGATCACCGACTTCACCCAGCTCGATCCCCACTTCGGCACGAACGCGGAGCTGCGCGAGCTCGTCGACGGCGCGCACGCGCGCGGGATCAAGGTCTTCTTCGACGTGATCACGAACCACACCGCCGACGTGATCGACTACGCCGAGGGCACCTACGACTACGTCTCGAAGGCCGAGGAGCCCTACTGGGACGCGGACGGGCTCGAGTTCGACGACGCCGATTACGCCGGCTCGGACGACTTCCCGGAGCTGAACCTCCAGAGCTTCCCGTACACGCCCGTCTTCCCGACGGCGGCGGACGCGACCGTGAAGGTGCCCGCCTGGCTGAACGACCGCACGATGTACCACAATCGCGGCAACTCGACCTTCGTGGGCGAGAACGCGCTCTACGGCGACTTCTTCGGCCTCGACGACCTCTTCACCGAGCGGCCCGAGGTCGTCGAGGGGATGATCGACATCTTCTCGGACTGGGTTACCGACGTCGGCATCGACGGCTACCGGATCGACACGGTCAAGCACGTCAACGACGAGTTCTGGCAGGAGTGGGCGCCCGCGCTCGTGCAGCACGCCGCGAGCGAGGGCATCGACGACTTCTTCATGTTCGGCGAGGTCTTCGACTCGAATCCCGCCTTCACGTCCCACTACACGAAGGACGCGAAGCTCCAGGCCGTCCTCGACTTCCCCTTCCAGCGGGTCGCGCAGGGCTTCGCCTCGGGCGCGACGACGACGCAACTCGAGCAGCTCTTTGCGCAGGACGACCACTACACGGACGCCGACTCGAACGCGTACAGCCTGCCGACGTTCCTCGGCAACCACGACATGGGGCGGATCGGCAACTTCCTCCGCACCGACAACCCGGGGGCGACCGACGCCGAGCTGCTCGCGCGCGACGAGCTCGGGCACTCGCTGATGTACCTCGCTCGCGGCCTCCCGGTCGTCTACTACGGCGACGAGCAGGGCTTCACGGGTGACGGCGGCGACAAGGACGCGCGGCAGGACATGTTCCCGAGCCAGGTCGGCTCGTACAACGACGACGACCTGATCGGGACGGACGCGACGACGGCCGACTCGAACTTCGACCCGACGCATCCGCTCTACCAGGCGCTTGCCGACCTGGCCGAGCTACGGGCCGACCACCGCGCCCTCCGCGAGGGCGCGCAGATCCACCGCTTCGCGACGGGTAGCCCCGGCGTCTACGCCCTCTCCCGGATCCTCCACGACGAGCAGATCGAGTACGTCGTCGCGCTCAACAACGCCGAGACGCCGCAGTCGGTGCAGGTGCAGACGTACTCGAGCGGGATCGGCTTCACCTCGATCTTCGGCGGCGGTGCGGCGGCGACAACCGACGCCTCGGGCCGGCTGCCGCTGACGGTGCCGGCGCTCTCCGCCGTCGTCTACCGGGCGGGGTCGGCGCTGGCGCCGAGCACGCGCAACCCGGTCGTGACGCTGACGGAGCCCGCCGAGGGCGCCGAGGTCGTCGGCAACGTCGAGCTCGAGGCCGTCCTCGACCGGGCGCAGCTGGCGGAGGTCACGTTCGCGCTCAAGGCGGGCGCGGCGACCGAGTGGACCGTGCTCGGCACCGACGACAACCCGCCGTACCGGATCTTCCACGACGTCTCCGGGCTCGCGGCGGGCACGCCGCTCCAGCTCAGGGCGATCGCGCGCGACCGCTCCGGCAACCTCGACTCCGACACTGCGGCTGCCGTCGTCGGCGAGGTCGAGCCCCCGCAGCCCGGCGCCGCCCGCGACTACGCGGTCGTCCACTACCAGCGCGGGGACGACGTCTACGACGGCTGGGGCCTGCACGTCTGGGGCGACGTGAACGAGCCGGCCGTCGACTGGGCCAACCCGCTGCCCTTTGCCGGCGAGGACGACTACGGCCGCTTCGCCTGGGTGAAGCTCGCGCCGAACGCCGCGCAGGTCGGCTTCATCGTCCACAAGGGCGACACGAAGGACCCGGACGGCAGCCCCGACCGCTTCTTCGACCCGCAGCAGACGCCGGAGGTCTGGCTGAAGTCCGGCGACCCGACCGTCTACGCCTCACGTGCGGCGGCGCAGGACTACGTCGAGCTGCGCTATCACCGTCCCGACGGCGTCTACACCGGCTGGGGCCTCCACCTCTGGGGCGACGCGATCGATCCCACCGAGGCGACCGACTGGACGGCGCCGAAGCTGCCCGACCGGATCGACGACTACGGCGCGTACTGGCGCGTGTCGATCCAGGACGCGACGAAGGCGGTCAACTTCATCGTCCACAAGGGCGACGAGAAGGACACTGCCGAGGACCGGAGCTTCGTCGCGGCCGAGCAGCCGTCCGTCTGGCTGCAGTCGGGTGACTCGACCGTCTACAGCACGCGAGGCGACGCCGAGGACTACGCGCTCATCCACTACCACCGGGCCGACGGCGCCTACGGCGACCCGACCTCCTCCGACTTCAACGACTTCTGGGGCCTGCACGTCTGGGACGGCTCTGCGGAGACGGGCGTCAGCTGGCAGAACCCGGTCCGGCCGATCGCTCGTGACGGCTTCGGGCTCGTCTTCAAGGTGCGGCTCGTGGACGGCGCGGCCCAGCTCGCCTACATCGTCCACCGCGGCGACACGAAGGATCCGGGGCCTGACCAGGTCCTCGATCTGAACGCGCTCGGCCACGAGGTCTGGATCCTGTCCGGTCACGTCGACGCCGACAACAACACGAAGTACCTGCTGCCGATGATCGGCGGGCCGGGCGTCGACGCGGACCTGGACAAGGCGAACGCGCACTGGCTGACGGACGACACGCTCGTCTGGAACGCCGAGCCCGTGGCCGGGGGTACGTACCACCTCAGCTTCTCACCGACAGGCGGGCTCGTCGCCGGGCCCGAAGGGGTCACCGGCGGCGAGTCGATCCGCCTCTATCGGGCGAGAGAGCTCTCCGACGAGCTGAAGGCGAAGTGGCCGCACCTGGCCGGGTACAACGCGTTCCGGATCAAGGCGGTCGACCTCGGCCGCGTGCCGGAGGCGCTGCGTGGACAGCTTGCGGTGTGGTCGGCGGACGAGAACGGCTTCCTCCGCGGCGCAACGGGCGTCCAGATCCCGGGTGTCCTCGACGATCTCTACGCCAACGATGCCGACCTCGGCGCCACGTTCACCGGCCGCACGCCGACGCTGCGCCTCTGGGCGCCGACGGCGCAGAACGTGCAGCTGCGGCTCGGCACCACGTCGGTGCCGATGAGCCGCGACGCGGCAACGGGAGTGTGGAGCGTCACCGGCACCCCGGCCTGGTACGGCCAGGAGTACGCCTACGAGGTGACGGTCTACGCGCCGGCAACGGGGGAGGTCGAGACGAACCTCGTCACCGATCCCTACTCCGTCGCGCTGACGACGAACTCGTCGCGCAGCGTCATCGTCGACCTGGCCGACGCCGCGCTTCGGCCCGCGGGCTGGAGCGGCTTGACGAAGCCGCCGCTACGGGAGCCGGAGGACATCGCGCTCTACGAGCTCCACATTCGCGATTTCTCGGTCAACGACGCGACGGTCCCGGCCGCGCAGCGGGGTACGTACCTGGCCTTCACACAGTCGGCCTCGGACGGCATGCGCCACCTGCGCGCACTCGCAGGCGCGGGGCTGACGCACGTACACGTGCTGCCGGCGTTCGACATCGCCACGATCGACGAGATCCGGGCGAACCACCAGCAGCCGGCCTGCGACCTCGCGTCGTTCCCGCCGGCGTCGACGGAGCAGCAGGCGTGCGTGATGGCCGTCGCCGACACGGACGGCTTCAACTGGGGGTACGACCCGTGGCACTACACCGTGCCGGAGGGGAGCTACGCGATCGACCCGAACGGGGGGCCGCGGACGCTGCAGTTCCGTCAGATGGTGAAGGCGATGAACGACGCCGGCCTCCGCGTCGTGATGGACGTCGTCTACAACCACACGAACGCGTCCGGCCAGGCCGCGAAGTCGGTGCTCGACCGAGTCGTCCCCGGCTACTACCACCGGCTCAACGCCGAGGGCGCGGTCGAGACCTCGACGTGCTGCCAGAACACGGCGACCGAGCACGCGATGATGGAGAAGCTGATGGTCGACTCGGTCGTGACCTGGGCCACGCAGTACAAGGTCGACGGCTTCCGCTTCGACCTGATGGGCCACCACTCGAAGTCGAACATGCTCGCAGTCCGGCACGCCCTCGACGAGCTGACCCCGACCCGGGACGGTGTCGACGGCAGCAAGATCTACGTCTACGGCGAGGGCTGGAACTTCGGCGAGGTCGCGAACGGCGCCCGCTTCGAGCAAGCGACGCAGGCGAACATGGCCGGCACCGGGATCGGCACGTTCAACGACCGGCTCCGCGACGCGGTTCGCGGCGGCGGCCCCTTCGACGGTGATCCGGGCATCCAGGGGTTCGGCAGCGGGCTCTCCTACGACCCGAACGGGAACCCGATCAACGGCACGCCCGCGCAGCAGCGGGCGAAGCTGCTGCTGCACCAGGATCAGATCAAGGTCGGCCTGACCGGAAACCTCGAGGACTACCGCTTCGTCGACCGCACCGGTGCCCTCGTCACGGGCGCCCAGGTGGACTACAACGGCTCCCCCGCGGGCTACAACGACGATCCCGAGGAGGCGATCACCTACGTCGAGGCGCACGACAACGAGACGCTCTTCGACGCGTACGCGGCGAAGCTCCCCGTGACGACGACGAAGGCGCAGCGGGCGCGGGCACAGATCGTCGCGCTCTCAACCGTCACCTTCGGCCAGGGCGTGCCGTTCTTCCACGCCGGCTCGGACATCCTCCGCTCGAAGTCGATGGACAAGAACTCCTTCAACTCGGGCGACTGGTTCAACCGCCTCTTCTGGGATCTCTCCGACAACGGCTTCGGTGCCGGCCTGCCGCCGGCGCCGGACAACGGCTCTCGCTACCCGTACCTCGAGCCGCTGCTCGGCAACGCCGCGATCAAGCCGACGCCGACGGAGATCGAGTGGACGGCGAAGCGCTTCCGCGAGCTGCTGGAGATCCGGCGCAGCTCGCGCTTGTTCCGGATCGGCGATGCGGCGGAGATCGAGCGCCGCCTCACGTTCTCGAACGGCGGGCCGACGCAGACTGGCGGGCTGATCGTGATGACGCTGTCCGACGAGGTCGCACCCGACCTCGACCCGGCCGCCGAGTCGATCATGGTGCTCTTCAACGCGACGCCTGAGACGACGACGTGGAGCGACGCTGCGCTGCGCGGACGCCAGTACAAGCTCCACAAGACGCAGCGGACGTCCGACGACGAGCTGACGACGACAGCCCAGTTCGTGCCCGGCCAAGGCCGCTTCCGGATCCCGCCGCGGACGACGGCGGTGTTCGTCGAGGACTGACGAGGAGGGAGGGGCGGGGGCCGGCCGGCCCCCGCCCCTCCTGCTCGCGGCGATGCTCGACGGCCTCGACGGCTAGAGGAGGCCCGCTTCGCGCAGCGGACGGCGCGCCCACGCGAACCGGTCGCGGTACCACCCTTCGAGCGGATGAAGGGTGGTGCCGTTGCCGGACGAGTGGACGAACCAGCCGCCGCCGAGGTAGATCGCCGCGTGGTCGACCTGCGCGGGCGTCGACGCCGGCCCCTTCGCGCCCTGGAAGATCAGGTCGCCGGGCTGCAGGTTCTCCACTTTCCTGATCCGCTGCGCCTGCGGCACCTCGCCGGCCAGCTCGTAGGTGGTGCGGCCGCGGAGCACCGAGGCGAGTGCGGAGGCGCCGGGGAGCGGCTCCAGCTTGAAGACGCGCCAGACGAAGCCGGAGCAGTCGAAGCCGCCGGGGAGCCGCTTGCCTTCCCAGAGCCGCTGTGACGTCTCGGAACTCCCGCCCCAGACGTAGGGCGAGCCGACGAGGGAGACGGCGCGGCGGAGCAGCCGCTGCTGCGTCGCGGTCAGCGCCGGAAGGACGAGCTGCTCGGCGGCTGAGCGGATCTGCTCCTGCTCCCAGTCCGACAGGCCGAGCAGCCGGGCGAACGAGTAGGCGGCCTCGGCCCGCGTCGCGACGTCGTTCAGGCCGAGCTCGAGCGCGTCGTCGGCCGCAGGGTGGTTGAAGCGGAGCCCGAGCAGGCGAGCGACCGTCTCGGTGCCCGCGCCCGCCTTCGGTGCGAGGCCCGCGTCGCGAAGTGCGCCGGTGACGAGGCGCGCCGAGTCGCCGAGGCCGAGATAGCCGACGAGGGCGGCGTCGAGCTCGCGAATCGTGACGGCGCGACCCGGCACGACGACCGGATAGCGATAGCCGACGGGCTCCGCCCCGTCCCGCGAGAGCGTCTCGAGCGCGGCGCCGAGCGCGCGCTGGGTCAACGGCTTCTGCGGCTTGAAGGCTGCCGCCGAGTCTGCCAGCAGTCCCGCCTCGACGACTGTCTCGATCTGCGGCTCCGCCCAGGAGCGGTCGGCCGCGGCCCCCGTCGAAGGCAGGGCGAGCAGGCAGACGACGATGGCGGCCAGGCGGCGCATGGACGACTCATCGGCAGCCCCCGCGGCCGACTTGAAAGCATGGCTGCGTGCTCGTCCCGCTCCCGCAGCCGTACGATTTCGAGGTCTCGACCGCCCGCTTCGACGTGTACGGGCTCGACCGCGCGACCGTCTGGCGGGAGGGCGGGATCCACCGGGTCTTCGACGGGCGCGAGCTGCGGATCGAGGCGGCCCCGGGCGGCGTCGACATCTCCTCCGACGACGAGTCGGTCATACCGCTGGTCCAGCACTTCCTCGGCCTCCCCTTCGACCTCGACGGCTTCGCCGCCTGGGCGGCCGCGGAACCGACGCTCGACCGCCTCGCGCGCTCGCTCGCCGGCTTCCGGCCGCCGCTGCAGGTGAACCCGTTCGAGGCGCTCGTCACCTCGATCACGGCGCAGCAGGTGTCGCTCCAGTCGGCGGCCGCGATCCGGAGTCGCTTCATCGAGCGCTACGGAGTCGCCCACGAGCACGCGCACTCCTTCCCGGTGCGCGAGCGGGTGGCCGAGGCGACCGAGGACGAGCTGTTCGCGCTCGGCTTCTCGATCCGGAAGGCCGAGTACGTGGTCGGGCTCGCGCGCAGCGAGTTCGACCTGGACGAGCTCGCTTTGCTGCCGGACGACGAGGTGACGGCACGGCTGGTCTCGCTCCGCGGTCTGGGCGAGTGGACGGCCGACTGGTTCCTCGCACGTCATCTCGCGCGCCCGCATGCCTGGCCCGCCGGCGACCTGGGACTGCGGAAGGCGGTCTCGGCGTTCTATGGTGACGTGCCCGATCTTCGAGCCTTCGGCCAGCGCTTCCATCCGTACGAGAACCTCAGCGCCCACTATCTCTTGACCGGACTCCGTCTCTTCCCACCCGCATGACCGTCCGCCACGCCACAGCCGACGACTTCGACGCGCTCCGCGCGCTCTGGGAGCGGTGGCAGGCCGAGAGCCCGTCCCCGCCGCCCTGGGCCGACGTGAGCTGGGAGGCGAACCGGGCCGAGTTCGAGCGGTCACTCGACGCGAACGCGCTCTTCCTGGCGGAGGAGGGCGGCCGCCCCGTCGGCTTCGTCACCGCCTGGCTCGACGACCACTTCGCCAAGATCGGCGATCTCTACGTCGCGCAGGCAGGCCGCCGCCACGGCACCGGGCGACTGCTCGTCGACACGGTGATCGAGAACCTGCGCGCGCGCGGCGCGACACATCTCTTCCTGAATGCGAACCCGGCCGCGCTCGATTTCTACGAGCGCCTCGGCTTCCGCGAGGAGTCGCGCAACCTCGTCCTGCCGCTCGAGGTGCGCGAGGTCGGCGGCGGCCGCTCCTTCGGTTCGATCCACGTCCAGACAGACGATCTCACCGCCGTCGAGCGTGCGGTCAAGCAGTTCGTCCCCAGGCTGCCGGGCGGGTCGCGTGGCAGCGAGGTGACGTCGCCGCACAACGGCTGGATCACCGTGTACGACGAGGCGTCCGACCGCGACCCCGCCACGCTGCGGCGGCTGGCGAGGGAGCTCTCCGAGCGGATGGGCGCGGTCGTGATCGCGATCGGCATCGAGCACGAGCACGTCGTCCGCTTCGTCCTCCACGAGGCGGGCCGGATCGTCGACGAGTACCTCTCGGTGCCCGAGTACTACGGCCCGCTGCCGCCCGGCGACGCGATCGCGTTGGCGGCGAACCCTCGCGTCGTCGCCCGGCTGACAGGCGCCGACCCGGCCGCAATCCGCACGGTTGCGCGCACGGCCGCGACGCCGGACGAGCTGCCGCCGGCTCAGGAACTGCTCGCGTCGATCGCGGGCGCGATCGGGCTCGAAGGCGCGGATCGGGGGTGGGAGGACTGATCACGCTCTACGACGCGGCCCGCTGTCCGTACTGCGCCCGCGCCCGGATCGTCCTCGCCGAGAAGGAGATCCCCTACGAGACCGTCGAGATCGACCTGGCCGACCGCCCCTCCTGGCTCTACGAGATGAATCCCGTCGGCAAGGTGCCGGTGCTCGATGAGGACGGCTGGATCCTGCCGGAGTCGGCCGTGATCGCGGAATACCTGAACGAACGCTACCCCGAGCCGCCGCTCTGGCCGGACGATCCCGGCGAGCGCGCGGCAGGCCGGCTGCTCGTCTTCCGCTTCGACGACTTCTCGAAGCCGTACTACGCGATGCGCCGCGGCGAGGAGGGCGCCCGCGGCCGGTTCGAGGAGGAGCTCGGCTTCCTCGACGCGATGCTCGGCGGCGTCTCGTGGCTGAGCGGGCGCGCGTTCGGCCTCGCCGACATCGCCTTCCTGCCCTGGCTGCTGCGCGCCCGAGACCTGCTCGGGATCCCCCTCGAGCCATGGCCGGCGCTCACCGACTGGGTCGACCGTTCCTGTCTGCGGCCGTCCGTCGCCGCCGAGCAGGTGCTGGTCGCCGCGCTGTGACCGTCGTCCACCTGCACGCCTTCCCACTCGACGAGCGAATGTGGCCCGCGGGCACGCAGGCGCCGCGGCTCTACGGCCTCGGACGGTCGATGGACGACTGGGCCGACGCCGTGCTCGAGGCGCATCCCGGCCGCCTGATCCTCGTCGGCGCGTCGATGGGCGGATACGCGGCGATGGCCGCCGCGCGGCGCGCACCCGAGCGCCTCGCCGGGCTCCTGCTCGTCGGCTCCCGCCCCGAGGCCGACACGCCCGAACGCTACGCGAAGCGAGCCGAGACGATCGCGATCGCTCGCGAGCGTGGGCCGGAAGGGATCTGGGAGGCGATGCGCGAGTCGCTCTTCGGGGAGCACAGCGACCCGGACGTGCTCGCGCGTGCGCGCGAGCTCACGCTCGACCGCACCGAGGAGGAGCTCGTGACCGCGCTCGAGGCGATTCGCGATCGTCCCGATTCGACGGCGGCGTACCGGGCGCTCGGCGACCGCGCCTTCACCGTCGTGGGCGACCGCGACCCATTCGTGCCGGTCGAGGACGCGCGCCGCTTCGAGCCGGATGCGGTCGTGATCCCGGAGTGCGGGCACCTGGCCAGCCTCGAGCGGCCTGCGGAGTTCGGCCTCGTCCTCGAGGAGGTGGTGGCGCGGTGGACGTAGACCGCGACGAGGTCGTGCGCCGGCTCGGCGAGGAGGGCTTCGTCGTCCTCGACGTGCGCAGCCTGGGCGAGTACCGCGGCGAGACGACCGCGCCCTGCGACCCGCGCGCCGGCCGCATTGCCGCTGCGCAGCACTTCGACCTGCAGCTGCTGCTCGCGCTGACGCCGGAGGAGATCCGCGAGCGGCTCGGGCCGCCCGAGGACGTCGAGCTCGTCGCCTACTGCCACTCCGGCTCGCGCTCCGAGCTGGCGGCGCAGATTCTCTCCTCGCTCGGCTACCGCGCCGCGAACTACCGCGGCTCCTGGCACGAGTGGTCGCGCGACGACTCGCTGCCCGCCGAGACCGGCTAGACCGGTTGGTCGCCGGACCCCGGCGGCCAGGGCACGCGCGCCGGCGCGTACTCGCCCGGCCAGTCCGCGTACGCCTCGTCGCCGCTGCTCGTCTCCCTCGCGACCGACGCGCCGTGCTTCGCCGCGACCTCGCTGACGGGGTAGAGCAGCTCCTCCTGCTCGGGTCGCGCTCCGATCATCAGTACCGCGCACGGCCCGTCGCCGCCGACGACGACGTGACGGGTCCCGGCCGGGCAATGGAAGTAGTCCCATTGTCGCAGCGTTCGCTCCTCCTCCTCGACGATCAGCGTGCACTCGCCCGAGAGGACGAGGAAGCCCTCCTGCGCGCCCTCCGAGTGGTAGAGGCAGTTGGGGGCTCCCGGCTGGAGGACGCGGACGTTGACGCCGAAGTCGCGGAAGGGCGCGTCGCGGGGCTCGATCGGGTAGACGACGCCGCCCTTCTCGTCGTTGCGAACGGCGAGCGCGTCCGCGAGGTTGAGGGTGAACCAGCCGGCCGACGTGACGTAGTGGCCGTAGGGCGTCTCCTCCGAGCGAGCTTCCTCGACGGGCATCAAGTCCTCCTTTGGACGGTGTTCAGGAAGGCGGTGCACAGGCGGCGTCCGAGCTCGTTCCAGCCGTCGATCCGCCGGCGGGACTCGTCGAGCAGCGCGTCGACGTCGGCGATCGCGTCCGGCTCCTCCGCCGCCCAGCTCTCGATCTGCTCGAGTCGAACTTCCGGATGGAACTGCACCCCCCAGGCGCTGCCGAGCCGCCATGCCTGCACGCAGACTGGGCTCCGCGCGAGCTCCGTCGCGCCTTCGGGGAGGCGGTGTGTGTACTCGTGCCACTGGAAGGCCTCGAACCGCGGCGGCAGCGCGGCCGCGAGCGGATCGCCGTCGCCGCCGACCTCGACGGGCAGCCAGCCGATCTCGGGCTCCGACGCGCGGTAGACCTCGGCGCCGGCGGCGCGGGCGATCAGCTGCGAGCCGAGGCAGACGCCGAGCAGCGGCGTTCCCCGGTCGTGCTCCTGCTCGAGGAACCGGAGCTCCGGCGCGAGCCAGGGATGCCGGTCGTCCTGGTCGGGATGCATGGCGCCGCCGAGGACGATGACCGCGTCGGCGCTCTCCTCCGGGACGCCGTCGCGGGCGACGTTGCGCTCGATCAGCTCGTGGCCCGCCTCCAGTACGGCGTCCTCGAAGACGCCCGGGCCGACGTTGTCGCCGTGGGTGAGCGCGAGGATCCTCACGCCGGCGAGCCTACCGAGCCGCGCGCGCGGCGAGTCGGCGAGGGCGCCCGAAGCGGCCACGAACGGTCGCCGACACCCCGCCTCCCTACAATCCCGGAGATGGACGAGCGGCCGATCGGCGTGTTCGACTCGGGCGTCGGCGGCCTGACGGTGCTGCACGAGTGCCTGGTGACGCTGCCGCACGAGGACTTCCTCTACCTCGGCGACGGCGCACGCCTGCCCTACGGTCCTCGCCCCCTGGACGAGTTACGCCGCTTCGCGCACGAGATCGGCTCGTTCCTGGAGGCCCGCGGCGTCAAGCTCGTCGTCGTCGCCTGCAACTCGGCGACCGCCGCCGCGCTGCCGGAGCTCCAGACCGAGCTGCGCGTCCCGGTCGTCGGCGTGATCGCGCCCGAGGCGCACGCGGCCGTGCAGGCGACGCGGAACCGCCGGATCGGCCTGCTCGCGACGCAGGCGACCGTCTCGAGCGGTCGCTACGAGGGGCTCGTCCGCGCGCTCGACGCCGGCGCGAGCGTGCTCTCCGTCGCCTGCCCGCGGCTCGTGCCGCTGATCGAGGGCGACGACCCGTTCGCCGAGGAGACCGCTGCCGCGGTGCGCGAGTACGCAGCGCCGCTGAAGGAGGCGGGCGTCGACACGGTCATCCTCGGCTGCACGCACTACCCGCTGATCCGGCCGATCCTGCAGCGAGTCTTCGGACGCGACGTCACGCTCGTCTTCTCCGCCGACGAGACCGCCCGCGAGGTGGCCGAGACGCTCGCGCGCAAGCGGATCGAGAACGACCCGGCGCGCGAGGGCGCCTACAGCTTCCTCACGACCGGCGACACCGCGTCGTTCCGGGCGATGGGCCGGCGCTTCCTCCAGCTTCCGATCGCGGAGGTCGAGCACGTGGGGATCGCGGCACTGGAAGCGGCGGCGGCATGACGCAGTCATGCGGCCAGGAGGGGGCTCGGGGGAACCGTCAGGTTCCCCCGCAGGGACGCGCCGATGCGCAGCATCGGCGACGACGCGGAGGGGGTTCGCGGGGGAAACCGGGTTTCCCCCGCGCGACCGACCCGAAGGCGAGGGAGGCGGCATGAGGGCCGACGGCAGGCAGCGCGACGACGAGCTGCGGGCGCTCGAGCTCGTTCCAGACTGGCTCGAGCAGGCGCACGGCTCGGTGCTCTACACGCAGGGCAAGACCCGCGTGCTCTGCACCGCGATGGTCGAGGACGGCGTGCCGCGCTGGCTCTACCGCTCCGGCCGTGGTTGGATGACCGCCGAGTACTCGCTCCTGCCTGCGTCGACAGGCGAGCGCGTCGCCCGCGAGGCGGCGAAGGGGAAGCAGGGCGGGCGCACGGTCGAGATCCAGCGGCTGATCGGGCGTGCGCTCCGATCGGTCTGCGACTTCCAGGCGCTCGGCGAGCGCACACTCTGGCTCGACTGCGACGTGCTCCAGGCCGACGGCGGCACGCGCTGTGCCGCGATCTCGGGCGCGTACGTTGCCGCCTCCCGCGCGCTCGACCGCTTCGGGCTCTCGAAGGCGCTCAACGGCCAGATCGCCGCCGTCTCGGTCGGCGTCGTCGACGGGCGGCCGCTGCTCGATCTCGACTACGCCGAGGACTCGAGCGCGGAGACGGACATGAACGTCGTCATGACCGCCGACGGCCGCCTGGTCGAGGTGCAGGCGACAGCGGAGCGCGACCCGTTCTCGCGCGAGCTGCTCGACGAGCTGCTCGACCTCGCGGCGGCCGGCTGCGACGAGATCGTGGCTGCGCAGGACGCCGCCGTCGCGGCCGAGCGTGCCTGAGCTCACCACAGCCGAGGCGCTGCTGCGGCTGCTCGTCGCCGCCGGGCTCGGTGGTGCGATCGGTCTCGAACGCGAGCTGCGCGACCGCGAGGCCGGCTTCCGCACGCACCTGCTCGTCTCGCTCGGCGCCTGTGTCTTCACGCTCGTCTCAGCCTACGCCTGGACAGACTGGACGTTCTCGACCCCCTCGGGCGTCGTCTTCGACCCGACCCGGATCGCGGCGCAGATCGTGACGGGGATCGGCTTCCTCGGCGCCGGGGCGATCATCGTTCGCGGCATCTCCGTCCGCGGCCTGACGACGGCGGCGACGCTCTGGGTCGTGGCCGCA
>Ga0190270_10000515_pt1 | contig 16865 bp, 14 predicted proteins | sample Popmic320T_FD_133748 | JGI IMG/M metagenome (GOLD analysis project Ga0190270, IMG submission 133748) | Populus adjacent soil microbial communities from riparian zone of Weber River, Utah, USA - 320 T | ecosystem: Environmental > Terrestrial > Soil > Riparian zone | place: USA: Utah | collected...
CGAGCGCTGCAGACTCAGGTTGAATTGCATGACGTAGGGCGTCTGCAGATCGAAGTTGACCGTCTGCAACTGCGCGCGGATCGGCGCATTCGGATTGAAGCCCTGCGTGATTATGGGGAACGGCGGATTGTTGATCGAAGTGCGCGTCGTGAACGGCGGATTCAGACTGCCGGAGAAGAAGTAGTACTTCGGCAGAATCTCGTCGTAAAAGATTCCGAAGCCCGCGCGCACCGCCGTCTTGCCGTCGCCGAACGGGTCCCACGCGACGCCGATGCGCGGCGCGAAGTTTTTGAGCGAAGGATTGTTGTGCCAGGGATCGCCGACGGTGACACTGCTGTCCGACACGTTGCGCAGGTTTGAAATCTTGCCGTTGACTTCGGTCGGCACAGTGGCGAATTCATAGCGCATGCCCAGGTTGAAGGTGAGGTGGCTGCGGAACTTGTAATCGTCCTGAATAAAGAAACCGAAGAGCGATTGGCGATAGCCGCGCACGGGATCAACCAGTCCGGGCAACGCCACGTCCGCGCTGATGGCTCTGCCCTGAATAAATTGCTCCAGGTTGGCGAAGTTCAGCACGCCGCCGCGCTGGCTGACGGTGTTCTGGTTGAATTGGATCCGCTGGCCCTGCGCGCCGAATTTGAGCGCGTGCCCGCCTCTGGTCAGAAAGTGCGTGTCGGCCCACTGGAAGTTATTGAGGCGGTCGAGGCGCGGCAACCTGAAATCCCCGCCCACCTCGACGACCACTCCCGAAATGTTGACGAAGCCGAACGGTTCGCCGGGCACGAACGAAAGGTTGGCCGGGATGTTGGCCGTCCGCTGGTTTTCGGCCTCCTGCACCGAACGATTGAAGCCGAAATGCACGGTGTTGAGCGCGCCCGAAGCGAAGGTGCGCTGGTATTCGAGCGACAGATACTGATTGCGCGAACGCTCTTTGGTGAAGGCGACCGCCGATTTGTTGAAGGGTTGGCGATCCACGTTGCCCCCGTCGAATGTATATCGCCCCCAGACCTTGTCGCGGTCAGTGATCTGGTGATCTATCCGCCCCTGCGCGAAATGTTCATTAGTCGGCTGCGAGAGCGAGAAGAAATGCTCACCTGCGCCGGTCAACAGGCCTCTGGACGTTTTGAGCAGTTGTCCATTCACGCCTGGGAAGAGAAGATCGAGATAGGCAGGGATGGCCGGATGAACTGGGATCGGATCACGAAACTTCGGCGTCCCGTCCGGATTGAAAATCGGATTGCCAGCCGAATCGGCCGCCTGAAACAACCCTTTCCGCGCATTATCATCGGGGACTGAGGCGAGGCCCGTGATTCCCAATCGTTCGATCATCGCTTCATAAGCCGCGAAGAAGTGAGTCTTGTCTTTGCGAATCGGCCCGCCCAACACGCCGCCGAATTGATTGCGTTTGAATGCGGGAATCTCTTTATTCGCCGGATCGAAGAAGTTCTTGGCGTCGAAAGCCGAATTGCGATGGAATTCGAAAAGCGACCCGTTGAATCTGTTCTGGCCCGAGCGTGTGACGGCGTTGATCACGCCGCCCGCCGAGCGCCCGAATTCAGCCGAGTAGGCGTTGGTCAAGACCCGAAATTCCAGAATCGCCTCGACGCCGAGCAGCACGCCCGCCACCGAGCCCGGCGTTTTATTGTAGACGTTGTTGATGTCAGTGCCGTCGAGCAGAAAATTGTTCTGCTCGGGGCGGGCGCCGTTGATCGATATCTTCGGCGTGCGCCCGCCCACCGGATCGTTGCCCGCGGCCAACGCCGGGGTCACGCCGGTTTGCAACAAGGCGAGTTGTTGAAACGAACGTCCGTTGAGCGGCAGATCGCGGATCTCCTGTTTGGTGACCAGCCCGCTCAAGGCTGCGGAGACCGTGTTGACGGTCGTCGCCGCGCCTTCGACAGTCATAGTGGTTTCGATCTGACCGATCGTCAACGTCACGTCCACCACCGCGTCCTGGCCTACGGCCAACGAAACGCCTCGACGCAGCAGCGGCTGAAAGCCCTGCGCGGTGACGCGGACTTCGTAATCGCCCGGCGCCAGCAGCGGCGCGCGGTAACGGCCTTCGGCGTCGGAGACGATGTTGTGCGCAACGCCGGTGGCGACGTTGCGCACTTCCACAGTCGCATTGGGCAGAGCAGAGCCGTTGGCGTCGGTGATCATGCCTTGAATGCTGGCGCCGACGGTTTGCGCTGAAACGACGATTCCTGGAAGCAGGAGCGCAACCACAGAGATCAACAGTTCCCTGACGAGTCTTCTTGCGTTCATCGGTGAGTCCTCCTTGAAGATCAACTCAATGCGTCTGAAAGTTGCGGCGCAAGACGGCGTCTTACGCTGGTTTGAGTAACGCTAAATTAAGACCTTCGGGATAATCAGACTTCGTTGAATTCGGGTTGATACTTCGCCACGCCCGCGCATCCGCTCAAAGCGCCCTCCCGCAATTCCATCACCATGAAAACTTCGTCAGCGACGTCATACACAGATTTTATACCGAACCTGCTCGCCGGAACGAATCCGAAACGGGGGTAATAATCGGGATGACCGAGAACGACCACATATGGATGGCCCTCCTCTCGGCATCGCCTCAACCCGTGGTCGACGAGCATCGAGCCTATGCCTTGATTCTGCCTTTCAGGAATGACAGCCAGCGGCGCCAAACCGACGCCTGTCAATCCGGCCCCTTTTGATTGAATCGCCACCGGGCTGAAAAAAATGTGTCCGACGATGAGGCCGTCGTCTTCCGCGACCAGCGAAATTACCGTCTTCCCGTTTCGCCGCAGCGCGTCAACAAGGTCCGCCTCCGCCGCGCCGCCGAACGCCCGTCGGTTGACGATTCGGATCGCTGGGATGTCTTCCGGCTTTTCGTGGCGAACGGTCATCACTCGTATTTCTTCAGTTCAAGCTTTGCGATCGATTCCCGATGGACTTCGTCGGGGCCGTCGGCCAGGCGAAGCGTGCGCTGGTGCGCCCAGGCGTTGGCCAGGTGGAAGTCCTGGCTGACGCCCCCGCCGCCGTGGGCCTGCAGCGCGCGGTCGATCACGCGCAAGGCCATGTTCGGCGCGACGACTTTGATCATGGCGATCTCGGCGCGCGCCGCCTTGTTGCCCACCGTGTCCATCATATAAGCCGCCTTGAGCGTGAGCAGCCGCGCCTGCTCTATTTCGATCCGTGATTCGGCGATGTCGGCGCGGATCGTCCCCATCTCGGCCAGAGTCCTGCCGAACGCGACGCGATGTTTGACGCGGCGGCACATCGCTTCGAGCGAGCGTTCGGCCATCCCGACAGTGCGCATGCAATGGTGGATCCGCCCCGGCCCCAGGCGTCCCTGCGCGATCTCGAAGCCGCGCCCCTCGCCCAACAGGATGTTCGACGCGGGCGCCCGGACGTTTTCAAAAGTGACCTCGGCGTGGCCGTGCGGCGCGTCGTCGTAGCCGAAGACGTTGAGCATCCGTTTGACCGTGACGCCTTTCGCGTCCATCGGGACCAGAATCATCGACTGCTGCTTGTGCGTGGGGGCCGACGGATCGGTCTTGCCCATGAAGATCGCGATCTTGCACCGCGGGTCGCCCGCGCCCGACGTCCACCATTTGCGCCCGTTGATCACATATTCATCGCCGTCACGCGCGATTGAAGATTGGATGTTGGTCGCGTCGGACGAGGCGACCTCAGGCTCGGTCATCGCGAAACACGACCGGATCTCGCCGTTGAGCAGCGGGGTCAGCCACCGTTTCTTCTGCTCCTCGGTTCCGTAGCGAACCAGAACCTCCATGTTGCCCGTGTCCGGCGCCGAGCAGTTAAAGACCTCGGCCGACCACGGCACGCGCCCCATGATCTCGCACAGCGGCGCGTATTCCAGGTTGGTCAATCCCCCGCCGTACTCGCTTTCTGGCAGAAACAGATTCCACAGACCTACGACCCTGGCCTTCGGCTTCAGCTCCTCTATCAGGGGAATGACCTTCCACCGGTCGCCCGTGTTGAGCTGTTCGTAAAACCTCCCTTCGTTCGGATAGATGTGCTCGTCCATAAAGGCCGAGAGTTTTTTCTGCAGGTATTTGACCTTGTCTGAAAATTCAAAATTCATCCGTGATCTCCATTTCCCTGGCGTTTGTAGTACCGCCTTTAGGCGGAAGCGTTTCTCAACCTGGGCGCTTCCGCCTAAAGGCGGTACTACGAACCTCATAAAATCGCTTCAATCAATTGAGGACCGGCCTCGGCCAGAGCGCGTTCAAGTTCTCGAGTCAAATCTTCCACGGTCTCGACTCGCGCGCCGTGTACGCCCATTCCCTTCGCCAGGCTGACCCAATCGATCGCGGGTTGAGTCAGTCCGATCAGGCTCTGCGCCTGTTTGCCGACCTCTTTAGCGCCCGCCCGCATCAATTCAATGCCCAGGATGCGGTAACTTCGGTTGTTGCAGACGATCGTTTTGACGTCGAGCCGTTCGCGGGCCTGAGTCCAGAGCGCCTGCAGCGTGTACATTGCGCTGCCGTCGGCTTGCAGGTTGATCACCACTCGATCGGGGCAGGCGATGGCCGCGCCCGTAGCGCAGGGCGGCCCCAGTCCGATCGCGCCTCCGGGCTGCGTCAAGAGAGTGTGCCTCGCCGCCGATTGCGACATCGCCAGGAATGGCGCCGTGCTCGTGTTGCTCTCGTCCATCACGATGGCGTTTTCAGGCAGCAGCGCGGCGACGGCGGCCGAGAGCGTCTCGGGGGTGATCTTGCCGGACGGGCGGGGCGGAATTTGGACAATCGAGTTTTGATCAATATTCACAGGGGCGTCGAGCGCTTCGGCCAGCGCTTCGAGGGCGCCGGCGACATCTTCTTCCGGCCCCGCCAGCATGCTCGTTCGCTGCTCCGGCGAGATGATGTAGCTTGGCGCGCCAGGGTAGCCGAAGAACGCGACCGGCGGTTTGGAGCCGGCCAACACGACCGATCTGTAAGGCGAGATTGCGGCGATGGCGGCTTCCGGGAAATATGGCAGGCGTTCGACGACCGCCGTTCCGGCGCCGCGCTCCCACCGCGCCGGAAAAGTTTCGCACATCAGCTTGCAGCCGGTAGCGGCGGCTATTCGCGCGGCGGCTTTCAACCCGCGCTCGCCGAGCGCATAACCGCCGAGGAAAAGAACCTTTGGCTCATCGCGCCGCAGCGCCTCGACGGCCTGATTGATCGCGCCATCTCCGACTTTCGGCGGCGGCGCGATCTCGCGAACCGCAACCGGTCCGTTCGCCGCGTCCATTTGACAATCATGCGGAACGATCAGGGTCGCGATCCGCCCCGGCTTCGTCGAAGCCACCTCAATCGCTTCGGCGACGGCGCCCGCCAGCTCTTCCGCCGACCTGTTGCGGCGAACCCAGGCGGAGACCGGTTTTGCCAGCGATTCGATGTCGCTATTGAGCGGCGGGTCGGCTGCCAGGTGCCAGGTGGCGTGCTCTCCGATCAAGTTGATTATCGACGAACGCGCGCGTCGCGCGTCGTGCAGGTACGCGATGCCGTTGGCGAAGCCCGGCCCCAGATGCAACAGCGTCAGCCCGGGCTTCTCCGCCATTCGCGCGTAGCCGTCGGCCGCTCCCGTGCAGACGCCTTCGAACAAACACAGCACGGCGCGCATTCCCGCCGTCTCGTCAATCGCGCGCACCATCGGCATTTCGGTGGTGCCGGGATTGGCGAAGCAGACATCGACGCCTGCGTCAATCAGCGTGCGAATTAAACTCTCGGCTCCGTTCATTTTTGTCTGGTGGTTAGTGGTTGGTGGTTGGTGATTGGTGGCTGGGCGCCTTCAACCAGCTACCAATCACTAACCACCAACCACTGATCTTATTTGATTGGTGAATAATCGGTCGCCATCAGGATCACCGACTCGACCTTTTCAGTCAGCTTGCCGTTCTTCTCACTCTCTTTACGGGCTTGTTGCCATTCGGGGTCGGCTCCGAAATCACGAAAGGCCTTGTCACGCGCCTCGCGGCTTGGGAAGGCCAACACATAAACCAGCGTGTTCTCCGAGCCTTTCTCCTTGTCGGTCGGCCCCCAGAACCCCACGATCTCCATCCCGTGCTTCTTGAAAAGCTTCACCGTGTGGTTGCGGAAGCGGGCGTGAAGTTCTTCGAGTTTACCCGGCGCGGCGGTGTAGGTGCGAATCTCGAAGCAGCGCGAGCCTTTCGCGAGCGACGGGCTGGGCGCGACGGTCGGCGGCGCGGGCGCGTTTTGCGCCGACGCGACGATCGAAACAAGAGAGAGAATGAATGCAAAGGAAATCAATTTGAAGAGTTTGTTCATTGTCTTTAGCCTCCGTTATTAGCTCCATGGGTCATAGGTTCCGAAGTTCCAGATATGGCCTTCGAGATCGCGGCAGGTAAACCCGCGCCCGCCGTAATCCTCATCCTTGATATCCAACAAGATCTCGGCGCCTGCCGCCTTGGCCTGCCCGTATACAAGATCGGCGTCAGAGACGACTACGTAGGCGGTCTGCGTTTCGGCGCCGCCGATCTCATCCGGCAGCTTCATCAATCGTCCGAATACGGAGTCTGACGCCGATCCGAGCATGATCATTCCATTGCCGAAACTGAGTTGCGCGTGAGCGATCGTGCCGTCTTCGTTGGGCACGACTAGCTGCTTTTCAAAGCCGAAGACGCTGCAGAGCCATTCGATCGCGGCCGGCGCGTCGCGATAACGAAGACATGGGATCACTGTGGCTCTTGTATCTTTTGGAATTGTGGACATTGCTTTCCCCTTTCAGCGCAGTGCGCAGTTCGAATCGGGGCCGCTCGCGGTACAGATTCGAATCACTTTGGCGGCATACGCAAAGCGCCGTCCAGGCGGATCACTTCGCCGTTGAGCATTGCGTTTTCGATGATGTGTTTGGCCAGCGCGGCGTATTCGGCAGGATCGCCGAGCCGTGGCGGGAACGGGATCTGCGCGCCCAGCGATTTCCTCATGTCTTCCGGCAGGTTGCCGAGCAGCGGCGTGTTGAACAGGCCCGGCGCGATGGTCACGACGCGGATGCCCGAGCGGGCGAGGTCGCGCGCGATAGGCAGCGTCATTCCGACGATCCCGCCTTTCGACGCCGAATACGCCGCCTGGCCTATCTGGCCGTCGAAGGCCGCGATCGAAGCCGTGTTGACGATCACGCCGCGTTCGCCTCCGGCGTTCGGTTCCTGCGCCGCCATTTGCGCGGCGGCGAGCCGAATGACGTTGAACGTGCCGATCAGGTTTACCTCGATGATTCGTTTGAATGACGCGAGCGAATGCGGCCCATCCTTGCCGACGGTCTTCTCGGCGACGCCGATGCCGGCGCAATTGACCGCGCCGCGCAAAGCGCCGAAGGCGGAGACGGCTGCGCCCACCGCCCCCTTGACGCTCTCTTCATCGGCGACGTTAGTCTCGATAAAGCGGGCGTTCGAACCAAGCTCCTGGGCGAGCGCCTGGCCTTTCTCTCTGTTGATGTCCGCGATGACGACGTTCGCGCCGTTTTCGGCAAGCAACCGCGATGTAGCTCCGCCCAGGCCCGATGCCCCGCCCGATATCAGAAAAGTATTTCCGTTGACTTCCATTACTGGCGACTCCTTGTTTTATTCATTCTGTCGAAAAAATGCTGATAGGTCTTATCTGTTAACACGCACTTTATACTTTGCTCTCCCGAACGGGCAAGGCTTCTTCCGTTTTTACGCCGGAGACTCTATCGAAAATTTTGCAATCCCTGGGCCCGCGTTCGTTCAATCACCGGCGGCAAGCAATCCTGATCGTGAAAAGGCCAACTCGCGCGATCAATCAGGTTCACGACCGTATCGCGAAGGCCGGAACATAAGCGCCGACTGCGGCGTCTATTGGCGGCGTAACATCCATAGCTCCGCTCTGACTGTGAAACAGGAGGTCGAAGTATGTCCGCAAATAAGCGCAAGCTTGATCAATTACAGGTCGTCTCTCCATGCTCAACCGATTGGGACCGGATGTCCGGCGATGAAAAGAAGCGATTCTGTTCCGGGTGTAATAAATTCGTTTACGACTTTTCGCAGATGACGCGGCGGCAGGTCGAAGCGATAGTCTCGATTAATCGGGGCCGGATGTGCGCCCGAATTACGCGGCGTCCTGACGGGTCGTTGCTGACGATGGAGACTCCTCCGGCCCATCCCGTCATCGCACGCCGCGCGTCGCCGGTCGTCAACGCGACCCTCGCCGCGATTTTAGTCCTCAACGCCCCAGCCAACGCTCTAAATGTAGACGTCTCCGCTGCGCAACTCATCGTCCGCTCCGACGCCGATAGCGATGGCGCCAGGGCTCCATACAGCGGCGGCGAGGCGATGGTCGGCGGGACAGTGTTCGACCTGAAAGGGGCCGTCATTCCGAGCGCGGTGGTCAAACTCATCTCCGACGCCGGCGCGGAGCTTGAAACTAAAACCTCAAGCGAAGGCGAATTCACCTTCGCGCGGGTCCCCTACGGCGCATACATAATGCTGATTGAGGCGCAGGGGTTTTATACGCACGTGAATTCCAACGTCATCGTTGATACGCCTTATGACACGCGTTTCGAAGTGTCGATGAAGACAAAACAGGAGATAGTGATTAAAGGGGCGATGGGCGGCGGCCACCCACAATCGCTATTCGACCTTTACCGACAAAGCGATCTGGTCGCCATAGCCCGCGTAGGACGATCAACCGTCGCCGAGACCGAAGACGGCGCGAAGCAATCCAAAACTGCGCTGCACATCACTTCGCAATTCAAGGGCGAGAACAGCCGGCAGGTGATTTCCCTCTATCATTGGGTTGACGACTCATACCAGACACCGTTCAAGCAGGGGGACAGACTGCTGGTTCTCCTACAACGCCGAGAGTCGGAAGGAGGCGAGCGGCTGGATGGTTATGAAGGGACCGGCTGGGGAGACGGCGTTAAAAAATTCGACGACGGCGTGTTGGACATCTATCGCCAACGTATAGAGGAATTGCAGGCGATCGTCCGACGCGGCAATCCCGACCCGGCGGAGCTTGTCGAATGGCTGGTGCGCTGCGTCGAAGATCCGGTCACGCGGCAAGAAGGTGTTCGTAAATTGTCCGATAGCCTCTCCATGCTGGAGTCCCAACGCGAGAAAGAGAATGAGGATAAGTCCCAAACGGCCGAGGTCGAAGAGTCCGCAGATCAAAGCGGAGGCGATGAAGAGGGGGCGAATGAGCAATCCGACAATGACAACGAGGCCGAGGATAGGGAGAGCGCCCAATTGGCCGCCGCTTTGACAGAGGATCACAAGATCCGTCTGGCCAATACGCTCTTTAGTATTGCCGAATTTAGCGAAAACGACATGGAATTGGCTGGATTAGTCCAGAAGTGGGGCGATGAGCGATTGGCGCCATATCTCATTTCACATCTGCGACGCGTGGCCGACGACGCTCCCGGATACGCCGAATCCCTCATTCAGATGATCGCGTGGGTCATCAACGACGAGGACCTCAAGCGGTTGACCAATGACTATGATAACATCGCCTTGGCCGCCATGATTAACAGGAGTGAATTTGACGACGGGTCAGACCGGCAGGATTCAACTCGAAATCAGCGTCAGGACTTAATGACCCTCGCGGCCGTAAAGCGTAGTGTCATGCTCAAAGACTTTCTCAAACTGGCCGAATACAAAATCAAACGGTGAGGAGAGAATTCATCACGAGTCATTGTTGACAAATATATTCGCGCTTAACTCCCGCGCCCCGATTTTAATCAAGCTTCCTCGGCGCCTTCCCACTCCCTCCCCCGACAAGACTTTTTAGTAACTGCTTGGCGCGCGGCCCAGTATGGGCAACATAAGAGCCTGTGACGAAGGCCTCGGCGAAGCGTTCCGCTTCGCCGCATACTTTCATCGGATTTGTTCATGTCGCCTTGCGACAGTTCGCAGTCCCGCCTTTAGGCGGAAGCGCTTGATTAAGATGGGGCAAACTGCCAGTTTGCCCTACCTGTTCTGAGGAGGTTGATGAAAATGACGAAAAGATTGGCCGCTACCGGCGGCCTCCTGTCTCTGATCGCGCTGACGGCCTTTGTATTTACCGTCGGTTCCGCCAGTTCCGATCCCGCCCATTGGCCGCAGTGGCGCGGGCCTTTCTTCAACGGCGTGGCCCGCACAGCCGCGCCGGTCGAATTCGGTGACACGAAAAATATCAAATGGAAGATCGAGGTTCCGGGCCGAGGCTTTTCGACGCCGGTGATCTGGGACGACCGGATCTTCCTGACTTCGGCCGTGTCTACGGGCAAAGGCGCCCAACCCGCGCCGCCGCCAGAACAACCACAGAATCCCGGCGCCCAGAATCCTGGAGGCCGAGGGCAAGGACGTGGCGGTCCGGGCGGAGGCGCTAGCGCCAACGAAGAGCAAAAGTTCGTCGTAATGTGCCTGGACAAGAAGACCGGCAAGACAATTTGGGAGCGGGTGGCCAAGACCGCGACGCCGCACGAAGGCTATCATCGCCAATACGGCAGTTTCGCTTCGAACGCGCCGTTGACTGACGGCCGATATCTCTACGTTTCATTCGGATCGCGCGGAATCTACGGCTACGACCTCAACGGTAAGCTGATCTGGGAGAAAGACCTCGGCGTGCAGATGCGGATGCGGAATCAATTCGGCGAGGGCGTGGCGCCGGCGCTGCATGGCAATCTGTTGATCCATCCCTACGATCAGGAGAACGGCTCGTTCGTGGTCGCGCTCGACAAACGCAACGGCAAGGAAGTCTGGCGCACAAGCCGCGACGAGATAAGCGCGTGGTCAACGCCGCTGATCGCGGACGTCAAGGGGAAGAAGCAGGTTGTCATCAGCGCGACCAAAAAAGTGCGGGCCTATAATCCTGAAGACGGCAAGCTGATCTGGGAGTGCGCGGGGCTGGGCAGCAACGTGATCCCGCACCCGGCGCAGCACAACGACACCGTGCTCGTCATGAGCGGACACCGCGACCCCAAGTTGATGGCGGTCCGGCTGGGACGCGAAGGCGACCTGACAGGCAGCGACGCCATACTCTGGTCCCAGACGCGAGGGACGTCCTACACGGCTTCGCCCGTGCTCCACGACAACAAATTCTACACCCTGACCGACAACGGCATGCTCAGTTGCTTCAACGCCACAACGGGCGAGCCTTACTACCACCAGCAGCGCATGCCGCAGCCGGATAATTTCAAAGCCTCGCCGGTCGCCGCCGGCGGCAATCTCTACCTGGCAAGTGAGAGCGGCGTGGTCACTGTTATCAAGATGGGCGAGAAATTCGAAATCGTGGCGACCAACACGCTCACGGACCAGATGTTCGTCGCCTCGCCAGTCGTCGCCGAAGGCGAATTGTTCCTGCGCAGCAAGACCCACCTCTTCTGCGTCAGCGACGGGAAGACAAAATAGCAATGAGCCAGATGTTTCGTTGCCCAAGCTGCAAAGAAGTGATCCGAACCGGCAAGCCGGTTTGTCAATACTGCAATTTCTCGATTGACGGGCCGACGGCGCATGCGGAAGCCTTGAAATTCCAGGCCGGAATTGACGCCTGCGCCTCGGCCAACCACATAAAAAGCCTCAATTATGCTGCGCCGGTTCTACTCCTAATAGACATTTTGATTCCATTTTTAGGATCAACCGACAATCCTTTCATGTCGCCTCGCATGCCGCTATACGCCAACATCCTTCCGCTCGGCGCTCTTGTGGCCGTTGTCCAGTGGGGCGCCAAATATGGCGCCCTGCAAACAGACGACCCCGATTTCCCGGAAGCAAAGAGGGCCGTGAAAAAGGCGCTGATCTTGTGGCTGGTCCTGACCGTCGCCCACATAGCCGTTCTGGCGAAGCTGTCTTAGCGAGCCATTAAAACCGCTCGAAGCATCGCTTTTCACTTCTTAACAAATTGCCTATCATCTCAGCGTCGCCAAATCATGAGGCGTCCGACGGTTGCATTTATCAATAACGATCAAAGGAGCTCTATATAATGTCACAAGCGATTCATACACAAATCAGCGCCGAAACAAGCATTCCATCAACGTTCCTCGACGGCGTCAAAAACGCGGAGGACTTCCGCGACTACGAGGCCGAATCCCGCGCCTCGGTCAAAGAGCTGTACAGGCTCAATCACGCCAATCAGACACTAGATTTCGTACTCGCCCAAAAGGCCGGGTACGGCAAGCTCGATAAGGCCGAGATGAGCGTTTGGGAGGCGATTGATTTTTTGAACACCCTGGTTGACGACAGCGACCCCGATCTGGCGCTGCCGCAGATCGTTCACGCGCTGCAAACCGCCGAAGCGATCCGTCAGGACGGCCATCCGCGATGGTTCGTGCTGGCCGGCTTCATCCACGACCTGGGCAAAACGCTTTGCCTCTTCAGCGAACCCCAATGGGCCGTGGTCGGCGACACATTCCCCGTCGGCTGCGCCTACTCGGACAAGATCGTCTATTCGGAACTCTTCAAAGAGAACCCCGATTACCACAACCCGGCTCTGCAAACCCCGAACGGAATTTACGAGGAAGGATGCGGACTCGACAACCTCCACCTGTCATGGGGGCACGACGAATATCTATACATGGTCACGAAAGATTACTTGCCGCAGGAGGCGCTGTGGATGATCCGCTATCATTCGTGTTACCCGATTCACCGCGAGGGCGCGTATGCCCATCTGCTGAACGAGCGCGATCAGGAGGCGCTGCGCTGGGCGCGCGCGTTCAATCCCTATGACCTCTACTCGAAGCGCGAAGTGGAGCCGAATCTGGCCGAGTTGAAACCGTATTACGAGGACCTGGTCGCCGAATTCTTCCCGTCAAAGATCAGATGGTAAAACATTCTCCATACTCATTCCCTTCCCGGGCAGGAAGACAGGCGTCGTTTCCCTGCCCAAGAATGGAAAAGCGGTAAATGATTCAGCCGCATTTGTAATTGCGAGTACGGTAGGGGCCCCACACACAGGTCTGCCCCTACATTGATTTGCAAACCGCTTTAGATTTATCTGGGGCGCCAAGCGTACCCTCTTAACCTGACGCCCTCTGATTGGAGCAACTCGATATTGCCTTATATGGTGTCGGTCGGGTCAGCAACCCAAACCTTATTTATGGAGGACTTAAACGCCAATCGCTCCGGCAAAATTGGCGCCTGGCGCCCGCTTTCCCCTAAACTCCTGATTCCACAATGAGAGTGAGACTCGATCAATTCGGATGGCAGCGCGAGACGCGACAATTTGTCTATGTGACAAGGGGGATGGAGTGTCATATGGTAGTGGGGAGACAGGTTGTTCGCTTCGCGCCGACGGCTGCGATTGGCGCGGAGATTGAGAGATGGCGAATTGTCGCGCCGAGAGAATCGCCCGCGGTCGCGTTTGTACGTTGAGGTTTAGTTTTGTTATGCGTCTGATACGGGAGAGAGCCGGCGTCTAACAGCTGGTTTTCGCTGTAAGTTTGTCAGCGAGCGCAAGGCGGGATACAGCGGCGTCAATCACCTCGCGCAATTTTGCAACTTCAGTCGGCTTATCAATTGCATCAGTCGCCCCCGCCGCCCGCGCACGTTCACGAATCTTCTGTCCGAAAGATGTAATCGCAATGACCGGCAAGTCTGCAAGCTCGGCGTTCGACCTGACGGCCACGATTAAATCCAATCCGCTGAAACCCGGCATTCCGATATCGGTTACAACCAAGTCAGGGCGATTTACCTGTATTTCAGCGAATGCTTCGAGACCGCCACTTACAGCCTTCACGCTATAGCCTGCCAGGTCCAACATACAGCCATAAAGCTCGCGCGCATCGTTGTCATCTTCGACTAAGAGAACGTTCAATCGTCGCATAGTAAATACCGAAGGGAGTGGGTAAACAAGATGGGGAAACGTGCGCAAAAAAACACAGCGAGAAGGCATCACATAGCAGAGACAGAAAAACATACGCGCCATGTCGCTCAGGTCCGCGACAGAGTCGCCATTGGGGATGAATCACGTGTCGTCAATCATTCCAGCAAAATGGGCGCCACAGACGCTTTTCGCCGAACTCCTGATTCCACAAAGAGAACGACACTCACTCAATTCAATCTGTAGAGCAAGACGTGACAATTTGTCGAAGTGATAAGGGGAATGGATTGTCAGCGGAGTCGTAAATACGACAGGTCGCAGCGCCGCAAAACATATGTGGTATTTCGCTACGCTTCCGCGTCAAGAATGTGACTATTCGAGACATATCCCACGACCTAAAAACAGCGAACCGCCCCGCACTCAACACCATCATTTCGGAGCAGATGTTGCAATGCATATTGAGCCTATTTTGCAAGGGCAGCCTGACAGCAAAGCCGAATGGAGCATAACCATGTCCCATTCGGCTTTGCGGGGTTTTTCAGCCTTAGCCTCCTGGCGCGTTGGTCCCTTAAAGCTCTCAGGTTGAGTAAATTTCACCCCACGCGCCAAAGCCAGGTAAGCGCGTCCTCCTCTGTTGTAAAGGCGTCGGCGACAAAGCCTATGTTTGCGGCGACGATACTCCCAAACTTCTGCTGGTCAATCATCTCTAGTCTGGCCACTAAAGCGACGCGAACGCTCCTCCCGGCGGACCGCGCCCATTCATGAATTATTAAATACCGCAAGGCGAGATCCGGTGGTTCAAATCCTGTCAGATTAGTAATGTCAACTAAGAGCCTCTGGATGTTGATCGAGCGCGTAAAACCAATCGCGGTAGCCACCAATTCCGCCGCCTGCCCTATGGAAACCTGACCCGCTGGCCGAAAAACAGCGCGTTCTTTTAGTATCTCAAAATGCTCTGGTTTACTCATACGCCACTCCCGCTGAAATGCGAACTGAGTCGCTGGGTTAATCGTTCGGCCCTACCGACCTGTTGATCACTTCATATGGTTTCGTAATACTTGGCAAAGGCTATGCCGAGCCGGGCGAAATAAGCGACGCTTGTCGTTGCGTTTCGATAGTAGTGAGGCAACCTATTCGCTCTCACCTCAAAAGCTCAGGCAACTTCGAATGGCGCGGAGTCGGAGAGATGGCATGGGATACTGCTGGCAAACCCCGGAAGAAAAGTGGCGAGGACTTTAGTCTGCGCGGCGCGGAAATGTGATGCAAGCGCAGACTAAAGTCCGCGCTACGAAAATGAGGGATTGCCAGCAATATCGCATGGCGTCGCACTCTTCGGGCGACGAGACAATGAGGGCGCCAAGCGATACCTAACTCGGCGCCCTTTGAAAGAAGCGATTCGTAATTACCTTCTACTGTGTCGTTAACTCAAGTTTGATGTAGGAAGGTTTGGATGCCAATCGCTTCAGCAATATAGGCGCCAGGCGTGCGGCCTTTCGCTAAACTCCTGATTCCTTAAGGAGTGTGACGCCGGAGTCAATTCGCCCGGCGACGCGAGACGTGACAGCTTGTCTCTGTGACGAGGGGGATGGCGCGTCAGCGGGGTCGGCAAGATAGCACGAACCTGTGGGGCGTTTTGGGACTCGCCCACACCCAAAGCGATGGGGTATTACAGGACATACCCAACGCCCAACCCCGCGAAACTTCCTACATTCAACACAGTCACTTCGGCGCCGCATTTGCATTTTGTTTGGGTGGCGATTTTGGGGAATCGCCTGAAGACCGTGGAAAATGCCCGTCGGTCTTCAGCTAGCATAGTACAGCTCTCAATAGCCGGGACGGTAGCCCGGCTGTTTTTTTCGCCAAACCGGTCGAGTATTACAAAGCGTGGTGCGTGAACATGCCCGGCGGTCGACGGTAATTCCACAAAACACGAAAGCCGGGCGACGAACCCCGCTTTTTCGTTGGTGCGGCTAATATGCTTTGTAGCGATCAAACTTGTCGTTTTTGAGAAATCCATAAAGCTTCCTATAGCCTCCGCGATTTTCCCAAACCGCATTGCAATCTGTGCAGTATTGCAAGTCGCTTTTTGCCATCGCCAAAACGTCCGCCGGTACTTGAGCCCTTTCGTATTCGGTGAGACTTCTTTGCCTGTTCGCATAGCCGTTGTGACAGTCCCTCGCGGGACAAACCTTGATCAATCCCAGGGGCTTTATCCTAGGCATATTCGTCCTTTCGTTTTAATACCGGCGCACACATGCTATCGGACTGGCGAAAAAGTGAAAAGGTGCAAGGAGTTCCGATTGGCGCTGAGTCGGAGAGATTGCAGGTGGTTGCGCTCTATAATGGGAAAGCTATGACTGAAACAACCAAACCGCCCACGCCATTGGATAAGCTTATCGCTGATTGGCGCAGCCGGATTTGCCCTACCTGCTCGGCGCCGCTGGACCTGCAACAGCGCGAGCCGCTGCTGTGGTTCTGCGCAATGTGCCGGAAGTGGTTTAACGAGAAAATGGAGAGGGTGTAAAAAGCAAAAGCCGGGTTCGTCGCCCGGCTTTCTCGTTGCGGCAAACATTGAACGTGTATTAGGGCGCAGGTAGAATGCCACCCAAGCGCAATTCGCATAATTCATATTGGACGGACAGGTGGAGGGACAGATTGCGAACGCCACGATTCCCCGGATATAAAGCGTGCCTTGCGATGATGTGGAAGCACAGCCCGCAGATAATGGAAGACGGCTTTCACCTTCTCCCTCGATGGATGCTCCATCCACAGCCGATAGGCTTGGATGGAGAGGAAATCGAGACCGTATGTGAGTCGAAGGGCCTGGCCCTTCGACTCACATACGGTTAACGCCGACTTCAGGTAAAAAAACAACTGATAGAACCGGCTACCTATGCTAGTATTCCAAGCCGTGAAGTTGACCCTACAAACACAACTTTTACCCGACGAGGATCAAGCCAAGAAGCTTTCCGCCACGATGCGAGCCTTCAACGCCGCCGCTGACTGGCTCGCAGGGGAAGCTTTCCGCCTCAAGACGGCTAACAAGGTCGAACTTCAACAACTCTACTACGATCAACTGCGCAATGACTTCGGCATCTCGGCCCAGATGGCCATACG
>Ga0190270_10000516_pt1 | contig 16862 bp, 19 predicted proteins | sample Popmic320T_FD_133748 | JGI IMG/M metagenome (GOLD analysis project Ga0190270, IMG submission 133748) | Populus adjacent soil microbial communities from riparian zone of Weber River, Utah, USA - 320 T | ecosystem: Environmental > Terrestrial > Soil > Riparian zone | place: USA: Utah | collected...
CCCGTCGCTGATCGGCGGGTTCGCCTTCATCGTCCTGTTCGCGCTGGTGGCGTTCCTCGTGCCGGTGTTCGAGAAGATCTTCAAGGACTTCGGCGGCGAGCTGCCCGCGATCACGAAGTTCACCGTGTTCCTCTCGCACCTGTTCACCCAGCGCTTCTACCTGCTGTTCGGAGGTATCGCCGCGATCGTGTTCGCGTTCAAGACCTGGAAGCGCTCCGAGCGCGGCCGCATGCAGTGGGACACCCTGAAGCTGAAGTTCCCGATGAAGATCGGGGACATCGTGCAGAAGGTGGCCCTGGCCCGCTTCTCGCGCACCTTCTCGGGCCTGATCGCCGCCGGCGTGCCCATGCTCGAGGCGATCGAGATCACCGGCAAGACGTCCGGCAACAAGGTCATCGAGAAGGCCATGAACGACGTCCGCGAGTCCGTGAAGAAGGGTGGCTCGCTCACCGCTCCGATGATGGACGTGCCCGCGGCCTTCCCGGTCATGGTCACTCAGATGATCGGAGTGGGCGAGGAGACCGGCGCGCTCGAGACCATGATGAGCAAGATCGCCGACTTCTACGAGGAGCAGGTCGAGGCCGCCGTGAAGGCCCTGACGTCGATCCTCGAGCCGATCATGATCATCGCCGTCGGCGGCATCGTCGGGTTCATCGTCATCGCGATGTACCTGCCGATGTTCAAGGTCTACGACTCGATCAAGTAGCGCGACGGCCGAAGCCGTACTTCGCGACCGCGGCGGTCGCGATCGTGGCGAACAGCGCCACGGCGATCGCTGACGGCACCGTCGAGTTCGTCCCGCCGGCGTCGATCGTCACGATGTCCCCGCCGAACACGGCGGAGAACAGCACCGCGAGCCAGATGACGACGATCGCCAGCCCGGCCCACATCTCGCGGACGAGGACCTGGCTCAGACGGTCCCGGCGCTCGGGGACGGCCACGGCGTGCTCATGGGAGACGGTGGTCATGCTCACCCCTTTCTTGCCCAACCCTCGCGCCCGCGCGGGCGAGGTGAATCGGTGTAAAGCACGCGCTGCGCTCCGTAGTTGCCCGTTCGCAGGGCCGCGGAGTTGCACCGATGCGAGCCGCGCGCGCCTCGGCCAAGCTCGCTTCATGGACCGTCGCCGTCGTGCACGTCTGGCAATCGCTGTCGGAACCGCGCTGGCCGCGCTGATCGCCGCCGTTCCGGCCCAGGCCACCTTCACGGGCTTCAACGGCCGGATCGCCTTCACCTGGAGCCGTGGCGGTGAGGGCTTCGAGACCGGCCCGACTCCCCGCCTGGTCGGCATCGTCAGCGTCCGGCCCGATGGCAGCGGGAGGCGGCTCATCGTGCGGGGCGGCACGACCCCGCGCTACTCGCCGGGCGGACGCCGCATCGCGTTCATGCGGAACGAGCGCCTCTGGGTCGCCCGCGCGGATGGCAAGCATGCCCGGCCGCTGACGCCCGCCGGTTGGCCGGTGACGGAGCACCAGTGGTCGCCGGCCGGCACGAGCATCGCCTTCATTCGCGTCTCGCGCACCAGCCCCTCGCACGCCCTGTACACCGTCAAGGCCGACGGCGGCGCACCGCGGCGCCTCGTGAAGGCGCCGACGACCATCAGCCTGCGCGTGGGCGCTTGGTCGCCCGACGGCAAGGCGATCGTCTACACCCAGTCCCGTCACAGCTCCAAGCCGCTCGTGCGCGTCGTCCGATCCGGAGCGATCACCACGATCATCTCGCTTGGGGGCAGTCCCACCTGGTCGACGCACGGGCTGCTCGCCTACGAGGTCCCGAGCCGAGGCGCGATGCTCAACCGAGTCTGCATCCGCCGCCCCCGGCCAGGCGTGACCGAGCGCTGCTTCGGCTTCATCGACGCGGCCACCACCAACCCAATCTGGTCGCCGAGCGCAAGCCACGTGCTGTTCAACTACACGTCGCAGGTCGGAGGCGGCGAGCAGACCTGGCTCGTCCGCGTCGACGGCACCGTCCTGTCGCGCGCGCCGGGCGCAACCACGCCGCCGCCCGTCTTCTCACCCGACGGGACCCAGCTCGCGTTCAGCGTCCAGAGCTTCCGCGGCGACGACCCGCGCCTCGGATACTCCGACCTGTTCGTGAGACGGCCGGACGGCTCCGACACCCGCCTGCTGGTCCGCGGCGGCCAGGCAAGGGAGCCGGACTGGCAGTCGCGCCGGTGACGCCCGCTGCGACGTCAGCGGCCGGCGGCCCGGCGCAGCCGCGCGGCGAGCGCCTCGAGCTCCGCGACGAGCTCCGGGGGCTCGTGCACGTCGACGTCGACGCCGAGCATCGCGATGCGGATCGCGAGCCAGCCCAGGTCGTCGTCTGACGTGCTGTAGGCGCAGCTCCGCTCGTCGATCGGCTCCAGCGCTCCCGCTGACCAGGGGATGCGCTTCGCCACCTCCTCCGCCGGGGCGTGCACCGTCACGCGCGCCTCGTAGCGGCTCCCGGCCGCGATGCCTTGCTTGACGTAGGCGGCGGCGTCCTTCGCGGGCGGGGGGCGCGCGGTGAACCCGACGCCGGTCGCGGCCGGGTGGCTGAGCCGGTCGACGCGGAACGTCCGCCAGTCCTCGCGGCGGCGGTCCCAGGCGACGAGGTACCAGCGCCGCCCAAGGTTGACGAGCGAGTGTGGCTCGACCTCACGGCGCGTCGCGGTTCCGTCGCGGCTGCGGTAGCCGAACCGAAGGCCCTCGGAGTCGCGGCAGCACGAGGCGATCGTCGTCAGGTGCTGCGGATCGACGGTGGGCCCAGCCGGCGGCGGCGCGATCGTCGCCGAGCCGAGCGCGGCGACACGGCGCCGCAGGTGAGCCGGCAGCACCTGCTCGAGCTTGACGAGCGCTCGCACGGCCGTCTCCTCGATGCCCGCGACCGACGCCCGGGCGGCGGTGCGCAGCCCCACGGCGATCGCGATCGCCTCCTGCTCGTCGAGCAGCAGCGGCGGCATGGCCGTGCCCGCGCGGAGCCGGTAGCACCCGGCCGGCCCGGTAGAGGACTCGACCGGGTAGCCCAGCGAGCGCAGGCGCTCCATGTCGCGCCGGACCGTCCGCACGGAGACGTCGAGCCGCTCGGCCAGCTCCGGGCCGCGCCAGTCGCGGCGCGCCTGGAGGAGCGACAGGAGATCGAGTAGCCGGCTGGAGGTCTCGCGCATGCCGATCCGATGGTCGTGAAGATTGAGGACAGATTCTGACCTAAATTGTCCGTAGTGTCCCGCGCATGAGCGATCAGGACAGGTACATCGCAGGAGTCCCATGCTGGGTCGACACGACGCAGCCCGATCCAGCCGCGGCCGCCGGGTTCTACGGCGAGCTGTTCGGGTGGGCGCTGGAGGACGTCATGCCCCCGGACTCGCCGGTCCGCTACTTCATCGGCCGGCTCGGTGGCGGGGACGTGGGTGCCGTGAGCTCCCAGTCCGAGGGCGCGCCGAACGGGGCGGCCTGGAACACGTACGTGTGGGTCGAGGACGCCGACGAGACCGCCGCGAAGGTGCGCGAAGCGGGCGGCACGGTGGTGACCGAGCCGATGGACGTCGGCGACTCGGGGCGCATGGCGGTCTTCGCCGACCCCGCCGGAGCGGTCTTCTCGGTCTGGCAGCCGGGGACCCACCGCGGCGCGGCGGTCGTGAACGAGCACGGCGCGCTCAACTTCAACACGCTGAACACGGGCGACCTGGAGGGAGCGAAGCGGTTCTACGGGGCGGTGTTCGGCTGGGAGCTGCTGGACGTCGACGGGAACTTCACCGCCTGGGCGCTGCCCGCCTACGGCGACTTCCTCGAGCAGCGCACGCCCGGGATGCGCGAGAACATGGCCTCGATGGGCGCCCCGGCGCGCTTCGAGGAGGTGGTCGCGGCCGTGACCGAAGCTCCCGACGAGCCACCCGTGTGGGGCGTGACGTTCGGGGTCGACGACGCCGATGCCATCGCCGCGCGCGCCTCAGAGCTGGGGGGCGATGTCCTCGTCCCGCCGTTCGACGCGCCGTGGGTGCGGATGGCGATCATCCGCGACCCGCAGGGCGCCGTCTTCACCGCGAGCAAGTTCGTCCCCGAGAACAGGGACCTGGACGCCGCATGAGCTAGTCCGAGGGTCGTAGATGGGTGACGGCGGCCCCGTGTTCCGCGGCCAGCCGGTCGGCGATCAGGGAGCGGTGGCAGGCCTCCGGGTCGCGCTCGACGCAGAAGAGCGCGGCCGCCCCGTCGGCCGGCAGCTCGTCGACCACGGGGCCGAGGTCCGCCTTGTCGAGGATCTCGGCCGTGTAGCGCTCGGTGTAGGCCGGCGCCAGCTCGGAGCGTGAGCGCTTCCCGACGCCCTGGCGGTCGTCCTCGGCGTACTGGACCTTCCTGAGCTCGGTCGTGGGCGCGAGCTCCGGATGGTGCCGGTACTCGATGCCGGCCTCCTCGAGCGCGGCCTGCAGCCGCTTCGCGTTGGCCCACGCGTACTCGGGCCCGCGCACGCCGCGGCGCTGGCGCACGTCGAGCAGCAGCCGCACGCGGGCCTCCCGCAGCGCCGACAGGAACTCCTCGGCCGTGAAGCCGTACACGCCGACCGTCGCGATGCGCATGGCCTTAGCGCGCCACCCTGACCCGCACGGCCTCGATCTGGTGCTGCCCATGGCTTCCCACCTGAACCCGCCCGGCGGCGCTCAGCTCGTCACCCGGGCCGGGGAGCGGGTGCGGGCGCAGACTTCTGCGGACGTCGATCACCGAGATCCCCGGGCCGGTTATCGCGTCGCGGGAGGCCAGCACGAAGTGAGCGTCGCCGTCGCCGTCCGGGTCCACCCGCTCCACGTAGAGGATCCGCCCGGTGGCCGTGCGGCAGCCGGCCAGCTCGGCTGGGCAGCGCACACGAGGGACGGGCCTCCCGGTGGGGCGAGGGTCGGCCTGCTGTGCGTCGTTCCGGTGGGAGACGGTGCCGGCGGGCTCGGAGCCCTCGCCGCACCCGGCGGCGAGCGCGAGCGACGCGAGCAGCGCGCTCACCCGGCGGATGTGACCACCAGCGTTCCGGCCGGCTCGGTGCTGTCGCCGGCCGCGGGCGTGAACAGCAGCTCGTAGCGGCCCGGTTCGTTCGCCAAGAGGTCGAAGCGGGCGGGCGTCACGGCGTCCGCGGACGCGCTCAGGCCGAGACCGGGGATCTCCACGGCGCCCGCCTCGTCGACCGAGACCTCGAGCGTCGCCGCCTCGCCCGCGCCCAGCTTCACGGAGTCGCGCTCGGAGGCGTCCAGGGACAGCGGCGACGGCGCCGAGGGGGTGGGCGCCGGCGACGCGGTGGCGGGGCCGGTGTCGCGCGGCTCGTCACGTGTCGCCTCCTGCCGGTCGACGGGCCGTGACAGCGACGCCGCGAGGGCAGCCATGCCGAGCACGATCGCGAACAGGAGCAGTGCCCGTCTGAGATGCACCGCACGGATGCTATTGGGGCTAAACGTTCGCGCTCCGCGGCCGATCCATCAGAACTGACGGAACCCCAGACCGCCTCAATTCCCTCAAGGAGGACACAACCATGCTGCGGAAGCTCCGCGAACGAATTCACAACGGCCAGGAGGGCTTCACCCTCATCGAGCTGCTCGTCGTCATCCTGATCATCGGCATCCTCGCCGCCATCGCCCTGCCGGCCTTCCTCGGCCAGCGTCAGAAGGGTCAAGACTCCGAGGCCAAGTCCAACGTCCGCAACCTCGTGTCGCAGATGGAATCCTGCTTCACCGTCGCCGAGACGTACGCCGGCTGCGATGCCACGCAGGTGGACATCGCCGGCAGCGGTCTGCCGCTCTCGACCCTGGCCATCTCGGGCCAGAGCGCGACCGGCTACCAGATCGTAGGTACCTCCAAGTCGGGCAACACCTTCACCTATTTGAAGAACGGCGCGACGGTCACCAAGACCTGCACACCCGCGGGCGGCGGTGGCGGCTGCAACGCCGGAACCTGGTAGCGGCTCGTCTCCCGGTCGAGTTGGACGTATGTGGGGTAAAGGTCCGCGTCCGGAAAGCCGATTTACGCGCTAAGGCCAGAGCCACGGTGTAAAGGCAAACCCGTCGTGAGGCGGGGACGCAAAGCTCCGGGGCTCCCATTCGGACTCGCATCCGAGCAGGAGCCGGCCGAGCTGCCACCAGGGTTCAACGGGCGGCTTACCGCGGCAACTGGCACCAGACCAAACCAGAGTCACCTCAAGGAGGAGACACATGCTGCGGAAGCTTCGCGAGCGTATTCACAACGGGCAGGAGGGTTTTACCCTCATCGAGCTGCTCGTCGTCATTCTGATCATCGGCATCCTGGCTGCCATCGCGCTGCCGGCGTTCCTTGGTCAGCGTCAGAAGGGTCAGGACTCCGAGGCCAAGTCCAACGTGCGTAACCTCGTTTCGCACATGGAGTCCTGCTTCACGACCGCCGAGACGTATGCCGGCTGCGATGCCGCTCAGGCTGACATCGCCGGCAGCGGTCTGCCGCTCTCGACGCTGGCCATTTCCGGCCAGACGGCGACGGCGTACCAGATCGTCGGCACGTCGAAGTCGGGCCACACCTTCACCTACGCGAAGAACGGCTCGACGGTCACCAAGACCTGCACGCCCGCGGGCGGCGGCGGTGGCTGTAACGCTGGAACCTGGTAGTCGAAACCGACTCCAGTCGCTTTTCGGCAAGGGCGGGCCTTCGGGCCCGCCCTTCGCTTTTTTTGGGAGCGACCGGCGGCGACGCTACCTTGATCGCGCTATGGAGGCCTCTGCAGCCGAGGTCGTCGGCACCGGGCTCTTCGGGGCTCTGATCGGGAGCTTCCTGAACGTGGTGGCTCACCGTGTGCCGGCGGGCGAGTCGCTCGTGAGCCCCGGCTCGCACTGCCCGCACTGCAGCGCTCCGGTGCGGCCCTGGGACAACGTCCCCGTCGTCTCCTGGCTCGTCCTGCGCGGCCGCTGCCGCGACTGCGGCGCGCCGATCTCGCCGCGCTACCCGCTCGTGGAGCTCGTCACGGTGCTCGTCTTCGCCGCCGTGGTGGCGGTACGCGGCTTCGACGACGACCTGGTGCTCGAGCTGCCCTTCGTGGCGGCGCTGATCGCGCTCGCCGCGATCGACTTCGACCACAAGCTGCTCCCCAACAAGATCGTCTACCCGCTGGCCGCCTACGGCGTCATCGCCACGCTGCTGGTGGACCGCGACGACCTCGTCGAGAACCTGATCGCGGGCGCGGGCGCGTTCGCGTTCCTGCTGGCCGCCGTGATCGCGTACCCCCGCGGGATGGGAATGGGCGACGTGAAGCTCGGTGGCGCCATGGGCCTGTACCTCGGCCTGTCCGTGATCCCGGCGCTGCTGGCGGCGTTCCTGTCGGGCTCCATCGTGGGCGTGATCATCCTCGCGCGCGAGGGCGCGGCGGGCCGCAAGAAAGCGGTTCCGTTCGGCGTCTTCCTCGCGCTCGGCGGCATCGTGGGCGTGCTCGCGGGGCCCGAGCTGATCGACGTCTACGAGTCGAATTTCCTCGACTAGGCGCTGAGCAAAGCGGCAGGCGTCCAGCATTTTTGGACATTTCGCCGTGGGCGTTAAGGGTGTCCAGCCCGCGGCCGATACCCCTTGCGTACGCCCATGTTGTCCTCCCTCCGTAAGAACTCCTCAGGTGGCTCCGTCGGTCTCGATATCGACGGCCGCTACCTTGCCGCCGCTCAGGTCGAGAGCGGTCGCGTCGTCCGCGGCGCGATCGTCGAGCTGCCGGAAGGCCTCATCGCCGACGGCGAGGTCGTGAACCGCGACGGCCTGGCCGAGGCGCTCAAGAACTTCGTCACCGAGGCGGGTCTTCCCAAGAACGTCCGGCTCGGCGTGTCCAACCAGCAGATCGTCGTCCGCGTGGTCGAGCTGCCCCGCATCGAGGACGAGAAGCAGCGCGACGCCGCCGTCCGCTTCCAGGCGGCCGAGGCGATCGCGATGCCGCTCGAAGAGGCCGTGCTCGACCATCAGGTCGCCGGCTTCACCGAGGCGCCCGACGGAACAGCGCGCATGCAGGTGGTCCTGGTGGCCGCCCGCCGCTCGATGATCGAGGCGGTCCTCGAGTCCGCGAAGCACGCCGGCCTCAAGCCGGAGGGCATCGACCTCGACGCCTTCGCCCTCGTCCGCACGCTCGCGGTCGAGACCGAGGCCGCGCCCGAGGACACCGCCCGCGTCTACTGCCATCTCGGCGGCGTGAGCAACCTCGCCATCGCCGTCGGCTCGTGCTGCTACTTCACCCGCCCGCTCGCCGCGGTCTGGGACGACGAGGACGCCGGTGCGCGCCTCGCCGACGAGATCCGTCTTTCGATCGACTACTACATGACCCAGGCGCAGGCGAAGCCGGTCGGCGAGGTCGTCCTCTCCGGCCCCGGCTCCACCGACGCTCACCTGGTCGACAGCCTCGGCATCCACCTTGGCCTGCCGACGATGGTCGCGCCGCCGCTCGGCGTGCTCGACCGCTCGGCCCTCGACGCCGGCGTGGATCCGCACCGTCTGACCGTCGCCGCCGGGCTCGCGATGGGGAAGGCCGCATGAAGGCCGTCAACCTCATCCCGTCCGACCAGCGTCGCGCGCGTCCGAGCGGCGAGCGCTCCGGCGCCGCCTACGTCGTGCTCGGCGTTCTCGCCGTGCTGCTCGTGATGGCCGTCGCCTACGTCATGACGGGCAACACCGCCAACGAGAACTCGACGAAGGCCGACAAGGCCAAGCAGGAGGCCGACGCGCTCGAGGTCAAGGCCGCGCAGCTCGAGTCCTTCACCGACTTCGCCTCGATCAAGGACCAGCGCCTCGCCGCCGTCATGGCGGCCGCCGAGACTCGCTTCGACTGGGAGCGCATGCTGCGCGAGGTCTCGCGCGTCATGCCCACGGGCAGCTGGCTCCAGACGACCGAGGCGTCCGTGCTGGGCGACCCGACCGCCGTCGTGAGCCCCGCGGACCCGGCCGCCGCCGCGCCCGTCGCGCCGGCAGCAACCTTCGTGGGCTGCACCCCCAGGCAGTCCGAGGTCGCCAAGATCCTCGTCCGCCTGCGCGCGATGCACCGCGTGGACGACGTGGAGCTGAACGAGTCGCTCCGCGAGCCGGGCGTCACCGAGGTGACCTCCGACAGCTGCGGCCCGCTCTACAAGTTCGACGTGACCGTCAAGTTCCTGCCCGCAGACCCGCCTGAGGCGCCGCGCGGCACGAGCAGCGTGCCCGCATCGCTCGGAGGTGGATCGTGAGCAACATGTCTGACCGCGATCGCAAGATCCTCTTCGCGATCGTCCCGCTGGTCCTGATCGTGGCCTACTGGTTCCTCCTGCTCGCTCCCAAGCGCGAGGAGGCGGCGACCGCGAAGAAGGAGGCGGGCGAGCAGGAGCAGCGGCTCGCGGCGGCCCGTCAGCTCGCGGGCCAGGCCACCGGCGACAAGACGAGCTTTGCCGCGGACTACGGCGAGATCGTGCGTCTCGGCAAGGCCATCCCCGCGCGCGTGGACATGCCGAGCCTGCTCGTGCAGCTCGACCGCGCCGCCGACGGCACGGGCATCACCTTCACCAAGATCTCCCAGGGCGACCGCGTCCCGGTGGCCGCACCGGCCCCGGCGACGCCGGCTGCGCCTCCGGCCGACGGAAGCCAGTCCGCCGCGGCCGCGGCGGCGGCGACGCCTCCGGCCGATGGAAGCACGACCCCGCCGGCAGCTCCGGCCCCGGGCGCGACCACGCCCCCGGTCGCCGCGGGCGGCACGCCTGCGGCCAGCGCTCCGGGTACCGCCGCCGAGTCCGCGAACAACGCGGCCGCGACGTCGAACCAGGCGAACGCGGCGGCAGAGTCCTCGGGCGTTGCCCCGGCGGATGCCCAGACCTCCACCTCGACCGGCGGCGGCCTGCCCGTGGGCGGCGCTGCCGGCACAGCTCCCACCGACCCGTACGCGGTGACCGGTGGCGGCCTCGAGACCGTGCCGCTCGAGCTCGAGTTCGTCGGCAACTTCTTCCACCTGGCCGACTTCTTCCACGACGTCAAGCGGTTCGTCCACGTTGTGAACAAGGACGTGGTCGTGAACGGCCGGCTGGTGACGATCGAGGGGGTCAACTTCTCGAGCGACCCGACCATCTTCCCGCGCATCAAGGCCGCGCTGACGGCGACCGTCTACCTGTCGCCGCTCACCCAGGGCGAGACCGCCGGAGCGACCCCCTCGGGGCCGGCTACGACGACGCCCGCGGCCGCCCCGGTCCCGGCTGACGGCGCAGCTCCGCCGTCCAACACGGCTCCGACTCCGGCCCCGACCGCGACAGTGACCCCCTAAGGACTGACCATGCAGACCTTCCTCCTCGACCTCTGGCAGGACCTGCGCGAGAAGCGCCTGGCGCCCGTCGCCGTGGTGCTTCTGCTCGCCCTCGTGGCGGTCCCCGTGCTGCTCGCGAAGCCCGCCGAGGACCCGGGGCCCGCAACGGTCCCGGCAGCCGCTCCGAAGAAGGAGAACGAGGCGCTCGCCGCGCTGACCAAGGTCAAGCTCGGCGGCGACGCGGTCGGCGGCAAGGGCTCGACGCTCGGCGTGTTCGACCCGGACAACCCCTTCAGCCCGCCCAAGGGCACCATCAAGAAGGACGAGGCGACCGCCCCCGCGGCGGGCGGCGGCGCGATCACGCCCGGCGGGAGCACCGGCGGCGACACGACCGCCGGCGGCGACCCCTTCGGCGGCGGCGGCGTTCCCGGCGTCGTCCCTCCGACCGGCGGTGGCGGTGGCGGCGGCGGTGGCACCGAGACGGTGTTCCAGTACGTCGTCGACGTGACCTTCAAGGCCAACGGCCGCACGCGGCACATCAAGGGGATGGAGAAGCTCGACATGCTGCCGAGCTCGTCCTCGCCGCTCCTGATCTTCATGGGCGTCACCGCCAAGGGCGGCAACGCGGTCTTCCTCGTGGACTCGACGCTCGAGGCCGCCGGGGAGGGCAAGTGCAAGCCGAGCCCGTCCGAGTGCGCTTTCGCCTACATCGGACCCGGTGCCGAGTACGTCTTCAGCGAGGAGGACGGCGACACCTACACCGTCAAGATCGACGAGATCCGCAAGGTGAAGGTGGGCACGTCCGCCAAGAGCGCCAAGGGGGCGAAGGCCCGCGCATCCGTGGGCCCGCAGCGCCGTTTCGTGCTCCCCCTCCTGGCCGACCTCGTGGTCAGGGATTCCGTAGAGAACTCAAACTCCGACTCAGAAAGCCGATAGGGAGAGGGCATGCGACGCATCGTTATTACCTGCCTCACGCTCGTCGCCGCAGCCCTCCTGATGCTGCCGGCCGGCGCGTCCGCCGCACCGAAGAAGAAGGGCGCCCCGGCGCCTTCGATCTCGCGCGTCAAGCCGATGCGCATCAGCGTGGGCCAGGTGCTCACCATCACGGGCCACCGCTTCAAGGCCAAGCGCTCGAAGAACACCGTCATCTTCCGCAACGGGAGCGGCCGAACCGCTTTCGTCAAGCCGATCCGCGCGTCGAAGACCAAGCTCGTCCTGAGGCTGCCGGCCTCGGTTGCGCGCCTCCTGAAGGTCGCCAGCAGCGGCCAGCAGCCGACCCGGCTGAAGCTGCGCGTGCTCTCCGGCACCTTCTCGAGGTTCACGTCGCGGCGCCTCTCGCCGGTCGTGACGGCCGCGGGCGACGGGGACGGTGGCGGCGGTGGCGGCAACGTCGCCGTCTGCGACAACGACTCCGATCACGACAACGACCTGCTGTCGAACAGCCTGGAGCTGCAGATCGGCACCGACCCGTGCCTCGCGGACACGGACAACGACCAGATGACCGACGGCTGGGAGTTCTGGTCGGCCAAGGACCTGAACGTCAAGGCCGTGCCCTATCCGGGCAAGCGGCCCTTCCCGAACGCGCTCGACCCGACTGACGGCGCGCCGGCGGGCATCAGCTACAGCCCGTACGACTTCGACGGCGACGGCCTCACCACGCTCGAGGAGTACCGCGCGTGGCGCTACACGGGCAGCAGCCTCGACATGAGCCATGTGAGCGTCGGCCTCGAGTCCGCGCTCGGCTACAGCGACGGCACGAAGTTCAGCCGCGCGAGCACGGGCCCGGCGACGCGCAACTTCGACCTGATCTACGGATCGGGCGACTCGTCCGTAAACCGTGACGACGAGCGCGACGCGGACGCGGATGGCCTGGCGAACTGGCTCGAGTCGATTCACGGCCCCGGCCACGCGGCCTACTGGGGCGGCTACTGGAAGGTGCCGGAGCGCGCGATCGAGCCGTGGGCCAAGAAGAGCTACTGCGGCGCCCCCGGCGTGGAGGAGCAGCGGCCCGGCGAGTTCACCCAGCGTCCGTTCGCGGACGTGGACCTGGCCGACCCCGATGTCGACGGCGACACGCTGCTCGACGGCCAGGACGATCAGGACAACGACGACTACACCAACATCACGGAGATGTACGAGGTCGTGGCGGATATCGACGGCAACGGCAACCCCGCCTGGTGCGGCAAGGCCGACGGCTGGATCCCGACGATCAACCGCAGCGGGGTGGACTGGGCGATCAACCCATTCAACCCCTGCGTCCCGAATCGGGATTCGCGCAGCTGCCCGCCATACATCCCCTTCAGCTAGCAGTCCCCTCAGCAGTTCCTCCTCCAACTGGCGCCCGCACCCTCGTTTGTAGGGTGTGGGCGTCATGTCTTTCCGGTTCGTAACCGCCGGGGAGTCCCACGGCCCGGGGCTCACCGCAATCGTCGAGGGCCTGCCCGCGGGCCTCGAGCTGCGTCCTGAGGACGTGGACACCGACCTCGCGCGCCGCCAGCTCGGCCACGGCCGGGGCGGGCGCATGAAGATCGAGAAGGACCGCGCCCAGGTCACGGCGGGTGTCCGTCACGGGCGCACGCTCGGCAGTCCGGTCGCCATGTGGATAGAGAACCGCGACTACCAGAACTGGGAGGAGCGGATGAACCCGTGGCCGGTGGACGCCGAGGTCGAGGAGGTGCACCTCCCGCGTCCGGGGCACGCCGACCTCGCCGGCATCCAGAAGTTCGGCCACACGGACGTGCGGAACGTGCTGGAGCGCGCCTCGGCCCGCGAGACGGCGGCGCGGGTGGCCGCCGGCGCGCTGGCGAAGGCGTTCCTGCGGGCGCTCGGGGTCGAGGTTCGCTCGCACGTGACGCGGATCGGGAGCGTTGCCGCGCCCGCGCGCGAGGCGCTCACGGCGGAGGACTTCGAGGGCGTGGACGAGTCACCGGTGCGCTCGCTCGACGCGGTGGCCGGCGAGGCGATGGTGGCCGAGATCGACGCCGCGCGGAAGGCGAACGAGTCGCTCGGCGGCGAGTTCGAGGTACTCGCGTTCGGGCTCGTGCCGGGGATCGGCTCGCATATCTCCTGGCAGGAGCGCCTCGACGGCCGGCTGGCGCAGGCGATCATGTCGATCCAGGCGCTGAAGGGAGTCGGGATCGGCGATGGCTTCGAGCTCGCCGGGCGCGTGGGCTCGAAGGCGCACGACGAGATCTTCTGGTCGGAGGAGCACGGCTACGACCGTGAGACGAACCGCGCCGGCGGCATCGAGGGCGGCATGACGACCGGCAGCACGCTGGTCGTGGTCGGCGCCATGAAGCCGCTGCCGACGCTCACGAAGCCGCTCCGCTCGGTGGACACGGAGACGAAGCAGCCCGCCCAGGCGCTCCGCGAGCGAACCGATTCGTGCACGGTGCCCGCCGCCGGCGTGGTGGGAGAGGCGATGGTCGCGATCGTTCTGGCCGCGGCGTACTGCGAGAAGTTCGGCGGCGACCACATGGACGACGTTCGCGGCGCGCTTCGCGCCTACGAGGAGCGCATCGGCTGGAGGCGCGCATAGCCCTCGTGCTCGTCGGCTTCATGGGGGCCGGGAAGTCGACCGGCGCCCGCTCGCTGGCCGCGGAGCTCGGCGCCGAGGCGCTCGACTCCGACCGCGAGCTCGAGCAGCGGCTCGGCGAGCCGGTCGAGTCCTTCTTCGACAGGGAGGGCGAGGAGTCGTTTCGCGCGCGCGAGGAGGACGTGGTGGTCGAGCTGCTCGCCCGCGAGGGCGCCGCGGTGGTCGCCCTCGGCGGCGGGGCACTCGGCTCGGAGCGCGTCCGGCAGGCGCTCGCGGGCCACACGGTGGTGCACCTGGAGGTGGAGCCGGAGGAGGCGTGGCGGCGCGCGTCCGGCAAGGGCCGCCCGCTGGCACGCGACCGCGGCCGCTTCGACCAGCTGCACGGCGACCGCGCGGCGGTCTACGACTCGGTAGCCGACGCGATCCTGCCGCCCGGCGACCGCGACGCCGTGCGGCATGCGCTGCCTGCGCTGCGTGCGCTCGAGGGCGCCCCGGCTGGCACGCGCCTGGTGTGGGCGTCGGCCGCCTCGGGGGACTACCCGGTCTTCCTCGGGCCCGGGCTGATCCAGTCCGGCTTCTTCCACCCGCGGGACGGCCGCCGCCTCGTCGTGACCGACGAGACGGTGGCGCGCGCGCAGCCGTTCGAGGGGGACGCGCGGGTCGTGGTGATGCCGGGGGAGGAGCACAAGTCGATCCACGGCGCGGAGTTCGTGCTGCGCGCGCTCGCCCAGGCGGGAGCCGAGCGCGGCGACATCGTGGTGGCGGTCGGCGGCGGCGTGGTCGGTGACCTCGCGGGCTTCTGCGCGGCGGTCTACCAGCGCGGGATGCGGCACGTGCAGGTGCCGACCACGCTGGTGGCGCAGGTGGACTCGGCGTACGGAGGCAAGACCGGCGTCGATCTCCCGGAGCGGAAGAACTACGCGGGCGTCTATCACCAGCCGTCCGCCGTGATCTGCGACCCGGCGGCGCTCGAGACGCTGCCACCCGAGGAGCTGTCGGCCGGCTACGTCGAGGTCGTGAAGACCGCGCTGATCGCCGGCGGGCCGCTCTGGGCGCGCGTGCGCCAGGGCGGGGAGGTGGACGCCGGCACGATCCTCGGCTGCGTCCGCACGAAGCTCGCGATCGTGGCCGAGGACGAGCGCGACTCCGGGCGCCGCCAGGTGCTGAACCTGGGCCACACCGTCGGTCACGCCATCGAGGCCGCCACCGGCTACATGCGCTACCGGCACGGCGAGGCCGTGGGCATCGGGCTGCTCGCGGCGCTGCGCCTCTCCGGCCGCGCGCCGCTCCGCGCCGAGGTGGCCGAGCTGCTCCACGCGCGCAGGTTGCCTCTGAAGTTCGCCGGGGCCTCCGTCGAGGACGTGCTCGAGCTCGTGGAGCGCGACAAGAAGCGGTCCGGCGGGCGGGTACCGTTCGTGCTCGTGGAAGCTCCTGGTGACGTGAGCGCCGGCCACCACGTCGATGCGGCGGCGCTTCGCGCGGCGATCGGCGAGGTGAGCTCGTGAGGCACCGCATCGACGTCATGCACGGCGTCAACTTCGACGTGCTCGGCAGTCGCAACACCGCGCACTACGGCGGCCTCACGCTCATGCAGCTCGAGGTCAAGATCAAGCAGTTCGCGCGCGAGCTCGAGATGGAGCCGAGCTTCTCGCAGACGAACCACGAGGGCGACTTCGTCGAGCGCCTGCACAGGGCGGGCGAGAGCGCCGACGGGCTGGTCCTGAACCCGGGCGCCTGGACGCACTACTCGTGGGCGATCCGCGACGCGCTCGAGGTGACCGGGCTGCCGGCCGTCGAGGTCCATCTGTCCGCCGTGGACGAGCGTGAGGAGTGGCGCCGGGTCTCGGTCATCAGGGACCTCTGCATCGGGACCGTGCAGGGGAAGGGTCCGGATGGCTACCGGGAGGCGCTCGCGCTGCTCAAGGAGCGGCTCACCTGACCCGCACCGACCGGCTGCTGGCCCTGCTCGACGAGCGCGAGCTGGACGCGCTCCTGGTGACGGACCTGGTGAACGTGCGCTACCTCACCGGGTTCACGGGGAGCAACGGCGCCTGTGTGGTCTCGCGCGAGGAGCGCCTGTTCCTGACGGACTTCCGCTACGTCCAGCAGGCGCGCGAGCAGGTCCCGGACTTCGAGCGCGGGGAGCTCGGGCGCGACATGCTCGGCGACCTGGCGAAGCGGCTGCGCGGGCGCACCGGCTTCGACGACGAGGACATGAGCGTCGCGTCGCACGCGAAGCTCGCGGAGGCGGCACCGGAGGGGGTCGAGCTCGTGCCGGCGAGCGGACTCGTCGAGCGGCTCCGCGCAGTCAAGGACGAGTCCGAGGTCGTCTCCATGCGGGCCGCGGCCGAGCTGGCGACCGCCGCGTACGAGTCGCTCCACGAGCACGGCCTGGCCGGCCGCACCGAGCGCGAGGTCGCGACCGGGCTGGTGCGCTTCATGGAGGACGCGGGCGCGGAGGGACCGTCGTTCCCGCCGATCGTGGCCTCCGGGGGGCACGGCGCGCTTCCGCACGCGGTCCCGCGCGACCTCGAGATCCCGCGCGACACGCTCGTAGTGATCGACATGGGGGCGATGGTCGACGGCTACTGCTCCGACTGCACCCGCACGCTCGCCACGGGGGCGATCGGCGACGAGGCGGCCGAGGTCTACGAGCTCGTCCTGCGCGCCCAGACGGCGTCCCTGCCGGCGGCGACCGCGGGGGCCGACTGCCAGGCGGTCGACGCCGTGGCGCGCGAGATCATCGACAGGGCCGGCCACGAGCAGCACTTCGGGCACGGGCTCGGACACGGCGTCGGGCTTCAGGTCCACGAGGCGCCGCGGCTCGGAAAGACCGCCAAGGGCTCGCTCGAGGCGGGCAACGCCGTCACGGTCGAGCCCGGCGTGTACCTCCCGGGCGAGTTCGGCGTGCGGATCGAGGACCTCGTGATCGTCACCGGCGGCGAGCCCGAGATCCTGACCGCGTTCCCGAAGGAACTGGTCACCGTCGGCTGATGGTCCTGGCCGCGCTGGCGGCGTTCGCCGGGGCCTCGGTGCAGTCGGCGACCGGCTTCGGCTTCGCCCTCATCCTGATGCCGGCGCTGTTCGCCGTGCTCGAGCCGGCCGAGGCGGTGGCGGTGGCGC
>Ga0190270_10000517_pt1 | contig 16844 bp, 14 predicted proteins | sample Popmic320T_FD_133748 | JGI IMG/M metagenome (GOLD analysis project Ga0190270, IMG submission 133748) | Populus adjacent soil microbial communities from riparian zone of Weber River, Utah, USA - 320 T | ecosystem: Environmental > Terrestrial > Soil > Riparian zone | place: USA: Utah | collected...
AAGCCGCGATGCTCCGCACCAACCTGTTCGACGACGGCCTCGCCGGTCCGGACTAGGCGTTTCTGTCCCGTGGCACGATCTTCGACAGTGACCTGACCAGAAACGACGTATGCCGTGCTCAGCATCGAATGCTTGTGCCAAGGGAGCGTGGTGTTCGGCGGAATCGTCATCCGCACGACCGTCAATTCGGGCTGGCCTTTCGGAAACGATTCAAATGGCATTCCGTTCCACGAACTCGTGCTTTGCACCAGGACGGCAACCTCCACTCGTTGCGGCTGTTCGGCGAGCAGAGCGCTGGTTGCAATGAGGCACAACGTGGCCGCAGCCGCGAAACGAACTGACATGTTCACTCCTTGAGAAATGCTCGTCCCGCCAGCTCGACTAATACTCGACTCTATCCCGGATGATTTCCATCTCAGGCCACAGGCGGAACGCATCTTTGCGGTTGTAGAGAAAGATGATTCCGAAACGTCCCGTGTCTTTTTCAATCCACGGATAGGTGCCGAAAAACCCGATGCTCGAGTTGCGATTGCAAACGCCGGATGCATTCCACGACTCGCACCAGCTCCCCAGGCTGTAGTGCGCCTCCTGGAGAAGGCTTGCCCCGGTCGGCGTCATCTGAGCTTTCGGTGTTTGATCCCTCAGCATTTCATCGATGGCGCTCTTCGAAAGAACGCGCTTTCCTTCATACATGCCGCCCTGCGCGATCATGCTCAGGAAACGCAGGTAGTCTTCAGCCGTGCTGACGGCTCCACCCTGCAGGAGCGGGTTCAGTGTCTCTGAAACCGGCAGCTCGTCAGTCCGGTCAAACCGCAGATGCATCCAATAGGTGCGGGACATACCCAGTGGACCCGCAAGCTTTTCCTGGAACACCTCTGCCCAGCGCTTTCCAGTCGCAGCCTCGACCGCGGCGCCAGCAATCTGAAAACCAGGACCACCATAGGCAAATACTTCGCCGGGGCGACTGACCTGCGGACGCTGCGCAATTTCGAGGGCGGACTTTTCGAGGGTCATTCGGTGATCTTGCGCAAGGTCGTAACCCTCTCCCTTCGCGCCTGCCAGTCCGGATGTTTGCGACAGCAGATGTCGCAGCGTCAGTTTTCCTGCCGGCCCGGAAAGCGTCGGCAGCCAGGTTGCAACGGGCTTGTCGAGGGACAACTTCCCTTCATCGACCACCGCCATCACCGTGGCTGCCGTCAGGAACTTGGAAGCGGACGCAATCGGATACTGCGTATCAGGTTGGATGCCGCCAAAGTTCACCAACGAGGTCACTTTTGAGCGCACGCCGACGCCGACGGTGAAGCCACCAGCTCCTTTTTCAATCATTCGTTCGGCGGCCTTCGTCGCTTCGGGTGAGGCATCCGCGCCGGCGGACTGCGCGGCGGCGATCAGCGGCAACAGAGCGCTGGTGAAAACGAGGAAGAAGTTTTTGTACGGTGTCATGTGTTTATCGCAGTGGTTTAGACGAGCAACGGGGCTCGGTTTCCATCAACCGAGCCCCGTATTTCGCACAACGTCAGAACTCGAAGTTCACTCGCGCATACCACTCCATCGGCCGGCTGTAGTTTCCGACCAGCGCACCGAACGCAGGGATGGCGCTACCCGAAGTGATGTATCTCTCGTCCGTGAGGTTCGTTCCGCCGATCGTCACCCAGTACTTATCAGACGGCGCTCGGTACGCAATGCTGGCGTTGATCAGTGAAACTGACGGGCGATTCAGCACGTAAGTCCTCTCAACGTTGTTAGTCATCGAGGAGATGTATGTGAAGTCGGCCAGCAGCGAAACCTTACCGCCGTTCTGGACAGGGATGTCCAGCTGCGGACTCAGGTTGACCTTCCACTCCGGAGACTTGGGCAAAGGTCCGCCTACGACCGCGCCTGCCTGAAGGTCGTTGGGGCCGCTGACAACTGCAACCGCCGGATCCAGCGCGGTGTAGTAAGCATCCGTATAGCCAACGCCAAGGTTGATGGTCAGCGCATTGAAGGGGCGTGCGGCGATTTCCAGTTCCCCGCCTTTGATCTCTCCGTCACCCACATTGGCGATCGTCGGAGAGCCACCCACCTGGTAGTTGAGCTGGATATCGTCGTAGGCAGTGAAAAACACCGCACCGTTGATCTGCAGCTTTCGATCCAGCATGGTCGACTTCAGTCCCAGCTCGTATGTCGATGCCTCTTCCGGATCGAAACTGCTTACGACCAACTGTGGAGTCGAGTAGCGCGTCGTCCAGCCGCCGGTCTTGTACCCTTCCGACCATGACAAATAGAGCATGACATCGCTCGATGGGTGAATCTGCACGCCCACCTTCGGCGAGAAATTGTCGAAGCTCAGGTGGTTCATGCCTGGCGGGTAGATGCGAAGGGGATTTGTGTCCGTCGGATAGTTGTTGCCGACCCGGCACGTGACACCGCTCGGCATGAGATTGTTAGGAAAGACGTTTCCTTGCAGGTCCGAGCAGACGTCCCCCGCGAGCTTGTAGAAGAGGCCATTCAGTTCCTGTTGTCCGCCTTCGAAGCTCTTGTCCTCAGTCGTGTAGCGACCGCCCACAGTGAATCCCAGGAAGTCGGTCGGTCGGAAGTCGATCTGGCCGAACACGGCGTAGTTCTCGGTTTCGAGCCAGTTGGGGCCATCGATGATGTACAGCCCTTCACCGGACATCACATAGTCGATGAGCGAACCCGATTCCTTGAAGTAGTAGGCACCGGCCACGTAGTTCAGCTTCCCGTCCAGCGCATTGCCGATCAGCTGAAATTCCTGACTGAACTGATCTTGCTGCTGGTCGAAGCTGTACGTCGACATATTGAGCGGCGATCCGTCGCCATCCAAACCACTGACCCAGCGGCTGTCGCGATAGGCGGAGATCGATTTCAGGGTAAGGTTCTCGCCGAGGTCGAACTCACCGTTGAGATTGAGTCCCCAGTTCCGCAGTCGCGAGTAATTGTTGCCGTTCGCGTAGCTGGTATCAGGATCATCAGTCATGAATCTGCTGTCATAGGGCAGCAGGTCATTGGTCGGATCCGCATCGGCATTGACGCCCGCCATGCCGTACATGTCAGGCACCGGAGTAATGACGTCGCGTCTCACGGAGGGATATTGAGTCCCCGAGGAGGTGCAGGCGTTCAACAACCCAGCGCCCGTCAGGACCGAAGTCGGCAGGTTGATACAGGCGTTGTACAAATCTGCGAATGTCCCGGCCACATTTTCGGTGGTCTGCAGCAGTTTTGTGGGCGCCGTACCCTGCGTGTACTGGTAGTCACCGCCAAGCGTCAGGCGAAAGCTATCCCCTTCATATTTGAGCTTGCCGCGGATGGTGCTGTTGCTTTCGTCGCCTTCTCTCGAGGGAGACTCATACGCGGCTGCAGGGTAGGCGGTGTAGGGTCTCGTGTTGAATATGAGGTCGTCCGGGAATGGCAGACGCTTCGCGTAACCGTTTCGACTTTTCACGTCGGCGGTCAGCGAGGAAAAGAGGTTTTCCCCCAGCGGAATATCGACGGATCCGCGTGCCTGGAAGAGGTTGTAACTGCCGGTCGTGATGTCGCCCAGGACCTTGAATTCCTTGCCCGGATCACGGGTCACAATGGACACCGCGCCGCCGATCGTATTTCGGCCAAACAGGGTACCTTGTGGTCCCTTCAAGATTTCGATCCGTTCGACATCGAGCAGATCCTGATTCGCACCTACCGAACGCGCGAGATAAACGCCGTCGACGTAAATGCCGACAGCCGGGTCGATATTGAAAGCAAAGTCACTCGCACCGATGCCGCGAATCGAGGCGGCGAGAACCGCGGTCGAAGCCGTGAATGACACACCAGAGTCGAGATTCACGTTGGGCGCTATTGCGGACAGCTGGCTGACATTCACAATGGCGCGTTCCTGAAGTGTGTTGCCGTCGATCGCAGTGATCGAAATCGGCACGTCTTGCACATTCTCGGAGCGCTTCTGGGCAGTCACGACGACTTCCTCGAGACCGGCGTCGGACCCGGGCTGACTCGGATCGGTCTGAGCAATTGCCAACTTACAAACCATGACGGAACAACCCAGCGCAAGGACGCCTGCGCGAGTTGCCCTCGAGGCTTTCTTGAACATTTCTATCTCCCCATTAGTGTTCTACATATCGTCGTTGTTGTTGCAATGACCCACTTGCCTACCGAACGCGTCCCAAGTCCGTGGCTTGTTTGTCATCACGCATGAAAACGGGTGAAAGGTGATTTCTGAGAACGAGAATCGCGGCTACCGTGAGAGCGAGCGTGGCTGCGATGCCCATGAAAAAGCTGGTGCCAACAAACATCGCGCCTGCGAATGCGCTCAGCACACCGCCGAACCGTCCGACGCCCTGCGCCCAGCCAACACCGGCAGCGCGGCAATGAGTTGGGTATACATGCGCGGCGACGCTGAACAGCGTCACCTGTATGGCGACGATGCAGAAGCCCGCGACGCCGATGGCACTGAGGATCGCGATTGAATTCCGCCCGCCGGATCCATCGAGCATGCTGCGAACGAAGAGAAGACTGAGAATCGCGACGACACCCAGGCCCGCCTGGATCCAGCGTGATCCCGCTCTCGCGATGAGCCATGACGCAGCCAATGAACCAATGACTCCTGCGGCGTTGAACACGAACAGCGCTCGTAGAGCAGTTGGCATGTCCATGCCGAATCCGGTGAAGACAACGGGCGCCCAGTTATAAAAGCAGTAGACAGCGAAGAGATTGGTGATGAACGCAAGCCACAGCGCGGTTGTATCCCGCCACAGGGTGCGAGAAAGGAGCACGCCCGGCCCCACATGATGGATGGGGGCTGATACACCAACCGAAAAGTCTTGGGTTGCACTGAACCGCTCGGCACCCACGACGCGATTCAGAATGCGCGCGAGCTCGGCTCGGCGGCCCGGATAGGCGGCAAGGAAACGCGCGGACTCGGGCAGTGCAAAGTAGATTCCGATCAGGGCCACGAGCGGCAGGATGCCGCCAATCGCAAACAGGATTCGCCAGCCGAAAATCGGAACGACTTGCGCCGCAATCACGGCGCCGAGCATTCCTCCGATCGGCACGCCAATGATCGTTGCGGCGATCGCCTGCCCACGGAATCGCGGCGGTGCGAATTCGGACATGAGCGCGGTCGCATTTGGCAGTGCACCACCCAAACCCACACCAGTGAGAAAGCGTAGCGCGATGAGCGTGGGGACGTCCGGTACCCACTTGGTCGCCAAGGTGCCAATGGCGAAGATCAGTACGCTCGCCAGAATGGCGGGCCGGCGACCATACCGATCGCCAACGGCGCCGAGGATGAAGCCACCGACGGCCATTCCAATGAGAGCAGCGGCGAAGGCTGGCACCAGTGCGGGTCGCTCGATTCCCCAGTCGCGGGCGAGCGCCGGTGACGCAAGGCCCATGATCTGAATGTCGAAGCCGTCGAGGATCGTGATGCACGCTGCAAACGCCATTACCACGAGCGGCAGTCCACGGAACCGTGATCCGTCCAAAACCGCATTCACATCCACTTTGGTGACGCTCATATGGCATCAGCCTGAGCAGCCGGGGCAGCACGCCGGAATGCATCGAGTTCGGAGCAAGCACTCTCGATCTCACAAAGGCGGGGCCAACGCGAGACGTCCACCTTGAAGCGCCGTGAGCTCTCCATCTGCGGGATGAGGTACACATCCGCGAGCGTTGGCGCTTCTCCGAATGAAAAGAGACCTTTCCTGCCACGTGCGCGAAGCAGCGCTTCGAACGCATCGAACCCGGCTGAGATCCACAACCCACACCACTCGTTGACTGCGGCTTCGTTGGCGCCGAAGCTGTGGCGCAAGCGCTCGAGCACGCGCTTGTTGTTGATCGGATGGATGTCGCAGCCGATGATCGCCGCGAGTGCCCGCATTTCGGCGCGCTGCCAGGGATCTGCCGGCAGCAACGGCGGGTCGGGGTATCGCTCCTCAAGCCACTCGATGATGGCGGGGGACTGCGTAAGGATGTGACCTTCCACGTCGAGCGCCGGCACCAGGCGCTGCGGATTGATCGCACTGAATTGCGCCATCTGGTGTTCGTCGCGACGCAAATCGACAGCCACCTGCTCATAGCTGAGGTTCTTGAGATTCAGGGCGATGCGCAGGCGGTGAGAGGTGCCGCTGCGAAAGAATCCGTAGAGTTTCATTTGAACCCCGAAGTCCACTAACCGATGCGGACGAAGACACGCGCGCCTTCGATCTTCGTTTCATAGGTCCGCAACGGTTCGGTTGCGGGCGCGCACAAGGGCTTCCCGTCCCGGACGTCGAACTTTCCCTGGTGCAACGGGCACTCGATCTCGGTACCTTCCAGAAAGCCGTCGCAAAGTCTTGCGTGGCCATGAGTGCAGATGTTGTCCGTGGCGTACACCTTGCCGCCAACCGTATGGAGCGCGACGTCGCGTCCGTTGACGTCGACACCGACGACGTCCGCTTCGGGCAGCTCTTCCACGCCAATGACGTCTACCCACTTCTCGCTTGCCACGTTTCGCCTCAGATCGGATAGATGATTGAGTTGGGGATGAGCTCGCTGTCATAGATGCAGGATCTCGACGCAAACCTGAGTCCCGCAGGTGTTCGGGCAACGATGTCGATGTAACGACCCACGTTGAACACCATGGTTGGTTCAGAAAGCTTGGTGCGGAAAACCGCGTAGTTAGCTTCGGATTCGATTTTCCCCGCATCTGCGCTGTGCACGAGAGGTGCGCCGGTGACGTGACGCTGGTAGTAAGGATCGTGGAACAGCGTTTCTTTTATGCCGTACACGCGATCCTTGAGCATTCCCTTTCCCTTGAACGAGAGCGTTGCGAGCGGCAGCCCGCGCTCGAAGTTCTCTCTCGGCTGGAGGCGGTAGATGCCCTCGTCGGTGAAAAACTCTGGCCAGGCATCCCAATCCCCGCCGTCCACGGCGCTGGCGTAGGCCGCGTAGAGCCGGTTCAGCTCGACCCAATCGTCCGCGCTTATCACCGCGCTCATTTGCGGTCTTCCATGACGCTGCGCCAGTAGCGGTACATCCCGCGGATGAGCGTCTCGCTCACCATGTGCTCGGTGTCCTCAGTGCCCTTTCCACCCATTTCCGCGAGCGACCGGTGGAACGGCTTGCTTTCGAAACTCTGTTGCGAGAACTCGATGACCTCGCCGTCGTCGGCCGAGACGAAACCGGCGGGGCCGAAAAGATTGGCCTGGCGCAAGCGGCGCTGCGTCATTGCCTCGTCGTCGTCTTCGAATCCGAAGTGAGTCCAGACAAAATCGAATGCCCCATGGCCGCGGGGCTGGATCTGTCGCGTTGAAATGCTGTTGATCTGCTGTTGCAGGATCACGCTGGGAAAGATCGTGGTCATTACGACGGTCGGGCCGTTCCACCACGGTTCCGGCACCACGTCGAGAAAACTCGGATCGTGGAGCTGCATGCTTTCCTTGAAGCTCGAGACCTGGGTCACCTGCTCGGCGCTGCGTCCCTGATTGCCGCGGGTCGAGATCATTGCCGCGTGGCGGCGGTGCTCGTCCATCTTGAGCTGGGACTTGTTGTCGGCGCGCCAGAGTCCAAACGTGACAAACCAGGTGTGCAGCAAGCCAGGGTGATAGGGGTCCTTTATGTTTTCCTGCATCAGTTTCCAGTTGCCTGGAATGCGCTGACGGTTGTAACCGAGAACGCGAAGTTTTCGACCGCTGAACATCCGGTCGAAGTAGTGCAGGATCGTTGGCCCCAGGTACGACTCGAAAGCTTCGACCTGGGCATCGAACGAAGCGAACACGACACCGCCGCGCCGCGCGACCTTGAGCTTCGTCAGGCCATGCTCAGCGGTATTGAAATCCGGGGGCATGCCGCCCAGAACCTTGCCGTCCTGCTTCAGGCCGCGGCGGAACGGAAGGCCCTGAAGATCACCACCGAGTGTGTAAGTCCATTGGTGGTAGGGGCAAACGAACTCCTTGCGATTGCCATGCCGTTCCCGGCAGAACCGCATGCCTCGATGAGCGCACACGTTTTCAACCACGTGGATATCGCCGCTCGTATCCCGCGCCATGATCACCGACCGCTCACCAATTGCGGTGCGTATGAAGTCGCCTGGATTGGGAACCTCGGCCTCGAGACCGACGTAGCACCAGTGGCCTTTGTAGAACAACCGCTCGAGCTCGCGCTTGTAGATGTCTTCGCTGGTGTACGCGAGAAACGGAATGCGATGCGTCCCGTCTCCCTCCCAGTGCGGAAGATCCGGAAAGACAGTTGAGCTTTCACTCATGATTTTCCCCTCTACCCGAGCGACAACGCGATCAGTCGATTATCGAGACCGAAATTTCACCGAGGCCTGCGATCGAGCCGCGCAGTGAGTCGCCGGGAACGACCGGGCCGACACCTTCGGGCGTTCCAGTGAAAAGCACATCTCCGGGCTCCAGAGCTTCGTACTGGGATAGATAGGAGATGCTTTCCTCGACCGACCAGATCATCTTGGAGATGTTCGAGGACTGCTTCGTCTTGCCGTTGACCTCGACAGCTATGTCCGAAGTGCCCGGGTGGCCGATGTCCTCAGCCCGATATACCGAACCGATCGGCGCGGATTGGCTGAACGATTTGCCGAACTCCCAAGGGCGACCTTGATCGCGGGCCTGCAATTGGAGATCACGCCGCGTCATGTCGAGACCGACGGCGTATCCATAGACGTGGTTGAGCGCATCCCGGATGGCGACGTCACGGGCGCCCGATGCGATGACGACGACAAGCTCGATTTCGTGGTGATAGTTCTGCGTTTTCGGCGGATATTTCAGCCGCACCGGGTTTGCCGCATCGACCACGGCTGAGGCGGGCTTCATGAAGAAGAACGGCGGCTCACGATCCGGGTCCTTGCCCATTTCGCGCGCGTGCGCCGCGTAGTTTCGGCCGACGCAGAACACGCGGTTCACCGGAATTCGCTCCTGGCGGCCAGCGACGGTGAGTGTGTGCAACACGGGGGCTTCGAATGCGAGCTTCATTTGAAGTTTCCTTACAAGGCAGAAGGGGGCGACGGTTGTTCACGCCAGAGTCCCAATGCCTGCTGGACTGGACGATCAGAGAAACCGAACATGATTGATTGGCGCGAAGAATGAATCTGGAGCGGCTGCCACGACGGCACAACGAAGACGTCGTTCTGCTGGAATTGCCAGGTTTCTTTTCCCACATTCGCGACACCTTCGCCTTCCAGGCAGACGAGCACAGTGCTGTCCGTGGATCGACAGGGGTGCGTGACGAATCCGGCGGGCAGTAGCTGCGCGAAGGCGCCGATGGTTGGCATTGGAGACGCCCCTGTCGCCGGATTGACGTAGCGAAGTTTGAAGCCGTGATGAGGATCTGGCTCCCCGTGTGCAATGGCGCTCAGCGCGGAGCGCGTGCGCACATACGGATAAACGAAGACTCGAGTGGGATCCGTCGGCTTTGGGGAGTAGTCGTAGGGAACCATGTTGGTTCCGTATCTCGCGAGCGCGTCACCCTCGGGACGTCCAGTCTGCTGGGACTTGCTCTCGCTTTTCTCGGCGAATCCAGCGGCGAGAAATCGAACTATTGGAATGTCCAGGCCGTCGAGCCAGACCACAGGTTCCTTGCCTGGATTGCCATGGTCGTGCCAGGTCCAGGCCGGAGTAATGATGAAATCGCCACGGCGCATCGTCGTGCGTTCGCCATCCACGGCCGTGTAAGCACCTTCACCGTCGAGCACCAATCGCAATGCGGACTGCGAATGGCGATGGGCAGGAGCAACCTCGCCCGGCAGGATGAGTTGCAGTCCCGCATACAAAGACTGGGTGATGCACGACTGTCCGCGCAGTCCGGGATTCTCGAGGATGAGAACGCGGCGCTCGGCTTCCTCCGCCGAGATCAATCGACCCGCTTCCATTACCTGCTCGCGGAGCTCTGCATATTTCCAGATTGCTGCTTGCGCCGATGGTTGTGGTTGGGTGGGCACCAACGATGCAAGCACTTCCCACAGCGGCGTCATGTTGCGAGACGCGATCCGATCGTAAAAATCCCGGCGGGCGGCTGAAACTTCGTTCTTGGAAGGTGCTGGGGTCATGGAAGGGTCCTCAGGTACCTTGGGGATAGAAGGCGTCGGCGTAGATGTGATCGGGGGAGATTCCTCTCTGACGCGCCACAACCGTCGCGGCTTCGACCATCGGCGGCGAGCCACACAGGTAAGCCCGCCAGCCATTCAAATTGACGAAATCCGCTTCGATCGCTTCGGTTACGAGACCGCACCGCTGAGTGCGCGCGTCACCTCCGGACGTGATGACCACGTGGACCTTCAGCGATGGATGCTGGCGCGACAGTTGTGTCAGCCACTCGACCCCGTATAGATCGCGTTGTGAGCGGACCCCGAAGTACAGATGAATGGGGTTCGTCATGCCGTCGGCGAGTGCGCCCCGCACGATCGAAAGAATTGGCGCGAGCCCCGTCCCACCGGCGACGCACAACATCGGGCCGACGTGTTTGCGTCGCAAGTACGCGATGCCGAGTGGCCCGGTCAGTCGTATTGAGTGTCCAACCTTCAGTTCATTGGCGATGTAGCTGGTGACGCGTCCGCCCGGCACGAGGCGAATGTGAAATTCCAGATACTCATCGCCCGAGATACCGGCCATCGAATACGGTCGAATGTGATCCGGCGTGAACTGAAGTTGTACGTATTGACCGGGAGAGTGCTCTATAGGTTTCGACGCCTTTAGAACCAGTCGTCGCACGTCGTGTGCGTGTTCTTCAATAGCAATAACCGTGGCCTTGGCAATTCGAGCCGGATGCACGACGATTTCGTCGGGCTCCGGAATTTGAATCGTGCACGACTGCGTGATGTAGGTTCGACAGGCCAGCACATAGCAGTCGCGCGGTTCGAGCGGACTCTGCTGTTCGCGTCCGCTGTCCAGGACTTCGCCGTCCAGCACCTTGCAGCGACAGGTGCCACAGCGTCCTGCCATGCACGAGTACGACATCGGCACCTGAGCGGCCCGCAACGACTCGAGCAGGTTTGCTCCGGGCTCGACGCGAATCACTCGGTTGAGGGGCTGTATCCTGACTTCCATTCAATGATTCGGTTGCGGCGCAGTCGAGTTGCGCACATCATCGGGCCGCGTTCAGAATCAGCCAATAGAATCTCTTGAATGTTTATTATCACGAGTGGTGATGGTGGCCGTCGATGGAACTGAACCAGATTGATCTCAATCTACTGGTCGTGTTTCAGCAGCTCATGACCGAGCGCCGGGTGTCGCGGGTAGCGGAAAACCTGGGTCTCACGCAGCCCGCCGTCAGCAACTCTCTCGCCAAGATGCGGCGGATATTCGGCAATGAGCTGTTCCTGCGCACCCCCGCGGGCATGGTGCCCACACCGCTCGCCGAGCAACTGGGTGAATCGATCGGCTACGCCCTGGCGATGATTCACAGCGGCTTGAACCAGCAGACACAGTTCGATCCGGCGGCCACGAAGCAGTCCATGACCATCGGCATGACGGATATCGGCGAGATTGTTTTTCTTCCAACTCTGGTCGACCGGCTCAGCCGCGAAGCACCCGGCGTCATGTTGAGCACGGTTCGTAATGCCACCGCGAACCTGAAGGACGACATGGAGTCGGGCAGGGTCGATCTCGCGATCGGACTCTTGCCGCAGTTAAAGGCGGGATTTTTCCAGCGACAACTCTTCCGGCAGCGTTATGTCTGCCTGTTTCGCAAGAACCATCGCCTGGACAAGAAGAAGATGTCCCTCGCCGAGTTTCGTACAGCGGAGCACCTTGTCGTCGTCTCCGCCGGAACCGGGCATGGCGCCATCGACTCACTCATGAAACGCAGCGGCATTGACCGGCTTGTCCGGCTCACTGTTCCACACTTCGTTGGAGTCGGGCACATCCTGCGTAGCACCGATCTCGTAGCTACGGTCCCTGAGCGTTTGGCAATACACCTTGCCGAGCCCTTCGAACTTGCCTACTTGCCTCATCCAGTTCGCTTGCCGGAAATCGCCATCAATGTGTTCTGGCACGCCAAGGCGCACAGATCCATGGCCAATCAATGGTTGCGTGGCGTGGTCTTCGAATTGTTCGGGACAGGCCCCAGCGTCAAGGTGAAGTGAGTTTTCGGTGATCCTCGCGAATCGAGCATCACCCGTACTGATAGATAACATTCCTTCCACTGCATCGACGGGTTCTCCATGGGGGCAGACCATGTGCCACCGGATGCGTGCAGTGGAGCGGGGATGGCGGAAAGCAGCGCAACAGAGCAATTGTTCGCGGCGCTGCGAGGTGCATACGCGGATCTGTTGCTCAGCCTTCCGTTGGTTGCCTTCGGCATCCTGATTACAGGATCAATCTTCTACTTTGTTGTTGTGCGACCGCGGATTGCAGATCGCACGTTTTCCGGCTGGATGAGATTCCTGTTTCCGAAGGAGCACTACACAACAACATCTGCAAAGCTGGATCTGAAAGTCTGGCTGATAAACGGGCTACTCGTAATTCCGATCTATGAAGTGTGCGTAGTGCTCGCCGCACTGACTATTGGCATAGGTGCCTACGAGATCCTTGCGCAACTCTTTGGACCTGGAGTGAATACGGTCGACGCCGTATGGGCTTCCGTCTTGCTCCAGTTTCTGGGCTTTTACCTGGGTATCGGAATTGGCCAATACACGGGTCACCTGGCATTCCACAAAGTTCCGTGTCTATGGGCACTCCATCGTGCTCATCACTCAGCCGAATCTCCAAACTTGTTCGCCTTCCTGCGCAGCCATCCGCTCGAGATTTTCTTGAATGGCGCAACTCGGGTGCTGGGAGCCGCGGCCGGAATCGGCATCGCGCTTTATTTCACCGGCGCGAAGCTCCTGTCAGAAACCGCAGCAACCATCTTTTGGTACAACCTCGTTTATGTACTGGCCGGCTTCCGCTCGATCGATCACCTCCATATTCCGGTTCGGTACGGCAAGGTTCTCGACATCCTGATCGGTTCCCCGATCATGCACCAGGTGCACCACAGCGCCGAGGTGCGTCACAGAGATGTGAATCTGGCCGGCGCTGGCTACATCTTCGACTGGCTGTTCGGCACGTTGTACTTGCCCAAAAAGGACGAGACGTGGCGTTGGGGTCTGAATGAAGACGAGCTCGGTGAACGCAATCCACACAACGGCCTCCGGAGCTTCTTTGTCGAGCCTGTGATCCGAATGCTTGGCGGGCGCAGTCGGACTTCTCGAGAGGATTCACACGCTTGATAAAGCTCTTTCCCATGCTTCTTATACCTGCGCTCATTTCAACTTCGCCAGCGGGAGCTCACGCGCAGAAGGATGAAACGAGCGCGCTGCGCGCAGGCGCGGCGAGTATCGACATCACGCCTCCGGAAAGCGCATTGAGACCCGGGGACAGAATTCGCGATCACCTGTACGCGCGCGCGCTTGTGATCAAGACCGGCACGACTTGCGCGGTGTTGGTCGGTTTGGATCAGGGGATGATCGGCAACGAGGCAGTCGACGCTGCGACAACCCGGATAGTCAGTTCGACCGGATGCCCGAAGACAAACATCGTGATCTCCGCCACTCACACTCACAGCGGATCGACGCATGGGATCGAAGCAGGCGGAGAGCCGGGAGCCAAACAAGTCGAGAATGCGATCGTAGATTCGGTGAAGAAGGCCGCGGCGAGATTGCGACCGGCGCGAATTGGTTTCGGAACCACGAACGTCTACCTGAATGTCAATCGTGACCTCTACTCCGAAAACCAATGGCTGCAGGGTCCAAACATCCAAGGCATCTCAGACAAGACTTTGGCCGTTCTCGAACTGCTCGGCGAAGACGATCTTCCGATCGGCGTGTACATGAGTTATGCGCTGCACCCCATCTCCTTTTACCTTTCGGGTGTCGTAAGCGCGGATGTTCCGGGAGAAGCTTCCCGCTACGTCGAGAGGCGATACGGTCCGGACATGGTGACGATCTTCGTGCAGGGCGCATCCGGTGACCAGAATCCGTTCTTGACACGCCCGCTGTACAAACTGGTCGAGACGAGAGCTGGGGTTCCGACGGCGAACGACAGACGAATCTCGAGGCCCGCGCCGTGGCTTGAAATGGCGCGAGAACGAAACGCCAGTATCCGCTTGACCGAAGGTCTGAAGACCGCCGTACCGGCGGATCGCCTGCCCGCGTACGAGGCTGCGATTCGCGACCAGAGTGAACTTGTCAGCGCCATGGGCGCGGTGATTGGCGAGACGGCACTCAATACGATGCGTTACGACATCCAGTCGAAGTCTGGGAGTGTCGGGCTCCGCGGCGCTGGCGCAAGCATTGAGTGCCCAGGCCGCGACCGGACCGATCGCGACAATCCGGTGAGAGAAGGCCACCTTCCTCCGTATACCGACGGCGCACCAGTCGTACTTGAATTGCGTGTTTTGCGAATCGGAGAGATCTACATCGCATCGATCAACGGAGAGATCTATAGCGAGATCGGCTTGCGGCTCAAGCGCGAAGCGCCGGTCAGTCGGCTGATGTTGACGACGCTCGCCAACGGCATCGCCAATTCCGGCTACATCTATTCGAACGAAGCCGGATCCCATCTGACATTCCAGGTCATCGGCTCACGTCTCAAGCCCGGATGCGCGGAGGACAAGATTGTGAGCACGTTCCTCGAACTCATTTCAGAAGTACAACCTTGACCGAACCGCCGGGATCAACGGTCCGGGCTACTGTTTCGTCGCCACCGCGTCCGGCGCAGCGAACCACCGATCACTGGTAGCGGTGTACACCAGGTCGTAACGTCCTTCAGTTTCCTGGCGCCAGGCTGGTGACGCTTCTTGTATCGCGGTCGCGTCGGATGCGAACAGCGTTCGATCGCCGACCGACAGCAGCGTGAAATTGCCGGCGCTGGTCTCCTGCGCTTCGAGACGCACCTGTCCGCCGCCGGCATCCACGCCCAGATCAATCGTGGCACCGACAGTCAGCTTCCGATGTCTTGCCATCGCGAGCTGCTTCAGGCCGCCGGTCTGCGAAGGTCGATCGGAAAGGGTGACTGCTTCCAACGGTCTGCCCGCTGCCAATCGCTTCACGAGATCAGCAAGTCCCGGCTCGCCTGAGCCGGTGCCGATCAACAGTGCGGACCGAGAACCCGCAAGGAGATACAGCACGTTTCCACTTGCGCCGCGGATGAGGTGCATTTCGCTTCGGATTTTGAACACCTTGGAATGGGCAGGGTCACCCACCCATTCGCGCTTCCACGAGGTGCCGGGAATACGAACGGAACGATAGTTCACGGCAGGCGCCGTGTTGGGCGTGTCAACTTGAGCGAGGGAATACGTCAGCCTGGCACTGCCCGTGCCGCCCCAGTAGGCAGTCGGGCCGACTACGAAATATGGCTCACCCTCGAGAGTGCCGCGTACGATGCCGTGCGCGCTGGCCTTCTGATCGAGAATGTACTGATAGCCGAGCGGACCATCGCGACGGCCGTACGCGGCAACCTGGTAGAAGTGAGCGGGCAGCACCGAGATGTCGGGAATGTCGCGGGTGATGGCCGCGATGCGATCCATGGCGGTGGCGTATTCTGCAATTGCGGCCCAATGGAGCCACGGCCAGCCCGAGCCCATCGCATCTCCGGTGATCAGCATCTTGTTAGCGGCATCCAGGTACGCCGTGGAGCCGGGTGTGTGCGGCGGAAGCGCGACCGCGCGAATCATGCGATTGCCAAGGTCTATCTCACCAACCGCCGTGCCATTTCCGTTCTTCGTGGGGCCGCCGTTCTCCCGGATGGGCACGTAGTTGGCAGGCGCGTTCTGCGGCCAGTCACCATCCATGTAGTAAACCGTACGATCCCTCATCAGCGGGTTCTCGCCGATATGGTCCGGATGGTTGTGGGTATTCGCCACGACGAAATCGACGGGATTCGATCTTGCGTCGCCATTGTTTTCGTGACCGAGCAGATATCGGACGACGGTCTTCAAATCATTGACGCCGATCTTGTTCTTCGATGGCTGTGCAGTATCGACTAGCAACGCCTGTCTTGTGCCTTCGAGCAAGTACATGCTCGAGCCTTGCCAAAAACCGGCGCCGGGGAGTTCCTGATACTGCTCGATACGCCAGGTACGCTGGCCCGACGCATTCGTGGCCATGAGGTATGCGGTGTATTCACCCCAGCGATTCGGCGCTGAGTAGCCGACGGCAAAGCCGAGGTCGTTCTTCTTCTCTGCGACGAAGCCGGGCGCCAGCTTGTAGTAGTCCAGGACGTGCGGCACCGCCGGCGCATCAGCAGTTTCGGCTGCACTTGCCAAAAAGCAACAAAATGCAATCGCCGAACGAGTGGCCACACAAGATCGCCGTGCACGGATGCTCATCAATATTCCCCCGCTGCGCTTCCGCCCAGTGTTTCGCGCGCGCGCCATCATCGCCCTGTAAATCCGCTGCGCCAAGCGGATTGCCCGAATGTTTTTCATTACACCCCGTGATGAGGCAACCGAAAGTAGCGCTCCCATCACTGCCGGAAATGCCCGACATTACTTCCACTTTATCGACCAACTCCCCCGAGTAGGTAGACGATGTCTCCAGTGTTGCGCGGACGCATCGACAACCGGCGACTGGATTTCAATTTCCAAGCATGAACTGGGGGGCAATGTATGAGGTTTGAAAGGAATTGTCGGCAGAAAAGGTGGATCGCCGTCACCGGCTCCGCGATCGCACTAGCGGTTTCGAACACTGTGTCCGCCCAGGAAGATCCTTCTGTGTCGCTTCTCGAGGAAATCATCGTCACGGCGAACAGGACCGAATCCGAACTCTCCAAGACGCCGGTGGCCGTTTCGGTGATCGGCGGCGATGCATTGATCTCCGCCGGTATCACCAACCCGACCGAACTGGCAGATCGTATTCCGGGACTGTCGATCGATCGCGC
>Ga0190270_10000518_pt1 | contig 16838 bp, 17 predicted proteins | sample Popmic320T_FD_133748 | JGI IMG/M metagenome (GOLD analysis project Ga0190270, IMG submission 133748) | Populus adjacent soil microbial communities from riparian zone of Weber River, Utah, USA - 320 T | ecosystem: Environmental > Terrestrial > Soil > Riparian zone | place: USA: Utah | collected...
CCGGATCCCGATGGCGTTCTCGCTGATCGTGTGGTTCGTGCTGTGGGAGATCATCGGCCGGCTCGGGCTGATATCGCTGATCCCGCCGTTCTCGGAGTCGATCGTGGCGATGGCGGAGGTCGTGCCCTCGGAGAAGTTCGTCGAGGCGGCGTCCATCACCCTGCAAGCCTTTCTGATCGGGATGGGGTTGTCCTTCGTCCTCGGTATCGGCGTCGGCATCTGGATGGGCACGAGCAAGGCCGTCGGCACGCTGATGGGCATGTGGGTCAACATCTTCGAGAGCTCACCGCTCACCGCCGTCGTGCCCGCGCTGATGGCGTTGCTCGGCTTCGGCCTGCCGACCATGGTCGTGACCGTGTTCCTGTTCTCGGTGTGGGTGATCGCGCTCAACAACCAGGTCGGCGTCGAACGGGTCAACCCGTCGCTCGTGGAGATGGGCCGGTCCTTCGGCGCCACCAAACGCGTTCTCTACCTGCAGATCATCCTCAAGGCCGCACTGCCCGAGCTGCTCGCCGGCATCCGGCTGGGCCTCATCCGCGGCCTCAAGGGCGTCATCATCGGACAGCTCCTGATCGCCGTCGTCGGCGTCGGCTACCTGTTCGAGCTGTACTCCCGGAACTTCCTGATGCCGGAGTTCTGGGCACTGCTGATCGTGCTGTTCGCCTTCGCCTTCCTCGCTTCCGAGATCGTGGCCCATTACGAACGAAAGGTGGCCTTCTATGCATCGAGTCGATGACGTGACGACGGACTACGCCATCGCGGTCCCGACCGTCACGACCATCCCGGTGGAGGGCACGGACGCGGTCTATCCCGTCGCCCGGGTCTACTGCATCGGGCGCAACTACGCCGAGCACGCGATCGAGATGGGACACGACCCCGACCGCGAGCCGCCGTTCTTCTTCATGAAGCCGGCCGACGCCGTGGTTCCCACCGGCAGCCGGCTGTCCTTCCCCCGCCAGACCGAGGACCTGCACCACGAGATCGAGCTGGTGGTCGCGCTCGGCGAGGGTGGCCGGGACATCGAGGTGGACGACGCGCTGGAGCATGTCTTCGGGTACGCAGTGGGGTTGGACATGACCCGCCGTGACCTGCAGTCGGTGGCCAAGAAGGCGGGTCGCCCCTGGGACATGGCCAAGGGCTTCGACGAGTCCGCGCCGTGCAGCCCGATCCGGACCGTGCACGACGTCGGCCATCCCGACGCCGGGGCGATCTGGCTGAAGATCAACGACGAGGCACGCCAGCAAGGCAACCTCGACCAGCAGATCTGGAAAGTTCCGGAGGCGATCGCCTACCTGAGCACGCTGGTCACGCTCCGACCTGGCGACCTGATCATGACCGGGACGCCGGCAGGCGTCGGCCGGGTCGAGCCGGGCGACCGGCTAGAGGGGCACATCGACGAAGTCGGAGAGCTGAACATCAGCTACGCGGGCCGGTAGCTTCCTGTCAAGGCACAGCACGTCCGAACGAGGCGGGGGCTGAGCCTGTGATATGACCGGAGGAACCATGGAAGTCGTCGCCTCGTGGCCGGCGAGCTCATCGCTTGGCGGCGTTGCGGACTGGGCTCAGCGGGCCGAAGCCCTCGGGTTCGATGTGATGCACGTGCCGGAGACCATCCACGACCCGTTCACGGTCGCCACACTCGCGCTGGCCAACACGGAGACCCTGGTGGTCCGGACGAGCATGGTCGTCGCCTTCCCCCGAAGCCCCATGCTGACCGCGTACACGGCGTGGGACCTCGCCAAGTTCTCCGGCGGCCGATTCCAGCTCGGGTTGGCATCACAGGTGCGCGGGAACATCGTCGGCCGATTCTCGACCGAGTGGTCTGAGCCTGTCGCCCGCCTCCGCGAGTACATCGAGGCGGTTCGTGCGATTTTCACCAGCTTCCAGACGGGGACGGACCTGCGCTACGAAGGGGAGCACTACCGGTTCGACCGGTTACAGCCCTACTTCAACCCCGGCCCGATCGGCACCGCTCCGCCTGCCATCTACACCGGCGGGGTCGGCCCTCGCATGTGCGAGCTGGCCGGAGAGACGTCGGACGGTTTCGTGTGCCATCCGACCAACTCCCACCCCGCGGTCCTACGCTCCACGACCTTGCCGGCCATCCTCGCCGGAAGGGACAGGGTCGGACGTGCTGATCCCGGGCCGCGCATCGTCGCCGGACCGCAACCGATCATGGCGGCGACCGATGCCGAGCTCGCGGCGGTCCGCGACGCGCGGCGACAGGAGCTGGCCTTCCTCTACAGCACGCCGGCCTACCGTCCGCAGCTCGAGATGTTCGGCCTCGGCGACTTGAGCGACGCGTTGTCCGCGATGGCGCAACGTTCGGACTGGGCCGATCTCCATCGACACATGACCGACGAGGTCATCGAACAACTGGTCCCGCACGCCACCTACGAAGCACTGCCCGACGTCCTCGCGGAGTGGTACGGCGGCCTGTGCGACGGCATCGTGCTGACGATCCCCGACGACGCGAAGGTCGAGACGTTCCGATCGCTCGTGGAGCGCTGCCAGGCCATCGCCCCACGCGACTAGACCGGCGAGATGGGCAGGGAACGCCGAGTCTCGAAGGAGAAGTCCGTGCCGGTGCTGAACCGCGCCACCGCCACTTCCTCGGCCTCGGGTGCCGCATCGTCTCGCCGGACGACCTCTGCCCGCCACGAGTCGCCATCGGACGGCGTCACCACCACGTCCAGATGCGCATCGAGGACGCGGACGGCAGCGCGCAGTGGGTCGACCCAGTCCGGCCCGCACAGGGAGATCCAGGAGGCGTCGTCGTGGGCGGGGGAGCGTCGAATGACGACGGACTCGTCATCGATCTCTGCTTCGACGTAGACGCTGGGGTTGAGGGCCGGATGCAGGGCCAGCAGCTGCATTGCTCCCGACTCGTCGTGAGGGAGATCAAGCGCGCGGGCCAGCCGGTACGCCGCGATGCCGGCGATCCCGGTGAACTGCTTTCGGCGAATGGTCTCAGCGTCCGCGGGATCCAACCGTGCGTTCAGGGCCAGCGTGAAGGCGTTGGTGAGCAGCGCCATCTGCAGGCACACCTCATCGGCCAGGCGGATCAGCGCGGACCGTGAGAACTGCGCGAAGTCCAGGTCAGAGAGCAGCGGACCGGAGTAATCATCCCGGCCCTCGTCCGCAGGGTCGATCGGGGTCAGCGCGAGGTCGGCGGCCTGGGAACGCGCGTTGACGTCGAGAGCCGGAATCGCCGTCGCTTCAGCGTGCGAGTCGTCGATGATGACCGTCCACGCACAGTGTGGCTGCCGATCGGCCGGCACCCGTGGCGGGCGATGGATGGGTCGCACCTGCGCCTTCGGGTGGCTGGCCATGGCGGTGGCATCGAACGTCGGGTCCTCGATGTCGTGACACATCCCGACGACGTACTCCTCGCCCATCGGCTCCACGTCCATCAACGCGCCACAGTGGTCGAGCTGGAACTCACCGTGCCGCTCGTCGTGCACGGTGTAGCGGAAGTCCATGAACTGCGGCGGCGCTCCGATGTCGAGCTGGAGACCCTTGAAGATGGTGATCACATCGCCCTGGCCCGCCGTCTCGGGTGCGAAGCCCAATGCCCGCTGCATGCGCCGGGCGTAGATCGGGCTGGCCGCCGCCCACTCCTCGACGGCGATCTGCACCATCTCCTCGCGGCCCAAGGCACTGATGCACCAGGGCATACCGGCGCGATCGATGAGGTGCCCGATCAACAAGAGCTCGGGCACGACGACGGCCAGCTCGTCCCGAGTCAGACGCGTATAGCGACTCTGTGGCGGGTGCATCAGGCACTGCCTCCGAGGCCGAGGCGGGCCGCCAGCTTGTCGAGGTAGCCGATCACCTGCTCCTCCTCGGCGTCCGGGACACCCCACATCATCTCCGAGGCGCGCGCAGCAGCCCAGTCGGCGAAGTCGTCCTCGGTCGGCTTCTTCGCGACGAGGACCCGCACGTCGGGCTCGCCCTGGCGTCCGGCGTCAGCCCACTCCTTACGCAGCAGGTCCGCCCTTGCGGCGACGTCGGTCTCGGTCGGGGTGGTCATCCATCCGTCGGCGTGGCGAGCGATCCACTTCATCGTCTGCGGACCGCCCCCGGCCCCGATGATCACCGGGATGCGCCCCTGGGGTGGCTTCGGGTAGGCCCAGCTCGGGCCGAAGGACACGAACTCACCGTCGTAGGACGCCTCCTCCTGCGTCCACAAGGCGCGCATGGCCTCGAGGTACTCCTTGAGGACGGTGCGCCGCTTCTCCGCCGGGACATGGTGATCAATGAGCTCGTCGGTGTTCCATCCGAAGCCGGCGCCGATGGTGACCCGCCCGCCGGAGAGGTGATCGAGGGTGGCCAGTGTCTTGGCGAGGGTGATCGGGTCGGACTCGACGGGGAGGCAGACCGCGGTGGACAGGCCGATCCGGTCGGTCACCGCCGCGCACGTCGCCAACGTGGTCCATGGGTCGAGGGTGCGCTGGTAGCGGTCGTCCGGAAGCTCCTTGCCACCGGTGGGATGCAGGGCATCGCGCCGCACCGGGATGTGGGTGTGCTCGGGCACATAGATCGTGTCGAAGCCGCGCTCCTCGGCGGCCCGGGCGAGTGCGGCCGGCTTGATGCCGCGGTCGGAGGTGAAGAGCACGATCCCGTTGCGCATGACACCACTGTAGAACGTGTTCTACTGTCTGAGTCCGCGAGAAGGGATTCCTGCCATGGATGGTGACGTCAGCGACGCGAGCTCATTCGTCAGCGTCGACCGGCCCGTCCGCGAGGTCGCCGTCGTCACCTTGAACAGGCCGGAGCGCATGAACGCGATGGCGTTCGACGTGATGGTCCCGGTCCGCGATCGGCTCGTGGAGCTGGGTCACGACAACACGGTCCGCGCGATCGTGCTGACCGGCGCGGGCGCGGCCTTCTCCTCCGGCGCCGACCAGAAGTCGGCCGGCCGGCCGCCGCACGCAGAGGGCCTGCCCCGGCCCGCCTACGCGCTGCGTTCCCTCGAGGTCCTCGAGGATGTCGTCGCGACTCTTCGACGACTGCACCAGCCGGTGATCGCCGCCGTCAACGGCGCGGCCGTCGGCGGCGGTCTGTGCCTGACCCTCGCCTGCGACGTCAGGATCGCCTCGTCCGATGCGTACTTCCGCGCGGCCGGCATCAACAACGGACTCACCGCCAGCGAGCTCGGCTTGAGCTACCTGCTGCCGCGCACCGTGGGCTCGAGTCATGCCGCCGACCTGATGCTGACCGGTCGAGACGTCCACGCGGAGGAGGCCGCCCGGATCGGGCTGGTCTCCCGGGTCGCCGACCCAGTGGTGGACGAGGCGGTCGCCATCGGTGAGCGGATCGCGTCCTTCTCCCAGCCCGGCATCGAGATGACCAAGCGGTCGCTGCACGCCGGCATCTCGGCGGGTTCTCTGGAGAGCTACATGCCCATGGAGGGCATCGGCCAGCTCTACCTGCGGCTCCTGACGGACAACTTCGAGGAAGCCGTCCAGGCTCGCGCCGAGGGAAGGGACGCTGTCTTCCGCGACGACCGATGACGAGACGGCCCTTGCCAGGCTGCCTCGTCACCACTACGTTGGACACGTGTCCAGTCAGTTGGCCAGCGAATCCCCCCGGCAAGGGCTGAACCCGCGTCAACAGGGGACGGTCGAGAAGCTCCTGCTGGCGGGTCTGGCCGAGCTCCGCGAGGTTGGCCACGAAGCCCTCACCATCCGCACGGTCGCCCATCGCGCCGGGGTGTCGCCCGCGACGGCCTACACCTACCTGGCGTCGAAGCACCACATGTTCGCCGAGCTCTTCTCGCGACACATCGCGGTGGACGACGACATGGAGGTCGTCGGCGAGACGGTGGTCGAGCGGGTCCAGCACGTGGCCCGCAGCGTCGTGGCGAGAATCGTGACCGAGCCCGAGCTCGCCGCGGCGGTCACGCCGGCCTTGCTCGGCAGTGATCCGGACGTCACGCGCCTGCGGCGCCGGATCGGTGCTCAGTTCGTCGCTCGCTTCGAGACGGCCCTGCGACAGCCCGCCGCTCCGGACGATCCGGTGGACGCGGCCTTGCTCGAGGTGCTGGTCCTGACCTTCTTCGGCGCCCTGCTCCAGGCCGGGATGGGGGAGATGACGTACGACGATCTGGCCGATCGGCTGGAGTCCGCTTGTGCCGTCATCGTCCGGGGGAACGCATGACCACCGTCGCCGCCGATACACCCCTGGTGTTCGATCCCTACGACTACGAGTTCCACGAGAACCCCTACCCGCTCTATGCGCGGCTCCGGGCCGAGGCGCCGGTCTTCCACGCCGAGGACGACGACCTGTGGGTGGTGTCCCGCCACGCAGACGTCCGCAGCGTCTTTCGCGACGACGAGACCTTCTCCAACCGGATGGGTGTCTCGCTCGACGCCAGCGCGTGGACGCCCGACGCCCACAAGGTGATGTCCTTCCTGGCACTGGACGGACCCGAACAGACCCGCGTGCGCAAGCTGGTGTCCGCCGCTTTCACCCCGCGTCGCGTCCGCGAGCTCGAGCCACAGGTCCAACGGCTGGCCGAGCACCACTTCGACCGGGTGTTCGCGGTCGACGCCGAGCACGGTGAGGCCGACTGGATCACCGAGTTCGCCGGCCGGCTGCCGATGGACGTCATCTCCGAGCTGATGGGCGTGCCGGAGTCCGATCGCGACGAGGTGCGGCGCCTCGCGGACCTGCTGGTCCACCGGGAGGACGGGGTGCGGGACGTCCCAGCTGCCGGGTTCACGGCGGCGATCGAGCTGAACGAGTACTACGCAGCGATGGTGAAGCAGCGCAGGAGCGAGCCGACCGACGATCTCACCTCGGCCCTGACCATGGCCGAGAGCGACGGCGACCGGCTCTCGGATGCGGAGATCATCGCCTTCCTGTTCCTGATGGTCGTTGCAGGGAACGAGACGACGACGAAGCTGCTCGGCAACGCGCTCTTCCATCTCGCCGCCAACCCCCAGCAGCAGGCAGAGGTCTTCGCTGCCTCGGGGTCGGACCTGGTCGCACAGTGGGTCGAGGAGACGCTGCGCTTCGACAACTCCACCCAGATGCTGGCCCGGTATGTCGTCGACGACGTCGAGATCAACGGCTGCGCCGTGCCGGCCGGGTCGAAGCTGCTCGTCCTGATCGGCTCGGCCAACCGGGACGAGGACGTCTTCACCGAGCCGGCCGAGTTCGACATCCATCGCCCCAAGGACGAGATGAGCCGCAGCCTCAGCTTCGGAACCGGCCGTCACTTCTGCCTCGGGGCACACCTCGCACGCCTGGAAGCGCAGGTCGTGCTCACCGAGCTGGTCCGCCGAGCCGACACCTTCGACGTGCACGCCGAGCGGGCGGCCCGCGTCCACTCCACCAACGTGCGCGGTTTCGCGAGCCTCCCCACGACGTTCACGGAGAGGCCTTCCTGATGGCGAAGTACGCCCACCCCGAGCGGCGTCCCGCGGTCGTCACCGGCGCGTCGTCCGGCATCGGTGCCGAGACCGCCAAGGTGCTGGCTGCGGCCGGCCTGCCGGTGGCGCTGGGGGCGCGGCGCGTCGAGATGTGCGAGGAGATCGCGGCCGAGATCCGCGACCTCGGCGGCGAAGCGGTGGCGCATCCGCTCGACATGACCAGTGATTCATCGGTCGACGAGTTCTGCGCCAAGGTGACGGCCGACCTCGGCGACATCGAGGTCGTCGTCAGCAATGCCGGCGCTGTCGCCCCGGGAGCGACCGCGGAGATCAGCTCCGAGCGCCTCGCGCGCGAGCTCGACCTCAACCTGATCGGAGCCCACCGCCTGCTCCGCGGGTTCGTGCCCGCGATGATCGAACGCCGGCGAGGCGACATCGTGTTCGTGTCCTCCGATGTCGCGGTACGTCCCCGGCCGTTCATGGCCGGCTACTCGGCCTCCAAGTGGGGCCTCGAGGGAATGGTCGGAGCACTCCAGATGGAGCTGGAGGGAACCGGCGTCCGCGCGTCACTCGTGCGACCCGGCCCGACCTGGTCCGGGATGGGCGCCGACTGGGACGCTGACGAGGCAGCGTTCGTCCTGAATCAGTGGGTCCACTTCGGCCTGGCCCGGCACCCCCACTTCCTCAAGGCCAAGGCGCAGGCCGACGCCATCGCCACCATCGTCACCGCTCCGCGTGGCGTCCACCTGAGCCTCGTCGAGGTCAACCCCGAAGCGCCCGTTCACGACCAGGAGCAGGCACCGTGACCGCCACCGACGTCCACTTGCTGGCTGACATCCCCGAGGTCTCGGTCGTCCTCGACGATCACGGCCCCTCGGTTCCCGAGGTCATCCGGGGGACGGGTCATCTGCCGGAGATGCGGGTCGACCCGATCAGCCTGTTCACCCGGGTGCGGGAGGAGTGCGGCGACGTCGGCCGGTTCCGGCTGGCCGACAAGGACGTCGTCATGGTGTCCGGAGCGGAGGCCAACGAGGCGTTCTTCCGTGCGCCCGACGAGGTGCTCGACCAGGCGGCGGCGTACCCGTTCATGACCCCGATCTTCGGCCAGGGCGTTGTCTTCGACGCCAGTCCCGAGGAGCGCCAGCAGATGCTCAAGAACCAGGCACTGCGCGGCGACATGATGCGCGGACACGCGCAGACGATCGAGGCCGAGATCCGGCGCATGGTCGCCGACTGGGGCGACGAGGGAGAGGTCGACCTGCTCGACTTCTTCGCAGAGCTGACCATCTACACCACGAGCTCGTGCCTGATCGGCAAGCCGTTCCGCGACGAGCTCGACTCCTCTTTCGCCCGGTACTACCACGAGCTCGAGCACGGTACGGACGCCATCGCGTAAGTCGATCCGTACGCCGACATCGAGAGCTTCCGGCTGCGCGACGCGGCGCGGGAGAAGCTGGTCGCGCTGGTGCAGCGGATCATCGACCGCCGCCACGCACGTGGGGAGGTCGCCCGCGAGGACCGCGACCTGCTCGACGTCCTGATCTCCTTGAAGAACGAGGACGGCTCGCACCAGTTCACCGCCGACCTCGTCACCGGCATCTTCATCTCGATGATGTTCGCCGGCCACCACACGAGCAGTGGCACGGCGTCCTGGGCGATGATCGAGCTGATGCGGCATCCCGACGTGATGGCGTCGGTGGTCGCCGAGCTCGACGACCTGTATGCCGATGGCTCCGAGGTGTCCTTCCAGGCGCTGCGATCGATCCCGGCGCTGGAGGCCACGCTCAAGGAGACCCTGCGGCTGCACCCTCCGCTGATCATCCTGATGCGACAGGTGCAGGAGGACTTCGCGCTGCTCGGCCACACCATTCCGGCCGGCACGCTGATCGCCGCCTCCCCGCGCGTCTCGAACCGCATCGGGGATGACTTTCCTCTGCCAGACGAGTTCGACCCGGCGCGCTACATCGACCCGCGCCAGGAGGATCTGCAGAACCGCTGGACCTGGATTCCCTTCGGCGCGGGCAAGCACCGCTGCGTGGGCAACGCGTTCGCGATGATGCAGATGAAGGCGATCTTCTCGGTCATCCTGCGGGACTTCGAGTTCGCGCCGGCCCAGCCACTGGAGTCCTATCGCGACGACTTCACCAAGATGGTCATCCAGCTCGAGCAGCCGTGCCGGGTCAGGTACAGGCGGCGGAACCGATGAGAGTCGTCGCGGACACCGACATCTGCCAGGCACATCAGCTGTGCCAGGGAGAGGCGCCCGACGTCTTCGGCTTCGACGAGGTCAACGACCACATCCTGCTCCTCGACGAGCACCCCGACGAGTCACGCCGAGCCGACGTGACCACTGCCGTGAAGTACTGCCCCGCGTTCGCCCTGTCGATCGAAGAGGATGCCGATGTCTGACCTGACCCGTGCCGAGATCGACGCGTTCTGGGAGTCCTGGCTCGACGCCAACCGGGAGGCCGAGCGCACCCGCGACTGGACGATGCTGGCGGAGTGGTACGTCGAGGACGCCTCGTACGGCTGGATGTACTCACCGGACGAGCACTTCATGGCCGTCGGACGCGACCAGATCCGTGACTGGGCGATCGGTATCGAGATGGAAGGCCTCGACGGGTGGCATTACGACTACCAGGCAACCGTCGTCGACGAGAAGACCGGCATGATCGTCGGCTTCTGGAAGCAGCGTTCCGGGATCGTCGACGACGAGACCGGCGCGGAGTTCGAGGTGCTCGGCATCGGCGGTTCATGGTTCGGCGTCGAGCGCCAGGTGGGTGGACCGGATGAGGGCCAGGTCAGGATCGCCTGGCAGCGCGACTGGTTCGACCTGCCGTCCACCGCCCACACGTTCATGGCGATCGTCGAGGCCGGCAAAGCGTCCGATGCGCTGCTGAAGCGCATGTCGGTCACCGGCCACGACGTTCCCGGCCACTATCACCTCGCCGACCTTCCCTCGCCCGTCTGGCCTCCGCCGGTCGAGCGCGGCGACTTCATCACCCAGGAGACCGCACCATGACCGGCTCGACCACAGTGACCACTCCGCCGGCCCAGCAGCTAGTCGGCGGCAAGCTCAGCGGTGCCAGCGACGGCGCGTCCTTTGCGAACCTCAACCCCGCGACGGGGGAGGAGATCGGCCGCGCTCCCGACAGCACTGCCGATGACGTCGACGCCGCGATCGCCGCAGCCCGCCGGGCCTTCGACGAGACCGACTGGTCGACGAACGTCGAGCTGAGGCTGCGATGCCTGCGGCAGCTCCACCAGGCACTGCTCGACCACGCCGAGGAGTTCCGCGCCCTGACCACCGCCGAGGTCGGCATGCCCGGCTTCATGATGGGAGCGGCCGGCTTCGACGTTCCCGTCGAGGGCCTGAAATGGGTCACCGACCTGCTGGCGGACTACTCGTGGGAGACCGACCTGGGTGTCGCCGAGCCAATGGGCATCCCGACGCGGAGGACGGTGCTGCGTGAGCCCGTCGGCGTCGTCGCCGCGATCACCCCGTGGAACGTCCCCAACCAGATCAACCTGGCCAAGATCGGCCCGGCGCTGGCCGCGGGCTGCACGGTCGTCCTCAAGCCGGCACCGGACACCCCGTGGGTGGCTTGCGAGCTGGGTCGCATCGTGGCCGAGCACACCGACATCCCGGCGGGCGTCTTCAACGTCGTCACACCGAGCTCCACGGAGGTGGCAGCCCGGCTGACCACCGACCCACGTGTCGACATGGTGTCGTTCACCGGATCGACCACCACCGGCCGGGCGATCATGGCCGCGGCGGCGCCCACGCTGAAAAAGGTCTTCCTCGAGCTCGGTGGCAAGTCGGCGGCGATCGTGCTCGACGACGCGGACGTCGCGGCGTCCGCTGCCGCCACGGCGTTCGCCGCCTGCATCCATGCCGGCCAGGGTTGCGCGCTCTCGACGCGACTGGTCGTGCCGAGAGGCAGGTACGAGGAGGCCGTTCAGTCTGCCGCCGAGACGATGGCGTCCATCGGCGTCGCGGATCCGGCGGAGCCGGACGCGATCTGCGGGCCGGTGATCTCGCAGGTCCAGCGCGACCGGGTCGAGGGCTATCTCCGGCTCGCCGAGCAGGAGGGTGGACGAGTCGTCACCGGCGGCAAGGTCATCGATCAGCCCGGGTTCTGGGTGGAGCCCACCGTCGTGGCCGGCCTCGACAACTCGTCGAGGCTGGCGCAGGAGGAGATATTCGGCCCCGTCCTCGTCGTCATCCCGCACGACGGTGACGACGATGCTGTCCGTATCGCCAACGACTCCACCTACGGGCTTTCCGGGTCGGTCGACTCCGCGGACCTGGATCGAGCGAAGGCGGTCGCGAGAAGGATCCGCACGGGGACCCTGGCCGTCAACGGCGGTGTCTGGTTCAGTCCAGATGCTCCGTTCGGCGGCTACAAGCAGTCCGGCCTCGGCCGCGAGATGGGTGTCGCGGGCTTCGAGGAGTACCTCGAGATGAAGACCGTGGCCGAGCCGGCCTGAGACACAGGAGAGACAGTTGCGATTCCAGGACAAGGTGGTCGTCGTCACCGGCGCGGCCCGGGGCATCGGCGAGACCTATGCGAAGGCACTGGCCGCAGAGGGTGCGCGGGTCGTCGTCGCCGACCTCAACGCCGAGTCCGGCGAGCAGGTCGCCAAGGACATCGAGGCCGCCGGCGGTGACGCCATGTTCGTGCCCTGCGACGTCTCGTCGTCGGAGTCGGCCGCGTCGCTCGTGGACACGGTAGTGGGCGAGTGGGGCGGCATCGACGGCCTGATCAACAATGCCGCCATCTACGGCGACATGCAGTTCGATCTGCTGATCTCGGTCGACTGGGACTACTACCGCAGGTTCATGAGCGTGAACATGGACGGCGCGCTCGTCATGACCCGGGCGGTCTACCCGTCCATGCAGGGCAGGGGCGGCGGAGCGATCGTCAACCAGTCCAGCACCGCCGCCTACCTCTACTCCGGCTTCTACGGACTGGCCAAGGTCGGCATCAACGGTCTCACCCAGCAGCTCGCCCACGAGCTCGGCGGCATGAACATCCGCGTCAACGCGATCGCCCCTGGCCCCACCGACACCGAAGCGACCCGGGTGCAGGCCGGCGACGTGGCGACGGAGATGGTCAAGACGCTCGCGCTGAAGAGGATGGGTCAGCCCCAGGACATGGTCGGCGCGGCTCTCTTCCTGCTGTCCGAGGAGTCGTCCTGGATCACCGGTCAGATCCTGGCCGTCGACGGTGGACAGACGTTCCGATCATGAAGGCGATCCGTACCGGCTTCATCGGGTTGGGCAACATTGGCAAGCCCATGGCTCTGCGGCTTGCCGCCAGCGAAACCATCGACCTGCAGGTCTTCGACCTCGACCCTGAACCCGTCGCCGAGCTGGTCGCCGATGGCGCGACGGCCGCTCCATCAGTGGGCGCGATGGGCAACTGGGCCGACGTCATCTGCGTGATGGTGCGCGACGACGACCAGGTGCGTGCCGTGCTGGCCGAGGTGCTGGCCGACCTCAAGTCACGCAACAACTTCGTTCCGGTGTCCTTCGTCATCCACTCGACCGTGGCGCCCACGACGCCGGCGGAGCTGGTGTCCGAGGTGATGGCGGTGTGCGGCTTCGCGGTCGAGGTCGTCGACGCACCCGTCTCGGGTGGGCCGATGGGTGCCACCGACGGGTCTCTGGCGATCATGGTCGGCGGCAGCGCCGAAGCGTTCCAGGCCGTGGAGCCGGTGCTGTCGGTCATGGGGTCGAAGGTCGTGCATGCCGGGGAGCTCGGATCAGGCACCCGATTCAAGCTGGCACGCAACCTGCTGCACTTCGTGTCGTTCACCGCGGCGACTGAAGCCGCCCGCCTCGCCGAGGCCGCCGGGCTGGACCTGCTCGCCCTCGGCGACGTGGTCCGGCACACCGACGAGATCACTGGCGGGCCGGGCGCCATCCTGCACCGCGACACCACGGCGCCGATCCCGGACGACGACTTCTGGCAGGGCGTCTTCGCCCACGTGCGAGCGCTGGGCGAGAAGGACCTGGGCTTTGCGATTGCACTCGCAGAACAGCTCGACGTCGACGTACCCCTGTCGCGACTCGCCCTGGACCGGCTCGGACCCGGCCTCGGCCTCCAAGGAGATGGCGATGACTGACCCCAGCGACAAGTTCGAGGACCTCCCCGAGCTGCGCGCTCTGGGCCTGCGCAAGATGGAGCAGGTCTACGGTTTCGACATGACCGACGGCACGGGCGACTTCTTTGCCTACACCGCCGACCACCTCTTCGCCGACATCTGGAACCGACCGGGTCTCTCCGATCGGGACCGGCGGCTGCTGCTCATCGGCCTGCTCTCCGGACAGGGCGCCGCCGACGTGCTCGGGATCCAGATTCCGGCCGCCCATGCGTCGGGCGACCTCGACGACGCCGCGCTGCGGGAGATCGTGGTGTTCCTCAGCCACTACGCGGGCTGGCCCCAGGGGGCCCGCCTCAACTCGATCGTCGAGGAGACCATCGCCGCCGCCGCTCGCACCGAGGACGCCTGACATGGGCCGCTTCTCGCTGCCGGATGAACGCCCCAAGGGGCTCAACGCGCCGGTGACCAAGAAGGCCATCAAGCTCATGTCCAGGGTCCACGTCCGTGTGTTCAAGCTGACCAACGGACGCATCGGTCACCGTTGGCGCGTCGGCTCGGCGTTCACGAAGCCGGCGCCCACGCTCTTGCTGGAGCACATCGGCAGGAAGTCCGGCACGACGTTCACTACCCCGGTGCTCTACCTGGACGACCCGCCGAACGTCGTGATCGTCGCTTCCATCGGGGGCATGAAAAGGCACCCGCAGTGGTACCGGAACCTCATGGCGAACCCGGAGACCAGGGTGCACCTCCGCAAGGAACGCGGCCGTCCGATCCGCGCTCGCGAGGCCACCGACGAGGAGCGCGCGAGGCTGTGGCCGATGCTCGTCGACCTCTACGCCGACTTCGAGAAGTACCAGGGATGGACCGACCGGAAGATCCCCGTGCTCATCCTCGAGCCACGAGGATGAGCGACGTGACCATCGACGACCTCACCGTGGGCGTGCTGGGTGGGACCGGCCCACAGGGCCGCGGGCTGGCGCTGCGATGGGCCGCGTCCGGGCTCGAGGTCGTGCTCGGCTCACGGGACAGCGAACGGGCCGAGCAGGCGGCCACCAAGCTGAACGAGCAGCTGACCGCTGTCGACGGAGCTGCGACCGTCCGCGGTGCCGGCAATCGTGATGCCGCGGCGACGGCTGACGTCGTGCTCGTCTCCGTGCCCTTCGATGCCCATCCGCCGACGCTGGCCGATCTCGTCGACGCACTCGAGGGCAAGATCGTCGTCGACTGCGTGAACCCGCTCGGCTTCGACAAGAACGGTCCGTTCGTGCTCGACCTCGACGAGGGCAGCGCCGCCGAGCAGGCCCAGGCGATCCTGCCAGGTTCGCGGGTGATCGCCGCCTTCCACCACGTGTCGGCGGTGATCCTCGCCGACTTGTCCATCTCCGACGTCGACACCGACGTCCTCGTGCTCGGCGAGGACCGCGACGACGTCGCCGTGGTCCAGCAGCTGGCCGACCGCATCCCGGGGATGCGCGGTCTGTTCGGTGGACGGCTCCGCAACGCCGGTCAGGTCGAGGCGCTCACGGCGAACCTGATCGCCATCAACCGCCGGTACAGGACGCATGCGGGCATCAGGATCACCGGGCAGGGCCTGTGACGAGCCCGAGGGAGATCGCCCGCGCCGTCAAACGAGCCGACAGCGGCAAGAGCATCGACGTCACCGAGGCCGCCGCGCTGTTGGCTGCCCGCGGCGAGGAGCTCGATCGCCTCATGAGCGTGGCTCGTCGGGTTCGCGATGCGGGCCTCGGCGAGGCGGGCCGTCCGGGTGTGGTGACGTACTCGCGCAAGGTGTTCATCCCGCTCACCCGGCTGTGCCGGGACCGGTGCCACTACTGCACGTTCGTGACGGTGCCCGGCAAGGTCGAGGCGCCGTTCCTGTCACCCGACGAGGTGCTGGAGATTGCGCGGGCCGGGGCGTCGATGGGCTGCAAGGAGGCGCTGTTCACGCTCGGCGACCGGCCGGAGGACCGGTGGCCGGAGGCGAAGGAGTGGCTGGCCGAGGCGGGATTCGAGTCGACCCTGGAGTACGTGCGCGCGATGGCGATCGTGGTGCTGGAGGAGACCGGTCTCCTGCCGCACCTGAACCCGGGGGTGATGAGCTGGGCGGAGATGAACCGGCTGAAGGCTGTGGCTCCGTCGATGGGCATGATGCTCGAGACGTCGTCCCGACGCCTGTTCGAGGAGAAGGGTCAACCGCACCACGGCAGTCCGGACAAGGATCCGGCGGTGCGGATGCGGGTGCTGGAGGATGCCGGACGGCTGAACATCCCGTTCACCACCGGCGTGCTCGTGGGCATCGGCGAGACGCTCACCGAGCGTGCCGAGAGCATCTTCGCGTTGCGGAAGGTCTCGCGCGAGCTCGGGCACGTGCAGGAGGTCATCGTCCAGAACTTCCGGGCCAAGCCCGAGACCGCGATGCGGCACGCCGATGACCTCGGCCTGGAGGAGTACCTGGCCGCGATCGCCACCACGCGCGTCGTGCTGGGACCCGCCGCCCGCGTCCAGGCACCGCCGAACCTCGTCGACCTGACCGAGTGCCGCGCCCTCCTGGACGCCGGAGTCGACGACTTCGGCGGCATCAGCCCGGTGACGCCCGACCACGTCAATCCCGAGCGACCCTGGCCGGCTCTCGACGCGCTGGGCGAGCTGTGCCGGGAGGCCGGGTTCGAGCTCCGCGAGCGCCTGACCGTCCATCCGCCGTACCTGGCCGAGCCGTGGCTCGACCCGCGGTTGCGGGCGCACGTCGATGCGCTGGCCGGTCCCGACGGACTCGCGAATGCCGAGGCCGCGCCGGCCGGCCTACCGTGGCAGGAGCCCGACGGCGGCTGGGAGACGAGCGGCCGCGCGGACCTGCATGCGGCCGTCGACAGCGAGGGCCGCCGGCAGGACCGTCGTGGAGACTTCGACGAGGTATACGGCGACTGGGCGTCGGTTCGCGGTCGGGTCGAGGCCGGCGCAGCACCCTCGCGTCTGGACGCGGATGTCGCGGCCGCGCTCCGAGCCGCCGAACGCGATCCGGCTGGGCTCTCGACCGACCAGGCGCTCGCCCTGATGTGCGCCCCCGAAGGTCCGGAGCTCGAGGCCCTGTGCGCGCTCGCCGACGACCTGCGCCGCGACGTGGTGGGCGATGAGGTTACCTACGTCGTGAACCGCAACATCAACTTCACCAACGTCTGTTACGTCGGGTGCCGGTTCTGCGCGTTCGCTCAGCGGCGCACCGATGCCGACGCCTACACGCTCTCCCTCGACGAGATCGGTGCGCGCGCCCGTGAGGCGGCCGACGTCGGCGCCACCGAGGTGTGCTTGCAGGGCGGCATCGACCCGCAGATGCCGGGCACCGCGTACGCC
>Ga0190270_10000519_pt1 | contig 16773 bp, 12 predicted proteins | sample Popmic320T_FD_133748 | JGI IMG/M metagenome (GOLD analysis project Ga0190270, IMG submission 133748) | Populus adjacent soil microbial communities from riparian zone of Weber River, Utah, USA - 320 T | ecosystem: Environmental > Terrestrial > Soil > Riparian zone | place: USA: Utah | collected...
CTCGCAGATGTCGGTGACGTAATCTCCGATGCGTTCGAGGTGTTTGGCGACCAGCAGCAGCCGGGCGGCCCGCCCAGCCGCCGCCGCGTCGCGCGACATCCGGTCGAGCAGGTCGTGAAAGATGCGGTCGTAGAGCCGGTCGATGTCGTCGTCGCGCTCGATAACCGCCCGCGCGGCATTGGCGTCCGAAGCGGCGAACGCGTCGAGCGACAGGCGCAGCATCTCGCAGGCCAGCCAGCTCATCTTCGGCAGGTCGAAATAGGGTTTGAGCTGCGGTTCATCATTCAAATAGATCGCCGCGCGGGCGATGTTGCAGGCGTGATCGGCGATGCGTTCCAGGATAGGCGTGATCTTGATCGCCGTGACGACCAGCCGCAGGTCGCTCGCGTCCGACGAATGGATGGAAAGCAATTGGACACAGAGCCTATCGGCCTCCAACTCCAGCGCGTCGACGCGGTCGTCGTCTCTCAGCACCTGCTCCGCCAGGTCCGTGTCGCGCTCTATCAACGCCCGCGTGGCATGGTCAATGGCGTTCTCGACTTCGCCGCCCATCAACAGCACATGATCGCGCAGTTCATTTAATGCCGATTCCGGCAAATTCCGCATATTCTCACCTGGAAATAGATGTCGCCCGTCCGCCGCTGTCAGAGATTGCGGCGGCCCGCCCACATGATTATCGCTAATGTAGAAATTTGCCATTCGATTCACCTAAAAACAAGCGCATGGGGGAAAGGCGCGCGTCAAATTATCGTGTCTTGTGAAAACGGATTTTAAGAATGATGGGTTAAGTCTGAGTTAAATCCAGGTAAAGGCTTGGTTATTTTTGGGCTTTTGATGAACAGTCCCGCGCGGGAGGAAGCGTCACATATGGACTCGACCATTCGCGAAAAAGAAAGGGGCGCTTCCGTTCAAGTGAGCGGAAGCGCCAGTGAGACACAGGACTAGGCTTAAGAATGTTCAAGGTTATAAGCCCTCGACCTTAACCTTGCGTTAGCCGTCGTTAAATTCCGCGTAAAGAAAACAGAGAGTAGGGAGTGGGGAATTGAAGGCGGGGGAATGTGGAGTCAAAATGCGCTTTCACAAACGGACTTTTCACTATCAACTCCCCATTCCTTACCCCCCATCGCCTTACGCCATTCTTCGAGCGACATCTTCTCGCCCGCTTCGGCGCATAGCTCACTGCAATAGACTTTCCAATCTTTGCCGACGACCTCTTCGCCCTCTACGATCTCCTCGGCGCAAAAAGCGCATTCGTTCTCGATTCGTTTTGCCATTTCACTCTCTCCCTTGGGACACCGTTACAGTACGGCCTGTAAGCAAGCAGCCGACAGGTAAGAAGGCCGCTCGCTTACGCGCGCGGTACTGTCCCAACCTGGTTCATTTTATCATTCATTTTCGCCTTGCGGCGTGGCGTCTCGGAGCGGCTCGGTCTGGCCTGATGATGAGGGCGAGAAGAATGAGAAGAGCATCGCTCCGACTATGTAATCCTCCGCCGTGGCGGGCTCATCCCCTGTCTGTTCTCCCGAATGTGGACATGCGTCGGCTCTGGCGAATTCGATCGGGACTTCCGCGCGGGCGGCCGAGATGGCGTCGGCGTTCGCGAAGCTTCTAAAAATTCTTTCGCGCGCCAGCCGGGCTAAATCTTTCGCCCGCTGCGCGCGCGCTGGTTTGATTGATTGGTCGATCATCAATGAGACCTCCGCTGATTCGATATTCAATAAATCCCAAAAGTGGCGCGCGAAGTTCATCTCGCCGTACCAGCAGACGGTGTCGAGCGCCTCTCTGTCCGCAGGCCTTCCGTTCACGCTTTGAAATTTGATAGTCAGCGGCAGCACGGGCGCCTGCGAGCGGACGGCCGAGGCGAAGAAGAGCCCGTTGAACGGCAGCACGGTCGAGCCGTCACCGGTCGTCGCTTCGGGGAAGACCTGAACGTTGACGCCGTCGCGCAGCGCGCGGCTCACTCGGTAAGCGCACTTGACGCCGCTGCGCGCGTCTTCCCGGTCGACAAAGATCGTTCCGCCGAGCTTTGAGAGCCAACCGAACAGCGGCCAGCGGCCCACCTCGACCTTTGCGACGAACAGCGTCGGGAAGGCCGATGCGATAATTATGACGTCCAGATAGCTTTGGTGATTGCTGACTAGCAGGCGCCTGGTTGATTGAAGATCGCCGGGAGGCCTGTGGACATTGATCTTCAAGCCGAGAATCCTCAAACAGGCCCTCGCCCAAAGCCTAACGCCCCCGGCCACGAGCCGCATCCGCGTCGGTCGGAAAAAGCCGAGCAGGAAGGGCTGCGCGGCGGCTACGGAGACCAGAAAGAACAGGCAGAGGGCGAGAAACCCGGCCAGCCTCGCGACGCGCCTCATCAATTGATCCGCGCCTCCGCCCCGGCGGCGTAATGTTGTTTGTAGCGCCCGGCCATCTTCTCCATCTCCAGAATCGCCAGGACGTCCGCCGTGCCGAACTCCGCGTCGTAAGCCGGCGCGCCGCAGATCATCGCGCCGGCCCGCAGATAGCCCTTCAGGATCGGCGAGAGTTTGCGCAGCGCCGCGCGCGACGAGGCGTCCTCCACGGCGTCCTCGCTGACCTCCATCCGGCAGGATTCGACCGGGCGGACTCTGTATTTCTCCGGCGCGAAGTGGTTCGCGCGCAGGTAAGAGTAGACCGATTGCACCTCGCTCGCCTCCGAGACGTGCAAGCTGGCGCAGCCGAACAGATGGCTGAGATCGCGATCGATCGCGTATTTCGTGATCGCGCTCCATAGCAGGTTGAGCGTCGCGAATGAGCGGTGCGTGGCGGCGATGCAGGAGCGCCCGAGTTCGAGCAATTCGCCGCGCAGCCGCTTCAAATTGCTCAGTTCGAATTCGTTCTCGGAGTAAAAGCCGATGTGTCTTTCGGCCTTGCTGCCGCGAAGCAAACGATAGGTCCCGACAACTTCGCCGCTCGTCGTGTCCTTGACGATCAGGTGGTCGCAGTAAGCGTCGTAAGCGTCCGTGTCATAGCCGCGATCGTAGGACGAGACCAGCCCTTCCTGAAGCTCGAGGTTGAAGACTTCGAACCGTAGCCGCATTGCGGCGTCAATCTCGGTCAAGTTCGATGCGAGCTTGACTTCGAGGTTCCCGGCGCGAATCGACAGGGCGCTCTGTTTTTGAATTATTGTGATCATAAACTTCACGGGTGAACTTGTCCGATCAGTGCTTTTACAGCTTCGCGCAAAAAGATACACGGCGCGTCTTCAGTCGGAGTTAGGTAGGTGTTAGCGGCGCGTTATGATTGTGTTGTGAAAGAGTCAAATTCCGCGCGCGTGTGCTATCTTTAACTGAGCTACTTAGAAAATAACCGGACGCGAGTGGCGAAGACGCGCCCTCGCGGCGCGAGTCCATTGGGCTTTGACTTTTGAAAATCGGTTATTTAAAAGCAGGAAAGAAAACGTTTTCTCCATGAGATAAATTCCCAAGTCATGTGACTGCGCTTTTGAGCCGGAACATCGCAAAATCGAGTGTCGTAAAAACAGAAGAATCTGAACAGTCACTTAGCTTAGGGCGAGACACAGGAGGTCATTGTGGGCGCAGAGTACATGGGAGCGATGGGAGGCGCCAGCTTCGACCACGACGTAACACGCATTGTGGCGGGCGACGCCGAAAGCTTGCGAGCGAGATTGGCTGACGCGCTGGAGCGGATGGGATATCGCGTGCTCAATGAAAATCCGGTCCAGGCGCGGCATGGCGCGAGCGGATTGGCGAGAACCGGTAGTTCGCAGGACATCCTCGATTACCACAGGTCGCTCGACATCGGCATGAAATCAGCGGGCGCAAACTCGACGCGCGTCACTTTCGCATACACTGTCAAGGGCGTCACTTCGGGATTTATCACAAAGGGTGATCGCAACACGTTGACGCGAGAGGCCGAGTCGATCGTCGCGTTGGCCCAGTCGCGAGCCGCTCTATCATATTGCCCGGCCTGCGGCGCGGGCGGAGTGGGCGGCACGCGTTTTTGCCGTCAATGCGGCGCTGCCGTGGCGTCGGCCGATCCACCGGAACTCGACCTGTTGCGCCTCACCGCCGACGCCAACGCGAGTTTCAAAAACATCGTGACCGGCGCCATCTTCGCCCTGATCAGCGTGCTGGCGCCCGCGCTGATTTTTCTGAGAATCATGCTGTTCCCGGGGGGGGAAGCAAAACTGGTGAAGCTGATGGCCCTGTTGTTGAGTACTCTCGGCGGCGCCGGGCTGGCGTTTATTATCGCGGGGTTATGGCGACTGGGCAGGGCGATCAAACACAGGCCAGAACGGGAAGAACTACCCGCGCCGTCCCGCCGCAGTTTTGTCGAAGGCGCGAACCCTCCGGACGCCGCGGCGCTGCCGCCTCAATCAATTCAACACCCGGCTCAACACTCGGTCACGGAGGCCACCACCGGGCTGTTGCCGCAGGAAGTCAAGCGGACGAATGAGCTGGAGTAAAAATCAGTTTTGCGCCCGCAATGGAAACTCATCCTGATAGGCCTTGGGCATTTCTTGCGCCCCTCGTATAATCCTCCGCGTCTTTTCAGATAGCTTTACCGGTCGGCCCCGCTCATCAACTCGGCTTTTATTCGAGGCTCCTTATGCCTGCCAATACCGCTTTTCGTTTCCTCCTCGTCGCCGTAATGCTTTGGCTTTCGGCGGGTCTGATCGTCGCCGCCCAGAATGGAAGCGATCCGCTCGAACCCGGCAAGACGGTCGAGCGCGATCTTGCCGGCGGCGAGTCCCATACTTACCTTATCTCGCTCGCTTCAGGGCAGTTTCTGCATGCGGTCATTGCGCAGCGTCAAACGGATTTGATGGCGACGCTCTTCGGGCCGGACGGCCGGCAGGTCGGCCAATTCGACGGCCGGTGGTACGGGCCCGAGCCTGTCTGTTATGTCGCCGAGGCGTCGGGAAATTATCGGCTCGAGGTTCGGCCTCTAAATCAGACCGCCACTCGCGGGGCCTATCTGTTGAAGGTTGAAGAACTCCGTGTTCCGACGCCGCAGGACCGGACATGGGTCGCCGCGATTAAGGCTTCGGCCGAAGGGAAGCGATTAATCGAGTTGGGCGGCGCGCAATCCTTCAAACTCGCGAAAGATAAGTACGAAGAGGCGCTGCCACAGTGGCGCGAGATCGGGGACCGGTTCGCGGAGGGGCAGACGCTCGACAACCTCGGGTTTCTGCTCTGGCGATTGGGCGCGCCGGCGAATGCGATCGAGTATTACAACCAGGCGTTGTCGATCAGGCAGGAGGTCAAAGACAATGAGGGAGAAGGCGAAACTCTTAATAATATAGCCGCCGCATACTCGGCCTTAGGCAAGAAAGAACAGGCGCTCGAATACTACAACCGCGCCCTTCCATTTAGACGGGAAGGAGCCGACCGCGCCGCTGAGGCGGCGACGCTGGGCAATATTGGCCTGACCTATTCTTCTCTCGGCGACATGCAAAGGGGGAAAGAATACTACCGCCAATCGTTACGCTTATGGCGCGACGCCGGGCGCCGTGACGGGGAAACCAACGCTCTCATCGGCCTGGGCCAAATTCACGGGTACACTGGCGAGAATCAGCAGGCGCTCGATTACCTTAATCAAGGCTTGAGTATCAGCCGCGGAATCAATGACCGCCGTGGCGAAGCGTTCGCGCTACTCAGTATCGGCAAAATTCAAATCGACCTGGGCGAGCATGAAAAAGCGCTCGATGATTTCGCCAATGCGCTCGATCTATTCCGAGCCGTCGCCGACCGCATGGGCGAAGCCAATACGCTATTAAATCTGGGCGCGCTCGAAACGTTATTGGGCGCCAAATCGAAAGCGTTCGACTTTTACAACCAGTCTTTATCTATCTGGCGCGCCATAGGCGACCGCTACGGCGAAGCTTACTCCCTTCTCGGCCTTGGCAAATTACATGGCGAATCGGATGAAAATCAAAAAGCGCTCGACCATTACAACGAGGCGCTCGCGCTCTTCCGGAAGGTCAAACACCCACGAGGGGAAGCCCTCGCGCTCAACGGCCTGGGACTGCTTTACGCCTACACGGAGGAGAGTCGAAAGGCGCTCGGCTGTTATCATGAAGCTTTGCCCATCTGGCGTGACCTTGGTGACCGGAGCAGCGAAGCGGCGACACTGGCCAACCTCGCGCGCGTCGAGCGTGACACGGGCGATCTAGACGAATCGCGGCGCCACATCGAAGCCGCGCTTGCCATTACGGAGACGCTGCGCATAAAGATCGCCAGCCAGCAACTTCGCGCTTCCTATTTCGGGTCCACCCAGCGGTATCACGAGCTTTATATCGATTTGTTGATGCGCCTTCACCGCCTCCGGCCGTCAGAAGGACATGATGGTTCCGCGTTCGGGGCGAGCGAACGGGCGCGGGCGCGTGGCTTGCTGGAGATGCTGGCCGAAGCCCGCGCTGATATAAGCGAGGGCATAGACGCCTCGCTGCTCGAACGTGAACGCTCGCTGCAAAAACGGATCAACGCCGGCGCCGAATACCAATACCGGCTCCTCAATGGCAGGCACACGCGAGAGCAAATAGTGGCAGCGAAGCGGGAACTCGATTCGCTCATCGATGAGTCGCGGCAGGTCGAAGCGGAGGCCCGCAAAACCAGCCCGCGCTACGCCGAACTGAAGTACCCGCAGCCGCTCGGCCTGCCGGAGATTCAGCGAATGCTCGACTCCGAGACCATGTTGCTCGAATACTCGCTAGGCGAAGAGCGCAGCTACCTCTGGGCCGTGACGCCGACCCGGGTCGAGAGCTTCGAGTTGCCGAAACGGGCCGAGATCGAAGCGCTGGCGCGCCAATCTTACGAATGGTTGGCGGCGGGGGAAACGGGCGCTCAGTTGCGGGCGCGCCTGGCGCGGCCCGCCGCGAAAACTCAGAAATGGGCGACCGATTTGAGCCGGATTCTGCTCGGCCCGGTCGCGTCACGGTTGGGCGGGAAGCGGCTGGTGATCGTCGCCGATGGCGCGCTGCAATATATGCCGTTCGCCGCGTTGTCGTCTCCTTATAGGACCAATAGGTCCTATAGGTCCTATCCGCTGATCGCAAACCATGAAATCATCAGCCTCCCATCAGCGTCGAGTTTGGCCGCGCTGCGGCGCGAGATTGCCGGCCGCGCTCCGGCGCCGATGACTGTGGCGGTGATCGCCGATCCGGTGTTTGAAGAGGGCGACGAGCGAATCAAAAAGAACGGCGTGAATGTCGCGACGCTTAATAACAAACAGGCCGAACGAGCGGTCGCCGGGCAGGAAGTCTTCAGGTCAGCTCTTGAAGTCGGCGCGGCCGACGCGCAGCAGCGGCTCCAACGGTTGATGTTCAGCCGGCGCGAAGCTAATGAGATCACGGCGCTCACCCGGCCTGGGACCAGCTTCATAGCGCTCGATTTCGCGGCCAACCGCGCGACGGCGCTCGGTCCGAATCTCAGCCGATATCGGATCGTCCATTTCGCCACGCACGGCCTGCTCAACAGCCAACACCCGGAATTGTCAGGCGTCGTGCTCTCGCTGGTTGATGAGGAGGGGCGCCCGCAAGACGGCTTCCTGCGGCTGAACGACATTTACAACCTGAAGTTCGCGGCCGATCTGGTCGTGCTCAGCGCCTGTAAGACCGGATTAGGTAAAGAGATCAAGGGCGAGGGATTGGTAGGACTGACTCGCGGCTTTTTCTACGCGGGCGCGCCGCGCGTGGTCGCCAGCTTATGGAAAGTAGATGACCGGGCGACCGCTGAACTGATGAAGCTGTTCTATCGACGCATGCTCCGTGACGGTTTAAACCCGGCGGCGGCGCTGCGCAGCGCGCAGATCGATATGTGGAAACAGCCGCGGTGGGCGGCGCCGTATTATTGGGCGGGATTTACGCTACAAGGCGAGTGGAAATAAAAAATGGGGGTTGACGCATCCCCACGTAGCGTCACCCCCAGCGAGCGGGAGACGAATCCCCTCGTCTCCCGCTACTGATGGGCTAACGACTGAGGGAGGCCATAACTCACGGAGTGCCTCCGCGTAACCCGGACACCTTCCTATCACGATCCTACGCGCTCCGCGAAATTGATGGTTTACCGTTATCCCATCAGAAGCCATGCTCTTCACTCTAAAAGCATGCTCTTCACTCTGATTATGAGTATTAACAGAAAATGTTACACGTTTTTCTTCTTGTGCTTTTACGAAATATTTTTTTTCACCCTGAAGTGAAATTGAGCGGAGGAGGCGGGATTATTAAGACCGGAGGCGCATTCGAGCCTAATCACATAGCCGGCGTTCTTCAAGGCTCGGGCAGGGACGCGAATTCGCGCCACTTTCAGGGTTGAATGATCGCGCCGCGCTCGCAACCTCTCCCATCGCTGAAGTTTCTGGCCTGACTCTGTTTGTAATACCGCCGAGAAGGTGGCGCAGTCGTCGGTCGGTGGTTCGAGTTCCAGTTGGAGGGCCTCCGTACGGGCGGAAATCTCCAATGTAGGATTGCTTTCTTCTCCTCTGGTTCCTGCCGCCAACAACAGAAATGTGGCCGTGGTCTTCCTGCTATTTTCCAGCGACGGTTTATGCTGGTCGGGCTGCGATGTGGCGCCTTTTTTGCTTTCTGCCGTCCCTTCACTTACGTTGCGCTCGGACCCGGGTGGACGACGCGAATCAACCGTCGGCTGCGCCACGCCTCCCGGCCCCTTTTGTTCTTGGGTTTTGGCTTGCTGCGAACTCGCGGGATTCTGGCCCTCAAGGGCCATCAATACGAGCCATGCGCCCAGAGCGCCCAGAGCGATCAGCGCGACGACGCCCACGAACATGAGCCGAGGCGTCCTGAAAAAGGCGCCGGATAGCCGCCACTGGCGCCAGCCGCTCGCGACCGGATCATCGCCTTTAGCCTGCGGAGAGACTTCCGCAGTAATTCTTGTCGCAAAATCACGGAGCGCCATTTCATTCTCGAACATTGCGCGCAAGGCGGGCGATGTTCGCAACCTTTGCTCGAACCGTCGCGCTTCGCTTTCGGGTAGGGCGCCGCTCAATTGTTCTTCGGCCAGGTCGCCGAACGCCGCCCAGACTTCATCAACAGTCTGACCGTCAGCGAAGTACCGTATTTCGATCCGCTCCGCTTCTGATTCGGGCAGATCGCCCAGTATATATTTCCTGATTGTCGCAATCTCGGTAATTTCGTAAGACATAACCCCTCGTGCGCCGAAGCCCAAAGCAAGACCAAGAACCAGGGGCGTGTAGTGGGCGCCGGCGCCGGAGTCCGGGGTGTGGCGTCAGTGGAACTCTGGGAAGAGAAACCGACAAGATATCCGGCCCGTGAAAAGGGCGGCAGTCCATATGATGTCGCCCTTTTCACGGGCCGGATGCCCCAGACTTTATGCTACAGCCCGCGTCGCAGGCTGTAAGTCGAACATTTCAGAAAGACTCCTGATCAGAAATGAATAAATCGCGGATTCGTTACACGGGTTTTTCCAAATCGATCGGTATTATGGCGTGCGGCGGGAACTCTGGCATATAGTTACGCATTCGGCGAGTCTGCTCCGCAATCGCGCGACCCTTTGTCTGAGAGTATTGTTAGCCAGTCCCAGATGCGTGGCGAGTCTCTTGCGGTTTTCGACTTTTTCGCCGCCGCTGAATTGATAATAGGAGATGATTAGATCGCGATCTTCCGTATCGAGTCGCCCCAGACATTTTTCTAAGCACTCGTGCCTGAGCTCGGTTTCGATTCGCTCGCTGGCGCTAAGGAGCAGGTCATAGGGCGTGGACTGCGCGCGCTCCGCAGGATCGTCGTCTGACAGAGGAATCAAGACGTTGCTCTTGGCCAAACTCTCGCGCCAGACGTTGCGGGCAACGCCGTAAAAATAATTTGACGGGGTCTCAGCCGTGATCCGCTCCCCCTCGCTCAAACGCCGGGCCACCCGGTTGATAGTTTCGTCCGTCATCTCGTCCGGGCTCGCCGCGCCGCGCGTAGCGAAGAAAATGAACAATGCGCGGCGAAGTTCGACATAGGCCCGCGCTGCGCTTTCGCGATCCGGACCGAGTTGAGCGAGTAGGCTGTCGAATGACACAGAGGTCAGGCTGTTGTCTATCATATGACTACATATGACTAGCGACCAAGGCTATGCTGTACCGGCGCCGACAGGATAGAGTGATCGGTCGAGCGCGTCAATGTCGGATCTGCAGAAAAATACAGAGTTCCTGAATTCCTATCATCCGGTTGACCTGAATCGAACTCTACTTTACACTGCCCGCCGCTCGGATCGTAGTCTCACTGAACAATTCTTTGACCCGCGATATATCTACCCTTGAGGGCGCCGTGAATAGGACTTATGGGACCTATTGGACTCATAGGATTTGTTGAGTCCAATAGGTCCCATAAGTCCTATAAATCCCATTCCTAAGGCTCCCGGGGGATTTGGAGGAAGCACCATGCGGAAGCGAACAAATCTCAGTCTCGGCGCTGGCGGTCGTCCATTTTGGATTGTCCGTCTTGGCGCCTTGTTCATTATCGGGATGTCAATGGCTTCGGCCAACGCGTCGGCGCAGAGTGTCAGCCAGTACCGGGCCTTCTGGGTAGACACTTTCAACACCACGCTGAACAACCACAGTGACGTCGTCGCCGTCGTGAACAACGCCAAAGCGGCCAACGCGAACGCGATCTTCGCGCAGGTGCGGCGGCGCGGCGACTCCTGGTACCTCAACTCTCTCGAGCCGCCGCCGGACTTCGCGCCGATCGTGGCGGGTTTCGATCCTCTTCAGGATTTGATCGTCGAAGCGCACGCCAGCGGGATCGAGGTTCATGCGTTCGTAATCATCGGCGCGGTTTGGAACAAGAACCCGAACTTCGCCCCGAGCGCCACGTTGGGGCCGCCGACCAATCCTAACCATGTCTTCAACCTTCACGGCGGTTATAACCCGGCCACACAGCAGATCGTCCAGGGGCCGAACAATTGGCTGACGCGCACGCTGTTGCCGGATGGGGCCAATGGCATCAGCTTCCAGGGACATCGGTTCGGCTCGGACTTCTGGCTGGACCTGGGCCACCCGGACGCGGCGGCATATACGTCGGACGTCCTGCTGCATCTAGCGCGCAATTACGACATTGACGGGCTGCACCTGGATCGCATCCGCTACCCGGAAATTTCCGTCTCCGGTCAGACGCCTTCAACAGGAACTAACATCGGCTACAACGAAACCAGCGTGGCGCGGTTTCAGCGACGCCACGGTATCGCGGCCGGATCGCCGCCTCCGGCGCAGAACAATCCGCTCTGGAACCAATGGCGCCGTGATCAGGTCAGCAATCTGGTTCGTCGCGTATATCTCAACGCCATCGCCATAAAGCCTCATCTGAAGGTGTCGGCGTCGCTGATTGCGTTCGGCGGAGGCCCGACGACCGAGCCTGGGTGGAATTCGGCGGAGGCCTTCTGGCGAGTCTATCAGGATTGGCGGGCCTGGACCGAAGAGGGCATTCTCGACATCGCCATGCCGATGAATTACAAGCGCGAACATTCGACGACCGAGGTCCCGCTCTACGAGCGGTGGAATGAGTGGGCGAAGAACCATCAATACAATCGCGCCGTGGTGATCGGAAACGGCGTTTTTCTTAACGCCGTCGAAGGATCATTGCGCCAGGCGCGGCGAGCGCTGGCTCCGTCGGGCGCGGGCAACAGCGCGCTCGGAGTGATCCTCTTTTCAATGGCGACCTCCAACGTCGCGGTCACCGGCAATCCCTTCTCGCTCCCGGCGGGGCAGAATACGCCGGCGCGGCCATTCGCCGAATTCGCTTCGGGATTGACCACCGGCAAGTCCGTCGACGGCGTCACGCTCTACGAAGACCCGGCGACCAATCCGACGCCGGTCTTCGCCCTCCCGGCTACAATCCCGGCGCTCGCGTGGAAAACCTCGCCGACAGTCGGCCACTTGATGGGCTTTGCGAAGCGATCAGACGGGACGCCGCTCGATACCGCGACAGTTACGATTGAAAATCTCGACACTCGCGCCACTCGCGGAGGGGCGACCGACGGCGGCGGTTTCTACAGCGGCGTGGATTTGACCCCGGGGCGATATCTGGTGAAGGCCGAGTTGGACGCTGATGTCCTTTATTCATGCGTCGCCACGGTAACGGCGGGGGTGGTGACGACCGCCGACCTGGGCGTGGAGAGCGTAGCGCCGATGACCGCCGCGACATTCACGCCGGCCTCGCCCGACGGCGCGAACGGCTGGTATAGAAGCGCGGTTACAGTGACGCTCGGCGCTTCGGACAATTGTTCGGGCGTGGCCAGGACCGAATTTTCAACTGACGGCGGGGTGACCTGGCAGCGTTATACTGGCAATCTTGCGCTCCTCTCGGACGGGCTCAAGACCATTCACTACCGCTCGGTCGATAACGCCGGCAACGTCGAAGCGGCGCAAAGTCTGACGATCAAGATAGACCAGACCGCGCCAACCATCAGCCTTTCCGCCGACCCCACGGTCGTCTGGCCGCCGAACGGGAAGACCGTCCTGATAGACATTATCGGCGCCGGGACTGATGCGGGTTCCGGCCTGACCGAAGTGAGCTATGTCGTGATGGATGAATATGGATTACCGCTCGGCATCCCGTCGCGCTCGCTGAAAGGGGCTTCCGCCACGTGGGCCGATCAGTTGGCGGTGGAGGCCAGACGCCGCGGCTATGATCTCGACGGACGCGTCTATCAGGTGGTGGCGACTCTCGCTGATGAAGCGGGGAACACCGCGACGGCGACGGCGATTATCAGTGTTCCGCACGATCGGAGATGATCTGAGGCGAGTGGGAGTAGGGAATGGAGAGTGGGGAGTGGGGGATAACGAAATAATGGGATACTTCCCCCATTCCCTACTCCCACTCCCTATTCCCCATTGTTGAATGTTTCAGTTTGAAGGCTTGTTGAATTTCGCGTTGTCAATCTCGACGTTGTTTTTGACCTCGGTAATTTTTATGACAAAGGTTATCTCCGGGCTGGTCTGCTTCGTCGTATGGGGCATTTGGACGCCGTCCACGCCCTTGTAATCCTCCAAGTAGGTTTGAAACAGCGTCTTCCCCTGCGGGGTTTCAGCCTCCGCATCATGACGGACGAGCAGGCCTGTGTTGACATCGAAGTAGAACTTTTCGGGGCTTCCTTCGGCGGGAGTGGCTTCGATCAAGTAAGTCTCGTAAGAACCGACCTTTTCTTTGCCCTTCACTTCCATCTTGGCGTAATGCTTCTTCAAGTTGAGTTCCTGGTAGAAGTCAGCTCCGCGCTTAAACTGCGCCAGTTCGATGCCGCTCAGTTCGCGCAATCCGGTCATAGGGTTCGAATCCCAACCCATTGCGCCGTCGAAGACCCTGTTGACCACGCCGAAGCCAGGGATATCTATCTTCGTTGAGCTTTTGTTCGGAGCTTTGGCGAATATTTCGACTGGCGCGCCGGTCACGCCGAGCGCTTCGATCTCGAAGGAGCCTTTTATCAAGCGTGACGTAATCTTCTCAATAGCTTCCTTGCCGCCGACGGCTTTGACATTTTTGTCGAGAATGGCGTCAACCGTCGGCAGCGCCGCGTCTTTTGCGTCAGTCTTCGGAGCCTCTGATTTTGGCGCCTCGGGTTTCCCCTGAGCCTCCGATTTCGACTTGTCCTGCGCGGTTGACGTGAGGGCCGCTGACATGGCGAAGGCCAGGATCAGTGCAATTCGTTTCATAATTTTTCCCTTTCCAAGTTGAATGTTTCAGTTTGAAGGCTTGTTGAATTTCGCCTCTTCAATCTCGATGTTGTTTTTGACCTCGGTGAATTTTATAACCCAAGAGATCATCTAGTCTGTCCGCGCGCTTATGCGCATGGCGCTGTTAAGTGGGACGGGCTTTGGTCAGGCCACAATTCACGCGACGGGCAGACCAAAGTCTGTCCCCGTCATTTCTGGGGCGACTTTCCCCGCGATTTGCGGATCTGCTTGACAGCCGCTTCCAGTTGCGCGTCACGGCCGGCGAGCAATGACGCGCGATCATACCGCGCTTCGACGTCGGGGATCACGCCGCGCCCTTCGATCAGGACGCCTTTGGGCGTCTTGAAGTCGGCGACGGCGAATTGGAAGAGCGCGCCGGTGGGAAGCTTTTGAAAATACGACGGCAGCGCGGCGCCGGCGCTGCGTTCGCCGACAATGACGGCGCGGCCGATCTCCTGGACCCCGCTCGAAAAGACTTCGCTGGTCGAAGCGCTCATCCCGTCGATCAGGACGGCGACCGGCCCGGCGTAGCGATTCTCCTGCGGGAAGAAGACGAACTTCAACTCGCCGCTGCGCATCTTCATTACGCCGAGCGACCCCTGCTCGTCACAGATCCTGCCGGCGATGGCCGTGGCGATGCCGCCGATCCCGCCCGGATTCCCGCGCAAGTCGAAGATCATCCCGTCCGCGTCGCCGAAGCCGCTGATGGCAGCCTTGAGTTTTTCGATCACAGGCGAAGTGAAAATATTGAACCGGATGTAGCCAATATAGCCGGCGTCGTTGGCTATCCGCTTCGTCTCAAACTCGGTGTATTGTGGGGGGAAATTGCCAAACCTCGGCGAAAGTTCGCCTTTCAATTTCTCTCTCGTGAGAGTAGTTTCGCGCGGCCGGTTTTTGTCGTCCATGTAGACGATTTTCACCGGCGCCCCAGGCTCGCCGCTCGTCGCGGCCAGGACGCTGCGAGTCATGAAGATATTTTTGATTTCCGCCCGTTCGGCGCTTTTCGCAAATGCGGCGAGGATCTCTTCAACGGGTCTGTCGCCAACCTGTTTAATCAGGAATCCGGGGCGCAACCCGGCCCTAGAGGCGCTCGAATCCGGCTCGACGCGCGTTATCATCGCCGCGCCTCCGACCAGGCGCAGGTCGATGCCGACGCCGCCGCCAGACGGCTCATTCTGGTCTTCTGGCGTGAGAGATTCAGGTGGAATGATGTTGAAATGGGATTGGCGAAGCAGCCCGAGCATCTCCTGCAACAGCGGATAGAGTTCACGATCGCTCTTGACGGCGGCGACCCTGGGAGCGTAAGTTTCATGCGCCCTGTCCCAATCGACCCCGCCCATCGCGGGATCAAAATGTTTCTCTTTCACCGTCCGCCAGACGATCTCGAAGGTCTGTTGTCGAAGGTCGCCGCGGTTGTCGGTGGGAGGAACAGCACCGGCGCCGCCTTGTTTTTGCGCTGCGTGTGTTTGCGTTCCTTGCCATGCATGCGCCCACGCGGCGCCGAAGAAGAACGCCGCAACCAGCGCGAATGACGCCGTCAAGACCAGTCTTTTGTTCATCAACGCTCCTGCTCAAAAACGGCTCTCGCTCACTAAATGAGCGAAACGATAGGATCACTCAAACAAAAACGGCTGTTTGTTAGGACGATGCCGTTGCATATAGAACGGCGATTATACCCTACGAAGCCCTTGCGGGGAGGTTCCAAAAAGAACGGGAGTAGGGAATTGGGACAAGGAGACAAGGAGAAGGGGAGACGGGGAGAAAGAAATCCCTTCTCCTTGTCTTCTTGTTCCCCCCCTGCTCCCTCTCCCCTTGTCCCCTCTCTCCGTCACAATTGATTTAGCCCGCAAACTGATTTAGCATCCGTGGCTGTTTGAAGTTATAAAATGATTTTCACGGCCTGTCCGCAGGCGTGATTGACTTTGACATATCCTGAATGATTAACGTATGTCCTCAATGCAAGGCCCCGATCCCGCGTGAAATAAGCCGGTTTTGTAACCAGTGTGGGGCCGATTTGCGCCCCATATCCGCGCCGCTGGGCCAAACTGACATAAACCAGCAGGCGGCTTCGCTTGAAGCGCATGAAACGGCGCCTGAAACGCCGGAGAAGGCTGTTGCTCCGAACAGCGCGTCTCTCGGGCAATCTTCCCAACGAACGACTATGGCGGTCCCAAAAGACGACGCAAAGTCGCCCCAGCCGGAAGCCACGTTGCGCATACTATTGCGCGACGGCAGCGTGGTGGAGCGCGACATAAAACAGAATGAAGTGACCATCGGCAAGGGGCCGCAAAACGACATCATCCTTGCAGACGCCTCGGTCTCCAGCGCGCATGCTGTCATCCGCTTCGAGGACGGCGCTTATAAAATCAGCGATCTCGGCAGCCGCAACGGGACGTTGGTCAACGACGCGCGCTTAGACGCCGAACCGCGCGCCATCCAGCACGGCGATCTGATTAAGATGGGGCATTGCACGTTGACGTTCCGGCTGAAAGAGGCGGGCGATACCCTGACGATGCCGCAGCGCACGCTGATTATGAACGCGACCGGGACGCCGGTTCCGCCTCCGGCGCCGCCTTCTCCTAAACCCGCCGCGTTGACCGAAGACGCGCTGGCCGCCGCGCTGGTCTCTTCCGATCTGGTAGCCCAGGGCGAGGTCGAACGCCTTCGCGGGCGCGACGCGCGCGGACGCCGTCTTTGCCGCGCCCTGATCGAAGAAGGACTGACTAATGAGACGGAGTTGCGCGACCTGATGAGCCGCACGTTCAACCTTCCTCCGGTCGAATTAACGACGATGGACGTTGACGCGCCCGTCGCCGCGGCGCTGCGCGCGCAATTCCTGCTTGAACGGCTGGTCTGCCCGATCGTCATGCAGCCCGACCGTTTGGCGCTCGCCGTCGCCGACCCTACCGACAAGGCCACGGTTGATGAGGCCGAGCGCGTCACGGGCAAAAAAGCTTCGCTGCGCCTGGCGACGCCGGGCGAGATCGCCGCGCATCTAGACAAGTTCTTCAAGCCCCGCCTGGTCGGCGTAATGCCGTCCGGCGAAAAGATCGAGGCGGCGCTCGATCAGCTCGAAACCGAGATCGGCAAGGCCCC
>Ga0190270_10000520_pt1 | contig 16765 bp, 12 predicted proteins | sample Popmic320T_FD_133748 | JGI IMG/M metagenome (GOLD analysis project Ga0190270, IMG submission 133748) | Populus adjacent soil microbial communities from riparian zone of Weber River, Utah, USA - 320 T | ecosystem: Environmental > Terrestrial > Soil > Riparian zone | place: USA: Utah | collected...
CGCCTCGACCGCCTTGAGATCGAGCAGGAACTGGTCGTCGCCGCCGCCCGCGGCGTCCGTGTCCACGCCCTCGTCACTTACACCAATAAAGAGGATCTGAAAGAGATCAGGAAGATGGAGCGCCGGCTGGCGGAGCGTGGCGTGAAAGTTACCCGTACGGCCGAGGACCTGGTTCGTTATCACACCAAGATGATGATCATCGACCGGCGGACGCTCTACCTGCTGACGTTCAACTTCACGTTCCTCGACATCCACCACAGCCGCAGCTTCGGTGTGATCACCGACAAGCATAACTTCATCGCCGAGGCTGTCCGATTGTTCGAGGCTGACGTCAACGGCCAGTCAAACAGGGTGGAGGCCGAGCATTTCGTCATCAGCCCGGTCAATTCAAGGCGAAAGCTCTCCGAATTCATTCTGGGCGCCAAAAAGCAACTGCTGATTTACGACGGCAAGCTCACCGATTCGCGTATGATCAGGCTGCTCGAAAGCCAGGCCGACGCCGGGGTCGAGATCAAGGTCATCGGGGCGATGAGCAGGACAGCCTTAGGCATCGAAGTCCGCGCCATGCCGCTCATCCGGTTGCACGCACAGGCGATCATCCGTGACGGCCGTGAAGTCTTCTTCGGGAGCCAAAGCCTTCGCAAAGTCGAGTTGGATCAGCGGCGCGAGGTCGGCCTGATCACCAGCGACGCCGGCGCCGTGCGAAGCTTCAAGGTCATCTTTGAAATGGACTGGGGAGATATCATTAGTTGAAAGACCATCGGTACGGTACGGGGAGCGTACCGGGCGTCAATCGCTGACGGAAAATCAAAGACAAAAGGCAAACACCGATAATGACAATAAGAACTTCCCCAATCCGACGCCTCAAATCGCTCATCCTCGCGTTGCTACTCCTGCCCCTTCCGATAATCGCGGCGGCGCAGGGAGACAGTAGCGCCAAACCGGTCATCGCCTTTGCCGTCATCGGCGACACCGGCACGGGCGACGAGGCGCAACTGTCCGTGGCCCGCCAGATGGCCCGGCAGCGCGAACAGACCCCTTTCGAGTTCGTGCTCATGCTCGGCGACAACATCTATGAAAAAGGCGAGGAGAAATACATCAAACCGCGCTTCGAAGAGCCGTACAAAGACCTGCTCGAGGCCGGAGTGAAATTCTACGCCGCGCTGGGCAATCACGACATCATCAGGGGGCTGGAGTTTCAAACCAACTACGCCAATTTCAACATGGGAGGCCGGCGCTATTACAACTTCGCCAAAGCCCCTTCTGAGAATTACGAGAACTTGCTCGAATTCTTTGCGCTGGATTCGAACGAGATGACTCCCGAACAGTTGAAGTGGCTCGACGAGAGTTTGAGCGCATCGAAAGCCCGCTGGAAGCTCGCCTTCTCGCACCACTCGATTTACTCTTCGGCGCGGATGCACAGCGAGTACACCAAGCTGCGCGCGGAGCTCGAACCGCTCTATGTTAAGCACGGCGTCGCAGCGGTCTTCGCCGGCCATTCGCACTGCTATGAACGCGTCAAGCCCCAGAAAGGCGTACACTACTTCACCCAGGGCGCGAGCGGCGAAATCAAACGCAAAACGCTGGATCGAACCACCCCGTATTTCGCCGCGGGCGAGGACGAGAAAAACTCGTTTCTGATCATCCAGGCCAGTGAAAGCGAGTTGAAGGTCGAAGCGATCGGCGCCGACGGAAGTCTGATCGACTCTTACACGATCAAGCGCGCCACCCTTATAAAACAATAGGCAATATAATTCAGGATCGAAAGGTTTTTATGGACGCTTTAGGAATGGTCGAGTGTCGCGGTCTGGTGGCGATGATCGAAGCCGCCGACACGATGGTCAAAACCGCGAACGTGAGGCTGGTCGGCTACGAGAAGGTCGACGCCGGCCTGGTGACCGCGATCGTGCGCGGCGAGGTCGGCGCGGTCAAAGCGGCCGTCGAGGCCGGGGCCGCCGCCGCGCGTAGAATCGGCGAGGTCGTCTCAGTTCACATCATCCCGCGCCCGCACGGCGAGGTCGACGAAGGCGTACCCGTGCTGCACACCGGAGAAACCAACCGCAAACCGGTCAGCGGTTCGGTCCCGCCGCGAAAATGATTAGCCACCGCAGGCCACAGAGAACACAGAGGAAACGCCTCTTCTCCTCTGTATTCTCTGTGGCCTGCGGTGGCTAAAACTGTTAGCTGCTGTCCTTCATCCCAGCTCCCGGTTAATCGCGAGCGCCCGAACCGACGCGTCGAATTCAGCCGTCAATTTCGCCAGCGAGTCCTGGGCAGCGCGCTTCTCCTTCGCGATCTGTTCGAGCCGCGTCTCCTGTTCGCCGGCCTTCGCGATGTAGCGGGCGACGAGTTGTTTCGCCTCGTTCGTGTTCTTCAACGTGGCGATGTTTTCGCGCAACCGCTTCTGGTCGTCCCCGATCTCCCCCGCCTCTTTGTCCAGAGCCTCGATCCTCAAATGTTCTTTTCCGATCTTTAATTTCAAATCGATCAATTTCTCAAGCTCGGCGCGCATCGCGGCGTCGATGTAATTGCTCGTGACGAACAGTTCGACGTCACGCGAGGTTAGGTTGGCGAGTTGATAGGCGTCCATCAACGCCTGCGACTCGGTCACCGGCAACTCGACGGTCGCGCGGGGCTTGAGTTCGACACGGAAGCGGTAAAAATTGACCGTCTGCGAAGCCGGCTTCTGCGTGTCGTCGGAAAGCTTCCAGCCTTCGCGGTACGGGTGTTCGACGTAAACGATCCGCTGCTTGTCGGTCTGATTGATGACCGTGTAGGTCTTCTTCTGCGTCTGGTGGTAGTGAGCCTCGAAGACGCCCTTCTGCGCGCGCACCAGGAAGACCGGCCTGCGCTCGCTCTTAAGCTTCGTCGTCACCAGCGAGCCGAGATCAAGTCCGAACGATATGAATCGCTGCTCGTTCGATTTCAACCGTTCGATCAGCGCCTCGCCGGCGTAAGCGTCACCGTCGATCACCGTCAACGAGCCGCCTTCGAGCGTCAGCGACGAAGTGTTCTTCAATCGGACGCCATGCATCGGGCGGTCCCTTCGCGTGGCTTCGTTGAAGACCGACACGCGCTCGCCTTCCATCTTGGTTTGCAGGATCGGTATCAGCGCGGAGCGGTCGCGCCGCACGGTGACCGGCTGCTCGACGCGGTATTCGAAAAGCTCGCCCACTTCGCCGCCGGTGGCCGCGGCTTCGACGCCAGATTCGCCGCTGGTAATGGCGCTGCTAAGGCTGGTTGCCGGCGGCGCGCCGGGTTCAAGCTTTGCTGATTCATTAAAGCTTCTATTGTTTAGCGGCAGGTTTTGGATTTGTTGCCTTGATATTTGCCCCGCTTGTTCGGGTCTGGATCTAGGCATAGCTGCAGCGCCGCCCAAACTCATCATTCCACCTCCGGCGCCGCCGCTGGCGCCTGGCCCATAGCCGCTTCCAGTTCCCCCCGCTATTTCTCCAGCCTCGTAAACCTGCGGGCTGAGGCTCAAATCCTGCGGGATAGGCACGACAGGGCGGTAGCGATAAAGCGGGTTCTGAATCGGTTGAATAAACGAAACCGGAGTCCCCGAAACCAGCGACAGCGAAACTTCCTGCCAATCCTCCTCGCTGATGTTGTCAACGACAGCCCAGCCTTGAAAGAAAGGCTTGCCCTCCGGGTCGAGCACGACTCGGTAGGTCGTCTTCCAGATCGGCGCGGCGATAGTGTAGCTGATGACCATTTCACGCTGTCCATCGCCTTCGGAGGTTACGGTGATGGTCTTCGCGTCGCGTCGCCGCGCGGAGGCCGAAGCGTTGGCGAACTGCGTGATGTCTTGCCGCGCGCCTTCGTCCAGCAATTTGATTGAGCGCACGTCGTTCAGGTTGAAGCTCTGCAATTCGCCGGAGTCGGTCGAGATCACGAGCATGTGAGTTTTGACCGGCGGCTTGTCTTTTTCGGTCGCAAGTTGGCGTTCGCCGAGGGTGAGAACGGCCCCGGTCACGCTGCGATTGGGCGCGGCGCCTACCGCCACCCGTGCGCCCTGCAATTGCTCCAGGACTCCGGCCAACCCGCCGGCCGCGTCGCCGTTGGTCGAAGCGTCAATCGAAAAAGGAATCTCGTTGAGCCGCGCCGAAGGCGGCGCGGAAGAGTTGTAGCTGACGGCGCCCACGCGGCCCCGGCCCAGATCGAGCACGACCAGCGATTTGAGCACGTCGTCGACCTGCGATTGTTTGAATGACAGGTTGATCTCGGCGCGGCCTGTCACCGTCCCGCGCCGCTCGAAATAGGCGACGCCGTTGCTATAAATGGTCACGCGGCGCAGCGGCAGCGATTGTCCCGCCGAAGACTGCGCCTCACGAGCCTGTTTTGCTCCCGGGTGATCGCCGGTCCTGGGGTTGGCCACTCCGGCCTTGATGGCCGTGCGCTCCGCGCGGGATTGGGCGAAGCTGACGGAAAGGAACAGGAGAGGAATCGCAATTGCGACTAGAAGAGTTTTGCTGCATCGACGATGAAGTCTCATAACTGATCTCCTAATTGAAAAAGATTCTGCGGACGGGCTTAGCCGAAAAGCCTGTGTTGATTGAACGCATCTCGATTCGGGCGCTTGCGAAGATGTTCAAAATGACTTGGCTGTAAGACGCTGGAAAACTCGGTTTGTTCCAGGATTCGCCGCGGTGGCGTCGGCTAAGAGTTGTTTGGCGGCTCCGCAGTATTTATGGTCTTGAAAAATAAACACGACAACCGTTTTCCCGGTCGCCGCAGCGGACTCGTGAGCTTAGCCCTGCTTTTTAAAGCCAATGGTGTTAAGTCTAGACATCGAAATCGGCGGCAGCCTTTGGAGTGCGGCGGCTTGACGCCGCTTTCCCATTCCCCGATTTATCGACAAATCTGGAATGGGAAAGCGGCGTCAAGCCGCCGCACTCCAAAGCTTCGCGCTCATCCGCGAGTGGTGTCAGGGCCTGACTATCTCGAGAAGCGTAATTTCCGGCGGGCAGCCGTAGCGTAGCGGCACGATGACTGTTCCTAGTCCCCGGTTGACGTAAAGCTGAGTCGAGCCGAGTTGCGCGTGGCCCCGCATCAGGCGGCGGCTGGGGCGTCGCAGCCAGCGGGCGATCTTCCGGTCTTTGCGTCCGGTGAGGAGCCGCCAGTTGATCTGGCCGCCGTGAGTGTGGCCCGAAAGCACCAGGTCGACGCCCGCGCGCGCGGCCTCGCGGATGATCGCCGGGTTGTGCGAGAGTAATATTCGCGTCTCGTCCCAACTCGTCTGCTCCAGCGCCTGCCGTAGGTCGTCGCGTTTGACCATCATGTCGTCGATGCCGGCGAGCCGGATGTGGGAAGAGCCTCTTTCGATCCGCGTCGATTCGTTGCAGAGCACGCGGATGCCTTGATCTGCGAGCGCGTCACGCATCATCGCGCCGTCGGTCCAATGATCGTGATTGCCGAGGACCGCGAAGACGCCGTGCGCGGCGCGGAGGCGACCCAGCGCGCGGGCGCAAGGGGCGATATAATCGCGCGAGTGAGAGATGTAATCTCCGGTCAGCGCCACCATGTCTGGGCGCAGGTCGTTCGCCATGCGCACGGCTTCGTTGATTCTCTCTTCGTCCAGAAACGGGCTGTGATGGACGTCGGAAAGTTGGACTATTCGCAAACCCCGAAATTCGGCGGGGAGTTTTTCTACAGCGATAGTTTGATGAGTGATCTCGATCTGATGCGGTTCGATCATCGCCGCCCGGAGGATTGCGGCGAAAGTTTGGCGCCATTGCCTGCGGCGACCGCGGCGTTCGGCTTTGCGCGATAAAACGTATTTTTTCATCCAGCTTGCTCCCGGATTATTATGCCATAGAAGTAGAATAGGGGACGTGGGCGCCCGGGGCCTTGATCGGACTTCAGATGGGATTATTTGAAATCCGTCTTGCGAAACCTAGTGATTATACGCGCCGCCCGCCGTAAGCCGCAATTCATATTCGAGGAGACCAAAGTGTTCAAATCAACATTGCTGTCAATCGCCTTGCTGTTTTCATTCACAGGCATCTCATTCGCGCAACAGTCATCACAGCAAAGGCCCCCGAACGTCCCGCCTGCGGCGCAGCCTGCCGCTCAACCTACGCCCGCGCCCGTCCCGGACGAGCCGCCGGTTGTAACCAAACACGAAATCAGGCTCGACGAGAGGACGATCAAATACACGGTCACGACCGGAATGATGCCGATCAAAAATCAGGTGAGCGGCGAGACTGAGGCGCGGATGTTCTTCATGGCTTACACGCTGGACGGCGTGAGCGACCCGTCGAAGCGGTCTTTGATGTTCTCGTTCAACGGCGGGCCGGGGTCGTCTTCGGTCTGGCTGCACCTGGGAGCGTTGGGGCCGAAGCGGGTGAAAATGCAGGACGACGGAATGATGCCCGCGCCGCCTTATCAGCTCGTCACGAACGAACATACGTGGCTCGACCTGACCGACCTGGTGTTTATCGACCCGGTCGGCACAGGTTACAGCCGCGCGGCGCGGCCGGAGCTTGCGAGCAAATTTCTGGGTCTGAACGGCGACCTCGACTCGGTCGGCGAATTCATCAGGATGTATCTGACACGGAGCGAGCGTTGGGCGTCGCCGCTCTTTCTGGTCGGCGAGAGTTACGGAACCACGCGCGCTTCGGGGCTGTCGGGGTTGCTGGTCGATCGCGGCGTCGCCTTCAACGGCGTTCTCTTGATCTCGACGATCATGAATTTCCAGACAGCGCGCTTCGCTCCAGGAAACGACCTGCCGCTGATCCTGATCCTGCCCTCTTACACGGCGACTGCCTGGTATCACAAGAAATTGCCCGCAGATCTGCAGCGCCAACCGCTTCGCAAGGTTCTCGATGAAGCGGAGAAGTGGGCGATCAACGAATATCAGATCGCGCTGAGCCGTGGCGACCGGCTCGCCGGCCAGGACCGGCAAAAAGTGATCAAGCAGATGGCGCGATACACCGGCCTCGGCGAGACCTATATCGACAATTGCGACCTGAGGGTGGAGTTGAGCAAATTCAATAAGGAACTGCTGCGCGAGCAGAAGCGAACGACGGGCCGGCTCGACAGTCGCTTCACCGGCATAGATTCGCGCGCGGCCGGCGACGGGCCGGAATTCGATCCTAGCATGACGGCGATCCGCCCGCCCTACACCGCCGCTCTCAACGATTACGTGCGGCGCGAACTGGATTTCAAGAACGACTCGGTCTATCACATCCTCGGCGGCGGTTTTACCGCGCCGTGGAATTGGAGCGCGGATAACGCTTACGCCGACACGAGCGTTGCGCTCAAAAGCGCGTTCTCGAAAAATCCTTTCATGAAGCTCTTCATCGCGTACGGCTATTACGACATGGCCACGCCCTACTTCGCCGCCGAATACACGATCGATCACATGAGCCTCGATCCGGGCCTGAAGGCGAACATCAAAACGGCCTATTACGAGGCGGGGCATATGATGTACATTGACCTGAAATCGCTGGCTAAACTGAAGCAGGACGTGGCGACGTTCATTCGCGACGCGGTTCCGACCAAATGAAATAATCCGAGCGGTCACGGTCTTGTTTTTATCGATTGTTATGAAGTTGAATATTTGCGTGGCCAGATGGAGCGTTTGATGTTGAGAACGAAGGTCGAAGCCAAAAAGGCAAAAAGGGACAAAAAGTGCAAAAAAAGAATCTTTGCTCTTTTTGTCCCTTTTTGCCTTTTTGGCTTCGCTTTTCTCTATCTTCAGCGCGCTGTTTATTCAGAAAGAGGCGAATCGCAGTCCAATCCTCAAAACTCCGCGTCGCAGAATGAAACAGCAAGGGCGGAGGAATTGATCAAACTGGCCCGCGCGTCCATCGGCGGCGAGGAAGTGTTGAGCAAGATTCATACCATCAGCGCGACGGGTAAATATAACCGCTTCGTCAAATACGTCAGCGTTCAATCTTCCAAAAAAATCGAAGAGAAACAACAAGCGTTGCCGGGCAAGATGGAATTCGAGTTTGCGCTTCCGGACAAATTTAGGAGACGCATTACGGCATCGAGGTTGCGAGGTTTCGACTATTCATTCGCGCAAGTGGTAAACGGCGCCGAGGCCTGGCGTGATCCGCCGTTGCCACCGATCTCCTCAAACAGCGACAGGCGCGTGATCGATGTTGGCGACGTCGAGAGGACCGAGTTCATACACGCGACTAGCGCCAAACAGGGGCTGTCCTTTTATTCCATCGCATGGCTGATGCTCCCGTTGCCCGGATACCCGCTAAAAATGAGCTATCAAGGTCTTTATCGGGTCGGCGCCGAGAACGCTCACGCGATCTCGGTATCAGGGGATAGCGGCTTTCGATTCACTCTGCTGCTTGACATGAAAACCTATGCGCTTAAGGCGATTGCGATCTCGTTTGTCGAGGAGATTCAACCGGTTATTATTATAGATGCCGCAGGTTTCCTAAGCCGGAGATTTATGCAGGAAACTATTGCGCGGGCGCGGGCCGAGCGGAAAGCCAGGATGAAACCGCCACAGCCCTGCGAGATGTTAATGCAGTTTTCTGACCGGCGCCCTGTTAATGGAGCGCTGCTCCCGTTCCGGGTTACGATCACCCTCAATGGAGAGGTTGTAGAGGAAATGACGATGAGTGAATTTGAAATCAACCGGCCCATCAATATGAAGAAATTCGCGAGGCCTCCAGAGCCGAAGAATTAAGTCGCGCGCCTTGCGCCGCCCGCCGAATAGCGCGCCTTTTTTATTAAGGTCATTGAAAGCCGCGATCAGTTTGAGTATTATGCTTACTGTCGAGTATAAGCACTTACCCCAGCCCTTGAATAACGCACAAAATGATCAAATACAGGATTAGGGCGGTTAGCAACAATTCGGGCAATCTGGTCGTAAACTAATCGAGAATATAATCAACTGACGTACTCTCACTAGGTTGTAAATTCATAAGCGGTCTGACGCTATAAGATTACAACATAAAAATGTGATGGATGAGCGTGGCGTGGGAGTATCTGAACAACTGGAATTATTGACCAGACATCCAACGGCGCCCATTTTTCAACAGAATTAGTGGGCGCAAGAATTTTGGTAGCTAATGTCGTTAATTATGGCGACCAAATGGGTCAACAATTTTAAGGTGAAATCAGAGACAAGGAGGCGATGATGACTACCGCTCAGAAAACGGCGCCAAGCCCGGTTTACCTCAATCCCGACCTGAAAAGCCCTGTCGCTCAGGAGTTCGAGGATAAGCTTACGGCACTGATTGTCGGACAGGATCGCGCTGTGCGACGCATCACCGGTTTGTATCAGATCTTCCTGGCGGGCCTGGCTCACCCGGGCCGCCCGATCGGGACGCTGCTCTTCCTTGGGCCTACAGGTTCGGGCAAGACGCGAGTCGTCGAGGCCGCCTCCGAGGTCCTTTTTAGCGACGCCAACCTGGTCACAAAGATCGATTGCGCGGAGTTTCAGCATTCGCACGAAATCGCGAAACTGATCGGTTCGCCTCCGGGTTACCTCGGGCACCGTGAGACTTCGCCGATGTTGACGCAGGAGAACCTCGATCGCTCGCACACCGAGACGAACAAGCTGAGCCTGGTGCTCTTCGACGAGATCGAGAAAGCCTCGGACGCGCTCTGGCAGTTGCTGCTCGGCATCCTCGACAAGGCCACGTTGACCTTGGGCGACAATCGTCGCGTCGATTTCTCCCGCTCGATTGTAATCATGACATCGAACCTGGGGGCGCGCGAGATGAGCGAATTGATTTCGGGCGGAATTGGCTTCGCCCCAAAGAGCGGCGTGGTTGACGCCGAAGTCGATCAGAAGATTTATCGGACGGCGCTCGAAGCCGCGAAGCGCAAATTTTCGCCGGAATTCATGAACCGGATTGATAAGGTCGTGGTCTTTCGCAGCCTGCACAGCGATCACCTGACCGAGATTCTGGAGATCGAATTGAGGGCGGTTCAGCGGCGAATCACCGACGGGACTGGCGAGAAGTTCGTCTTCAAATGCACACAGGCGGCGAAAAATTTCCTGCTCGAAGAGGGGATCGATTTCAAATACGGCGCCCGCCACCTGAAACGCTCCATCGAGCGCTTTCTGGTCTATCCGCTGTCGAACCTCATCGCGACCGATCAGGTGGGGATGGGCGATCTGCTGATCGTCGATTATTCGCCGGAGATCGGCAGGCTCGTCTTTTCAAAAGACGCCGGTGGCGCGCTGATCCACGAAGAGTATCATCAGCACGTCTTCCCCGATCGCGGCGAACCTGAAATGAGTAGCGCCATCGCCATCGCAACGCCTGAATGGGCGCCCGCGCCGGCCAGGGCGAAGGAAGAATAATCGAGGATCGAGGATCGAAGATCGAGGATCGCCTTACACGCGATGACGCGATCTTCGATCCTCGATCCTCAATCCTCGATCCTCGATCCTCTTCATAAGCCTCACGGAACGATCTTCACCGGGGTTTTCACCGGAATCATCTCGAACAACTCTTTTATCTCCTCATTTTCAAGCGCGACGCATCCCAGCGTCCAATCACGAATCGATTCGACCAATTTTCCGGCCCCGCCGCCATGAATGAAGATGTCTCCGCCGAGCCTCGTGTTCTGCGGCGGCTTGGACTTGGCGCGGATGGCGCCGACAATCGCCTGATGCTCGGCCTTCGTGATCAACCCTTCTTTCAACCCTTTGTCGGCGTCGACGATGTTGGGATAACTGACGCCCAGCGAGAGATAGAATTTGCTGCGCGCGTTTTTATGCGTAATGTAATAATCGCCTTCGGGCGTCGCGCCGTCACCCTGTTTCAGCTTCGAACCGGTTGGATTATTGCCGAGCCCGATTTGATAGGTCTTCGCCAATCTCTCCTTTCCGTCCTCCCAGACGTATAGATAAAGTTTGCGCTCGCCTTTCTTGATGAGTATGCGGTAGCGCTCTTCAAGAGCGCCACTCTGTTGCGTCCGATCGCGCTGTCGAGCGGGAGACGATTGAATTGTCGCGATGATCATCAAACTCGCGAAGAGCAACGAGAAAAAGATTGTGTTGGGGTAAAGGATATTCATATGGTTTGATCGATTTCGACGGCGACGCCTTCGGCATTCTTTATGCAATCGCCCAATGAAATGCCGCGCAGGTAATTTCCCGCAATCCACAATCCGGGAACGTCGCGCAACAGCGTTTCTACGCGCTTGACGCGCGTGGCATGGCCCAGCGTGTATTGTGGAATCGCCCGCTCATACCGCGTGATCGGCAAGTGGCGAGGCCCTCCGCTGATGCCCAGAACTTTGCTCAGATCGTTGTGAACTGTATGAATCAACTCTTCGTCGCCGAGCTTCACAGCTTCGGCGTCGGTCGCGCCGCCTATAAAATTGGTCAGGCAGACCCAGCCCTCGGGCGCCCGCCCGGCGAACAGGAACGAGTTCCAGATCGAACCCAATGTCCGTAGCCCCTCGCCGCGAGGCGCGAGGAATCCAAAGCCATCGAGCTTGCGAGCGATTTGCTCCGCGCGATATGCGAGCGGAACCGACGCGATTGAAACATACGGAATCTCGGCTATGAGCGCGGCGACTTCCGGCGCGATGCCGCCCAGCAGATGAGCGGCGACATAAGCGGGCGCGGAGACGACCAGCGTCGAGCTGGTGATTGTTTTAATCTCGCCCAGATGTTCGACCTTTATTTCAAATCGGCCCGTCGAGCTTATATCGATGATTCGGGCGCGAGTCAGTAAACTTTCGCCGAGCGACTTGGCCAGCGCTTCGGGAAATGCGCTCAGGCCGTGACCGAACGAGCAAAGACGATAAGGCCGCAACGACCGCTTCGGCTTGGCGGCCTCTTTGCGCGATTGTTTCGCGGCGCGCAACGCCCCACGCAGAATGCCACCTGATTCAGCCTCGAACTCCGCGAGTTTTGGGAAGCATGCCTGAAGGCTTAACCCCTCTGGGTCCCCGGCGTAAACGCCGGAGAGAAACGGTTCGACCAGACGCTCCAGAATCTCATCGCCCAATCGCCGCCGGACGAATGACGCGACGCTCTCTTCGCCGCCTCCGCGCCGCGCTTTGACGAACGGCTCTCGCAGCAGCCGCAGCTTGGCCGCGTTTGAGATCAGCTTCGTTTTGACGAGCGCCGGCGGACTCATCGGAACAGCCTGGAGCCGCCCGTCGGCATAGACGTAAGCCGGCGCGCGAGGATCGGCCGTGATCAATTCGTCGGTCAAATTCAACTCTTCAACAAGGTCTAGGAACTCGTGCGAGCCGCGCAAGCTGTTCGGCCCGCATTCGATCAGAAATCCTTCGACTTCGCGGCTTTGAATCACGCCTCCGATATGGTCGCCGCTTTCGACGAGCAACAGGTCGCGGCCCATCTTCTTCAGACGATGAGCCGCGACCAGGCCGGAAATGCCTGCGCCTATGATGACTGAATCAACATTCATCTCTTATGCTCTAGGGGCGCTGCGCCAGCCTCAGCCGTGATGCCCCTCCGAAAGAGATTATCCCAATCAACCCTCCCGGTAAATTGCATTACGACAAAGAGCGTTAGAATGCAAAGAACTGTGATCGCAAGCCCGCGGGACTACGAACTGCGCTTTTCATTGTTCCAGGGCGTCGCAACGCCACATGAAGACTCCTCAGAAAATGGCGCGCCCGCGTCCTCGCGGGCAGGCTTCACCTCAAGACCTGCCCGCGAGGACGCGGGCGCGCCGCCCGATTTTCATTGTTTCATTGCGCCGCAATGCGACGTGAACGCGCGCGATTATCCGAGAGATGTCTCATGCTGGTTAGCCGCGAGGCTACGATGATTCGATGGGCTTCCCCCGCGCGCCGGGTGTGGGAATCCACACGGTCATTTCAGCTTTTCGCAAACCAGGTCGGCGAGCGCGTTGATGAAGGTCGGGTTGCAATTCAGCGCGGGAACGCGGCGGTAGGTTTTTATGCCGATCTCGTCGGCGAGATTTTTATAGAGGATGTCGAGTTCATAGAGCGTTTCGATGTGGTCGGAGACGAAACTTATGGGAATCGCCAGAACCTGCTCGACGCCCCGCGAGGCCAGTTCGCGCAGCTTCGCGTCGGTCGAAGGCTCCAGCCATTTGACCGGCCCTACCTTGCTCTGGAAGCTGAGATGAACGGGGCTGAGACCGCCAAGCTTCTCAGAAACCAATCGAACTGTCTCTTCAGTGTGTTGGAGATAAGGGTCGCCGTTTTCGATATAACTTTGCGGGACGCTGTGCGCGCTGAAGAGCAGGTGCACGCGACGCGGGTTGGGGTCGGAGAATTTTTCGACCTCTCCGGCGATCTGTCGGGTGAGCGCTTCGATGTAAGTCTCGTGCGTGTGCCATTGTGCAATGTAGTGGCGGCGCATGCGACTGAGGCCGTTGCGTCTTTCCATCAGCGCATCGAAATCTTTGAAGCTCGATCCGGTCGTCGAAACGGAGAATTGCGGATAGAGCGGCAGCAGAATCAGTTCATCAACGCCGTCTCGGACGATCTGATCAACCGCCTCCTCTGCGCCCGGACGCCAGTAACGCATCCCGACGTAGACGCTCGCTTCGACGCCGCGCCGGGCGAGTTCTCCGCGCAAGGCGGCGGCCTGCTCTTCGGTGATGCGCCGCAGCGGCGATCCGCCGCCGATCTGCGCGTAATAGCCGGAGGACTTTTTATGGCGAGCAGTCGAGATCAGCCACGCCAGCGGCTTCTGCATCGCGCGAATCGGCAACCTCACAATCTCCGGGTCTGAGAAGAGGTTGAAGAGAAACGGGCGCACGTCGGCCAGCGTTTCAGGCCCGCCCAGGTTGAAGAGTAATACCCCAAGTTTCATAGGTTGGTGGTTGGCAGTTGGTGGTTGGTGGTTGGTTGAAAGCATATAGCCAACCACCAACCACTAACCACCAACCACTATTCACAGGGTTCCCGCGACCACAGTGGTCGCCACTTCGAGGTGAATGTATTTGCGGATGGCTTCGTCGACGTCCGATTTTGTTATCGTCGAGACGAGCGAAGGGTATTCGTCGAGGTATTTCACCCCGAGGCCGAACAGTTCCGACGCCGCGAGCTGGTTGGCCAGGCCGCTGTTTGTGGCGAGGCCGATTTTGAACGAGCCGATGATCGAAGACTGTTCGTCCTTCAACTCGTCTTCCCTGATGCCGTTGGCGATGTAATCGTTGACGATCTCGACGGTCGCGCCGACCGCCAGCGAGATGTTTTCCGGCGCGACAGTGACTGTGATGACGAACGGCCCGTCCCCGATCCCCGATTCGGCGAAGCTGGAATTGATGCCATAGGTCAACCCCATCTCGTCGCGCACTTTCAGACCGAGGCGCGAGGAGAGGGTCGATTGACCGAGCGCGTTGTTGGCGATCCTGGCCGCGATGAAATCGGGGTTTGAACGCCGCAGCCGCGACGCGTGGCCGATCACGACGTCGGCACTCGGCTTGTCTTTCATCACCACCGTCTCGCGTATCGCCGCCGGTTGGAGCGGGGTTTCGGTAATGTCTATCACGGCTTCGGGCGCGCCTTGCCATTTGCCCAATTTCTCTTCGAACAACGCATAAGCGTCGTCGGCTTTGACGTCGCCGACGACGGCCAGAATCATCGATGACGGGCCGTAAAACTTCTGGTGAAATTCCCGGATGTCATCGACGGTGATAGATTCGATCTGGCCGATCGCCTTCTCGGCGGGCGTTTGGTGAAACGGATTGCCTTCGGGGAAGACCAGTTGGGTCATCCGGTCGTAGGCGCGGACGCGGGTGTCGTCCTGCTCCTCCTGGATATTGGCGATGATGCGTTGCCGCATCTTTTCAAGCTCTTCAGCCGGGAACGCCGGCTCGCGCAACTCTTCGGCCAGCGTCGAAACGATCATCGGCAGGTCGCGGCTGAGCGACAGGCCGCTGACCGAGACGGTGAAGGTGTTCGATGAGAGGCCGACGCGAGCGCCTGCCGATTCCATCTCCTCGGCGATTTCGAGCTTGCTGCGGCGGCGCGTGCCTTTGCCGAGCATGCTCGCGGTGATGCCGGCGAGAGAGTCTTTGCCCGCCGGGCTGAAATATTCGCCGGCGCGCATCGAACCGGCGATCGAGACCGTCGGGTTGGCGGGATTTTCCAAGACCATCAACGTGACGCCGTTCGAAAGTTGAAAGCGTCTGGTGCGCGCGACAAAAGAATTATTCTTCATAGGCTTCATCATTACTATCAATGCCTTCTTCCTGCTTGGGTATAAACCAGCCGACGGTGCGGTTGTCTTCGGTGAAATATGTCGCCGCGACTCGCTTGATGTCCGCTGGCGTGACCTGCTCGACCATCTTCGGCAGGTCGACAAACATTTTCCAGTTGGCCACCGCCTCGGCCTCGGCGATCACTCTGGCCACGCCTAGAGGGCTGTCGCGCAGGTAGATCATTTGTGTGGTGATCATATTCTTGGCCTTCTGCAATTCCTTCTCGGGCACGTCCTCTGTCTTCATATTCTCGATCACTTCCAGCCCGACGCGCTCGGCCTCCGCGTGTGTCACGCCGGGGCGGAGCGTGATGTGAAGCATGAACAGTCCGGGATCGACGAATTGAAAAGCCTGGGCGCCCACGTCCACGGCCATCTGCGTCTCGACCATGGCCTGGTAGAGGCGCGAGGTGATGCCGGCCGACAACAGGGTATCGAGCACGGTCAACGCGCCGGTGTCGGGGTGTGTGGCCTCGGGAATATGCCAGCCGACGTTAATCAATCCGAGCTGGCCCGTGCGGCGGAGCGTGAAGCGAATCTCGCCCTCCTGAGGCGGCTCGACCGTGTACATCTGCGGGATCGGGGAGGGCGACGGCGGAATCAGGTTGAAATGTCTGCTCATCAGATCGAGCGCCACGGATTCGTCGAAATCGCCTACGATGATGGCGGTGGCGTTGTTCGGGTGATAGAAAGTGTCGTAAAACTCCTTCAACCGCGAGGTCGCCATTCCTTCGACGTCCGAACGCCAGCCGATGGTCGGGTGATGATACGGGTGCTCGCGGAAGGCGGCGGCCCAGAGCCGTTCGTGCAGGACGTTCGACGGTTCGTTCTCTCCGCGTTCGAGTTCGTTGCGGACGACGGTCATCTCGGACTGGCGGTCTTCGTCCGCGATGAACGAATTGCGCATGCGGTCGGCCTCGATGTGAACTGCCAGTTCGAGTTGATCCGAAGGGAGCATCTCGTAATATCGCGTGCGGTCGAACCACGTGTCGGCGTTGTAGACCCCGCCTTGTCGCTGAAGGACAGAGGCGATCTGCGTCCCGTTCTGCTTGTTGTAAGTCGGCGTGCCTTTGAAAAGCATGTGTTCAAGCAGGTGCGTCGCGCCGGTGTGGCCGACGGCCTCGTTGCGCGAACCCACGCGGTAAAGGACCATAAACGCCACCACAGGCGCGGCGCGGCGCGGCGCGAGCAGCAGTTTCAGGTCGTTCGAGTCGAGTTTGTATTCGGTGATTCCGTCGTATTCGGTGATTTTAGAATATGCCATGATTCAACTCTGTTCGTTGAGCTAACCTGTAGTTATACTCTTTCCATGTCCTGCCATTTGTTCAGTTGCGCTTTGATTTGAAGCCAAACACATACTTGTTTTTCAGTTTCGGGGAATTCTGTATCTAGCCAATCGTATAAAGCCCGTTTTTGTTCGGTTGATAAACTATCAATATCGAAATCGTCATATCACCCGTGGTCAAGAAACACCAGCCAGGTCAATTCATCTTTCAGCACCTTCTCTGGAATTCCGGCTTTCTCAATGGCCGCGCGATTTCTCAAGCGCCATTTGCGCTATCTGAGCGCGGCCTCGCTGTTCCTTCGATATGACATACGATTTGTTTGCCGGAAAAATTC